>Ga0247727_10000655_pt1 | contig 84806 bp, 79 predicted proteins | sample WisWelCaveWW1625_FD_202498 | JGI IMG/M metagenome (GOLD analysis project Ga0247727, IMG submission 202498) | Biofilm microbial communities from Wishing Well Cave, Virginia, United States - WW16-25 | ecosystem: Environmental > Aquatic > Deep subsurface > Groundwater > Cave microbial mat | place...
TTTCCGCGACGGCACTTTTCTCTACTATTTCTTGGAGGCTCCCAGCCCGCCATCCGGGAACCCACAACGTTCCCGCCCCTACAGAAGGTCAAGCTCGACCAGCAGTAGCGCCATCTATGTAGATGGCACTGCTACGCAGTGTCTGACCCTGCTGAGAGGGTGAGGTCCCGCTCGTCCTCGCACGGAACAGACGGGACGCCCTATGAAAACACAGGGGTTAGGCTGGCATTTTTGCGCCGGAAAGTAGCTAGCCGTAGCCGCTGCGCGCAGGATCATGCGCAATCCACAAGTTCACGTTCGAGTCCAATCAGATGCATCTTATCGTAGCGGCCTCAGCCTGTACGAGAAACGCGAGGACAAAGGTTACCCCCTCGTGGATTGCATCTCGATGAACACCATGAGGAGCGAAGGAATCTTGGAGGTCCTGACGACCGACCGGGACTTTGAACAAGAAGGGTTTGTGGCCCTGCTTCGTGCTCGGGCCTGATCCGTCAGACCGCAGCCTACTCGCAGCGCAGCGCCACCATCGGATCGACCAGCGCCGCGAAGCCGGCCCTCAGTAACACCGCTCCCGCCAGCGCCGCCGGATCGTGCGGCTCGACGCCGTACAACATGCTGCCCCGGTGGAGTTAACTGAGCAGCGCGTAGACCTGGCGGGCCACCATCAACTCTTCATTGGTAGCCACCGCCACCACCGCAACCCGGGCGCTGGCGCGCGACACTACACGGTCGCCGGTCTGCTCCCGGTTCCGGACCGGGTCCAGCTCGATCCCCAGGAACTCCAGGCCCCGGCAGCAGGCCTCCCGCAGGGAGGCGGAGTTCTCGCCGATCCCGCCAGTGAAAGCGACCGCCTCCAGCCCCCCCAAGGCGGCCGCGTAGGCCCCGATGGTCTTGCGCACCTGGTAGGCGAAGACCTCCAGCGCCAGCCGCGCCTGGGGCGTCCCGGCGGACTCCAGATCCCGGACGTCGCCGCCCGGAATCCCCGAAAGGGCCGCCAGGCCTCCGGCCGAGAGCAACTGCCGGCGCATCTGGTCAGTATTCATATCCAAGCGGTCCATCATCCACAAGACCGCGAAGGGATCCAGGTCCCCGTGGCGGGTGGCGTTCTCCAGGCCCGACTGCGGCGAGAACCCCATGGTGGTGTCCAGCGAGAGGCCGTCGCGGATGGCGCACATGGAACTGGATCCGCCCAGGTGGCAGCTGACCAGTCGAAAGTCCTGCGGATCGCGGCCCAGCAACTCAGGCGCCCGCCGGCTCAGGAAGCGATGGGAGGCGCCGTGAAAGCCGTATCGCCGGACCCCGAAGCGGTCGCGCCAATCGAGCGGCAGCCCGTAACTGGCCGCCGCGTCGGGCAGCGTGGTGTGGAAAGCGGTCTCGAAGACCGCCACCAGGGGGAGGCCAGGCGCCAGTTCCCGCAGGATCTCGATCGCCAGGATGTAGACCGGGTTGTGCAGCGGGGCCGCCGGGGTGTATTCGCGCAGGGCGCCGAGCAGGTCGTCATCCACCAGGAAGGCGCCCCGGAAGCGCGGGCCGCCGTGAACCGCCTTGAGCCCGATGGCGTCGATTCCATCACCCAGGTGGCGGTCGAGCACCTCCCGGAGAGCTTTTCGATAGCCCGCCGCGCCGTCGATACGCTCCACCTTGCCCCGCGCCAGCACGGCCTCGGCGGGCAGCTCCAGAAGCTGGTATTTGAGCGAGGTGGATCCCAGGTTGGGAACCAGGAGGCGTTTCGGGGCGCCGCCACCCGTCACTTCTGGCTCAGCGCGGCTTTGATCTTGCCCAGCAGATCCTGGGCCGGAGCCTGGTAGGGACCAGGGATCTTGGCCGCCTGACCCAGGTAGGTGACGGCGTCCCGATGACGCTCCAGCCGGGCGCTCGAAAAGCCCAGGTAGAAATAGATCGGCGCCAGGGTGTCGTTGCCGCTGCCTTTCAGAGCCGCGGCGGCGGCCAGCAGCTCTTTGTGGGCGGGGGCGAACTTGCCCTGGATCGCCAGCGTCCGGCCCAGCAGCGAGCGAGCCAGCCCGGTGTAGGTGGCCTTGTGCCTGGCCCAGTCCTCCTCCTTGACGCTCTCCGGTTTCGGCTTGTTGGGCAGGATTTCCAGGATCTTCTGGGCGTTGGCCTGCGCCTGCGGAACCTTCCCCTTGGCCGGATCGGAGTAGGATTCGCCTAGCATATAGAGGTAGGCCTCGTTGGTAGGGTCGCCGCCCAGCGCCGCCTCGGCCGCCTGAAGCATCTTGTCGTGCTGGCCCAGTTGCTGATAGATGACCACGTACTGGGCGTCGATCTGCTTGTCGAACTGGCTGCCGGGGTAGTTCTTCCGCAAGGCCTCCAGCAGCAGCGCCTTGTCGGCCGGCGCGGTGGCCTTCAAGGCCGCGCTGAACAGGGCGTGCTGGTTGTACTGGTCGACCTGGGCGGCGAACTCCACGCTCTTCTTCCAGGTTTCGGCCTCCTCGGAGTCGGAGGGCTTTGGGGAAGAAGCCACCTTTTGGGCCAGGGCGTGGGTGTTCTCGACTACCTCCGCCAGTCCCTTGGCGTCGCCGACGCCTTCGGCGCCCTTCACCAGCAGGTGGGCGATCTCGACGTCCTGCGGGGCCCGCTTCTGGGCATCCTTGCCGTGCTCCACCGACTTGGCGAAGCCGTTGGTCTTCAGGTATTCGGCCTGCAACTGCAAGTGCACCCAGCCGGCGGCGTCATGCGATTCGTGCTTGGAAAGGAACTGCTCCAGCATCTCGATCTTCTTGGCCGGTTCGGTCTGCTCGCCGGCCTGCTGGAGCAGCTTGCCCTCTTCGCTCTCGGCGTTGATAGTGACGTTGCGGATATTCTGGCCCCAGCTCGCGACGGCCGTCAGGGCCGCCACCCACAGGGTCGCGGTGGTGAGCTTCTTCATAAAACCTCCGAGTTGCGTGGTGTAGGGATGGTAGCCAAATCGGCGCGAGGAATCAAGTGGCCTTTTGTTCCCCAGCGTATCAGGCTCTTGAGGCTCAGTACCGGAACCCCAGCAGGTTCCACTGCAACAGAAAGGCCAGGAAGGCCACGGCAGTGATCGACGTCAAGGAGTAATACAATCTTCCGGCGAAAGACCATTGGCGCCGCCGCCAGGCCCGGGCCGCGAACAGGACCAGCAGCAGCGTCAAGGGAACCATCAGGATGGGCAGCCACAGCAAGGCGACCATCTCCGGCGTCATGCCATACACCAGCCTCAGCCTGTAGCCGCTGTTGCCGATCCAGGTATCCACCCCGAGCATGAAGGCGAAGCCGGCCAGAGCGTCGACGGCAGCGGCCAGCGCCGGCAGGCCCGGACGCCGGCGACCCCTCAGCAAAGCCGCCAGCGGCCAGATGGTGAGCGAAGAGAAGAACACCCCCATCATCGACAGCAGGATGGGCCGCTGCCAGTACACGTCGTCAAGCCAAGACAGCTTTTCGAGGGCCAGCGGCCAGCCGCCTCCCGGCGAGCTGAAAAACAGATACCGGGCGCCTTGTTCTTCTCGAAGCGCCAGGTATCCCTGGCCGTCTTCCCGTTGGAACAGCAGAGGCTCCGCTTCCACCCAGCGGCTCGAGGGTCCGCGCGCGGGGCGGAGAGCCAGCCGGCCTTCATCAGCCGCTTCGAGCTGGTAGGTCCCGTCCCAGATGGCGATTTTCTCGACGCTGCGCCGGGAGTAACGGTTGGGGTGGTAACTTCCCGCGAACAGCCGGGCGGCGGCGGAAACCCGCCGCGGGATCGGCGGGGCAGGAGCCGCAGCTGGGTAGTAGCGATCCAGGAAGGCCCGCAACACCGCTTCGCGAAAGCCGCCGCTCAGGGCGTTGGCAGCCAGGAATAGCCCCAGGTTCTGGTCCGGCAGCAGATACACCAGCGCCGAGAACCCGCCGTAGTCGCCGGCGTGCTCCAGAGCCCGCCGGCCGTTGCGATCGCTTTCATAGAGGCCGTAGGCGAAGCCGGGCAGGCGAGGGTGGTGGGTGAACTGCCGCCGGTGCCGCTCGCCGCCCCGCCGCAGTTGATCGACGAGGAACCGGACCATGTCGGAGCCCGTGGCGCTCACCGAGCCGGCCGGCGGCAGGTTGCGGTAGCCGAGCGGCTGGGGCTCCAGCCGGTCCCTGCGAAAGTCGTAGCCATACCCGACAGCCAGGTCCGGGGCCAGCTGGGCCGGCAGCGGGATCCGCGCGGTGCTGCGGGTCATCCCCAGCGGCGCCAGGATCTTCTCCTCAATGTACTGGGCATAAGGCACGCCGGAGGCCATCTCCACCAGGTATCCCGCCAGCCCGTAGCCGTGGTTCGAGTAGGCAATCACCCGTCCCGCGGCCTCACCCGCGGCGGCATCCGCCGGGCCAGGTACTCGCCCAGGGGCAAGACCGCGGCGGCGGCGAGCGACACGTAGCCGATGTTGCGGTCGTCGAATCCGCCCGTGTGGGTCAGCAGGTGGGCCAGGGTAACCGGCTCCGGCCAGGTCGCCGGCAGCTGAAAGTCCCGCAGGTAGCGGTTGACGTCCTCCCGCAGGTCGAGCCGGCCCTGTTCGGCCAGCTGGAGCACCGCGGTGGCAGTAAACAGCTTGGTCACCGATGCCATATAGAAGAGGGTTCGGTCGGCGTCGACCGGCCGTTTGGTTTCCAACTCGGCGTAGCCGTGACCCTTGGCGTAGAGCGTGGCCTCCCCGCGGACCACCACAAAGACGGCGCCGGGAACTTCATGTTGCTTCATCTGCTCGGCCAGCAGAGGATCGGCGAAGGCGGCCACCTCGGCCGGCCCGGCCGGTCCTGCGCCGGCCAGAGCGCCGCCGCACAGCAGGCTCGCGACGAGTCGGACCATGATTTGCAGATACGTCGCCAGCGGCGACAGGTTCCCAAGGGGCTGCCTCGATCCCGCCGTCAGAAGTACCGGTCCGAAAGCCGGCGCGCGAAAACCACCAGGTCCCGGAACACCCGGGCTTCAAAAGCGGAGGTGGCCCCCGATTGCCGCAAGATCCCGGGCAGCGCTTCCCGGAGCCTCTGGTAGACCTCTTCCATCTGCCCGGCGGTCGGTTGCCTGGCTTCTCTGACCAGGGCGTTGCCTAACTAACTGCCGGAACACGCCCTCTGGCCTCCCATCGTGGATGTAGACATCCGTTCCGCCCAAATCACTGAGAGACTTTTGCACGCGGTACGGCGCCGACTCCAGTACGAACCAGGTGTGGTTCCGGTTCCGGCGCCTTGCCCAGGCGACCGCCAGGCCCAGTTCAAACGGCATGTTGAACCGAGGGGTAGGCGGCGGGCGCTCGTCCAGTTCCACCCGGGAAAGATCATGGAAAGAATAGCGGCAACTTCCGATCAGCGACAGGATGCGATCCAGACGCCGCTCGCCGCCGGGGATCTCCAGGGTTGCTTTGGGCACCCCCCCAAAAGCGCTAATGCCGGCAACGTAGGCCAGGCCAGGTAGAGCTCCTGGAAACCGGCGTCGTAAGGAATGTTCAGAAACGCGCGCGGGCCGTCAGCGCGCGCGGCTGCGGCTCGCGCTTTTGGATCTTGCCGCTCTTCGCGAGGCATGTTGCTTCCGCTGCTCGGCCCGCTCTACCAGTTCGTCGGCGAGCTTGACCAACTCCTTCATTCGGCGCCGTGACACCCCCATGATCCTGGCCACCTGTTCGACGGTCGGAATCGGGGTTGTGATTTTCACCGGCCGGCGCATCATTCCTCCTGGCCTTAAGTATACTTCTGCTGGTCGCGGCAGGGCAACCCTCGACAGGCAGGAATGCCTGTCTTACCTCGCCGGGGCGCGCCGCCGCAGCTCCTCGAACCACTCCACGATCACGTGGATCCGGGCCCGCGCCGGGGCCTCATCGCCGGACTTGGTCATCAGGAAGCGCTTGCCGTCGGGGGCCACGTCGTAAGAGATCCCATAGCGGCCCTCGAACAGAACCTTGGGCGTTCCCGCCCGGAAGCCCGGGGTTAGCGAGACGTCGACCGCCATCATCTTCTCGGTGTTGCGATAGAACAGCTCACGGCCGTTGCGGGCCCACTTGGGATAGGCGCCGCCGTCGGTTGAGACCGGCCACTTGCCTCCGGGCCCGGGGTAGGGCTGCACGTAGACTTCATTGCGGCCAGTCTCATCGGAGTAGTACGCAATCCAGCGACCGTCAGGAGAGAACTGCGCCCCGGCTGCACGGAACTGCGACTGGAGAAACGGCCTGGGCTTGAGATCGCCGCCGCCAACCGGTCCCGAGACGACCCAAATGCTTAATCGACCGGAAACACCCCGGTCGAACGTCAAAGCCTTGCCGTCAGGAGACCAGGAACTAAGCAGGTAGAAGCTTTCCACCGGAGCGTGCTGCGGCGCGCCGCTGCCGTCGGCCGGTACCGAAGCCACCGAGGGCTTACCTTCTGTCACCGATGCGAAGGTCAGCCGCATCCCGTCCGGGGTCCAAACCGGATTCCTGGCGGCGCCCCCGGAGGTGAGCCGGGTAAGGGTGCCGCGGGCCAAGTCGTACATCCAGATATCGCCTCGAAAAACGCCCGCCTCCCGCAGTATGGCGACGGCGACGCGCTGCCCGTCGGGGGACAGGGCAACCGTGTGATATAGGCGCGGCGGCGCCGCCAGGGGCTGCACCGTCCCCTTGCGATCCACCCACATCAGGGCGCTGGCGTCCGCCTCCAGCGCCGTGGGCAGATACACAAGCACACCTGAATCCGAGAAAGCAAACTCGCGGTAGGCGCCGGGCTGGGCCCCAACACCTTCGAGAATGGGAATCCCGGGGCCCGTGACCTGAAGCCGGTCGAGGTCGAAGGGCGCGGCGAACAGGAACCGCTCCTGAGCGAAGTAGACGAGATGGCCGGTAGGGACGTAAGCGGCGGCGACGGCGCCTTGGATCAGGGTTCGGCGTTGGCCGGTCCTCAGGTCGAGGATCGCCACGTGGGCGTTCTGGGGAGTCGGCGGGCCTCCGGATCCCGCCTCTCCGGTTCCAATCGTAAACAACAGCGCCCTGCCGCCGGGCAGCGCGTCCGAGGGCCGATGGGTGGTTTCGCCCTTGGCCTTGTCGAGTGTGGTGAGGACCTGCGGCACGCCGCCCGAGGCCGAAACCCGTGAGAGGCCGGTCCGAGCGGCAGTGGTGAAAACGATGTGCTCGTCGGGGCCCCAGACGGCGGCCAATGGAAAATTGCCGGCGTCACAAAGCGAGATGACTCCGCCGCCTGCGACCGAGACCTTCTTGAGTTTGCCGTCGGCGATGAAGCCGAGCCACTGGCCGTCGGGGGAAAAGAAGGGATTCCACCCGCCGTCGGAGCCCGGGACGGGTTTGGCATCGGGCTGATCCAGAGCGCGAAGATAGATCGGGCCGCCGGTCCTCTGGCCGCCGGTCGCATGAGTGAAAGCCAGGCGCGCGCCATCACGGGACAGGGCCAGAGCCCCGACGCGCTCGCCGGGCTGATCGATGCTGAAGCGCATCAGCGGGCGTGGCACGGGCTTGGGGGCCGGCCGCACGCTCCAGGCCGCGATGGCGATCGCGACGCCAGCGAGGGCCCACGGCAGGACCTGCTTCCAGCGCGGCGGCTTCAGCGCCGGGGGGGCCGGCAGGGCCAGGGAAGGCTCGGCTTCTTCCAGTTGGAAGCGCGCATCGTCGATGTGGCGCAGACGCCGCTCGAGATCCTTCTCGAGGCAGCGCCGGAGCAGCTCGCGGACCCGCTCCGGCGTCGCAGCCGGCAGCGCGCTCCAGTCCGGCTCCCGCGCCAGGATGCCGGCGATAGCGTCCGAGATGGTCTCGGCCGGGAAAGCTTGCTTACCCGCCAGCATCTCGTAGAGCACGCAGCCAAAGGCCCAGATGTCGGTGCGCCGGTCCACGCCGCGGCCCCGCGCCTGCTCTGGCGACAGATACGCCGCCGTGCCCAGGATCACTCCCGCCCGCGTCGCCGCCAGGCTCAGGGTCGGCGACTGCGGGCCACCGGTGGGTTCCCGCTCATCCAGGAAGGCCTTGGCCAGGCCGAAGTCCAGCACCTTCACCTTGCCTTGGGGCGTGATCTTGATGTTGGCCGGCTTCAGATCGCGGTGGACGATGGCCTTATCGTGGGCGTGTTCCAGGGCTTCGGTCACCTGGCGGGCGATGGCCGCGGTTTCCTCGAGCGGCAGCGGGCCTTTCAAGATCTCGCCCGGGACGTACTCCAGCACCAGGAACGGGATGCCCTCCACGTGCTCGAACCCGTAGATCGCAGCAATATTGGGATGATTGAGCGACGCCAGCAGCCGGGCCTCGCGCTCGAAGCGGGCCAGACGTTCCGGGTCGCGGGCGAAGCCTTCCGGCAGGACCTTGATCGCTACCTCGCGGCCCAAGCGGGTGTCGCGGGCCTTGTACACCTCGCCCATGCCGCCGGCGCCGAGCTTTTCGAGGACCTGGTAGTGAGCCAGCGTTCGGCCCGTCATGACAGCAGCAGTCTACCACGGCCAGCCAGGCGGTCAAACGTCCAACCTCCAGGGTGGACTGCGCCCCTAGCTGAGTACAGGGCGCCGAAGCACAGTAGGCTGGTCGACGAGTCGGACCATGATTTGCAGATACGTCCGCCGTCGGCGACAGGTTCCCAAGGGGCTGATGACCGGGTCGTGAACCGTTTACCGGCAGCTCACAACGCCGATACGCGCGTGATGCCGGGGCACCGGTCGAAGTCGGCGTCAAAGCTCAGGATCCGCCGCACTTGGTAGCGGCGCATCACGGCCACATGGATCGAATCGCGAGCCGACAGGCGCTCCGGACCAAGCAGCAGGTCTTTGGCAAGCCAAACGTCGGCCTGCTCCATGGGAAACACCTGATCCACCAGACCCAACAGGGCGTTCAGTGCCGGCTGGATCGCCTCCCGCCGGTCGATGGCTGCATAGCGGTGCAGTATCTCCTGCAAGACCTCGGCATCAGTGACCAGGCGCTCTCCGGCGGCAACACTGCGTTCCAGCAGCAGCTGCGCCTCCGTCTTGTTACGGTGGGCGGCTCCCACCAGGTACATCGGTATGTTGGAGTCGATAAAGATCACCCCCGGTAGCCCCGCTCGATCTCCGCCAGCATCTGGTCAATGTCGGCGGTCGGGAAGCTGTTGCTGGCCGCCCTCCGAATGGTCTGGAGCTTGGCGGCCGCCTCCTGAACCGGCTCTGCTCGCCGGGCGGCCCGCAGACTCTGGCGCACCCACTCGGCCACGGTAAGCCGGTGGCGGCGGGCGATCTTGCGGATTTCCCGAAACTCTCTCTCCTCCAACAGGACCTGTAATCGCTGACTCATAGGAGGAGTATAGCATACTCACATAGATGAGTCTTGACCCTGACAGGCAGGAACCTCGCCGGGGCGCGGCGCCGCAGCCCCTCGAACCACTCCACGATCACCTGGATCCGGGCCCGCGCCGGGGCCTCATCGCCGGACTTGGTAGGTTAGCCAGGGCAGGCTTGCCAAGTCAAGATGTGCTTGGAGTCCGTCTGTTTGGCCAGGCCGAGCCGCGGCCATGCGGCCGCCGGCTATCGTCCGAGCCCGGCCATCCAGTTGACAACCACCGTCACCGGCCGCGGCGCTTCTGTGTCATTGACAATCAGGAAGCGCTTGCCGTCGGCGGTGGCGGTGTAGTTCATCCCGATCAGTCCGGGGTGAGCGATGCGGGTCTCGAACAGGGCGGCCGGCGTGCCGGCCTGGAACATCTGACCCCCGCTGACAGGCGCCGCCATCAGCTTTCCGTCGAGGGCGATAAAAAACAGCTCCCGGCCGTCTCCCCGCCACGCTGGCTGCCAGCCGCCCGCGATGGAGACTCGCGTCTTGCCCTTCTGGCGCTCCCCACTGCCGGGGCCCGGTTGCACGTACACTTGCCGGTCGCCCGACTCCGTGGAGAAGTAGGCGATCCACCTGCCGTCCGGCGACAGCCGGCCCTGGCCCTCGTCGAACTCGGTGTTGATGAGAGGTATGGGCTTGCGATCTCCCTCCAGAGGCAGGGCCAGAATGTCCCGCCCGGTCTTCCCCGCGTAGCTGTCGTAGAGCAGCCAGCGCCCATCACCGGACCAGTCGCTTGCGATGTTTAACCGGCTGGACTCCAGAAGCAGCTCCTCCTGGCCGGCGCCGCTGGATGGTTTTTGGTAGAGCTGATGGATGCCGGTCCGGTTGGAGGCGAACACCAGGCGGCTCCCGTCCGGGGACCAAATGGGGCTGGTGTTGGAAGAGGGGTGGAAGGTGAAGCGCGAAGCAGCGCCGCGGGTGAGATCCCAGAGCCAGATGTCGGTTGCCGACGTGATCGGACCGTAGCGCTCGACCGCCAGGGTCCTCTTCATCGGGAGACAAGCGAGGCTGGCGGTAGTTGCCCGGGTCGCCGATCACCCCGAGTGGTTTGCCGGTCCGGTCGAACCAGGTGAGCTGTGAGGGAGTGGCGAAACCGCTGGTGTAAACCAGAACGCCCTCCCGGGAAGCCGAAAAGCCCGCGAAGCCGGTTCCTCCGATCTCGGCGACCGGCCCGGCGCCGGCGACAATCAGCGGTTCAGCAGTCGTTTGCAGACTCTTGGGGTCAAAAGGCTGGGCTCGCAGGGTTCCCTCGCGAACGAACAGGAGGTAGCCGGATCCGGCAGGCGAGCCGGCATAGAGGGCCTGGGTATTCGCAGTGAGGACCCGGCGGGTGGATTTCGATCCCAGCGAGCCGAGAAAAACCCCACGGGTTTCGGGCCTTCCGGTGCCCGCAAAAAAGAGAAAATGGCGGCCGTCGGGCAGGAACTGGGGCCAGCGGTGAATGACTTCGGAGGGACCCAAGGTTGTGGCCGAGGTGGGGTCGCCTCCGGCCGCCGGCACCTGCGTCAGACCCCCGCCGGCCCCGAAGGAGCCGAACACGATCACGCCGTGCGGGCTCCAGGCGCCGCCACGACCCTGTCTGGCCTCGCATAATGATCGCAGGGAACCGCCCGAGGCCTCGATGGTCTTCAGCTTCTCCATGGCGAAGAAGCCGATGGATCCCCCGTCGGGCGACCAAAAGGGATGCTCGGCGCCCTCGGTGCCTGCCAGCGGCCGCGCCTCGAGCGAATCGAGCGGCCGGACCCACAGCAACTGCCTGGCGCCGGCGACAAAGGCCAACTGGCGCCCGTCCGGCGAGATCGCCGAAGGACCCCCGATGGTGAGCGGAGGAAAGGAGGTCTTCTCCGGCGGGTACACCGCAAAACGGAGCACCGGCTGCTGGGGCGGCGCTCTCCGCCAATAAGCAATACCAAGGAACGCCAGGGCCGCCAGCAGCGCCGCCGTCGCCGCCCGGTGATACAGGCGTCCACGCCTGTCGGGGGCGACTTCGGCCCTGGAAGCCAGCGCCCCCCAACGCAGCGCCTCCTCCAGGTCGAGCGCCGATTGCCAGCGGGCCTCCGGATCTTTCGCCAAACACTTCACCACCAGGTGCTCCACCAGCGGCGGGGTCAAAGGCTGCGCCTGCGAAAGCCTGGGCGGTTCGTGTTCCAGGATGGCCGCGATCAGGCTGGCCTGGCTCTGACCCGAAAACGCCTTGCGCCCGCTGAGCATCTCGTAGAGCACCGCCCCAAAAGCAAAAATGTCGGTGCGGGGGTCGACTTTCCTGCTCTCGATCTGCTCCGGGGCCATGTACTGGACGGTTCCGAGGATGGCGCCTTCCGCCGTCAGGGGGCCGGCGTCGAGGGTCTTGTCGTCGGGCCCGGTGGAGTGCGCGATTTTTGCCAGGCCGAAATCCAGCACCTTGACGCCGCTCTTGGTCAGCATGATGTTGCCCGGCTTGAGGTCCCGGTGCGTGACGCCGTTGCGGTGGGCGTGGTCGAGCGCCCGGGCGATCTCGCCGGCGTGGCCGAGCGCCTGATCGACGGGCAGCGGGCCTTTGGAGAGCCGGGCAGCAAGGGTCTCGCCCTCCAGGTACTCCATCACCAGGAAGTCGATCCCGTCCTGCCGGCCCACATCGTAGAGGGCGCAAATATTGGGATGGTTCAGACTCGAAACCGCCCGCGCCTCTCGCTCGAACCGCTCCCGGGCGGCGGCGGAGACCGGCCCGCTCAACACCTTGACCGCGACGGTGCGATCCAACCGCGTGTCGCGCGCCCGATAGACCTCGCCCATTCCGCCGGCGCCGATCGGGGCGAGGATCTCGTAGGGACCAAGGCGAGTCCCAGTGGCTAGCGGCACGTTTACATTCTATGCCTGGAGGCGCCCCGGTGGGGGTGCCTGCTCGCGTTTTGCAATTGCCGAATGGTGCGCGACATGAAAGTGATGGGCCAGTCCGGCGCCGGCGCCTGTGTCATCCCGAGCGCAGCGAGGGATCTGCTTCTCGCCCCGCCGTATCGGGATAGGGGGAGCCTCGCGGCTCCACCGCTCTCACACCTCCGGACATGCGGGTCCGCATCCGGCGCTTCCATGACTTGAGCCCCTGCGGGCCGGAGGTTCGTGTCGCCTTTCGCTATGGAGGTTTCGCCGCTCCCGGGTTCTTTCGGGCTTCACCCTATCCTCCACTGGAAACTCCGCCGAAGCGGATTGGATGGATATGGACTTCGCGGTCAGTTGCCCGCTCGTCCGGCGCCGTATGCCTTTGATCCGCTTCTTGTTCATCGGCTCGCGCGATTGCTCCACGCTTCCTTCAGACCCCGCCTCGCGACGACGCCCTGGCGCTTCGCGATGACTTCACCTCCATCAGGTTGTCAAGGGGACTTTCACCCCCCAGCTGTCGAACATGCTCGGCACACAACAGCAGGTCCCTCGCTGCGCTCGGGATGACAACGCTGCGCTCGGGATGACAACGCTGCGCTCGGGATGGCAATGGCTGCGCTCGGGATGACAACGCTGCGCTCGGGTTATACCTAAGGCAGCGGGGGCCCAGCGGCCTTGACCAGGAAGCGGTTGAAAAACGCGTCGGCGGCGTGGAAGGTCTTCAGCCACTTGGAGTGCACCAGGAAATCGTGCACCTCGTCGGGATACACGATCAACTCGTGATGGATCTGGCGCGCCCGAAGCAACTGCACCAGCCCGGTGGTCTGCGAGAAGTGGACGTTGCGGTCGTCGTCGCCGTGAACCAGCAGCACCGGCGATTTCCAGCGGTCGATGGTGGCCACCGAAGAGGCCCGAAAAGCGGTGTTGCCGGGGTCCAGGGAGGTCCCCCAAAGGTGCACTCCGGCGATGTCTACCCCGGCGGCGAACAGGTCCGAATTCCGCGACAGGCCCAGGGCCGTGAGCAGGCCGCCGTAGGACAACCCCCACAGGCCGATCTTCTTGGGGTCGACGTCGGGGCGCTCCCCCAGATACTTACCGGCGGCGTAAATGTCCTGATACTCCGAGCTGCCGCGCGCCCCACGGTTTTCCGCCATGCGGAAATTGCGCCCGTAGCCGATCCCGGAGCGGTAGTTGACGGAAATCACGACGTATCCCTGGTTGGCAAAGTACTGATTGACGCCGTAAGCCATGTGATAGAAGAACATGTACTGGTAGCCGAGCAGCATCTGGCGCATGGGCCCGCCGTGGGAGAAGAGAATGGCCGGGCGGCGCTCGCCGGGTTTCAGATCCGGAGGCAGGAAGAGCTGGCAGTGGAACTTGAGTCCGTCGGGAGCCGTAAGGATCACCTGCTGGGGAGCGACGTGATCCGTCATGGGGAAGGCGGACGGCGGTTTGCTGATCACGCGCGCCGCGCCGCCCTCGGCCGGGACCAGCGCCGGCAGTTGCGGGTGTCGGGGTCCGGCGTAGAGAACAGCAATCTGCTTTCCGGAGGCCAGAACCGCGGGATAGGTCTCGATTCCCTCGCCGGACGTTAGCGGAACGGGCGCGCCGCCGGAGACCGGGGTCTTCCAGAGATGGCGGCGGTCGATGTCGCCGGCGTTTGAGCTGTAGTAGAGGTAGGCGCCGTCGGGGGAAATCGCCGCCATTTCGGCTTCGCCCTCGCCGGGAGTCAGATTCACGGGCGCACTGTTGGGGTCACCTTCGCTGGGAACCGAGTAGCGATGGCGCCAGTTGTTGCGCTCGACATCGAAGACCAGCCGGCCCGCCGCCCAGGACAACTCGCGCACGGATTCATACGAGCTGTCGCCCGCCGGGCTGCGCCACACCTCGGAGCCTTGACCAGAGGCGGGGTCGGCCACCCAGAAGGAAATACTCCCGCCGCCAGGGAGCTTGGAATCAGCAAAACCCGGAGGCAGATCCGAGCGGCGGTCTTCGGGAGCTTCCCGGCCGGGCGGCAGGATGAACGCCCGCGGCGGCCCGCCCGCCGCACGACCCAGGCCCAGGGCGAGAATGCGCTGGAAGGGCGCTCCGGGGCGGCGGAGGAACACCACGCGGGCCCCATCGGCAGACCAGGCCGGATTGGAATCGTAGTCGACCGACGGCGCCAGGTGGGCGATCCGCCGGCTCACCCGGTCATAGACGGCGACAAAGCTGTGATCGCCACGGTCGCTGGCGAAGGCGATCCGCCGGCCGTCGGGTGAAAACCGCGGGCGGGAGTTTCGCCCCCAGGCGCGGAACAAGGGCTCCAGGCTTTCGTCTTGTTTCGCCCGGGCCACGCCCCGTGTCCCCGAGGAGGCGGCCGGCCGAACCGCCGACTGATAGATCTGGCCGTTGCGCACAAAGACCACCAAGCGTCCGTCCGGAGACAGCTCCGGCTCCCGGCCGGCCACCACCCGAAACGGCGCGCCGCCGCGCGTGGGGGCGGCCCAGATCGCCTGCTCCGCCCCGTCGGAAAGCGAGGAGGGATTCGCCACCCAGTCCTCGCGGTTGGGATTGTGCCCGCGCACGAAGACCACCACCCCGCCGTCGTCGGAAATGCGCAGGCCCGACAGATCCTCCCCATCGTCGTTCAGGAACGAGGTCAGTCGCGCGGGCTCGAAGCCGGGAGCGGCCGCCGTATAAACGTTGCGCTTGCCTTCCTCGAACTGGAGCCAGGCGATCCGGTCGGCCTTCCGGGCAGAGACCAGCTCGTAGGAAAAGGGAGCGCCCAAGACCTGTTCGATGGTGAACTTGCCGGCCAGGGCGGGAACTGCGGCAACCACCAACCAGGCCAGCCGCGCGGCGCGCTTTCGATTTACATTCATCATCATTACTTGCTCTCCTGCTGCTTGGCCAGATCCAGGGCCACGTCGATGATCATGTCTTCCTGGCCGCCGACCATGCGGCGCCGGCCGAGCTCGACCAGGATTTGTCGGGTGTCGATGCCGTAACGTTGGGAAGCCCGCTCGGCGTGGCGCAGGAAGCTCGAGTAGACCCCGGCGTAGCCGAGGGAAAGTGTTTCACGGTCAACGCGTACCGGGCGATCCTGCAAGGGACGGATGAGGTCCTCGGCGGCGTCCATCAGGGCAAACAGGTCGCAGCCGTGCTCCAGGCCCAGGCGGTTGGCGACGGCGATGAACACCTCCAGCGGGCAGTTCCCTGCCCCGGCGCCCATGCCGGCCAGCGAAGCGTCCACCCGGGTGGCCCCGCGCTCAATGGCGACGAGGGTGTTGGCAACCCCCAGGGACAGGTTGTGGTGGGCGTGAATGCCCCGCTCGGTCGCTGGATCGAGCAGGTCGTTGAAGGCGTCGAACCGCTCGGCCACCTCGTGCATCAACAGCGCCCCCGCCGAATCGGTCACGTAGACGCAGTGGGCTCCATAGGATTCCATCAGCCTGGCCTGGCGGGCCAACTCCTGGGGCGGGGTCATGTGGGCCATCATCAGGAAGCCGGCGACGTCCATGCCGAGGTTGCGGGCGCACTCCATGTGCTGGCGGGCGATGTCGGCCTCCGTCGAATGGGTGGCGATCCGGACCGACCGCGCCCCGGCCCGGTAGGCGCAATGCAGATCCTCGACCGTCCCGATGCCTGGAAGCAGCAGCGTCGCCACCCGGGCGCGGCGGACGTTCTGGGCCACCGCCGAGATCCACTCCAGGTCGGCGTGGGCCCCGAAACCGTAGTTGAAGCTCGAACCCGCCAGCCCGTCGCCGTGGGCGATTTCGATGGAATCGACCCCGGCGGTGTCCAGCGCCTTGGCGATGGCGACCACCTGGTCGAGGCTGTAGCGGTGCCGGATGGCGTGCATGCCATCCCGCAGGGTGACGTCCTGTATGTAGAGTCTCTTGGTAGCGGTCATGCTCTGAGCTCGGCCAGCCGCTCGGCGGTTTTCAAGGCCGCCGAGGTCATGATGTCGAGGTTGCCGGCATAGGCCGGCAGGTAATGCGCCGCCCCCTCGATCTCGAGCAAGATCGCCGACCTGACCCCGGTGAACTCCCCGAGGCCGGCGATCGCGAGGCGCTCGACGGTCTCGAACTGCACCGGCTGCTTCAGCCGGTAGCCGGGCACGTAGGCCTGGACCTCGGCCACCATGCGCTGTACGGAGCGGGCGATCTCGGCGGTCTCGGCCGGATCGCTGAGGCAGAAGATGGTATTGCGCATCATCAGGGGCGGCTCGGCGGGGTTCAACACGATGATGGCCTTGCCCCGCGAGGCGCCCCCCACGCGCTCGATGGCCCGGGCGGTGGTTTGGGTGAACTCGTCGATGTTGGCCCGGGTGCCCGGGCCGGCCGACTTGCTGGCGATGGAGGCCACGATCTCGGCATAGCGCACTGGCGCCACCCGGTTCACGGCCGCCACCATCGGGATGGTGGCCTGCCCCCCGCAGCTCACCATGCTGAGGTTGGGAGCGTCGCGGTGCTCTCCCAGGTTCACTACTGGTACGACGTAAGGACCCAGAGCCGCCGGGGTGAGGTCGATGACCTGTTTGCCGCGCGCGCGCAACACCTGATCGTGGCGCGGATGGCACTTCGCCGAGGTGGCGTCAAAGACCATCTGGATGGCCGCGAACTCCGGCATGCCGACCAGCCCGTCGATGCCCTGGTCGGTGACCGGCACCCCAAGACGCCGGGCGCGAGCCAGGCCGTCGGAGTCCGGGTCGATCCCCACCATGGCGCCCATCTCCAGCACCCGGGAGGCGCCGAGCACCTTCATCATCAGGTCGGTGGCGATATTGCCGGAGCCGAGAATGGCGACCTTGGTGCGCATGACTGCTTCCGAGCCGCGACCGTAAGGGAGCGGTCTTGCCGCGGGCTGCTAGAGTCCATTGTATGCCGGGAGTCGCCCTCTCAGGGGGGCTACAGCTACAGCAGGCGGGGGACCTCGCCGAGGAAGAAGCTCTTGACCTCCGGCCAGGTGATCGGCGCCAGCATCTCGGGCATGGGATCCCTGTCGGCGTCCTCGAAGAAGGTCATCGACTTGAGCAGGTGCACGAGGCTGTAGTTCGCCTGCGAGTACTTCTGCTGGAAGAGGCGGACCAACTCCGGCAGGCCGTACTGCGAGGCAGTGGCGTAGAGATCGATGAAGTCGCGCTCCTCGACTGGCGATGGCGCTCAGCTTCATGCAGGCGATGTCGCGGGCGTCGGCTACCGGAAGGCCGAGAAACTCGTCACAGCTGAACAGCAGCGGATACCGGTAGCGTAGAACGCTAACCTTGACACCCCGGATCTGGGCGTGCACGCTTTGCTCGGAGCGCGCCACCAGGCTGAACCCCGGTAGGCGTCCCATGGTCTGTATCAACAAGTCCTCGTGAAAGGGCTCCAGGCTGAACAGGTCGAGGTCGAGCGACCGCCGGTGTCCCAGGCGCAGGGCCAGCCCTGTGCCGCCGGCCAGATAGGATCCTGGCGGAAGGCCGCCTGCCGGCAAGTCGTTTCCCGGCGCCAGTCCACGCGGCTAACACCGAAGGGCAGCAACTGCGACTGGAGGGATGGAGTAGACCAGCGACCAGAAGTTGGCCGACCGCCGCGACAGCCTCTTCTCGCGGATGACTCGGATGATAGCCGCTTCGGAAAACGTTTCCCGCAGCCATGCGATGGCCCGTTGGTCTCCGTACTCGAGCAGGCGACCGACGGTGTAATCCCAGGTCCCAGAAAAAGGGGAAGACGGCGCGCCGGTCAAGGCGAGAGGCCAGGAGGGGCGTCATCCCGAGCGTAGCGAGGGATCTGCTGTTGCGCCGGGGCGAAAGCAGATCCCTCGCTGCGCTCGGGATGACACAGGCTGCGCTCGGGATGACACCGGCTGCGCTCGGGATGACACCGGCTGCGCTCGGGATGACACCGGCGCCGGCTTGCCTCCGAACCCACCCGGCCCGTCTGCTTCAGTGGACTGTCTCGCCGCCCTTCGGGTTCCGAATCGAAAACCGCGCCAGCATCGTCTTTCCTGAGATCTCCGAGAGGGCCATCAGCCCCATGTCCAGGTCCTGAAAGAACATCAGTCCGGCCAGGCGGCCCTCGATGAGGCAGGCGCCGTGAAACAGGGACGCCTCGGGGATCTCGATCAGCATGAGCTGGCTGATCCGGATCGCCTGCTGGTTCAGAAGCTTCGATCCCAGTTCGCCGATCACCTCCAGCAGAAACGAAGCTTCCGCCGGCCGGCCCAGCTCGTGGAATTCCGGGTTCTCGGCGAAGTGAGTCAAGAAATACTCCCACAACTCCAGGAAATCGGTGGCCTCGGCCAGCTTCTTGCGAAGAGTGGCGATCCGCTCCTGATCGATAGGCAAGGGCCTCCTTCCCGCACCGCCCCGGCCGCACTCTCCGGGATTAGCTTCGATGATACCCCGGCGCGGCGCCGCCCATCTGCAACCACTCTAACATCACCCGAAACGCCTTCCCCCGGTGGCTGTGCTGCCACTTCTCCTGCGGCTCCAGTTCAGCAAAGGTCCTCCCCAGGGGCGGGAAGAAAAACAGCGGATCGTAGCCGAAGCCGCCCGAACCGCGGGGTTCCGCCAGGATGTATCCCGTTGCAGTACCGTTGAAGGTGGCCAGCAGTTGCCCCGGCCGGGCCAGGGCCAGAGCGCAGACGAAGCGCGCCGCCGGCCGGGGCGGCAAGCCCCTCAGGTTGCGAAGCAGCAAGCTCCGGTTCTGCTCGTCGGTGGCCCCGGCGCCGGCGTAGCGCGCCGAGTGAATCCCCGGTTCGCCCCTCAAGACCTCGACTTCCAACCCGGAGTCATCGGCCAAGACCAGCTCGCCAAGGTGGGCGGCGTAGCACAACGCTTTCTGGACGGCATTATCCTCGAAGCTGGCTCCCGTTTCGGGGCAGTCGAACGGCCCGGCGGCGACGATTTCCATGCCGGCGGGCGCCGCCTGCCCGAACTCGGCCAGCTTCCCGGCGTTGGAGGTGGCGCAATGCAGAATCACCAGGAGACGACCCGGCGCTGGGCGGCGATCAACTCGCCGATGCCGGCCTGGGCCAGCGCCAGCATCTGGTCGAGTTGCTCGCGATCGAATACCGCCCGCTCGGAGGTGGCCTGCACCTCGACGTACCGGCCCCCCGCGGTCATGACGACGTTCATGTCGACGCCGGCCTGGGAGTCCTCTTCGTAGCACAGGTCGAGGGTGGCGACGCCGTTGAGCATCCCCACGCTGATGGCAGCCAGATAGTCGGTAAGGGGAACGCGGCTGATGAGCTTGGCATCCGCCAGCTGCTTCAGCGCCAGGGCCAGCGCCACAAAGCCTCCTGTGATGGAGGTGGTGCGGGTGCCGCCGTCGGCCTGCACCACGTCGCAGTCGATCATCACCGAACGCTCTCCCAGAGCCGTCATGTCGGTGACGGCGCGGAGCGAACGCCCCACCAGTCTCTGGATCTCCTGGCTGCGGCCGGAGGGGCGGCCTCGCGAGATTTCGCGCGGGGTGCGGGTCACGGTGGCGCGCGGCAGCATGGAATACTCCGCCGTCACCCATCCCTTGCCGCTGCCACGCAGGAAACCGGGCACGCTGTCCTCGACCGTGGCGGTGCAGATGACCCGCGTGTGGCCCATCTCGATCAAGGCGGAGCCCTCCGCGGTGAGCAGGTAATTGGGCGTGATTTTCACGGGGCGGCACTGGTCAGGCTGGCGGCGGTCGATTCTCATGGCGCACTCAACACGATGGCCCCACCCGGACGACCGACCAGAACAGCCACAGCACCAGCGCCATCGCCATCACCAGCCAGACGATGCAGCCGATCTGACGGGCGCGGCTGGCAGTCGCCGCTTTCTTGCGCCCGCTACCCGCCGGCTTCCAGCGTGCCATAGGGGCAATCGTAACAGATCGACCGTAGACCGTGGATCGTGGATCATCGAGAGTTCCGGGACTACCGGCGCTCCACTGTGACCCCGACCGCCGGCGGCCATCAGCACGCCGCTATCCACATATGTTCGGATCATCCGGGCGAAATCGAAGGTCTTTCACTTGGAATGCGGAATCAGTTTGTGAATGACGTACGTGTCGCCCTCGATGCTGAAGTAGAAACGCCAACCCCGGTTCACACGCGCTTGCCACATGCCAGTTGACTCATCGAACTTTTTGGCGTGCAACGATGGGTGCTGAAGGTTGTGTTGGAGCAGGGCCACTTGCTTGAGGACGGCCTTCTGCACGGATGCAGGCGCCGCCGCAAAGGTCCTGCTGGCAGTGAGGGTGTGGCGAACTTTCATCGGCGGGCAAAGCGTTTCGCTTTGGCCGCAGATTTTGGGGCAGTCCGGCGAAGGGATCTCTCCAACTCGGCAACCGTGGCAAACGGGCCGTAGACCCGACCTTTCCTCACGTCCTCCAGGCTTTCAGCTAGCTGCGCGTTGATGGCGCGGCGTTGCTCGGGGGTGTATTCTTCGTTGCCAGCGGCAGTTTGTGACGTGGCGAGGATGGTGATCTTCCCCCGGGAAGCTCTGAACTGTACCCGGCTGCCGGCCTTGATGCCGGCTTGGCGCCGCACGGTCGTGGGCACCAAGGGGGGAGTTTTCTGTTTGAGAGTAATGGTCATTGGTTCTTAGTGTAGCATGAAAACTGGGCTACCCCCCGCCCAACTCCTCCCCCACCTCCCGGAAAAACGCCCCCAGCGCCTTCAGGCTGGCCGGCCCCAGGTCCGGAAACGTCAGCGCCACCACCGCCCGTCCGCGCCTCTCCAGCGCCATCTTGGTGGCCAGCCACTGCGCTTGGTGGTACTCGGGCCGGTAGCCGATGGACCCCAGCGACGACTGGCGGCGGGCCCGCAGGATCACCGAGAAGCACCGCCCGTGGCCGATGATCATCTCATGGTAGGAATGATTCATAGCAGGGCCTTCGTAGACGTCGCTCGACAGGCCCAGCCGCTCGCCGAACACGGCCGCGGCGGCCGAATCCAGCAGCCGTCGCAGGCGGCGGCCCTCCGGACTGTATCGGGTGTCGCCGAAGAACGTCAGCTCGGCGTACTCGATCTTGCCTGCTGACCGCAGCTTCCGGACCACCCCGGCCAGGATGGCCGCGGCGCCCTGGCGCGGCGAGACCATGCCCTCCGCGGTCACCAACCCCGCCGAGACGAGGGAGTCGTAATGCAGGGTGATTTCGCCGGCCGCCGCAGCGCGTTGCCGGTTTGAGACCAGGGCCCGCCATTCCGGGGTCCGCTCGACGCGGCCCGTCTTCCGCGCCTGGGTGTGCAGCCGGTTGGCGATCTCCTTGTAGAGCTCCACGCCCGGCTGGGTCACGAAGTTCATCTGGCGCAGCCAGCCCAGTCCAAACACGACGTAGTGCACCCACTGCATGTACTTGGACACCGGCGCCGAGCGGCTCAGCGTCAGCAGGGCGCAGGGATGGCCCTGCCGGCGCAGCTTCCCGAACCCCGCTGGCTCCGGTCCGATGGCCCAGAAGACCCGGTCCTGGGCCGGGTGCCGCACAGCATCGAGCGGCGGCGGCTCAACGGCCGCGGCTGGAAAGATCTTGATGCCCAGCTGTTCGCTCTTGCCCAGGCTCTCCTCGAAGTCCTGCTTGGTCCAGGTCCCGGCCCCCCGAAGTTGGCGCGGAAGCAGCAGGGTAACTTTGTCCCGCCCCTCAACGCCGTTGCCGTGAAGGAACGCGGCCATCCGGAACGCACTGTGAATCTCTTCCTCGCTCAGAACCGCAGCCTCGATCCAGGCCTCCAGGTCCACGCCATTCAGGGCCAGCGGGTAGAGGCTGCCGCGCGTCAACGGACCGCTGTGGCGTCCGGCGGTGGTGTTCTGGCTGTCGGGTTGCAGCTCCACCCGCCGGAAGCCGCGGCGGCCGGCGAACTGATCCAGCAGCGATCCCGGCAGCGTCATGTAAAGGAAGTTCGCCTCCGGCGCCACCCGGCACTTGCGATAAAGCAAGCTCAGTTTCTCCAAATTCAGGACCGGCTCGTAGGAGGTCATCCCCATGGCCATACCGACCACCAGGGTCTGGGCCAGAGCCCGCGCCGGCAACCCGCCCGGGGCCATCCTCGCCAGAATGGACCCCAGCTTGTTGGGATCGGTCGAATCCAGCACCCAAGTCCGGACGCCGCCGTCGAGCAGGCCCAGGCCGCTGTACATGTGCTTGTCCTCGGCCGAGCCTCCCATGCCGGCCCAGATCAGGTGCCGGATTTCCACCCCGTGAGCCTCCCGAACGGCCGCGCGGATCTGCTCCACCTCGCGCAGAATCATCGCCGCCCAGCCGGGGCGCTCCGCGGCCTGCCAACTGAGATCCAGCATCCCCAGCGAGTTCTTGGTGACCCGGCCTTCCGCATCGACCTCCATGCCGATGGCCACCAAGGGATCGGAGGCATCGAGCGCCCCGAGGCCCTTCTCGCGCGCCAGCCGGGCCAGCCGCCGGGCGCGGTCGAGCACGCCCCCGGCAACCAGCTTCTCGTAGAAGCCGTCGGTGTGATGGTTGTACAACGACAATGTCATCGCCAGCGGCATGCTTTGCCTCATTGTAGCCGAACCGTCCACTCGCTATGCTGGAAGCGGCGGGCATGAAACGGATTGTGGCATTCCTGATCGGCGCGGGATTGGTGGGACTGGGGGGTGTGCGTGTCTGGCAGGCCTATAAGACCTCCGGCGCCCCCAAGGCCGCCAAAGGCGGCGCTCGGGTGGTGAGCGTGAGCGTCGAGCGGTCCCGAACCGGATCGGTGAACGAAGAACTACTGCTGACCGGCTCGCTCAAGCCCAAGGAACAGGTCGACGTCAACGCCAAGGCCACCGGGCGGGTCGAGAAACTGTACTTCTTACGTGGGCGACGCCGTGAAGACCGGCGATCTGCTGGTGGAACTCGAGGGCGACGAGTTGCAGCAGCAGGTGAAGCGCGCCGCGGCGGCCCGCGCCGTCACCGAGGCATCGCTGGCCCAGCGGCAGGCCGAGCTTTCCAACCACCAGGCAGAGCTGGCCCGCGCCGAAAGCTTGCGAAAGGACGGCCTGATTCCCCAGCAGGATTTTGAAACTCGCCAGACGGGCCTCCGGGTGGTGGAAGCCCAGATGGAGCTGGCCCGCGCGCAGGTCGAGCAGGCCGAAGCCGAGCTGAACGAGCTGAAGATCCGGCTGCAACAGACCAAGGTTTACGCCCCGCTGACCGGCCACGTGGCGCGGCGCCACGTCGGCGTCGGCGCGCTGGTAACCCCTCCACGCCCATCCTGACCATCGTGAACCTGGCCATCCTGGTCACCGCCGCCAACGTGCCGGAACGCGACGTCGCCAAGCTCCGGCTGGGCAATCAGGCCACCGTGCAGATGGACGCCTTCGGCGATCAGCAATTCCACGGGCGGGTAGCGCGCATCGCCCCGGTGCTGGACGCCGCCACGCGCAGCGCCCTGGTAGAGGTCGAGATCCCCAACACCGACGGCGGGTTGAAGGGCGAGATGTTCGCCCGCGTCACGCTGGACCTGGCCTCCACCCGGCAGGCGGTGCTGATTCCCCGCGAGGCCCTGGTCTACCGCGGCAGCCAGCCCGGCGTCTACGTGGTGCAGAACAACCGGCCGGTGTTTCGGACGATCGAGACCGGCCTGACCCGCGGCGAGGACGTGGAAGTCGCCAACAATCTGGAGGCCGACACCACTATCGTCACGCGCCGGGCCACCATGATCACCGAAGGGGACCAGATCCGCATCGCGGCGCCGAAGGCGAGCCAGGGACACGCAGGAATGCCTGTCCTACTGGCAGTTGCAAAAGTTTTGTGGATTGAGGCATCGCGCCGCCCCGGCGTGTATCCTTTAAGTGTGAGTAACACAGGCGTCACCGGGACAGGCAGAAATGCCTGTGTTACCTGTGTGACCGCGGCGCTACTGCTGCTGGCCCTGGCCGCCTGCTCCCGCAACCCCCAGCCGGCTGCCGGAACCGCCTCGGCCGCCAGCCCGGCCCGCGGCATCCCCATCCAGGCCGCCACCGTCACCATCCGCTCCGCCCAACGCCTGCTGGAGGTCACCGGCACCCTCCAACCCTTCGACAAAGTCACTGTCAGCTCAGAAGTCGATGGCCCCACCCGGCGCGTCCTGGTCGACCTGGGCGACAAGGTCATCAAGGGCCAGTTGCTGGCGGAGGTCGATCCCGCCGAGTTTCAGTTCCAGGTGGCGCAGGCCGAGGCGCGGCTCCGCCAGATCCTGGCCGCGCTGGGCATCCAGGAAGGGCAGGACCCGCGCTCCATCCGCGTCGAAGACACCCCCGAGATGCGTCGCGCCGACGCCATGCTCGAGGAATCCCAGCACAACCACCGCCGCGTCAACCAGCTGTTCAAAGAGGACATCGGGACCGCGCAGAGCGTCGACCAGGCCCAGGCGCAGCTGAAATCCGCCCAGGCCAACCTGGCCATGACTCGGGAAAACATCGCCACCCAGCAAGCCCAGATCGAGCAGTTCAAGGCGGCGCTCGATCTGGCTCGCAAGAAGCTGAAGGATACTTCCATCCTGGCGCCGTTCGGCGGCTCCATTGCCGAGCGCCAGGTTTCCGTGGGTCTCTACGTCCGCACCCAGACGCCGCTGTTCACCATCGTCCAGACCAACCCCCTGCGGCTGCGGCTGGACGTGTCGGAGCGCCTCAGCGGCATGGTCCGCGCCGGCCAGCCCGTCGAGCTGCGGGTGGACGGACTTGCCGGCCGCGCCTTCCAGGCCCAAGTGTGGCGCGTCAGCCCCTCGGTCAACGAGCAGTCCCGCACCCTGCTGGTGGAGGCCTTGCTGCACAACGACGATGAGGCTCTCCGGCCCGGCATGTTCGCGCGGGCCACCATCCAGTCCGGCCAGATTGTAAAGGCCTTGATGATACCCGCGAGCGCCGTGCTGAACTTTTACGGCGTCAACAAGGTCTTCAGCATCGACGCCGGCAAGGTCCAGGATCGCACCGTCAAGCTGGGCGACCGCTACGGGGAGTTCTTCGAGGTGGTGGAGGGGGTGCGGGAGCAAGAAGTCGTCGCCATCACCAGCCTCGAGAAGCTCTCGGCCGGCGCCGCCGTGGAGGTCCGGCCATGAAGCTGGCCGAAATCTGCGTCCGCCACCCGGTCTTTGCCACCATGCTGACGGCCTGCCTGGTGGTGCTCGGCATCATGTCTTACCGGGAGCTGGGGGTGGACCAGTATCCCCGGGTGGACTTTCCGACCGTCAGCATCACGACCTTCATGCGCGGCGCCGGCCCGGAGGAGATGGAATCCACCGTCACCAAGGTCATCGAGGAGGCCGTCAACACCATCCAGGGCATCGACGAGCTGCGCTCCTACACCATCGAAGGCACCTCCCGCGTCTCGGTGAGCTTCGTGGTGGAGCGCGACATCGAGGAATCCGCCCAGGACGTCCGCGACAAAGTTTCCGCGGTCATGGCCCAGCTGCCGCCGGAAATCGAGCCGCCCATCATCGAGAAGATGGATCCCGACGCCTCGCCCATCATGTCGATGAGCATCTCTTCCGGCAACCGCGACCTGCGGGAGCTCACCGAGATCGCCGACAAGAGGATCAAGCAGCGCCTGGAATCCATCACCGGGGTCGGCCAGGTCCTGATCGCCGGGGGCCGCCGCCGCGAGATCCACGTGGTGCTCGACGCCCAGAAGCTGAATGCCTACGGCGTCACGGTGGAGCGGGTCCGCCAGGCCTTGCAGCGCGAGAACGTCGAGATCCCGGGCGGCAAGGTCGAGCAAGGCAAATCGGAGCTGACCTTGCGGATCCTGGGCCGGGTGGACGTGGCGCGGGAGTTCGCAGACATCATCGTCGACAAGGTCCACGGGGCCCTGGTGCGGATCGCCGACCTGGGCCACGTCGAAGATGGTTTCGAGCAGCCGGTCCGGACCCTGGCGCGCCTCGACGGCAAGGACGCCGTGACCCTGCTGATCCGCAAGCAGTCGGGCACCAACACCGTCGATATCATCAATCTGGTCAAGGCCAACCTCGAGAAGATCCGTCCCCTGCTGCCGCCCGACCTCAACATCCAGATCATTCGCGACCAGAGCGTCTTCATCAACGCCTCCATCCGGTCCATGGAGGAGCACCTCATTCTGGGGGGCTTCCTGGCCAGCCTGGTGGTGCTGCTGTTCATGCGCAACCTGCGGTCGACGCTGATTGCCGCCGTGGCGGTGCCGACCTCCATCGTCTCCACCTTTTTCCTGGTGAAGCTGATGGGCATGACGATCAACAACTGGACGCTGCTGGGGCTGATGCTCTCGACCGGCATCGTGATCGACGACGCCATCGTGGTGCTGGAGAACATTTTCCGCTACATCGAGGAGGAGGGGCGGCCGCCGCTGGAAGCCGCCATTTCCGCCACCAAGGAGATCGGCCTGGCCGTCATGGCCACCACCCTCTCGCTGGTAGTGGTCTTCCTGCCGATCGGCTTCATGACCGGCACCTCGGGACGTTTTCTGCGCAGCTTCGCCTTGACCATGACGTTCTCGATCCTGGTGTCGCTGCTCATCAGCTTCACCCTGACGCCGATGCTGAGTTCCCGGTTCCTGAGGCCGGCCGCCCTGGCGGTCGCCGCGGGCGACCGGCGCCGGCCGCGCGGCTCCAAAGACTCGGGCTTCTATTCCTGGATCGAGAAACGCTATCTCCGCATGCTGCGATGGTCCATGAGCCACCGCCTGGTGATCGTGGCGGCCGGGGCGCTGATTGCCGTCACCACCCTCCCAGCCTATCAGTTCATCGGCAAGGAGTACTACCCACGCGACGACCAGGACGAGTTCCTCATCACGCTGAAGGCCCCCGAGGGCACCTCCATTGAGGGCACCAGCGACCTCCTCCAGCAGGTCGAGACCCGGCTGCGCAAGCTGCGCGGCATCCAGCACCTGCTGGCTTCGGTGAACTCCTCGCGGCGCGGCACCGTCACCGACGCCGACATTTATGTCCGGCTGATTTCCCTGGAGCAGCGCACCTTCAACTGGTACAATCCCTTCCAACTCTACCAGTACCTGAAAGAACCCCATCCCGATCAGCGCTACTTCACCCAGTTCGACATCATGGCGGATGTCCGGGAGGTGATGAAGACCTTCCCGAACGTGCGCTCGGCGGTGTCGAACATCACGGGTTTCTCGAGCGGCGGCCGCGGCAGTGGGGACGTGGAGTTCAACCTGCGCGGCCCCGACCTGGAGCAGCTGGGCCGCTTCGCCCTGGCCTTGCAGGAAAAAATGAAGAAGGTGCCCGGCCTGATCGACGTCGACACCAGCTGGAACCCGGCCTATCCCGAGCTCCGCGTGACGGTGGACCGCGAGAAGGCCGCCGACCTGGGCGTGCGGGTCAGCGACGTGGCCTCGGCCCTGCGCGCCATGGTGAGCGGCGAGGACCGCATCACCCGCTTCAAGGACCTCGACGATCAGTACGAGGTCCGGACCCGGGTGCTCGAGAAAGACCGCAACAGCGCCGAGCGCCTCTCCCAACTGGTGGTCCCCAGCTCGCGCCTGGGCCAGACCCGCCTGGAAAACCTTGCCACCATCAGCCGCGGCCTGGGTCCCGCCCAGATCGATCGCTACAACCGCCAGCGACAGGTGACCGTCTCCTGCAGCACTGACATGTCGCTGCCCATGGAGGAGGGCGTGCGCACCATTCACGCCCTCATCGCCGAGCTGGGCCTGCCGGCAGGGTACGACTACGGGGTGGCCGGGCGCGCCCGCCGCCTCGAGGAGACCATCCGCAACTTCGGCATGGCCTTCCTGCTGTCGCTCATCTTCATGTACATGATCCTGGGGTCGCAGTTCGACAGCTTCGTCCACCCCATCACCATCATGTCGGCCATTCCCCTCTGCATTCCCTTCGCCCTGGGGTCCCTGATGATCACCAACCGGACCTTGAACATGCGCAGCGCCATCGGCATCCTGCTGCTGTTCGGCATTGTGAAGAAGAACGGCATTCTCCAGGTCGACTTCACCAACGTGCTGCGGCGCCAGGGCATGGACCGCGCCTCGGCCATCCTGGAGGCCAACCGCACCCGGCTGCGGCCCATCCTGATGACCACCATCTCGATCATGGCCGGCCTGGTCCCGGCGGCGGTCAGCAAGGGTCCCGGCTCGGCCCAGAACAGCGCCATCGCCATCTCGGTGATCGGCGGCCAGACCTTCTGCCTGCTCATCACCCTGCTGCTGACCCCGGTGCTGTACTCCTATTTCGACGATCTGGAGGAGCTCTGGGCCCACAAGGGGGAGCTGCGCCAGGCCCTGGCGGCAGGCGCGTGGAAGCGGGCCGTGGGCCGTCTGACCGGCTTCTTTTAGCTGCTCCCTTTGTCATTCCGAGCGCAGCGAGGAATCTGCTGTACTTGTGCGGTCGCGAACAGCAGATCCCTCGCATTCGCTCGGGATGACGATCCGACACTAGCAGCCGCCCAGCGCCCGCTCCAGCCGCTCCAGATCCTCCTGGTTGTTGAAGAAGTGCGGCGACACCCGCAGGCTGCCGTGCCGTGCCGCCGCCACCACGCCCTGTTCCCGCAGTCGCGCCGCCAGTCGGGAAACGTCCTGCCCTGGGAAGCCCGCCGCCAGGATCGGTGAGTCGTAGTAAGGCAACCGGTCGGCCGCCAGGCCCGCCCCGGCGCGGCGTAGAACCTCCCGCGTCAGCTCACCGAGCCGGCGCACACGGGCTTCGATGGTTTCGGGGCCCAACTCCAGCATCATCTGCATGACCGCCCCCAGGGCGTAGATGCCGGGAAAGTTCTGAAGCCCGCCCTCGTATCGCTGGGCCCCCTCGGGCAGCTGGGGCGCGCCGTGGTGCAGATCGTCGACCCGACGCCAGTCCTTGTGGCTGCGCCAGCTGTAGACCGATGGCTGTAGCCACTGACACACCTGGGGCCGGATGTAGACCAGCCCGATGCCGGCCGGCGACAGCAGCCACTTGTAACCATGGGCCGCCACCATGTCAGCGGCGATGGCGTTCACATCCAGCCGCAGCGCCCCCAGGCTCTGGGTGGCGTCCACGTAAAACAACACTCCCCGCTCCCGGAGGCGCGGTCCGATCTGGTCGAGCGGCGGCCGCAACCCCGTCGAGTAGTTCACGGTGCTCATCAGCACCAGCCGGGTACGGGCGTCGATGGCGCCCAAGAAACGATCCAGGCAGAACTCCCCTCCCTCCAGCGGCGCCTCCACAAACTCCACTCCTCGGGCCGCCAGGCTGTGGCCAAAATAAGTATTGTTAGGGAATTCCTCCTCCAGGGCCACCACCCGGTCGCCCGGCTTCCAGTCGATGCCCTGCACCAGCCACCCCAGGGCCGCTCCGGTGTTGGGCACGAAGGCGATGTCGGCGGCGGAAGCTCCCATCAGCCGCGCCGCCAGCTCCCGCACCCCGTCGGCGTCGTCGAACCACTCGATGAAATCCAGACAGGCCTGCTCGTCACGGCGCCGGGCGTGCCGCTCCATCGCCTCCCGAGCGCACCGCGGCACCGGCCCGAACGTGGCCGTGTTCAGGTAGACCCAGTTCTCGAGGACCGGGAACTGGGCGCGGACTTGATTCCAGTCTGGCTGGCCGGCTAGCAACCTCTTACTCTACCCGAACCCCACAGTCGGCGTCGCGAGTCCGCGCACGGGCATGACGAATCGCTACGCAGGTGCGCGCCTCGTCGACTACCAGGTCGATAGGGGGGCAACATGCGGGCGGCAGTGACCGCCTTGACTCCCCGGTCGGGCTTACGACCGCGACATCACCTCCTACCCCCGGCGTTCGGGCGAGGGCCGCTTGCAGAACGACATCTCCGCCGGCTCAGCTCGATAATTGACGGGCGCGAACAGCGGTGGCTAGGGGAAGATCTGGGGCCGGCAAGAGGTCCCGTCATTCTCCATCCCGGAGTAACGTAGAGATTCCAGCGGCAAGAACCTGGGAGTGATCCAGATAATGCCAGGTACAATAACTCTTGTTCCGGGTCCGCCGGCGCTCGAGAGGCCGCCCGCCGCCGGCAGAGACTGCCGGTGGGTGACTAGCCTGGACACATTCTTTCGAAAGGACATGAGGCGATCTCCTCAGCCTGAACCGTGTGGCGCGTACACTACTCTCGCTCAGCTCTATTCCAGCAGGGCTTGGACTTCCTGCCTCAGCACCAGCAGATTCGTTTCGAGCACTCCCCAGACCACCTGGTCGGCAATCGACGCGTAGGCGTGAATGAGCCGATTGCGGAAGGCGATAATCCTGCCCGTGTCGCTAATTTGGCTTTCCAGGCTGGGGTCCAGCCGCAGAGCCTGGTTTAGCGCTTCCCCGATGATCTCAAACTGGCGCTCAACGGCGGAGCGTAGCATGGCGTCCCTGGAGTAGTCCTCGAACGTTTTCCCGGAGGTGAAGTAGACCAGAAGTTCGCTGGCCTCGGCGATATCGAAGAGGTACTTGCGAACCTCAAGCTGCCTCATAAAGTAGGACTTCAGTTCGCTCGACGGCCTCCCGGAAGTATGGATTCCGGATTGGCCCCCGCTCAACCAAGTCAACCGGCGCACCGAAGAGCGCTTGGAGATCCTCCTGCAACCCGAAAAAGCTGTCCGCGTGCTGCGCCGGCGACAGGTGCTCGAACTCGACCAGGAAGTCCAGATCGCTCTCGGCGGCATGGAACTGTCCGGCAGCAGCCGAGCCAAATAGCGCCAATCGGCGGACACGTCGCTTCCGGCACAGGTCGGCCAAGTTGGCAACATCTACTCCGCTCAGGACAGCCGGTCCGCCCATGTCAGACAGCGTAGCATAGGACCGCCGGAAGAGGTTCGACGGCGCCCAGCAGTCATCAGCCGAGCGCTCAGCGTATCATCGGTGGTCTCACCCACTCTCCATTCCTGCTTCTGGGAGCCGACGTAGCGCGGGATGACCGATCCAGGTTACCCTTCGACTCCACGAACACCATCCGGATACCATCGCACAATCGCCCCTCGCGACAGCTTTTCCGTCTGCTTGCCGATGGCGTCACCGGAGGCCAGGGCCTGGAAGCAGGACAGGATGCGCTCTCCTGTCTTCATGCGTCGCCATTTGATAGCTTCTTCTCCAGCTTAAGGGCATGGACCCTGAACAATTGGAACTTGGAAGCAGCGACAAGTTCTGGAGGCTCATCGCCCGCCGCCGGAAGCAAAGGGAATCAGTCGCGCCATAACGCCAACAATGAGCGCAATGGGTCGGCCTGCTCGCACGATGAGGACGCGTTCTCGCTGAGCTTGATTGACACAGGATTCCAGATCGGCCTTTTCAAGAACCATCTGCTTCATAAAATCTCCTCGGTCGTCTTGTGCGGGGGCTTGTGCCGAATCGCGCGGATAGCGACGGTCGCCCCAGCCTGATCCACGTCATAGAAAACCCGGTACTCACCGATGCGGAGTTCCCAGACCGGCTCGACATGCTCCCACGGAGGGGCCAGGCCCACGATTGCGGCTCCAGCGGTTACGTGCTCCAGGTCCTCACCGACACCCTCAGAGTAAAGAATCCGGTACACGCTACGAACTCAACACCGGCCGCCCACTTTCACCCGCCGGTCTGGTTCGCCATTCCCTTCCAGGCATTCCCCGCCGTGATCCGCACCGTCCGGTGACTGCTCTTGAGCTTCGGAAATATCGCCGCCGCGGCTTCCGCGGTTCCCATTCGGGCGATGCCGATGATGGCGGCGCACTGCCAGTGCTCCTCCGGCCTCTCCAGCGCCGTCTTGTAGACCCCCATGGCCTCGGCGTGGTTGCCCTGCTTCACCTGGGCGTCGGCGTATCGCAGCAGGCTGTCCAGGTGCTCGATCTTCTGCCACTCCGAGAGGCCGACCACGGCGGGATATTGCGGCGCCCTGGCGGACTTCTTGCCGATCCGCCCGAAGGCCTTCAGGGCCGCCATGGCGATCTCCCTGTTCGGCGACCGCATGGCTTCTGTCACGAGGCCGAGAGCCTCCTCGGCGCGGCGATGGCCGAGCGCCGCCAGGATACGCGGCTTGAAATCCTCCGCGGCCTCGCGATAGGAAGCCGTCAGGACCTTGATGGCGGCGCCGGCGGGGATTCGCTCCAGGCAGAACACTGCTTCCTCGCGCACCTCCGGATCCGCCAGCCACCGTGCGACCGCCGGGGCGGACTCGCCGCCTGCCACCAGCGACAGCAGCCGCAACGCCTGGGAGCGCACTCCGACTGGGGCGCCTTTGCCGGCCAGCTCCAGCAGCCGCCGGACAACCTCAGCGCGCTTCGGCGAGATCTCCTCCTTGCCAACGGAGTGGACCAGCGTCTGTAACGCCTCCTGCGCCGCCTTGGCCACGCCCGGCTTGTCGGAAGCGGCCAGCTTGCCGAGCTGCGGGATCACCTCCGGCGCCATCTCGCCGGCTCGCCGCCAGGCGCCGAATCTCACATCGGCATCGTCGCTCTGAAGGTCGGAAAGGAACTTTTGTTCGTTCTCAGGCATGGGTCACTCCTTGCTACATTTCACCGCCGCTGCCCCACCAAGCCGCCAATGCTGGAGCCCACGATCCACAACCACAACCTGGTCCGGAGCGGCCGTAGGCCGCCCCGGCCCGCCTGTGTCACAGATGCCACGGGCCGCGGCCCGGGCGACTCAGCAGCCGGTTGGCTAGCTCGTCGTTCAGAACCCGCTCGTTCACCGGGTCCCACTCCAGCTTCCGCCGCAACTGAAACGAGAGATTCCCCAGGATGCAGAGCGACGCCACCCTATGCGCCGCCTCCATGTGCATGATGGGCTTCTCCCGCGTCCGGATGCAGTCCTCGAAGTTCTCGCTGTGGCCCGGGCTGCGGAACACCCGCACCCCTTCGTGGGGCGGCTGGTACTCCTTGGCTTTGCGGTCCGTGTCGGTGTTCTGCCCGTCTCCCAGGGTCACCGTCAGCCGCCCGGAGTCGCCCCAATACACCGCCCCGTAACGGGCCTCGATCTCGGGGGAGGAATCCCCCGGCTTGGGCCCAGATCAGGGTCCAGTCCGGATTCTGGAACTCATAGGTGATATTCATAGTTACAGCCGAGTCGTACATGCCGTCGCGCGGCGGCTCGCCGGTGGCCTCGATGCTGGCCGGCCCGGTGGCGTCGGCGTCCATGATCCAGTTGGCGATGCTCATGACGTGAGCCCCGCGGTCGCGGATCTGCCCGCCTCCGAAATCGATCAGCCAGCGGAAGGCCCCGTGGGTATGCTTGACGTTGTAAGGCAGCCAGCGCGCCGGTCCCACCCAGGCCTCGTAGTCCAGCCCCTCCGGCGGGGCCGCATCCGGCGTCCAGTCGCCGGCCGGGCTGGCGTAGTGCCAGCAGGCGACTTTGCGCACCGGCCCCAGTTGCGCGTTGCGGATGTACTTGGCGGCATGCCAGGCGTTGATCTGGGAGCGCCCCTGCGACCCTACTTGCACCACCCGCCCGTAGCGCTCCGCGGCCGTCACCATGGCGCGCCCTTCTTCGATGGTGTTGCAGGCCGGCTTCTCCACGTAGACATCCTTGCCGGCCTGGCAGGCCAGGATGGTCATCAGGGCGTGCCAGTGGTCGGGGCTGGCAATGTACACCGCGTCCACGTCGCGGTCTTCCAGCAGCCGCCGGAAATCCTTGTAGAGTTTGGGGCGGCCGCCCACACGCGTGGCAGCCTGGTCGAGGCGCGAGGCGTCGATGTCGCACAGCGCCATCGATCGCGCCGCCCGCAGGTAGCGCGTCCCGTCGCCCCCCAGGTTCGGCGACGCCGGGATCTTCTGGCCCAGGTTGCTCTCCGGTCTCAGGAACCCCCGGCCTCGCCCGCCTATGCCAATGTGGCCGAAGTTAAGGGTGTCGCTAGGCGGCCCTTGCAGCCCCAGCACCCGCGCCGGAACGATATCGAGCAGAAACGCCCCGCCCGCCGCCGCAGCCTTTACGAACTCTCGCCTGGTTTTCATAGCGCCCCCAGTCTAGCACCCTGCCCGCATATGCGCGACACAAGAGCGCTGGGCCAGTCCAACCGCCCGATTTCTCGGCTCGGAGGCGGAGCCGGTGCCTGTGTCATCCCGAGCGGAGCGAGGGATCTGTTTCTCGCCCCGCCGTAACAGCAGATCCCTACCTGCGCTCGGGATGACGATCGCGCGGGACCGCCCCAGCGGGCGGCAGCCGGCTCCCGCCACGAGACGTTTCCGCCACTTTCATGTCGCCCCCCCTTTTGACTTTTGCCTGGCTTTTCCCCGACAATACAGTCATGCGGTCCGAAGACGGCCTAGCCGGCGACGGTATCCTGACCACCAGCCTCGACAAGCTCATCAACTGGGCCCGGCAGTCTTCGATCTGGCCGATGTCGTTTGGCTTGGCCTGCTGCGCCATCGAGATGATGTCCATGGGCGCCTCGCGCTTTGACATCGCCCGCTTCGGCGCCGAGGTCTTCCGCGGCTCTCCCCGCCAGTCCGACCTGATGATCATCGCCGGACGCGTCTCCAACAAAATCGTTCCCGTGATCCGCCAGCTCTACCAGCAGATGCCGGAGCCGAAGTGGGTCATCTCGATGGGGGCCTGCGCCACCTCCCGGGGCGTGTTCGAAAACTATGCCTTGGTCCCGGTCAACCAGGTGATCCCGGTGGATGTTTACGTCCCGGGCTGCCCCCCCCGTCCGGAGCAGCTGATCTACGCTATCCTGTTGCTGCAAAAGAAGATAGCCTCCCAGCGGGGCACCCTGAAAGAAGTGCTCAACCTGGCCTAGTTGGTTCCCTGTCATCCCGAGCGAAGAGCCCGTCATCCCGAGCGCAGGGGATCTGCTGGTCGCGACCGCACAAGTACAGCAGATTCCTCGCTGCGCTCGGAATGACAAAGGTCGGCTTTCTCGCTGCGCTCGAAATGACAAAGGTCGGCTTTCTGCCCTTGCAATGACCAGCCGTAAAGTGCTATGGTCCCTATGGGTGGGAACTACAGTAACTGCGCCGATACCTCTGCGAGAGCCTCGATTCTTCCTCCCACCCCTGGCAACATTGGTCGACCGGGAGGAAACATGCGAATCAGCAGCGCTGGAATGCTCTGCATGCTGGCGGGGCTTATGGCTGGCCCCATTTTTGGTCAGGCCGTAACCGGAACTATCACCGGCGTTGTGATGGATCCTAACGGCGCCATGATCCCAGGCGCGGTGGTAACGGCTAAGAACGTGGCTACCGGCGCCGAAGCCCAGACGACCACCAGCGGCGAAGGGTTTTACCGGGTGGCCAACTTGTCGCCGGGCGAGTATACGGTGTCGGTGGAGGCGCAGGGATTCAAGAAAACCACCACCCAGGCAAATCGCCTCAGTGTCGGTGACTCCATGCGCCTGGACCTGACCCTGGAATTGGGTCAGGTGACGGAGGTCGTCTCGGTGCAGGCGGTGGCCACCGAGGTGAGCACGGAGGACGCTCAGTTGGGTAAGGTCTTGCGCGACACCCTGGGATTGCCGGTCTTGTCCGGCGCCGGCGGCCGCAACGCCCTCTCGCTGGCGGGTCTCCAGCCGGGCGTCGTCTACGCCGGACAGCTTTCGGGCCAGCAGGCAGGCGTGTTTTCAGCCAACGGCCAGCGCGCTCAGTCCAACAACTATATGTTGGACGGCGGTGATTCCAACGACCTGGCCATCAATGTGCCCGACGCGGTCCAGGTCATATCGCCCAACGCCCTGCAAGAGTTCCGTCTGGTCACCGGAGCCATGAAGGCCGAGTTCGGGCGTAACTCCGGCGCCATCGTCAACATGATTACGCGCTCCGGCAGCAACTCCTGGCACGGAGGGGCCTCTGAGACCTTCCGCAACACCAAGCTCAACGCCGTGCCGTTTTTCCAGAAGTCCACTCCCGGCGGCACACCGGAAAAGTTCGCCAACGGGCTTCCCCGCAAACCTCAGTGGAACAGCAACGACTTTGACGCCCAGGTTGGCGGGCGGGCCATCAAGGACCGGACCTTCTTCTTTCTGTCCTACCTTGGATTCCGGCGCCGCCAGGGCGTTGCCAACTCGGCCACCGTCTTCAGTAATGAGCAGCGGGCGGCCATCCAATCGCAGGGCACTCCGGAGGCCAGGGCTTTGCTGGCCCTGGTCCCGCCGGCCTCCACCGGCAACACCCTGTTCAGCTCACCATCGAATGCCCTGACCCGAAACCAGGGCCTGGGCCGGTTTGATCACAATTTTACGGACAGCAACCGGTTGTCGGCTACCTATTTCATCGAAAAACAGTCCTTCAGCGATCCGTTCGCCTTCGGAGGCGGCAGTGTGCCTGGATTCGGCACGGTGGGCGATCTCAAGTTTGAAAACCTGATCCTGCGCGACACCCATGGCTTCTCGCCGAACTTGTTCAATGAGTTCCGGGCCTCCTTCCACCGTCGCAAGACCCTGTCGGTGATTCCCCAGAATCGCACTACCCTCGCCAGCCTGGGTCTGGGTACGGTCATTCCGGACGACGCCAACGCGGAAGGTCCGCCCTGGGTGTCCATCACCGGCTTTACCGGATTTGGCAACACCATCCAGGGCCCCCAGGGCCGCGCCGACAACACTTTCCAGTACATGGATAACATGAGCTGGAGCCGCGGCCGTCACTTCGTGAAATTCGGCGGGGAGTTCCGCACCTACGCGCAGAACCAGGTATTCGATTTCATCAACAACGGCTTTATCGCCATAGACGGCAGCGGGACCCAGAATAACCTGGTGAGCCGCATGATTCCGGGCCTGTCGCCGGTTCTGAACGATTTCGCGAACGGCTTTGCGACACAGTTCATCCAGAACTCGGCGGGCCGCCGCGGCTACCGCACCCGCTCGCTCAACCTCTATGCGCAGGAAGACTGGAAGGTGGCCCGGAATGTCACGCTGAACTTCGGCGTGCGGTGGGAGTATAACACCGGGCTGAAAGACATTCTGGACCGGGTTGTGACCCTGCGCGTGGGTCAGAAGTCCACGGTCTTTCCCGATGCTCCTATCGGCATGGTCTATCCGGGGGACTCCGGCATCTCGCGTTCCACCTATGGCGAGGATCGGAACAACTTCGCTCCGCGTTTTGGATTGGCCTGGGACGTTATCGGCAACGGCAAGCTTGCGGTCCGGGCCGGCTATGGCCTGTTCTACGACGCCCCCATTACCGAGTTGACCTTACAGTTCCTGACATCGGCGCCTTTTGCGGTTCAGCCGTTCACCCTCTTCACCGACTACAAGAACCCCTGGCAGGGGTCGCGAGTGACGCCGCTCCCGCAACCCTTTCCATTCACTCCCGTCCCGCGTGGCGGGCGTTTCAACTTTGCCCTGATCGCGCCTATCCCACTCACGGTGATGGACCCCGACTTTGCAACCCCCTACGGCCAGCAGTACAGCCTGCAGATCCAATCGGAGCCTTGGAGGAACTGGCTGTTGGAGGCCGCTTATGTGGGTTCGACCGGAGTCAAGCTGCTGAATCGCCGGCAGATCAACCCGGCGATACCGGGTCCGGGAGCCACCACCGGCAACACTAACCCGCGCCGCATCCTCAACCAGGGCAACCCACAGAACGTCCAGTTTGGAGGCGCCGTGTTTGGCGGCGTCACCAACCAGCTCACCGACGCCAATTCCAATTACAGCAGCCTGCAGTTGAGCCTCACCAGACGGCTCAGCAAGGGTCTGTCGATGTTACACTCCTACACCTGGGGCCATACCATTGACAACGCCTCCGGACTGCGCGTCGGCTCCCGCATCGACAGCGCTCGCGCCGATCGTGGCAACTCCGAGCAGGACATCCGGCACCGTTATGTGGCCAGTTTCCTGTACGAGTTGCCGTGGCTGAGCTCCCAGGCGGGGGCGCTGGGGCGCATCCTGGGAGGATGGGGTTTTTCGGGCATCACGACCTTTCAGGGCGGCACCGTCCTGAACATAACCGAGCCTCAAGATCGCTGCCTCTGCACCAGCGGGAATCAGCGGCCCGACTACATCGGCGGCCAAGTTACGTATTACGACCCAAGGTTGACTTCCACTGTTACGGGCAGACCCAACTCCTGGTTCGATGGCACCGGCGGCGGCGCCGGGACCGCGGATCCCAATCCCTTCTTCCGCCGAGTGGGATCCGGCCCCAGCGTCGCCCTCGGCGGTGGCCGGTTCGGCAACCTGGGACGCAATGTCCTGCGGGGCCCCGGGCTGAACAACTGGGACTTCGCCATCTTTAAGCGCGTCAAAATCAACGAGAGCCACCGTGTGGAATTCCGAACCGAGTTCTTCAACATGTGGAACCATACCCAGTTCCTCAACCCCAGCGGCGATATCGGCTCCCCCAACTTCGGCCGGGTGACTGCCAGCCAGGACCCCCGGGTGATTCAGATGGCTTTGCGGTACTTGTTCTAGTCGTCTTCCAGACTCAGGCGCTGAACAGCTCGTCGACCAGGATGCTCAGCCCGGGCGGCAACTCGGGAATCTCCAGGGTATCTCCGGCTCCCAGCCGGCGTGTCTCTCCGCCCGGACGGCACAGCCAGACGTGGCGGGATTCCGGATAAACGAGCACGACAACCAGTGTCCCGGCGGCCAAGTACTGGTCGATCTTGCGTTCTAACTCCGCGGCGCTCTCGCCCGAGGAGACGATCTCGACGGCCAGATCAGGCGCGCCCCGGAGCGAGCCGTCGAACACCTCCATGGATTTGATCCTGTGGCCGCGAAGGACACACGCATCGGGGATGCACTCGACTTCGGGGGTGAGCCAGAAGCCGGTAGGTCCCGCCACGCAAAAGGCGCTCCCCGGCAGTCGATTGCCAAGTACCCGGATTACGCAGGCCTGAATCCGTGCATTCTCCAACTTGTGGGCGGGCACCTCGATCACCCTCCCTTCGTCGTATTCGTAGGAGACACCTTTCTTGACGGCAAGGGCCAGGTATTCTTCCAGGCTGACCAAAGTCTGAGTGGCCATCGAGCCTCCTGCTTAGGAGTCTAGCACGGTGTGAGTGGGCGCGCCCTGTCAGCGTTGCTGCCGGGCCCACGCCCGGACCTGGCGCACCCACTCCGTGCTTCGCAGGGAGCGTCGCTGCTCCAGAAACTGCGTGGCGATCTCCGCGGTAAGCAAAGGAAACGCCGAACTCGAGGCCGCTTCTACATACCGGCCGCCATCCAGCCGATGAATCGCCACGCGGGAGCCGTCGTAGCGCCAGACCTCCGGCACCGCAAAGGCGGCAAAGATGGGAAAACGGGGTAAAGAGGGGCTCGTAACGTCAACCTCGATGATCAGGTCCGGAGGCGGATCGACCGCCGGGTCCGCTCCCCTGCCATCCAACACCGAGGCGTGGGCGATGTAGTAGGCGGAATCCGGCTCCAAGCCCTTCTTCCGGTCCTCGCGCTGGAAGGTCATCGACCCGACCGGGGTCACGTCGAGGTCCAACTCCTCAGCCAGCACGTCTATCAGAATCTCCAGCGTCCGTTTTGGCTGCTCATGCTCGGCCGACAAAACCATGATTTCCAGGACTCCCTCATCGTAAATGAAGTGGGCGCCGCTAGCCTCTTGGTGCTCGCCCAGAAGCCGCTGGTAAGTCTCCCAACTTACACCCTTGAGGATGACTTTCTGTTGGACCGGGGTCGCTATCGCTGCCATGGAGTGCACCGGCTGTCTCTATCACCCATGGTAGCCTGAACGGAGGTGACACAGGCATTCCTGCCTGTCCGGGAGGAGCGTGGGCCGAAGCCGGAATCGTGCCCCACCCTCTACGGTTTTATCTGTGTCTATCTGTACTACTAACCCGCGTTAGTGAGCGGTCACCGGAGAGCGGTCAGCAAACCTGTGCCGCCGATGCGACGCCGGTGTCACCCCGAGCGCAGCGAGGGGTCTGGGGTGTCTCTGGACGCCGGTACCGCAGGAAGAACAGCAGATCCCTCGCTGCGCTCGGGATGACATGCTACGCGGAGCGCTGACAGCTGATCGCTGTCCGCTTGCGCCGAAGGCGCGCTGTGTTTATCTGTGGTTGACTGATCCGTGCTCATGTGTAGTTTCACCTCTGCGGGATCAACTCCCCATGCGCGTCGGTGAGCCGCATGTGCCGGCCGTTGAAGTAATAGGTGGGCCGCTTGTGGTCGACGCCCAACAGGTGAAGCAGGGTGACCGCATGGCCGGAAACGGCTTTCCGGCCATGCTCAGGAGCCTTCTGGAAGCGGCCAGAAAAAAGGCATCGACAAGGCTGCTTTGCATGGGGTTCTGGCCATCGGGCGGAAAAACCGATGGACAGCGCTTTCTCCAGAAACTTTTGGGGGGTGAGGGCATATTCTGTACGTGAGCTACAACCGCTCCCATGACTCGGTTTCATGAGCTATACGTGAGCTATTCCCGGGACGTCTACCGGTTCGCGCTGTACCTTTCAGGTGACCCGGCCCTGGCCGATGATGTCACGTCGGAGACCTTCATCCGCGTCTGGAGTTCGCCGGAGCCGGTACGCTTGGCGACGGTGAAGGCCTATTTACTGACCATCGCCCGCAATTTGTGTCAGATGGAGCGCAGGCGCTCTGTACGCCGTCAGAGCCTGGACGAAACGGTTCCCGACAGCGGCCACAGCGTGTTGCGCCAGCTGGAAGTGAAGGATGAGCTCGCCAGGGTCCTGCGCGCTCTGCAGGAATTCCCGGAGGCTGACCGGGCGGCGCTCTTGATGCGGGCTGACGAGGGTCTCCCCTACGAGGAGATTGCAGTGGCGCTGGGCCTGCCAGTTGCCACCGTGAAGGTCAAGGTACATCGGGCGCGGTTGAGGCTCGCACAGGTTCGCAACCAGGGGGTATCCGCACAATGAAGATAACGCGAGATGTGATCCATGACCTACTACCGGCCTACTTGGCCGGCGAAGCGAGCACCGACACCGTAGCGTTGGTGGAGGAGTTCCTTCGGCAAGACCCCGATCTGGTCCGCACGGTGGAAGCATTACGCGCCAATCCGCTGCCGGAGCTACCCATTGCGTTGCGGCCCACACAAGAAAAGGAGACGTTGAATATGACTAAGCGACTGCTACGCTGGCGGGGCATCCTGATGGGAGTGGCGATGTTCCTAACCATGCTTCCGATGTCGTTTCGATTTGACAACGGCCGGATCACGTGGAGGTTCCTGCGAGACATGCCGCCTGAGGCGACGGCTCTGGTTTGTATGGGGGCGCTAGCCTGCTGGGGCGGCTTTCTCTACGTGCGGCGTCGGCTACACGGCACCGGTCTATAGACGGCGTGAAGCGACGGGGTTCGTCCGATTCAGTCGAACACCAGGAAGTTTAGAAGTTCACCCGGGCGGCCAGCTGAATCTCCCGCGGCCCGCCGCCGGCCAGGGTCCCGGTCACGCGGCCGAAGCTGGCCGAGGTCACGGTGGTGTTGGGAGTGCCAAACATCGTCGTGTTCCAGGCGTTGTAAAGCTCAGCGCGGAAGTCCAGGCTGACGCGCTCGTTGACCGGGATCTTCTTGACCACAGTGATGTCCCACTTCTTGATGCCGTCGGAGCGAAGATCGGCGATGCGGGTGGAGGTGCGCCGCAGCGTGAAAGGCTCCGGCGGGACGAACTGAGCGACGTCGAACCACTGGATAATGGTCCGGGGATTGTTGTCGGAGCGGCGCACGTGCTCGGCGCTGCCGAACGAGAGGGCCGCCATGGACTGCAACGTCACCACCCAGTTCAGCTGCCAGCCCCCGGCGATGCGATGCAGGACGGGGTGGGCCCAGCCCAGCCAGCGTTGGCCGCGGCCAAAAGGCAGGTTGTAGATGCCGTGCAGCGCCAGCCGCTGGGGGCGGTCGGAGTCGGAGATAACCCGCTCGGGCTTGGCGTCGTTGGCGTTGAGGTAGGAGGTGGCCTCCATGAACTTGGAGGCGGTGTAGGCGGCGCCAAAGTAGAGGCCGTGCGACATGCGCCGGACCACGTTGACCTGTAACGAGTCGTAGTGAGCCCGCCCGAACGGCAGCGTCGACTGGGTGAGCCCCAGGAAGTGCGGATAGGGGCGCAGCAGCTGGGACACCGTGATGGTCGGCTGGCTGAGGGCGCTGGTGCGGTCGGTGACCACGCCGGCGAAGGGGTTCGGAACCGCGGCGTTCAGGCGATTCCGCAGCGCCAGGAACTGGTCCGGATACTGGTTGATGTTGCGCGTGATGGTGAGGCGCTGCGAGACGTTGCCGACGTAGCTGGTCTCGATGGATACCTGCCCCGGCAGCGCGAACTGGAAACCCATGGAGAATTGCTGGTTGAGGCCGTGCTTGTAGCCTGGCACGCCCTTCACCTCCGCGCGGCCGGCCGTGAGGCTCTGGCCGACCCCGGTGAGCAGGCCGCCGCGGCTGCCGGGCGGCTGCGTGAGGCCGTCAGGAAAGGGATCCGACAGGCTGCGAAAAGGCGTCAGGTTGTTGTCCAGCGAGGTCACCATCTGGGTGGCCAGGCTGAAGCCGTCCTGGCGGAAGTTGCCGACGTTGTTCGGCACGTAGAAAGCGCCCCAGCCGCCCCGCCAGACCATCCAGTTGGTGACGCGGTAGGCATAGCCGACGCGGGGCGCATAGATGACCGCTGGCATGTCGAGGTGGTCGCGCGGAGAGCCGCCGACGTTGAGAAAGCGCAGGCCACCCCGGACGTTGAGAGCCGCCAGCTCCGGGATGGGACCGCGGGCATAATTGGCCCGGGCGGCGGCCTCCAGTGGGCTGGCAACGCTGAAGTCATAACCTCCGTTGCCGCGGTCGAAGCGCTCCTGGACGGCGTTCTCATGCTCGAAACGGAGACCCAGGTTGAGGGTCAGGCGGTCGGTGGTCTTCCAGTCGTTCTGGATGTAGAACGAGTAGTAGGTGTTGAGCATCGTCCGGGAGGCGCTGATGTCGGTATACCCTCGGGTGGGCGTGCCTAGAAGGAAGCTGCCAATGTCGTGGCCGCCGGTGGTGGTGGCGCGGTTGGGGTCGGGGCCGCGCGTCAGGACGCGGTCGAAGCGGAAGAAGCCGCCGGGCCGGTTGGGGCCGAAGTTGTTCTGCTGGGCGACCTGGTAGCGGAAGCCGTACTTGAGGGCGTGCCGCCCGATGGTGGTATGGAAGTTGACCAGGGGGTTGTACTGGTTGATAAAGATGCGCGAGGTGGTGCGGCCGGCGCCGAGGTTTTCGACGTCGCCCGACATCTCGAAGCGGGGAAAGGTGGCGAAGGCGATGGAGCGGGCAAAGCTCGCCGGAAAGCCCAGCGAGGCCACGTCGAAGCCCTCGCCGTACATGATGTTGGCGTCGAAATAGCGGGTGAAGCCAAAACGGAAGTCAATCACCGTGCGGGGGCTGGCGATCCAGGTGTAGCCGCTGGCGGCGGCGATGTTGCCGCGGGCGAACTCATCCTGGCCGTCGGTGGGGTTGCCGGCCGGGCGGCAGCATTCCCCGTAAAAGGGCGTGGAGGGGTCGGTGCGGTGGTTCCACCCGTAGCGGAAGAAGAGCTGGCGGGTGCTGGCGAGCTGGTGATCGACGCGCCCGGCCAACGACGCCCACCGGCGGGCGCCGGCCCGGGGGTTCTCGAAGTTCACCAGGCTGTCGACGGTGGGGGTGCGATTGGTCGCCGGGTAGAACTTCATGGCGTTCAGCGCTACGCGGTCGTGGCGGCTAGAGGGGATGATGTTGCCGGGAAACAGGTCGCGCACGAAGGCGCTGCCGGACTGGCGCGTGGTGGTCGGGTCGTATATGGCGAACAGGTTGCCGGCGCGATCGCGGGTCTGGGAGAAGTTGCCGGCGCGCTCCAGCGCCGTCGGCACCACCGCTCGCGCCGTATCCAGGCCCCGGATCTGGGTGCCCTCAAAGTCGAAGAAGTAGTGAGTGCGGTCCTTGCCGTTGTAAAGCTTGGGAATCCAGGCCGGGCCCCCAATGGCGAAGCCGTAGGTATTCTGCTTGTTTTCGTTCTTGCCCCGGCCGTTCAGGTTGTTGAAGAAGCTGTTGGCGTTGAGGTTGTCGTTGCGATGATACCAGTAGACGGTGCCGTGGAGGTCGTTGGTGCCGGTCTTGGTGGAGACGTTCACGAACGCCGCCCCGGAGTGGCCGTACTCGGCGTCGTAGGCGTTGGTCTGGACGCGCATCTCCTGAACGGCGTCGGGGGAGGGGCTGAAGCTCACCAGGTCGATGCGCATGTTGGGGATGCCGTCGAGCAGGAACTCGCTGCGGGCCTCAGCCCCGTTGGCGGCGAAGTCGGAAGGGCCGGCGACGTCCCAGGGGTTCAGAGCGCCCGGGCTGCCGTAGTATTGAATGCCCGGTGAGAGCGTCAGGAACACGTAGGGGTTGCGGCCCATCAGCGGCAGCTCGTTGATGGCCGCGCCGGTCACGGTATTGCCCAGGGCGCCCGTCTCGGTGCGCAGCAGGGAGGCCTCCGCCGTGACCGTGACCGACTCGCTGATCTGGCCGACCTCCAGCTGCATGTCGACCGTGATGGTCTCGCCGGTCTGGAGCTGCACGTTCTCCCGGGCGAACTTCTTGAAACCGGGCTGCTCGATGTCGACGCGGTAGTAGCCGTGGTCCACCAGGCTGAAGCGATACAGACCTGTGTGGTCGGTCAGCTCCAGGCGGGTAGCGCTGGTACCAGTATTGGTGAGCCGGACGCTGGCCCCGCCCACCGCGGCCCCTGACGGGTCGCGCACGATGCCGGTGAGGTTGCTCTTATTGACCTGGGCCAGAGCGGCCAGGCACGCTAGCAATCCCGGAAGGATCGTCCTCATCTGTTCCTCCGTTTTCAGGACTATTGTTCCGCAGGGAGGGGAGCAGAGTCAAATCGGGGCTTCGAAACAGGTGCGCGGCACAAAAGCCCGCACAGGGCCGCGCGGCCCTCCAGGCACAGCGCCTGGCCAGGCGCAACTGCCCGATTTTCTCGCGCCGAGCGTAGCCGGTGTCATCCCGAGCGCAGCGAGGGATCTGCTTTCGCCCCGGCGCAACAGCAGATCCCTCGCTACGCTCGGGATGACAATTGACTCCTACACCGCCGCTTTGGCCGCCACCAGCTGCGGGATCAACTCCCCATGCACGTCGGTGAGCCGCATGTGCCGGCCGTTGAAGTAATAGGTGAGCCGCTTGTGGTCGACGCCCAACAGGTGAAGCAGGGTGGCGTGCAGATCGTGAGGGGTGACGATCTGGTCTTCGGCCTTGTAGCCGACCTCGTCGGTGGCCCCGATCTTCTGGCCGCCCTGGATGCCGGCGCCGGTCAGGAACACCGTCATAGCGCCGGGATTGTGGTCCCGGCCGACGCCCCGCTGGGAGATGGGCATGCGGCCAAATTCGGAGTGCCAGGCGACCAGCGTCTGGTCGAGCAGGCCGCGGCGCTTCAGGTCCGTGATGAGGCCGGCGATGGGCTTGTCGACCTCCGGGGCGTGCATGCTGTGGTTGTCGACGATGCTGGCGTGGGCGTCCCAGGTGTCGACGTTCTGGTTGACGATCGAGCCGCTGTAGAGCTGGATGAAGCGAACGCCGCGCTCCACCAGCCGCCGCGCCAGCAGGCACTGCTTGCCGAAGGGCTCCGTGACCGGCTGATCCAACCCATAGAGACGCTTGGTTTCTTCGCTCTCCCGGGAGATGTCGACGGCCTCCGGCGCGCAACTCTGCATGCGGTAGGCCAGCTCGTAGGAGGCGATCCGCGCCGCCAGCTCCGAGCTGCCGGGGTGCTTCTCGGCGTGGTTGTGGTTCATCCAGTTGAGCTGGTCGAGACGGGCCCGTTCCTGTTCCGGGGTGACGTATTGGGAAGGCGGCGTCAGGTCGAGAATCGGGTCGCCAGTGGAGCGAAAAACGGTGCCCTGGTAGGCGGCCGGCAAGAACCCGGCGCTCCAGTTGGCGGGGCCCGAGAAGGGTCCGCCGCGGGCGTCGTAGATAACCACGAAGGCCGGCAGGTTCTGGTTCTCGCTGCCCAGGCCGTAGGTCACCCAGGAGCCCACGCTCGGAAAACCCATCAGGATCGAGCCGGTGTTCCACTCATAGTGCGAGAGGACATGGTCGTTGGACTTGCCCTGGCAGGAATAGATGAAGGCTAGCTCGTCTACGATGGTACTGATGTGAGGGAATAGTTCAGAGACCCAGACGCCGGCCTTCCCGTGCTGTTGGAACTTGTAGGGGCTCTTCATCAGAGGCCCGGGATAGCCTTGCCGTACTCGGACCTCGCCTTTGCCTTCGAGCGGCATGCCGTGGTATTTAGCCAGCGCCGGCTTGTAATCGAAGGTGTCGACGTGACTGACGCCGCCGCTCATGAACAGCGAGATCACCGACTTGGCCCGGGGCGGGAAGTGGGACGGTTTTTGGAGGTAGGGCGAGCCGGGAAAGCCTTCCGTGCTGGCGCAGGCGGCTGGTCGCTTGGGCGGCTCGGCCCCCAGCAGCCCCTCCTGGTTGAGCAGCCACGCCAGGGCCAGGCCGCTGATGCCGGAGCCGGCCTCAAACAGGAAGTCGCGCCGGGAGACGAAGCGGCGGTTGCTCATTCTGCGGTCACACAAAGGGGTGATCATGTTGCCTTCCAGGCTGCGGGCTGAAGCCCGCACCAGCACGCTAGAGGAGCTGTGAAAGAATCGCTCAACGCCGGCGGTCGTGGCGCACGCTTCAGCGTGCAGCGGCGAGCTTCAGCTCGCCGAAGGGCGCCGGTAAGACCCGGCAGCGTGGGCTGAAGCCCACGCCAGCACGCTGAAGCGTGCGCCACGTCGGGCGCCTCAGTTGATGTAGACAAACTCATTGGAGTTCAACACCACGTGGGCCACGTCGGTGAGCGCGGCCAGCGCCGGGCCGCCCTCCGGCGACCGCCCCGCATGGTACTCCCGCTGCTTCTGGAAAAACGCCAGGTAGCTCGCGAGCTCGCCGGCGGCCGGCGCCCGGCTTAGGGCGATCCTATACAGAGCGGCGATCTGCTTGGCCGGATCCTCGCCCGACGCGAGGGCCACCCGTTCGGCGAAGTGCCGGGCCTGGAGCAGCACAAACTCGTTGTTCAGCAGGGTCAGGGCTTGGGTCGGGACGGTGGTGACGTTCCGCTTCTCGCAGGTGACGTTGAGGTCGGGCTGGTCGTGCACCTCGAACATGGGGTACTTCAGGCCCCGCTTCCAATAGGTGTAAACGCTGCGGCGCCAGGTGGCCGGCTCCTCTTTGGTCAGGACCCACTTGCCCTGGCGGTAGCCCTCCCGCACCGACTTGGGAATCGAGGGGAAGAAGGCCTCGCCGCCGGCTTCCAGGTTGATCTTGCCGCTGGCCGAGAGAATGGCGTCCCGGATGGCCTCCGCCTCCAGCCGCCGCAGCGGGAAGCGCCACAGGTAGGTATTCGTCGGGTCCTTCTCCAGATTGGGCGCCTGGTAGAAGCCGGAAGTCATCCGGTAGGTCTGGGAGGTCATGATCAGCCGGTGCATCTGCTTGATGCTCCAGCCCTGCCGGACGAACTCGGTGGCCAGCCAGTCGAGCAGCTCCGGATGCGACGGCGGCAAGCCCATCTTGCCGAAATTGCCGGGAGTGGGGACAATGCCGCTGCCGAAATGCCAGTGCCACACCCGGTTCACCATCACGCGGGCCGTCAACGGATTATCGGGCGAGGCGATCCACTCGGCCAGGGCGCGCCGGCGTCCGGAGGTCACGTAGCCGCTGGCCGGCGGCCGGGCAACCGCCAGCGCCGGGCCATTCCTCAGCACCTGCAGGAAACCGGGCTCCACGACGAAAGACTTATGGTCTTCGGCCACATCCATGCCGTTGGACCCGAAGTAGACCGGTGGCACCTCAAAGGGCCGGCCGGGCTGCGGCAGGAAGCAGCACTCCACGCCGTAGTCGAAGCGGTTGCCTTTGCCGGGCAGGGGCTCGTCGCCGGGACCGTCGGGCGTCAGCCGGTAATCGCCGTCGCGGATTCCTTCCGCAATCGGCAGCGGGACCGGCAGCTTCTTCTGAATCTCCTGGATCTGATCCACCAGCTTCTGGCGGACGGCCTCGTCCTGTTCGCTGACCTTGATCAGGTTCCGGTAGGGGCCGGCCGCTTGATTGACGGCGGCGTCCGGATCCACGTCGAGCGAGACAATCTGGGCGGCCAGCAGCTTCTGGCCGGGGGTCCGTTTTTCCTCGGGCGTCCGAACCGCGATCTGGATCTCTTCGGGGAACTTCGCCAGGCGTTTTTCGAAGGCCGCTTTCCTGTAAGGGGCTTCCAGGAGGGCCACCTGACGCCGCAGGGGCCGCGCCTGGTCTTCCACCTCCTTCTTGATGGCTTCGTACTCGGCGACCTTCTGGGCCGGGGCCAGGGGATGCTCGTAGTCGACGTAGCCGAACAGCATCGCCATGGAGCGGTAGTAATCCTGGCGGCTGATGGGGTCGAACTTGTGGTCGTGGCAGCGGGCGCAGTTCACCGACAGGCCCATGAAGCCCTGGAAGGTCGTCCGGATGGTATCATCCAGATACTCATACCGATAGTAGGGGTTGTCCTTTTCGCGGTAGCGGACCCGGGGGCCGATCCGGTAGTAGCTGGTGGCGATCAGCCGGTCGTAGTCGCCGTCCTCCAGCTCGTCGCCGGCCACTTGCTCCAGGATGAAGCGGTTGTAAGGCTTGTCCTGATTGAAGGCCCGGATCACGTAGTCGCGATAGCGCCAGGCATTGGCCAGATCGCGGTCGTGCTCGTAGCCGGAACTGTCGGCATAGCGCGTCACATCGAGCCAGAAGCGCCCCCAGCGCTCGCCGTAATGCGGCGAGGCCAGCAGCCGCTCGATGAGGTTCTCGTAGGCCTTCGGAGAAGCGTCGTTGACGAAGGCCTCCACCTCTTCCGGGCCCGGCAGCAGCCCGGTCAGGTCCAGGTACGCCCGCCGGATGAGGGTGTTTCGATCGGCCTGCGGGGCCGGAGCCAGACCTTTCTGCTCGAGCGACCTCTTGACGAAGGCATCGACGGGGTTGGCGCTCCAGCGGGCCTCAGACACGCCGGGAACCGGATGCCGCACCGGCTTCCGGAACGCCCACCAGCCGCGGTCTTCGGCCGTGACGGGTTTCTCCTTGTATTGCTGAAGGTAGCCCGCCGCCACCGGTTGTGCTGCCGCGGCGGGTTCCGCCCACCTGGCGCCCTGGTCGATCCAGTCTCTTAACAGGGCGACCTCCGGCGCCGATAGCGCCGGCATGGGGGCCATGGGCATGGCCGGCTGCTCGTGTCCGGCGACTCGCCGGTACATCCGGCTGGCGGAAGCGTTGCCCGGAACCAGCGCCGGCCCCTTGTCGCCGCCCTTCAGCATGGCCTGCCGGGTGCGCAGATCCAGGTTCGACATCTGCAGCGCCTCGCCGTGGCACTGGAAGCACTGCTGTTTCAGGACCGGAAGCACCTGCTGGTCGGAAACCTGAGCCTTTTGGGCGCCGAGCTGCGCCACTGCCAGCGCCAGCACCACCAAGCCCAGAGCCCGCCCGACGCCGGCTCGGTCAGCGAAGTCGTGTCCCATGGTCACCGCCCCTCCCTGCCCTGCCTCGCGGCTGGGACTGCTTTCATACGCTAGTGTACCGCCTTGGGCCGGGTGGGTCAATACGATCCTGCCGGCCGGAAGGCGCAGTCCCGCCGGAGGGTCCCCGGCGATTCCCCTCGAGGGAGAGGCCAAGAGGGTAAATTTGTACGTTTGACGTCACTGGTCTATAATGATATCTGCAATGATATCTGCGATTGGATGATAGGTACCGGAACCGGGAAACCGAGCGTTTCACTGCTGGTGACAGAGTCCGCCAGTGGGAGCCATTCCGGAGGGCAGGCTGAGAAGCGTCTGCGTATTCTCGATGCCGCGACGTCGCTCGGAGACTTGGCCGTGCTTAACTCCAACCGGCTTGAGCCCCTGAAAGGAGACCGGAAAGGTCAGCAGTCCATACGGATCAACGACCAGTGGCGCATCTGTTTCGAGTGGCCGAAGGATTCGCCCGACCCGTTGAACGTTGAGATTGTGGATTACCACTAAACCGAGGGGAGAACACTATGGCCCGCACACCCATTCACCCCGGAGAGATCCTCGGCGACGAGCTGGACGAGATCGGGCTTTCGGCCAAGAAGCTGGCCGACCTTCTACCTCCGAACCGGCTTTACCAGATTCTTTCCGGCAAGAGGAACCTGACGGCGGACACGGCCTTGCGCCTCAGCCGGTACTTCGGTACTTCGGCTGATTTTTGGATGAACCTCCAGAGCGCCTACGAGCTCGACATGGCGCGCCAACACATCCGTAAGGACCTCCAGCGCATTCCGAAGCGCAGCAATACACTGACAGAGACGAGGCAGCCTCTAACCAACCTAGTCGGCTAGTCTTAACTCCGGCCGCGGCGTCGGCTGGAGCCCCGGGAGGAGCTCCTCACATTCTTGGCGCGCTGCAAGACGATCACGTCGGCGCGGTCCTGCGGCCTTCCGGCCGCTTGGAACGAATCAGGTCGTCAAGGCCGATGTAATAGGCGTCGGCGGAGCCAAACCGGGCAGTGACCCGTTTCCTCCAGGCCTCCCGGAACCCGGCAATCCCGGAGAGCTTCAAAACCAGGTCGATCCGAACCGGAGCTACCCCCAGCTGAATGATCCATCGGGGATCGGTTAGATCTTCCACGGTGGGCCCCAGGTCCGCCCCCCCGAAGAAGTCTCGCAGGGCTTCCAGCGCCTTTCGCGCATTGTCCGGGGCCGGATCCAGCAGGATATCAAGATCCTGGGTTGCGCGAGGGCGTGCGTGGAACGCGACTGCGTGGGCTCCGACTATCAGGTACCTTACCCCACGGGCATTTAATGCGGCGATGAACTCTTCGTAGTCGTCCGACGGCATCCATTCCTCGCGTCTTCAGACAGATTTGCAACGCTTGATCCACGGCAGCGACCCGTTGTTCGGGGGTGAGACCTTCGAACCAGAACCGGGAGTCCTGCTCCTCGGCGTCCCGCCAGGCCACCTTCGCAACTGTCCAGGCCCGACCGCGGCCGTCGACCACCGTTTTCTGCTCCCGCATATTCTGTTTCCGATACGCCCTCTGGCCCCACAGGGCTTCCTGGTGGGCGGTCGCAGGCTCGAACTGCGGACCTCCTGCTTGTAAGGCAGGCGCTCTGACCAACTGAGCTAACCGCCCGGGCTTCCCTTACCGTACTGTAGCACGGCCGTGTGGGGTGAAGCCAGAATTGTCCGGAGCGGTTCTTGCCACGGGCCCCCCTAACGGCAACTTGAGTTACCATACGGAATGAGTGCGGTGCCGCCGCCCCTGGCGGCTGGGAGGGGTCGATGAAACTGCTGTCTGGTCTGATCCTGTTGGGGACGTGTCTTTGCGCGCAGAGCGATCGGGGGACCATTACCGGCACGGTGACGGATCCGGCCGGAGCGGTGGTGCCCGGCGCGACGGTGACGGCCACCGAAATCACAACCAACGTCGCCAGTCGAACGCTGACCTCCAGCGAGGGCGTCTATACGATTCCGTATCTGCGGTCCGGCACCTACCGGGTGGAGGCGGAGCTGCGCGGCTTCAAGAAGAGCGCCAGGACCGGCGTCACCGTCGATGCCGCCGCCACGGTCCGGGCCGACCTGCAGATGGAGCTCGGCACGGTGACCGAACAGGTCGAGGTGCAGGCCGCCGCCACGCAGCTCCGTCAGGACTCGGCAGTGGTGTCGCAGCAGATGGCCACCCAGACGATCCTGGCGCTGCCGCTATCGACGCAGACCATCGGGCGCAATCCGCTCTCTTTCGCCTTTCTGACGCCCGGCGTGCACGGCGACGCCTTCGACAACTTCAAGGTCGGCGGCGGCTCGGCCAACGGCGTCGAGATGCTGATGGACGGCTTGTCGGTGTCGCACAACACTCGCAACTTGCAGTGGGAGGGGCTGAGCCCCGAGGCCGTAGCCGAGTTTCGCGTCCTCACCAACGCCTTCGAGGCCGAGTACGGGCACACCACCGGCGGTCTGCTCAGCTTTGTCAGCAAGAGCGGCGCCAACGCCTACCACGGGAGCTTTTACCACTTTCTGCGGAACAACGAGTTCGACGCCCGCGGGGCCGTGGCGCGGTTCCCGACCGTGAACCGCCACAATAACTTCGGCGCCACCGTCGGCGGGCCGGTGAAGATGCCTGGCCTGTACGACGGCAAGGACCGGACGTTCTTCTTCGCCAACTACGAAGGGTTCCGCTTCCGCGCCGGCCCGCCGTCGAGCTTTTCGACGCTGCCCACCCCCGCCATGCAGCGGGGAGATTTTTCGGGGAACCTGGACGCGCGGGGGGCGCTGATCCCGATTTACGACCCGGCGACGACGCAGTCGGTGGGGGGACGGCTGGTGCGGACAGCGTTTCCGACCAACACCATCCCGGCGAACCGGATCAGCCGGGTGGGGCGCAATGTCGTCGGGTTCCTGCCGGCGCTGACCTTTCCGGACCGGCTGACGAACAACTTCGCCAACTTCGGCAGGACCAGCCGGAACATCCACCAGTCGGCCGGGCGCATTGACCACTCGCTTTCGGACGCCCAAAGGCTGAGCTGGAGCTTTACGCAGCGCTACCGGCGCACGGCGCCGCCCCAGGGTCCCATTCCCTACCCCTGGCCGAGCGGGTTCACCGGCGACAGCCAGGACAGCTACTACACCCGGCTGGTCTGGGACCGGGTGTGGCGGCCCAACCTGGTCTCGCAGCTCAGCATCGGCTACAACCGCAACCAGCTCTACGAGAAAGCGATCACCCTGGGGGAGGACTGGGGCGGCAAGCTGCAGATTCCGAACCTGGTGCCGTTGAACGTGCCGACACTGCAGTTTTCCGAGTACCCGCAGTTGGGCGTGGAGAAGGACTACCAGAAATACGAGACCACCAAGCTGGCGGCGGGCAGCGTGAGCTGGGTTCGCGGAAAGCACTCCCTGAAGTTCGGGGCCGACGGGCGCGACAAGCGGATGGCGGCGCGGCTGTTCAACGACCAGGTGGGGACCTTCACGTTCCGGCCGACGCAGACCGGGTTGCCCGGGGGCGGCGGGGGCAACAGCTTCGCCAGCCTCCTGCTGGGGGCGGTCAACAACGGATTCTTCCGTCCGGCGCCCTATCCGGTGACCGGGTACCCGGTGCCGTACTTCGCCGCCTACATTCAGGACAGTTGGAAGGCGACCCGGCGCCTGACAGTGAACCTAGGCCTGCGGTGGGACGTTACGGTCCCGGTGACGGAGGACCACGGGCGCATGTCTCACCTGGACCTGGGGTTGCCGAATCCCGGCGCCGCCGGCCGGCCCGGCGGGCTGGTGTTCTACGGTTCCGGGCCCGGCCGCAAGGGGACCAAGCGGCCCTACGACACCAGTTGGAACGACTTCGGGCCGCGCCTCGGGGTGGCCTTTTCGCTGGATGACCAGACCGTGATCCGCGCCGGCTACGGGTTGTTCTTCCAGCCGAACCAGGTGCCGGGGCTGTCGAACATCTCGGCTGCCGGATTCTTCGGCAACGCCACCTTCAACACGCCCGACAACGGCGTCTCGCCGGCGTTCCAGCTCGACAACGGCTTCCCGCAGGACTTTCTGCGGGCGCCGTTCATCGATCCGACGTTCTTGAACGGCCAGGGCGCCAGCACCAGCTTCCCGCACAACGGCGAGCCGGCCTACGTGAACCAGTGGAACTTCGGGATCCAACGACAATTCGGCCGGGATTTTCTGATGGAGGCGACCTACGCGGGGTCCTCGGCGGTGGGGTCCATCTCCAACAAGCACAACTACAACCAGGCGCCGTCGACGCGGTTGTCGCTGGGGAACCTGCTGTTGCAGAACCTAAGCTCGGACGCGGCCCGGACCGCGGGTATTCCGACGCCCTATGCCGGGTTCAGCGGGACGGTGGCGCAGGCGCTGCGTCCTTTCCCGCAGTTCCTCAACATCGGCGAGTTCTTCGAGAAGGACGGCCACACCACCTATCATTCCTTGCAGGTGAAGGCGGAGAAACGGATGTCGGAGGGGCTGACGTTCCTGCTGGCGTACACCTGGTCGAAAAACCTGGTGAACGCCGACTATCCCTTGAACGGCGGGACGATTTTCGGGTTCGGGTTCCCGCAGGACAACGCCGACGCCCGGGCGGACAAGGCCATCTCGCCGACCGACCTCCCGCACCGGCTGGTGCTGAGCTGGGTTTGGGAGCTGCCCTTCGGCCCGGGCAAGCGATGGGCGGCGGGACCGCTGCATCACCTGGCGGGCGGGTGGCAGATCGCAGGGGTCTTTGCCTATCAGAACGACTTTCCGCTGCGATTCACGACCAATGTGCCGAACCAGGTGTTCGGCGGGGCCATCCGGCCGAACGTCGCGCCGGGGGCGGCGTTCCGGGCGCCGGTGGCCGGGGAGAGCTTCGATCCGTTCCGGGACCGCTACATCCATACAGGCTTCCTGACCCTGCCGGCAGCGTTCACCTTTGGCAATGCGGCGTTCAACTACAACTACCGCGGCTTCGCCAGCTATAGCGAAGACATCGCCTTGGAGAAATCGTTCCGGTTCTCCGAGCAGTGGCGGCTGGTGCTGCGGGGCGAGGCCTTCAACCTGCTGAATCGCGTCCGGTGGGGCGCGCCGGCGACCAACGTCAGCAACGCCAACTTCGGCCAGATCTCGGGCCAGGGCAACGCCGCGCGGACGCTGCAGGTGGGGGCGAAGCTGCGCTGGTGACCAGCGCCGCTCAAAACCTTAACCCCCACGGTGATAGAATGACCTGGCAGTGACCGGCAAGACCCTCTCGCACTACCGCGTCCTGGAGAAGCTCGGCGGCGGAGGTATGGGCGTCGTGTACAAGGCCGAGGACACGCGCCTCGGCCGCCTGGTCGCGCTGAAGTTTCTGCCCGCCGAGCTCACCCTGGACCGCCAGGCCGTGGAGCGCTTCCGCCGCGAGGCCCGCGCCGCCTCGGCGCTCAATCACCCGAACATCTGTACCATCCACGACATCGACGAGTACGAAGGCCAGCCGTTCATCGTCATGGAACTGCTGGAGGGCGAAACGCTCAAGCACCGCATCGGCGGGCAGCCGCTGGCGGCCGAACAAATCCTCGATGTCGGGATCCCCGATCGCCGACGCGCTCGAGGCGGCGCATGGCAAGGGCATCGTCCACCGCGACATCAAGCCGGCCAACATTTTCATCACCCAGCGCGGCCACCCCAAGATCCTCGATTTCGGGCTGGCCAAGCTCCTGGCCGAGCGCCCGGCGGCGGGGGCCGGGCCGGACTCGGCCATGCCCACGCTCTCGGGAGAGCTCTCCGGCCGCGGCTCGGTCTGGGGACCGTGGCCTACATGTCGCCGGAGCAGGCGCGCGGCGAACAGCTCGACGCCCGCTCGGATCTTTTCTCTTTCGGCGCCGTCCTCTACGAGATGGCGACCGGGCGGATGGCCTTCTCCGGCAAAACCACGGCGGTGATCTTTGAGGCCATTCTGAACCGTGCGCCTACTCCGGCCACGCGCCTGAACCCGGACCTGGCGCCGGAGCTGGAGCGAGTCATCAACAAGGGGCTCGAGAAGGACCGCGAGATGCGCTGCCAGACGGCGGCCGAGTTGCGCGGGGATCTGAAGCGCCTGAAGCGCGACACGGAATCGTCGCGCACCGTGGCCGCCGCCGTCGCGCCGCGCCGCTCGCGATGGGGGCTGGTGGCGGCCGCGACCCTGCCCCTGGCGGTCGCGGGCGCGGCGTGGCTTTACCTGGGCCGCGGCCCGGAGCGATTCTACATTTCCACGCACTATTACCAGACCGTTACCGGGGAGATCGACAAGGAGATCGAAATCTTCTCCCTGTGGTCACAAACCTATCCGCGAGATTGGACGCCGCGCAGCAACCTGGCGGTGAGATACAACGACACCGGCCAGTACGACAAAGGCCGGGAGAAAGCCGCCGAAGCCATCCGCATTGACCCGACGCATCCTTTCCCGCACAACGTTCTCGGATACTCCTATACGGGCCTCCATCGATACGAGGAAGCCAAAGCGGTCATGGAGAAGGCCATTGCGCAGAAGCTCGATGTGATGGGCACTCGAACTTCGCTTTACCAGATCGCCTTTGTGGAGGGTGACGCCGCAAACATGGAGCGCCATTCCGGCTGGGCCAGGGGCAAGCCCGACGAGTACGCCATGCTGGGGCTGGAAGCGTCTGCGGCGGCTTTCTTCGGAAGCTCGAAAAAGCCCGAGAGCTGTACCGTCGGGCCGCGGATCAGGCCCGGAGCGGCAATCTGAAAGAAGCGGCGGCCGCCCTGCTGGCGCAGGAGGCCATGACAGAGGCCGAATTTGGAAACGCCGGCCGGGCGCAGCCGTCGCCCTGGCGCTCTCCGGGGCGGGGGCCCAGGCCCAGGCGCTGATCGAGGAATTGAGCCAGCGCTTCTCTACTCATACCTATGTCCGCGCGGTCTACGCCCCCTCCGGACGCGCCGCCATCGAAATCAGCCGCGGCAGCGCAGCTCGGGCCATCGAGTTGCTGGAGCCGGCGGCCCGCTATGAGCTCGGCTTCCGCTTTCTGTTCTTGTCCGGATACCTGCGCGGCCAGGCTTACCTGCGGGCGCGGCAGGGTCTCCAGGCAGCGGCCGAGTTTCAGAAGATCCTCGACCATCGCGGCGCCGCGCCGGTATCGCCGCGTTACGCGCTGGCTCACTTGGGTCTGGCCCGCGCCCACGCGCTGGCGGGCGACGCCCCCAAGAGCCGCAAGGCGTACCAGGATTTTCTCGCTTTGTGGAAGGACGCCGACCCCGACATCCCGATCCTGCAAGAGGCCAAGCGCGAGTACGCCGCGCTGAAGTAGCGACCGCCTACACCTCGAACATCGCCAGCGTCTCTTCGAGCGATTGCACCGCGTCCGGCCCTCACCTGCGGCTGCCAATCAGTCCGCCGATGGTCCCGAGCAAAAGCCAGAACAGGCCGGCGGTCGCCACCGAGGCGATCGCGAACTGGCGGAGCAGCCCGACCGGAACGGCACTCTGCCCGGGGGCGATCGGCGCGCCGATCCAGTGCGGCAGCGACAGGCACACCACCCCGCCGATGCGGCGCAGCCAGGTTCGCCTCCCGCCGGCCAGCAGCCATAATCCAGCCGCCGTGGCCACGGCTGTGCCCACCCACCAAAGCTGGCGTTCCGCCACGCCCGCAACCGGGACGCCCGGGGGTTGCGGGGGCAGACCCAGCGCCGGAGCCAGACTGAAGCAGGCAAACGCCGCCGCTCCCCAAACTGCCCCGCGCCGCGCGTCGATCGGCCTCCGGGTCAGGGCCATGGACCCGAACAGCATCGCCGAGAAGCCGATACTGGTGAGCAGCGTAGTGATCGCCGTGAACGATGTGCGCTGCCAGCCGCCCTCCGGCCGCCAGGCGGTGTCCTGGTGGATCATGCCGGCCGCCTGGTAGGACTCGGCCGCCTGGATCAGCGGAATGACGGTGAAGTGTTGGAGGGCAAACCGCACCATACCGGCAAGCGTTCCCGAGGCCAGCACCACCAGCATCAGTCTTCGAGACGGACTCACGCGCCTCAGTGGCAAGGAAAGCCGCTGGCGTGCCGAGTATCGTGAGCGGCATTGTGGGCGCTCGGGAGACTCGAGAAACCGACCAGGTACAGGACCACCAGCCCAAACAGGAGAACTCCGAGCGCGGGCCACGAATCCGCGATGGTCCACTCCCGTGTGCCGGTTCTATCAACAGCGGTCAATGCTTGCATGTCGTCTGTGCTCATCTGTGTTCATCTGTGTTCATCCGTGGTTGCGTTCCTCTGTGCTCATCTGTGGCTCGCACCCAGCTCGACGGGCTTGCCGTGTGGGGTGTGGCGGTAGGCGTCGGCCCAGGCGTGCTTGCGGGCGACGAGCGCCGCCGAATCGGTCAGGCCCTTGGCCGTAACCAGGCGCTCCAGAGCCGCCAGCCAATAGTCATAGTAGCGGGAACCGTCGTCGGGTTCGCCGCGGTCGGCGGCGGCCTTGAGTTCGCCGGCTAGGGCGGAGGCAAACTCCTTCCACAGAAAATGGCCCTGCTCGGAGAGCTTGACGGCCAGCGCGAAGGCAGTGGCCTGCCAGGGCTCGGCGAAGACCGGCCCGCCCTCGTCGCGCGGCAGGCGCGGCAGCGCTGCCAGGCGCTCATCGGTCAGAATGGAATCAGGCTGGCTCAAGGTAGTCATCCCAAAGATCAACATAGACCGCATCGCGCGGCGCGGCCTGCTCGCCCCACAGCTCGCGCGCCGCGAAGCGCACCGAGTAGATGTGCTGCGGTTTCGCGCCGAGGCCCTGGGCGCTGGTATCCGGGGGCCGGGAAACGCCATGGTCGCGATCGATGGTGCCGAGCCTGCCGCGCGTGTAGCGGGGCAGGCGCGTGTGACCGGGGGGATGCATGTTGCGGGCCCGAACCGCCTGGCCCACTCGGAAGAGCGGGGTCACCACCGGCCGGTCGGTGCGTCCGGCACTTGCGGGTGTCGCGCGCACTTGCGCGGCGGTGAGCCGCGGGACCGCCTTGGGCGAGCCCCCCGCCCGCTTGCCGCTCTTGATCTCCTGGCGCGTGACCAGGCCGCCCTTGACCATGCGCTCAACCAGCACCGTGAACCATCTTTCGTAATAGCTCATGCGCAGGTACTCGGCCGCCGGGATTTGCTCCTGCTCGAAACGGGAGGATCCCGGCAGTCGCCAAGGCCCCATGGCGCTCGTCAGCGCCAACACTCTCCCCTCCCAGCGAGCGTGAAACACCGGCTCGTTCTTTTCGTATTTGATGGGGCCCATGCCGTGCATGCCGCCCATGTCATGAACGCTGTTCATGGCCGGCCTCCCGCCTGCGGCAGCGTAACCTTGGCGACGCCGATCATCGCATCGCGAGTGACCAGCGCTGCCAGAGCCTCCTCACTCAGCTTCTCGGCGCCGGGCGGTCGCTCGGGCAGCACCAGGTAGCGCAACTCCGCCGTGCTGTCCCAAACGCGCACCTCCGCATCCTCCGGCAGTTCCAGCCCGAACTCGCGCAGCACGCCGCGCGGGTCGATCACCGCGCGCGAGCGGTAGGGCGCCGACTTGTACCATACGGGCGGCAAACCCAGCACCGCCCATGGATAACACGAGCACAGCGTGCAGACGACTAGGTTGTGCACCTTGGGCCCATTCTCTATCGCCACCAGGTTCTCGCCCGTCTGGCTGGCAAAGCCCAGCTCCTCCATCGCGGCGGCGGCGCTGGCCAGCAGGCGCTTCTTATAGCCGGCATCGACCCAGGCCCGCGCTACCACTCGCGCGCCGTTGCGCGGGCCGACCGCGTGCTCGTACCTGTCGACTAGGGCATCAAGCGCCGCCCGATCGACCAGGCCTTTTTCAACCAGCAGCGATTCCAGTGACTTCACCCGCAGGGTCAGGTCCGAGGGAACCGCCTGGTGATCGTGGTCATGGCCTTGCGCGTGGACATGGTCCTGCGCCGCAGCCGCCGCCCCAGCAGCCGTTAGGAAACCGCGTCGAGTCGCCTTCATCAGGTGCTCCTTGCCCTGCTGACCTCAGCATAGCACGGGCGCGGCCGGCGACATCACCAGGGCGGTAGCGCAGCCAGGCGCTCGGTCTCGGGAAGCGGATCAGGCTGGCTCAAGGTAGTCATCCCACAAGTCGAGATACACGGCATCGCGCGGCGAAGCCGTCTCGCCCCACAGCTCGCGCGCCGCGAAGCGCACCGAGTAGACGTGCTGCGGCTTGTCACTGAGGAAATGGGCGATGGCGTCCGGGAAGGCCCATACGCCATGGTCCCGATGGATGGCGCCGAGCTTGCCCCGCGCGTACCGCGGCAGTCGTGTGTGATCGACCGGATGGAGGTTGCGCGCCCGAACCTGCTGGCCGGCCTGGAAGCGCGGCGCCACCGGCGCCTCCCGCCTCGCCAGCGCGGCCGCAGAGGGCATCGAGGCGACCTGGGCGGCGGTGATCGGCGGGGTCGCCTTGGGCGAGCCTCGCGCCCGCTTGCCTTTGACCAGCTCGGCGCGCGTGATCAGACCGCTCGCCACCAGCAGCTCACCCAGCGCCGTGAACCACCTCTCGTAGTAGCTCATCCGCAGATACTGGGCGGCGGGGATTGACTCGATCTGGCGCCGGGAGACGTCGACGTTCCACTTGTTCCAGGCGCGCGTCAGGCGAAACAGCGCAAACACGCGCGACTCCCACCGCGCGTGGAACACGGGCTCGTTCTTCTCGTAGTGGATGGCGCCCATGCCGTGCATGCCGCCCATGTCATGGACGCCGTTCATGCCCCGCCGCCCGCCTGTGGCGGCTTGGCCTTGGCAACGCCGACCATGGCATCGCGCGTCACCAGGGCGGCCAGAGCCTCTTCGCCCAGCTTTTCGCTGCCGGCCGGCCGCTCCGGCAGCACCAGGTAGCGAAGCTCCGCGGTGCTGTCCCAAACGCGCACCTCGACATCCTCCGGCAGCTCCAGCCCGAACTCGCGCAGCACGCCGCGCGGATCGATCACCGCCCGCGAGCGATAGGCTGCCGACTTGTACCACACCGGCGGCAGACCCAGGAACGACGAAGGATAACAGGAGCACAGCGTGCAGACCACCAGGTTGTGCAGCCGGGGCCCATTCTCGACCGCCAGCAACCCCGACGGTTTCGGCAGCCCGAGCTCCGAGATGGCCGCCGGGGCGTCGGCCAGCAGCCGTTGCTTGTAGCCGGGATCCACCCACGCCCGCGCCACCACCCTGGCCCCGTTATGCGGGCCGATCTTGTGCTCGTAGGCGTCGATCAACGCCTCCATGGCCGCCCGATCCACCAGCCCCTTTTCAACCAGCAGCGATTCCAGCGCCTTTACCCGCAGCGTGGGATCCGAAGGAACCGCTTGATGGTCATGATCGTGATGCTGGTCTGCCGCCTGGGCGTGATCGCCCGCCGCCGCGCTCGTAGCTGCCAGAAAGCCGCGTCGAGTGGTGTCCATGGGTGCTCCAGCCGACAGTGTACCTCAAACCGTTAGGCGGCGCCACTTTACCCTTGGGTCTGGGCGAGGGATGCGCGACATGAAAGTGATGGGCCAGTCGCAACCCCGAGCGTACTGCAAGTGTCATCCCGAGCGTAGCGAGGGATCTGCTTTTGTATGCCGAGCATGTTCGACAGCTCGGGGGTGAAAGTCCTTCCACAACCTGATGGAGGTGAAGGAGTAGCGAAGCGCAAGGGCGGACTACGTCCGAAGGAAGCGTGGAGCAAAGGCGCGAGCCGATGTACAAAAAACGGATGCGAGGCAGAGCAGCCGGACGCAGGCCTTTCGGGACGGACGGGAGTCGTCGGCGCGCTTGCCCGTACGGAACGCTTCGATGGTTTCGAGTAACAGACAGTCGAGCGAGGATAGCGACACCGGCATGGCGGTTGGCACGCAGATCCGAAGCTGAGTCGAAACACCGTTTCTGGATTCGGCGCTGGAGAGCGCCGATAGCCTTGCCCCAAAGCGCCTCCGCACCTTCCCATTCTCCATTCGGAGGCCTCAGAGCCTGATGGACGCAGTGTGGGGCCGGCGTGCGAACCAACCCGGGGAGTGGATTCGTCCCTGGCGGCCAAGTCCGCCGGAAGTGCCCACGGTCCGTGGCGGCTCAGCCGTAGCCGGACGCTCCATGTGGCGCTGCCCCTTGCTTACTGCGACTCGCTCAGGATTCCGAGATCGACTGGACGCCCATAGCTGAACCCGCCGAACCGCCGTGTACGGACCCGTACGCACGGTGGTGTCTTGGGTCAAGCTACGCCGCTATTCTTTCCTTAGGCTCCGCTACCTCAACGTACGTGAACAACAAATCCCGAAATTCAGGATTCTCTAAGTGGCTCAAGACCGCTTGGGCCCCAGGCGCCTCTTGTCCGGTGTCCTGATACGCTTCGAGGTTGATCTGAATCGCTTCACCGGCCGCTCGCTTGGCCGCTTCGATGCTCGCTCCGTAAGTCACGATCGCCAAATCGGGCACCTGCACAGCAAACCCTGCCTCGGTTTGCTCCAGCATGATCAGAAACCGCATCACTTGACCTCCAGCCTGATTTTCTTCACTGTATCGACGGGCCGCCCCACTGGTACAACGCCTGGGCAACGGTTCCACTGCAGCGCTTCGCTGTCGGGGCGTCAACCGGTGTGAGCCCCTGTGCTACAATATCCCCATATGAGTCACACAATGACCGTACGCCTCACACCAGAACTCGCGGAATGGCTTGCCGCCACTTCCAAGAGGACCGGTCTCCCGCAGGGAAAGCTCATCCGCCAGCAGCTGGAGAAGGCCCGGAGCTCCGAAAAGGGGGGATTCATGCGTCTGGCCGGATCCATCTCGGGGCCGGGGGATCTCTCTTCGCGGAAAGGCTTCTCGCGGTCATGAAGGCCATCGCGGACACCGGCTTCCTGGTCGCCTTTGCCGACCGCAGAGATCGCTACCATGACTGGGCGGTGGCGCTGGCAAGCCAGGTTACCGAACCTCTGCTGAGCTGTGAGGCGGTGCTGGCCGAGGCTGCTTACCACTTGCGGAACACCGCGCTAGTCCTGGACATGGTTCGGGAGGGCCTGGTAGTGCCTGCCTTGGACCTCTTGCAGGAATTGCCGCGCCTGATGAGGCTGGCGGTGCGTTTTGCCGAACGAAAGCCCGATCTGGCGGACCTGTGCCTGGTCCGGCTGAGCGAACTGCATCCCAACCACAGCGTCATCACTGTGGACGTCGCTGATTTCCGGGTTTACCGGCGCAACCAGAGAGAGCTTATCCCGCTGATTGGCCGCCCGGCCTGGCTTGACGACCTGGGGCCTGCGCCCCGAACAGGCAGGAATACGTGTGTTACCGGGCCGCCATCAAGGCCCGCAGCCGCCGGGCCCGGTCCGGTCCCCGCAGCTGCCGCAGGGCCTTGGCTTCGATCTGGCGGATGCGCTCGCGGGTGACATCGAACTCCTGGCCGATCTCCTCGAGGGTGTGCTCGCGCTCGCAGCCGATGCCGAAGCGCATCCGGATCACCTTCTCTTCCTTGGGCGAAAGGGTCTTCAACACCCCGGCGGTCTCGTCCCGCACATTCCCCTCGATGACAGCGTCGACGGGCGAGCCGACCCAGCGGTCCTCCAGCAGATCCCCCAGCGCCGATTCCCCATCCCGGCCGACCGGAGTCTCCAGAGACACCGGGTCGCGCGAGATGGTCTTCAGCTTCTGCACTTTCTCGGCGGCGATCTCCATCCGCGTGCCGATCTCCTCGTTGTTCGGCATGCGGCCCAGTTCCTTCTCCAATTCCCGGGAGGCCCGCAGGAACTTGTTCATGCTCTCGTTCATGTGCACCGGGATGCGGATGGTGCGCGACTGATCCGCGATGGCCCGCGTGATGGCCTGCCGGATCCACCAGGTGGCGTAAGTCGAGAACTTGTAACCGCGGCGGTACTCGAACTTGTCGGCCGCCCGCATCAGGCCGATATTGCCCTCCTGGATCAGGTCCAGCAGGTGCAGGCCGCGATTGACATACTTCTTGGCCACCGAAACCACCAGGCGAAGGTTGGCCTCCACCAGGGACTTCTTGGCTTTTTCCGATTCCAGGTCGCCAACCTGGACCACCGCCAGGCAATGACGCATGTCGGCCAGGGTGCAGCCGGCGGCCCGCTCCCGGTCCCGGATCTCGCGCTTCAGCTCACGGGCCAAGGCGACGTTGCGGGCCTGCGGCCGGGCTTCGTGCCTCTTCAGTTCCTTTTCGAAACCCACGATCTCGTCGGTGGCGCGCTCCACAGCCCTGCCAAAATCCCGCCATTCGGTGGGGTAGAAGGGCACGCCGCGGACCGCCTGCGACATCCGCACCCTGTGCCGGCTCAGCTTCCCCAGCAGCTTGCGCCGCACATGCACCTGCCGCTGGGGGGCGGAAGCCAGCTTCTCCTCCACCACCAACAGCTTGCGATACGCCTGAACTACCTTGTTCAACTGGTTTCTGGCATTGGCCCGGGCCTGGTTCTTGTACTCCTCGTCGCCGTCCGGATCCCCCAGGTCAACCACGTACTCCAGGGCCAATTCACCCTGCCGGATAGCCTCATGCATGCTCAGGGTCATCTGGTGGACCAGGGTCGATCGGGAAAGGGCCTTCTGCATCCGCAGCTTGCCCCGCTCCATCCGCCGCGCCAGGTCCACCTCCCCCTGACGTGTCAGAAGCGGCACCGACCCCATCTCGCGCAGGTAGACCCTGACCGGATCGTCGGTGTAGATCGACTCTTCCGCCGTCGCCGGCCCGTACTCGCGCCCCGCAACGCCGTGCAAGTCCGCATCCAGGAACTCGGTCGTGTCCTCCAGTGACACGCCCAGCGTTTCCCCCGGATCAGGCAGGAAATGATCGTCAAAACGATCCACGCGGCTACCTCCCCGGCCCCCCACACTACTGGGGATGGCCGGTTATCCCGTTCCGTTGCAAGGAAAAAGGAGCTGCTGCTGGATTCCCGGTGATGTAACCACCACATCCACCGCAGATCCTTGCACTGGTCGGTTCAAAACCAGCACGCCACCCGGCTCGTAACTAAGCAGGCTCCTCATTATTATCTTCGAACATTCTCAGTTTTGCAATAGGGATTTGTGTCAAGGAACTGTGGATGCGGCTCTTGTAGCCGAAGCGGCTCCAGACTCTAACTCAACAGGAACATTAGAAAATATCTGTAACCTATTGAAATACAAAGCTATCCAGCCAGCCGGCGCTTGGTGGCACCTTTTTGCTGCTTCATCAGTGCCTTCAGCTCATTGAAGAACTCCTGCTCGTCCTGGAAATCCCTGTATACGCTGGCAAACCGGACATAAGCCACCTTGTCGAGCAACTTTAGGCCGTCCATTAGAAGCCCCCCGATCTGGGCGGTCGGCAGCTCGCGGTCGGGCGAGTCGGCCACCAGGGTTTCGGCCTGGTCCACCAGGCTCTCGAGCTTGCCCATGCTCACAGGACGCTTTTCGACAGCCTTCAGCAGCCCGGTGAGGATTTTCTGGCGGTCGAAGCGCTCGCGGCGGCCGTCCTTCTTGACGACCATGTAGGGGATCTCGTCGATGCGCTCGTAGGTGGTGAAACGGCGCCGGCACCCCAGGCATTCCCGCCGCCGGCGGATGGCCTCGCCCTCCTTGCTCTCACGCGAGTCAACGACCTTGTCCTCCAGATGACCGCAGAATGGACATAGCATCTTCGCTCTCCGCTTCGAGATTCCGCAGCTTGGCCCAGTTGAGGCCCTCGTAAAGCATGAGCAGCAGCGCCGGGGGCACTACGGCCAGAAAAGTAAACACCCAGATCAGCAACGATATGGAAGCCGCCGTCTCCGGGCGCACGGCAAACAGCTCGGTCAGAGCCAGCAGCGAGGCCACCTGGATGCCGCCGCCCACGCCTGGAATGTTGACGAGCGAGCCGAGCATGATCGAGCCCATGAAAATGAGAACCTCGCTGGTGGAGAGCCGCAACCCGCCGCTGAAGCAGTTGAACACCGCCATGCAGCAGAAGGCAATCAGAATCCACTCGGCGGCGCTGTAGAGGGTGCAGCCGGCCAGGGTCCGAAGGTTTCGAATACCCCGGGTTCCAGCCTCGAAGGCGCCCAGGGTCTGCTCCAAGCGGGCCAGCCGGCCGGCCGACAGCGAGCGGGGATGCAGTGACCGGAGCTTGCCGATCAACCACCGGGTGATCGGCTCGGCGAAGTTCCGCAGCACGAATAGCAGCACCAGCAGGCCCAAGGTGGAGACCACGATGAGGTCTCCGCCCCGGTTCAGCACTCGCGTCAGGGTAGGGCTGCCCTCCAGGCCCTTGGCCTGGAGCTGCCTCAGGCCCAAGGAAGCCGTGACCAGCAGGGTCAGGGTGTCGAAGCAGCGTTCCACGAGCCACACCGCCACCTGGCTGGAGACCGGGACCCCCTCGCGCCGGGCGACCAGGTAGGGCCGAACCATCTCGCCGGCCCGCCCGAAGATGCCGATGGCGGCAAACCCGATTACGGTGGCCGACAACAGGTTCCACAGCGACGGCCGGGCTTTGAGGGGGCGCATCAGGACCCGCCACCGCAGCGCCCGGATCAGGTAGGTGAGGTATACCGACCCTACCGCGATCAGCGCCCATACGGGGTCGATGGCCAGCAGGCTCTCCAGGAACACCCGCCAACGGAAGGCCCGCCATTCGGGATTGGTCCGCAAGCTGCGGGCCAGCAGGGCCCCTAGCAGCCCCAGGCCGCCCAGGATCAGCAGCCACTGTTTGGACTTTTTCGCCAGGGGCACGTTGTAGAATACCAAAGAAAAGAATGAACTTTGCCCGGCCGCCCCACGTAGTTTCGGATGGAAGATGATCGACCTTCCGCAACCTGGAGCGACAGATGGCGGCAACTTTGGTATGGCCAACATCGAGAGGTTGGGAGGCGCCGGTGGCTCCGCACCCTGAGGCGGCCCGCCTCGGCGAGTCGGACCCGGATGCGCCGCTGGTTACCCGCTGCCTCAAGGGCGACGAGGTGGCCTGGGAGTCGCTGGTGAAGCTGCATACCAGGAGGATTTACGCGATCTGCTACCGCTTCACCGGCCGCGCCGAAGAGGCCCAGGACCTGAGCCAGGACGTATTCCTGCGGGTGTTCCGGAACCTGAAGAGCTTCAACGTCGGCTCGGGGTCGTTTCGGGTGTGGGTGGCCAGCCTGACCCGCAACCTGCTGATCGACCACTACCGGCGCACCCGCAAGGAAAAGATGGTGGATTCGATCGAGGACAAGCTGCCGGTACTGGAGGAGATGGAAACCCTGGGGGGCCGGCCGGAGGGACGGCTGGCCGGGCGAGAGGCGGGTGAGCTGTTGCAGGCGGCCCTGGGGAGGCTCTCGCCGGAGCTGCGCGAGGCCGTGATCCTGCGCGACCTCGAGGAGCTGGAGTACCGCGAGATCGCGGAGGTGTTGCGGGTGCCCGATGGCACGGTAAAATCACGTATCAGCCGCGGCCGGGCGGAGCTGGCCCGGCTGCTGCGGAAAGCGGGAGCGGTGGCTTAAATGCAGTGCGCGGAGTTTGAGATCCGGCTGTGCGAGTACCTGGACGGCGCCCTGGCGCCGCCCCAGGGCGCGGAGCTGGAGCGGCACGCCGCCCAATGCGCCGTTTGCGGGGCGCTGCTGGCCGACTCTCGCGCCGCCACGGCTTTTCTGGAGCGCGTGCCAGCAGTGGAAGCGCCGCCCGAGCTGGTGACCCGGATCCTGTACCGCACCGAGAAGGCCCGGACGGCCTCCTGGCTGGCGGCCGGCGGCTGGCGCCGTTGGCTCGGGCCGCTGCTGGCGCCGCGCTTGGTCATGGGTATGGCCATGACGATCCTTTCCTTCTCCATGCTGGCGCGGGTGGCCGGCGTGAAGGTGAAGCAGATGGAGCCGGCCGACTTCCACCCCGCACGGGTGTGGGCGGGTGTTGAGAACCAGGCCGCGCGAATCTGGAACCGCGGCCTTAAGTACTACCAGAATGTGCGATTGGTCTACGAGGTCATGGGACAGCTGGGAGCCCTGACGGCCGCCGAGGAAACCACCGAACCAGGCAGCACCGGCATTCTTGCCGGTCCTGACAGCCAGGAGCGCCAATGACGTGTGTAACCCATCCGGAAGCCGCCGCGGTGGCCTTTTGCCGCACCTGCGGGAAGGCCTTGTGCCACGCTTGCCGGCAGGAGGTCGTGGGAGTCATTTACTGCGAAACCTGCGCCGCCGCCCAGCGGGTGGCCATCCCGCCGCCGGTTCAGGCGCCGACCCGACCGGCCTCCGCGCCGGATGCCCCCTCCCCGGGCCTGGCCTTTGTGCTGGGGCTGATTCCCGGCGTGGGGGCCATCTACAACGGGCAGTACGGCAAGGGCATCGTCCACGTGGTGGTGCTGGGGCTGCTGATCAGCATTGTCAGCTCCGATGCCGCCGGTGACCTGGAGCCGATGTTCGGCATGCTGATTCCGGTCTGGTGCTTCTACATGGCGCTGGAGGCCTACCACACCGCCAAGAAGCGGGCCGCCGGCCTGGTCGTCGACGAGTTTTCCGGCCTCTTGAAGGTCCAGGGAGGCCCCGGGCGGGTGCCCCTGGGGCCGATCGTGCTGATCCTGCTGGGGGTGGCCTTCCTGCTCAACTCCCTGGGGATCTGGCGGCTCCACCAGGTGGTGCGGTTCTGGCCGGTGCTGCTGATCCTGGCCGGCGTGTACATGCTGTTTGCCCGGCTGACGGGGCGGACACCAACCCCCGGCGGAGGGGGCGGGGCCGGCCAGGCAGATGAACAGGCCGGAATGCCTTTTCCACCGGGAGGTGGCCAATGAGGTCGTTTTGCGGCTGCGGCCGCTGCACCGTGGGGGCCGTCACGGGTCCGCTGATGATGATCACCATCGGGGTGCTGTTCGCCATTGAGCAAGCCAGCTTGTACAATTTCCGCCAGACCTGGCCGGTGCTGCTGATCGTCTACGGGGTGGCGCGGGCGGTGGCCTGGATGGTGCCCGCTCACAACGGGTAAAAGGGGAGAGGGGCGATGGCAACTACCAATACTACCCCGATGCGGCGCGGGTCCCTGGTCGGCCCCATGATCGTGCTGGGGCTGGGCGTGATCTTCCTGATCAACAACCTGCGGCCGGATTTCTCGTTGTGGCGCCTGGTGGCCCGCTACTGGCCGTTCCTGCTGATCTTTTGGGGCGCGGCGCGGCTGCTGGAGTACTTCGTAGCGCGGGTGGCCGGCCGGCCGGTGCCGCGGGCCATGAGCGCCGGCGAGATCGTCCTGGGCGTCCTGATCTGCCTGATGGGCAGCGCCTTTTTCTTCGCGGAGCGGGCCGACTGGCGCTTCGGGCGGTGGCGCAGCCGCAGCCTGGAGGTGCTGGGCCAGAACTATGAGTTCCCGGTGCAGGCCAGCCGCAAGGCCCCGGCCAACGCCACCGTGGTGGTGCAGAACCCGCAGGGGAACGTGCGCGTCGTGGGCGCCGACGTGCATGAGATCCGGGTGAGCGGCCAGAAGTCGGTGCGGGCCTACGATCGCCCGGGCGCCGAGCAGGCCGATAAGGCCACCCCGCTCGAGATCTCCGAAGAGGGCGGCCGTATCTACATTCGCTCGAACCTCGACAAGGCCTCCGGCGAACGCCGCCTTTCGGCGGAGCTGGAGGTGACGGTCCCCAAGACCGTCACGGTGCAGCTGGAGGGACGCCTGGGCGATTTTGACGTGCGCGACGTAGCCGCCGTGGACGTTAACAGCGCCAACGCCGGGGTGCGGCTGAGCAACATCGCCCGCAACGCGCGGGTAAGCCTGCGCCGCAGCGACGTGGTGGAGGCCCGCAAGGTCAGCGGCAACGTCGAGATCCACGGCCGCGGCCGCGACATCGAGCTGGTGGACATCGCCGGCACGGTGCTCATCGAGGGCGCCTTCTCGGGCAACATCAAGCTGCAAAACGTCGCCAGGCCGGTGCGGTATCAGTCCAGCCAGACGGATCTCACCTTCGAGAAGCTGCCGGGGCGCATGGAGATGGACCTGGGGTCGCTGAGCGTGGTGGACGTGGTCGGCCCCTTCCGCCTCACCGCCCACAACAAGGACGTGCGCCTGGAGGACTTCACCCGCGAGGTTGAGATCACGGCCCGCCGCGGCGACCTGGAGCTGCGGACGAGCAAGGCGCCTCTGGCCGCCATCCAGGCCGAGAGCTCGTCGGGCAACATCCGGTTGGAGCTGCCGGGCGGCGCCCGCTTCCAGCTCCAGGCCACCGCCACCAACGGCCACGCCGACAACGAGTTCGGCGACCCGGTAAAGGTCGAGCGCCGGGGCAATTCCTCCGAGCTGCGAGGCGGGGTAGCCGGAGCGCCGTCCATCCGGCTGAATACCAAGCGGGGCAATATCACGTTCCGGAAGGCAGGGCCGCCGACGCAGTCGCTGTAGGGGCGAGTACAATAGAAGCGTGGCCGTACAGCAAGTCGTCCACCGCCTGGTTCCGGTGATCGCCCACGCCATTGCGGTGTTCGGCGATGAGCGAAAGGCGGCGCACTGGTTCGACACACCGCTGCCGCTGTTCGGAAATCGCACCCCCTCCGAACTGCTGGAGACCGAGGAAGGCGCCGCTCTCGTAGAACAAACCCTGACGCGCATTGAGCACAACATCCCTTCCTGATGCCCATTCCGGTTTACCGGGTCTGCCACGCGAAGCACGCGCGCCTGGACGGCCTCGGCGCCAGGCTGGCTGGCGGTCGATGGAACTCACCCGGCCGCGCTGTGGTGTACATGGCTGAGAGCATGTCGCTGGCGGTGCTCGAAAACCTGGTGCACATGTCGCGACAGGATTTTCCGACTGGATACGTCGTAATCGGCGCTACGCTGCCCGACGACCTTATCGTCACCGCGGAAGCGGAGCTTCGGGCGGTTTTTCCGAGATTTATTGACACCCAGCCTGGGCGTCGAACGGGTCCCGGCGGGTACCGCTCCCCTGTAACCTGTTGACAGGCCTGGACGCCAATCCTGAGGGGGGTAGGTTCCCCCGCCAGGGCTTTTTGCGGTACCATATCCCTGAGCCTTGGCATGCTGGTTGACTACCAGGTGGTCGAGCGGGCGCGGTCCGGGGAGCCGGCGGCGTTTAATGAGCTGGTTCGGGCGTACCGCAAGAGGATCCTGGGGACGATCTTCCGGCTGATCGGGCGGCAGGAAGACGTCGAGGACGTGGGGCAAGAGGTTTTCCTCCGGCTCTACTTTTCGCTCGACCAGTTGCGGGCGCCCGAGGTTTTCGAGCCGTGGCTGTACCGGCTGACGGTGAATGCGGCGTATGACTACCTGCGCAAGCAGCGCCGGATGCCGGAATCGCGGATGGCGGACCTGAGCGAGGAGCAGGTGGCGGCGGTCGATGCGGCTGCCAGCGGCAAACAGGCCCTGGAGGAGAAGCAGAAGGAGCAGATCCGGGAGCTGGCCGGCGCGTTGCTCGGCGAGGTGAGCGAGGAGGACCGGATCCTGCTAACGTTGAAGGAGGTCCAGGGGCTTTCGCTGAAGGAGCTGGAGGCGGTTTACCAGGTGAACGAGAACGCCCTAAAGGTCAGGCTGTTTCGGGCCCGGCAGCGGGTGTTGAAGAAGTATGAGGTAATACAAGAACAGACAACCGGCAAGAATGCCTGTGTTACAGGCGGGCGGGCAAAATGAGGGAAGAAGAGAAGCTGGAAAGGCTGTGGGAGGCTTGCCGGCGGGCGACGCCGGAGCCGGAGGCCTCGGCGAATTTCATGCCGGAGCTGTGGATGCGGATCGAGGCGGCGCGGCCGACCCCCTGGGCCATGCCGTTTGCGCGACTGGCAGCCCGGTTGATCCCGGTGGCGGCGGTGGTGTGCCTGGCCATGGGGCTTTACTTGGGGATCGGGCGGGACAGCTCGATTCCCGGCTACGTGGACGTGCTGGCCGCTGACCTTTTGGCGAGCGTGGAGGACAGGATCTGACATGAGCAAACCCACTCGAGTGGCGGCTTTCTACCTGGCGATGGTGTTTGCCGCCGGGGCGTTGTTCGGTTTGCTGGCCCACAGGCTCTACGTGCAGCGGGGGACCCAGGCGGCCGCCGTGACGGCCCCGCGCGATCCGCGCGAGTACCGGGAGCGGTACGTCAACCGCTTGCAGAAGGACCTGGGACTGACCACGGAGCAGGTGTCGCAGGTCTCGGCGATCCTGGACCAGACCGGGCATCGTTTCCGGGAGCTGCGCGAGCGGATGGATCCGGAGTTCGACGGCATCCGGAAACAGCAACGGGAGCGCATCATGGGGGTTTTGACGCCGGAGCAGCTGCCGAAGTACCAGAAGGTGCTCGAGGAGCAGCGGCGGTGGCGGGAGCGGGGCGGGCACGGGCGGAAGTAAGGGCAAGTCAAAAGGCAAAGTCAAAGGTCAAAGGGCAAAAGTCAAAAGTTCGGGCTCACCCCAGCCTGTGGCAAAAACCTTCCGCTGCAAATTTGCAGCGCTAAGTTATTGATTCCACTGAGGCGATGATCCGGCAAATCTGCCGGATCATGCTTTTGCGACGGGCTGAGTCACACGCCGGGGCCTCAGGCGGGAGGGCCGGCTTGAAGGCCGGGAATGTCGGAGAAGTCAGCCAGGTTCAGGGTCCAGAAGCTGGCCTGGCGGATCAGGGCGCAGGCGGCGATGGCGAGATCGACTTCCCGGCCGCGGGGCCTGGTAACGGTCCGGTACAGTTGAGCGGCAAGGGTAGCTTCTGCGGGGCCAAAGGCCAGCGCGGCCTCTCGCGGAAGAAGGGCCTCCTGGTCAGCGAGCTCGGGCAAAGAGCGCGGCCCGCGCCTCCACTCGTAGAGGACCAGGGTGGGGATGGCCAACCGCTCGCCCTGCTCGAGAGCCCTTCGCAGCGCCGGTGCAGAGCGCCTCGGCCCAGTGAAGCTGTCGACGACTACCGAGGTGTCCAGAACGATCACCGCAATGGCTCCAGCACGGATCGGCGGCCGGCGCGTCTGGCTGGCGGACCGCGCGCAGTTCCCGGTCGACTTCGGCTTGGGGGCGAGATGGTGGCCGCGCCATCATCTCGTCGAGGACCCGTAACAGGCGGAGGCGCTCTGGTTCGGCGAGCTTGCCAATCCGCTCAGAATACTCGTGAATGGCTTCCCGAACGACCTGGCTTTTGGGGCGGCGCAGCCGCTCGGCCGCCTGGCGGAGCCGGGCCACGGTGGCGGTGTCGAGAGTGAAGGTCACTTTGCAGGCTGCCATATCAATACCATACTACCATATCGCGGAGTTCTTTCACTGGCCCGAGGATGCCAGAGAGAGGCAGGGGCCAAGTCCTACAGCCGGTTCCATTCCTCGGGGGCGATCTCTCGTCCCAGCAGCGCTGCGCTTCGCGAATCATCATGCGCAGTTGCGGGACTGAGTATTCAGCGTTTGACGGATCGCCAGTCGGTGGTTTCCGTAGGTCATGAACGAGTGGCGGGTTCCAGCGAAAGGACCGTTGAAGCCCAGGAGCCGCAGGCGCCGGATGAAGTGGCGGCGTTTACAGGGAGTCCACCGGCTCACGGGCGGGCTCGTGGTTCAGGTCGATACCGGCGATGACGGGCAAGGGATGGCCGAGTTTGATGCCTAGCAGGATCCAATCCTCCAGGGTGGAGCGCAGTTCCTCGGAGCACTCGCGCGGGGTGGCGCCGAAGGCCACAACACCTGGGCATGTGGGGATCCGGCCCGCGAATGTGCCGTCCTCCAACTTGTCAAAGACAGCTTGAGCCATCGCCTGCTCGAGGTACTCGGTAAGGACGTAGCGTGCGGCCATTCCGGTAGCCAGTATATCGCAATGGCGGTCGGAGCAGCGGTATCCGGCTAGTGGGGTGCTGTCCGTCAGAATCGAAACAGGTAGCTCACCTTCACAAAGAACTGACGCCCGGTGGAAAGGGTCGGCGAGCCAGTGAGCCGCAGCCGGGACGGCGCGGTGGGGTCCAGGGCAAGGTTGTCGAAGCGGTCGGCATAGCCGATGTAGAGGGCCGTGCCGGGGTTGAGCAGGTAGGTGAGCAGGAAATCGCCGGACACGCGCTGAAAGCGCTGCTGGGCCACCAGCGACGGGTTGGGCAGCAGGCCGTAATAGTCCACAATGAAGCGCGCGGAAAGCGCGCGGCTGAACTGGTAGTTCAGCTTCGAGCGCCACAGATGATTATTGAAGATGCTGGCCCCGGCCGGTCTCGTCCCGAGGCGGCTGTAATAGTAGACCTGGTCGAACAGGATCCGCGGCGCGGGGCGAAGCGTGAAGCCAAAGGAGCCGTCCGTGGCGGTGGCCAGATAGGGCAGCAGGCCGTACGGCGGGGAGTAATTGACGTTGGCGCCCTGCGCGAATGACCCGTAAAACAACAGCCACTTGAGTGGGCTGGAGTAGAACGAGACGCCAGTCTTGCGATTCCGGAATGCCACCTCGGAGTACAGCTCCATGGCGTCGTAGCGTGAAAACGTGATTCCGGTGGGCCCCGAAAGATCAATGGCGAATTCGCCGTAGGTGACCCAGTCCTGCACCCGACCTCGCCTGTCCCAATTCACCGAGGTAGAGATGGACGGCCCGAAGCTGAGCACGCGGCTGCCTTCCGGCCGCCAGAGATAGCCGGCGTAATGCCCCATCTGGCGGACGTCGGTGCGGGGAATGAACCCCAGCGCGGCGCGGAAATCCGGGCTGCGATCGAGGTAGTTGGCCGCGTAGGCAAAGTGCCGTCCGTTGCGTCTGAGATCGGCAGCGTAGGACGGCCCTGAGAGCCGGCGGCCGCCGGCGCGCCGGTCGTAACTGCGAATGGCCTGCCCGGTCAGGACCCAGTTGGGGTTCAGCTTCAGACGGGTGTCGACGGAAACGACGCGGTTGGAGACAGGGCCGAAGTCCCGGCCGGTGGCCAGGAGCCCGATGTAGGACTGCGAGGCGAACTCGCGCTGCACCCGCGCCACCCCGATCACGGCGTGCCTGCCATAGAGGGGGTCGGTGGGACTCACGCTCCGGCCAGGCGCCCGGTCATCCGCCGCCAGAGCCCCGATTGCCCAGCGGCCCACCTTCCCGGTCAACCGCCCACCGAACTCCGGATCGGCGATGCGGCGGGAGAAGAACAGACTCTGCGGGGTCTCGAAGAAGCCGGCGTTTTCGAGGAAGAAGGGCCGCTTCTCAGGAAACATCACCTCGAAGCGCCGGTTGACGATCACCTGCGGGTCGTCGGACTCGACCTGGCTGAAGTCCGGATTGAGGGTGAGGTCGAGCGCGAGGGCATCGCGCAGGACAACCTTGGAGTCCAGGCCGCCGCGCCACTCATCCTTGCTGTTGAAGAACGCGGGCTTGCCGGCGTCCAGCAATCGCGCGCGGGAAAGGAACCCGTAGGGGATCATCTGCACGTTGCGGCCGGGCGAGATCTCCTCGAGGCCGTCCAGGTCGCCCATTTGTTGCACGAAACCCTGAACGCGGGTCGAGATGTGAGGCCAGTAGGAATTCTCGTTGTTGCGAACCATGGAGCGCCCCAGCGCAATTCCCCAGGTTTGCCTGGCGCCGCCGGGGAAACGGAGACTCTGGAAAGGGATCGCCATCCAGACGACAAAGCCCTGGCCGGTAAGCCGGCCCTCGGAATGCCACCGCGTGTCGAAGCGATAATCCGGCGCCTGGCCTTCGGTGAGGACGCCGTCGCGCTGCACGCCCAGCGCGTTGGCCGCGAAAAGGTAGGCCCGCTGGCGGTCTCGAAACGTGTCCAGGTAAACCCCCACGCGGTCGTCGCCGGAGATCTGCTCGCGCTTGGCCATATGGGCGCGCACCTTGCCGGGCTCGTCCTTGCAAACAAAAACGACGTAGACGTTCCTATCGTCGTAGGAGAGGTAGGCCAACGTCTCCTGGCTGGCCGGCCTGCCGTCGCGGGGCTCGCGCTGCCGGAAGTCCGTGACTCGGGCTCCTGCTTCCCGCGGCACGCCGTTCAAGAAGTCTTCCAGCTTAGGAGGGCGGGAGACTTTCGGGATCCGGACGCTACGCTCCGGGCCCGAGGGCTTTACCGGAAGAAATGGCAGAAGGGGGATGGCCACGGAAGGCGCGGGCACGATGGGCCCAAGACGCGGCAGTTCCAGGCCCGGCGGCGGAGTTGCCGCGGCGAGCGCCGGCAACGCCTCCAGGCGCTTCGCGGGCTCGGGCAGCTTCGCCGGCGGAGCCACCGGCGGCAGGGAACCAGCGGTGGATGGGACTGGCTTCACTTCCAGGGCAGGAGGCGGGGTGGAAGCCCGCTTCAGGTCCACCACCAGCCGCGGAGGATTGTTCAGCGTGAAGATGTGAGGGTCAGCCGAAGAGCCAAGATCCAGGACCACACGCGTGCCCCCCGACTGTGGCTGACCGATGCGGATCCGATGCACCAAGCCGTCGCTGACCGGGATCTGCCTGCCTTCCCATCCCGCGTCAGCCAGGGTGCTGGGGAAGTCCACAAACAAGCGCTCCGGGGAAGACAGCCTCCCCGGACGGTACTTCGCCAGCGAATCGAGGTCCACGACCACACGAGTGTAGTCGGGACCGGAGGTAAAGCGCACCCCTTTCACACGGGGAGGGCCTTCTGCGCGCAACAGCAGGCAGCACAGCCCGAAGAGCAAGGAAGAAAGTGCCACGATCGCGCGAGACCTGGGCATTCCGAGCTACCTACTCACGTGAGCGCGAAACTTCGGATCCTGTTTCAGGAATCCCACCACGGCCTTCGCGATCAACTCGTATCCGGCGGCGTTGGTGTGCCAGCCGTCAGCATGCATGTAACTTTCTCCGAAAGTCTCGATCGGCCGGTACACGCTCCTTCCCGCGCGGGAGGCTTCGGGCGTGAAGCTCCGGATCTCCGGGATATCCAGGCCTTCCCACTCGCCCTTCCGGCCGCTGTTCGTGTACACGTAGAAGATTTCCTTGCCGGGCGGGATGGACGCCTGGTAGGACCAAACCTTGTCGCCCGCTCTCTGATCGCCGTGGGCCCCATCGTCGTACATGCGAACACTGTTCGGAACCAGGTTGCCCAGACTGGGGTGCGCTCCCACGATGTACATCGAGTCGGGGACAGGGTACTTCCCGGAATACACCCGAAACACCGCATCTGCCGCGCCGGCGCCGGGCGGACCATCCCCTTCCACCGGCACGCGGTTCAGTCTGCGCTCCAGCTCGCGTTCGATCGTGCCGCGCGCTTCGTCGATCAGCGCCTTGCCATCGACCAGCGGAACCGCTTCGGCTTTTGAAACGCGATGCAGTATCGCTTGGTACGGGGTCTTCCATAACTGGTTGTAAAGTAGGATGACACTCGCGCCGCCCTTCCTCGCGAAGTGGATCATCTCCACAATATTCGCCTCGTAGTCCTTTGGGGATACGCGTGTCCACTGCTCAAGTTTCTCGTAGTCCGCCACCTCGGCGCCCCGGCCGTGGACCCAGGCTTCGTTGGGTCCGCCAGCGACGTCCGCCAGAGCTTTAATTCCATACCCAAGCGGCTTAGGCCTATACTTCACCAAAAGGGCGGCGTACTCTAGCAGCTTATAAGACGCCGACTTCTCGAGGAGCCGGCTCAACCTCTTCCCCCAGGTAACCTGCTCCTTAAGACCTGGCATATCTTTGTCCCGGAATCCGGCGACGTTCCCATCGTTCATGGCAAAGCCGATGAGAACCGCGTCCGGCGTCAGGTTCGGCCACCTCTTGCGCAGCAACTCCAAGCCTTGAAAGGAGCTGTACCCGAGAACACCGAGATTCAACACTTCTATGTCCCTACCCGGGAACTCTTGTTTAAGGAGAGAGCCTAATGTTTGAGGGTACGACTCTTTGTGGCCGACGTTGGTTCCGAAGGTCCACGAATCGCCGAGACAAACGATCCGAAACACGGTCGAGGGTTTGCCGGCCGGAAACTCTCTTTCCCGGAACCCCTCGGAGTTCAACGAGATTTCCCACACCGGGTTTTGCTCCAACGATTTTGGGATCTTCGGGATGAACTGGCGGACCATGGCGGTACGCTGCTCCTCACGATAGGCGGGACTGAAGAGGTCGATGTACTTGCGGTGGAGGTTAGCCCGACCCTTCCAGATCAGAGGCCTGTCTGACTCCAGCATGCGCAGGCCGTCCACCCAAGGGGGGATCGGACCCAGGTCTCCTATTGCTCCGTAAGGAAGGGGTACGTAGTCCACCGCTGAATTCCGCAACCAATAAGCGACCCGCAAGAGGTATTCGGCGGCGCCAAAGAATAGGAGAATTACCGTGATACCACCTAAGCAGACTCTGGAAACTGCACGAAAGCTACTCATCACGCGCTCCGAACCTCCTGCTCCGTTGAGGTCACTCACAGGCGTCCAGCATGGTCTGAAGACATCGCTGGGAATCAAGAAACTCCTCTGCTACACTCGGAGCAGCCCGCGCATGAAACTGGTAGTTCGAGTCAATCTCCTGGACCGCCGCCAACGCCTCAGAAAGGTCCCGAAACACCAGCAGCCCTGCACCTGTAGGCAGGTTTTCCGAAAAGCCGGTGTCCTCAGCCAGCACGGGCCGGCCGCTGGCAAGGTAGCAGGCACTTCGGTCGCTGAACCATCCGGTTTTCAGTTCCCTGTAGATCGGCTTTGGACAACAGATTTCCGCGCGCGATCTTGAAATGTAACCCTTGTACAGCGAGGGCGACCCCGCAACTTCCCGAGGGTCAACAATGTTCCACCCGCTTCCTTCGAGGAGTTCACGATCTCCACATTCGAGCCCGGGGTAAATCATGGCCGCGAGCTCGAACGGGCGTTTTGCCTTCTGTGGCAAGTTGAAGTACCGGAGATAGGCATCTCGCTTCGAAACGCTAAGTACCCGACCGTCGAGCCACAGCTCCTCCCAGGTCCAATGGGTTACCGAACTGAACGGCGCACCCGGACCTGGGTCCGGAGCGGGCGTCCACATGGGTAGGTATACGAAGGGGCGGAACGTCCGCCACTCCAGACCCAGGTTGGGCACTTCGCAATCGGGGGCGCCCACTTTCGATCCCACGGTCAGGAATCGATGATGCTGATGTAGGTCCATATCCACTGTCAGGGAAGCGACGTGAAGATGTCCCGGATCTTGGTCGCTGAGGACCCGGCATGGGAACATCGTTAGCAATGGCCGGCGTACAGCGCAGGCAAAGTTCCATAGCAGGTCTGAGCGCTTGATAACTTCCTTGATTTCCGACTTGCTCTTTCCGTGGGCTTCGGCTGTTTCCAAATCCATCTGCTCCGACTCCTTAGCCCAGAGCAGCAGACCACAGCGATCGCCGAGGCCGTAGCGCCGCAGCCGCCTGAAGAAAGTGCCAACTAGTTCCTCATCACGGCCTCGGTCCCCTGTGGACCGCAGCAGCTCCAGATGAAATACATCGTGGCCTAAAGCATCTAGGCCAAGCCAAAACTGTATATACACTGCCCAATGCCCGCCACCTTCCGGATAAAGTGCAAGGCCTGCGTGGGCTAGGACGAGACGCAGTCGGGACATAGACGCTCACTCCGCTGCTCTACCACGGCCATTTGGGGTGGGTTCAGGTATCCCATGATCGCCTCACGTCTTCTGAAAGCATTCGTGACTCCAGCCAACCGTCGGCACGCGTGGAACTGTCCCTGAACGCCTCGGGTGGCAGCCAATCCACGCACCAAGGCAGAATACTTCGTCCGCACGCACAGCTTCAAACGAGCACCGGGTGGCTCTTGATAACACGGCTCGGAACGCCAACCGCTGTCACGTTGGGGGGGATATCCTGCGTAACCACGGACCCAGCTCCAATCACGGTCCACGCGCCGATCGAGATCTTGTCGATTATCGTGGCCCCCGCTCCGACATAGCATCCCTCCCCCAGGATCACTTCTCCACAGACAACGGCGCCTGGATTTATGTTGACAAAGTCCCCGATCACACAGTCGTGCGATATGGAGGCGTTCACGTTGACTATGCAGTGCCTGCCGATCTTGACCCGCGTCGTCAGGATGCTGCCTGGAGCGAGGCAGGCGCCTTCTCCGATCTGTACCTCGCTCCCCACCACGGCGCGTGGATGATGGAGGCTCCAGGGAACCAGATTCTTCGCGTCCAGCTCTTCCACCTTCCTCACAAAGTCCCGCCGCATGCGATTGTCTCCGCACGCGGTAATGTAGTGGAGTTTGCTGCCGCCGAGGCTCTTCAAAAGCGCCCGGAGCTCGTCGAAGCCTCCCAGCACCTCTGCGGCGCCCCGCGGCCACGGACCACGCGGCAGGCCCTCATCAACAAAGCCCACGAACTGGAGCCTGTGACCGTGCGTCCGCAGATCGTGAAGATAGGAGAAGACCTCGCACCCATGTCGGCCCGCCCCGATCACAACGAGCCCGAAATCGCGGTCGGTGGTCATACGGGAGGCCCCTGCGCGCGCAACACCAGGTCCTGGGTCAGTCTGCCTAGCACGGCCTCGGCGTCAAAGTACTCTTCTGCGATGGCGCGTGCGGCGCGGCTATGCCTCTCGTAATCTGAATGGATAACGTCAAAAGCCTCTAGTATCCCCTCCATCGTTTGGAAGCCGAAAAGGCCTTCTCCGGTGGGAAAGATGTTGCTGAACCCCGATTCCTGAGTGATCACCGGACACCCGGCTGCCAGGTAGCACGCGCTGCGATCACTAAACCAGCCGCTGCGTGGGCGGATGTACTGGTCCTTGGCGACCGTGAACTCTCCGTCGGAGCCAAAGATGTACTCGCGGTACGGCAGAATGTCACTCGACCGGGACATCGCATCCACGACGCGCCACCCGTTGGACGTCAGCAACCCGACCGTCTTGGGATCCTTCGAAGCCAGTGCCATCTCGAGCACCCGGCCGCTCCGCCGGGGGACATCGATGAACTTCAAGAACTGTAGGTGCTTGCTCCACAGGTAAGTCTCGCCGTTCCATTTAATGTCGTCTCCGGACTGGTCCCAACTCGTGACGGTGGTAAACCGAAGAGGGCTTGAGCGCTTGCGCCCCCGAGTTCGGGATAGCGATTCCGGCGTCCACCAGTCGAGAATGATTGGGTAGCGCGTGGGTCTATAGTGGACTCCACACGCCGGGATCGTACAGTCGGCCGCTCCCAAGTTCTCGGCGTACGTGAAGTGGTGTGTGTGGGCGCCGACCCAGTCAATGGTCGCCTGCATCCCTTTGGCCAGCTCAATCTGCGTCCGCACCGGGTCGGTCTCGACATACGCGCGAATCGGGATCGAAAGATGCTCCTCACGCAGGGTAGTCGAGCCATGTAAATTGATCAGTGCGTCCGCCTCCTCCAGCACACGATTGACTTGCGACTCCGACAGCCCCAATGTGACGCTGCCGCCCTGAGCCCCGCGGTAGGCCCATCGGTCGGGCATTCCACACCACTCCATCAGCCCGGCCAGATAGCGGGCGGCGTACCGGCCATCGTCGGTCATGCAATCCTGTTCCGGATCGTATGACCACCCGCCCGTGTCCTCGATGTAGTACACGTCATGGCCCAGCCTCCGGAAACCCTCGACGTACTGCAAGTCGGTCCAGGCCACGCCGGCGAATGGCGATCGAGCCAGCATTCCCAACACAACCAATCGCAATCGCTCCGGCAAGTCCTTCGCGCCTTCCTACACCTTGGTCGGTGTCCGCAATTCCACCATGGTCTCCATCAACTCTGCTATGTCGCGGTGACTGCTGGTTCCAATCTGGGTCAACTCCTTCAGCCACTTTGCATTGCGGTAGTAGATCGATTCGGGGTCCGGAATACCACCACTCAGAATCGCTTCAATCATTTCCTCCGCGCCGGAGTCCACGCTGAGGGCGGTCTGAAAGCCTTCCTCCTGCATCCGCCGCGTGGTAACCCGGTAGCTCCGGCGGTCCTGGTCCGAACCGTCGATCCACGTTGTTTTGAGATGCGGGTTAATGCGTCGGAAGCATTCAGCCGCGTCCACCACACGGAGGTTCTGGTGCGCTATGTTGTATCGCAGATACTGGTGCTTTTCTTTCTCTGCAAAGTGAACGAACGCACGCGCACAATCGCGAACGTGCAGGAACGGACGCCAGGCGCCTCCATCCCCAAAAACCTTGATCTCATTATAGAGCGTGCTGTACAGACTGAAGATGTTGATCACCAGATCAAATCGCATACGCGGCGAGCGACCGAAGAGCGTTCCATTCCGCAGGATCACCGGCGACCAGGTGCCATCGGCTAGTCCTTCCAGCATCTCGTCAACTTTCGCCTTTGACACGGCGTACACAGTCAGGGGATTCAATGGTCCGTCTTCATCCACCTCGCCGTCGGCCTCGCCATACACGGAGCATGAGGAGGAAAACAGGAACCGTATGCCTCTCGATTTCGCCGCCTCCGCCAGGGCTGCGGTTGCCCGAAAATTGACTTCGTCGGTCAAGCCGGGATTCAACTCAGCCGACGGATCGTTGGAGATCGCCGCCAGATGAATGACACAGTCGCATCCTTCCAGCAGCTCTGCGGTAAACCCGCTGTCCCGGGCGAGACGACGAAGATCCTCCCGGATCAGCTCCACAGCGGGCCTCAGAGTTCTCAAGTGGCCAAGGCCGAAGTAACCGACGTCGAGAACACGCACGCGGTGACCTCGTGCCAGCAGTTTCGGGAGGAGAACCGAGCCAAGATACCCCGCCCCGCCTGTCACAAGCACATTCATGTGAGATGCCTTTCTGCCTCGGCGAGGGCGTCAACGACGTAGTCCATCTCGCCTTGCGTGATGGTGGTGTAAAAGGGTAGAGTGAGCACCTGCCGCGCGAATTCTTCGGTTCGCGGCAGCGGCCGGTCGCTGAATTGCCGAAACAATTTCTGTTGATGAACGGGCGGCGAGAAGTAGGCCCGGGTCTCAATACCTCTTTCGCCGAGAAACGCGATAAGCGCGTCCCGCCGGTCGGTCAGCGCTTCCGGCAGTATCACGGTAAGATCCTTGAACGTGTGCCGTACGCCGGGCGGCCAGGGCAAGGTCTGGAACTGGGTACAAGAACGAACGCCCTCCAGGTAGTACCGCGCCTTCGATTGCCTTTCCGCCAGGAAGGCTTCCAGACATCCCAAGTTCCGCAGGCCGATGATGGCGTGAAACTCGCTCATCTTGGCGTTCAACCCCGGCCAGTGAGCATCGTAGGCCTGTTCAATACCATAGTTGCGCATTTTGCGCAGGCGCTGCACCAGTTGCGGGTCGCGCGTGGATACCATGCCGCCCTCCACGCTCACCAACACCTTCGTTACGGAGAGGGAGAAGACCTCCGCGTTGCCGAATGTACCCACTCTGCGTTCACCCAGGGCGGATCCAAAAGCGTGAGCCGCATCGTACACGACGGCAGGAGGCTGGGAGCGGCTGCGGCTTGCGCTCTCCACTGCTGCCTGGATTTCATCGACCCGGCAGGGCAGGCCATACATGTGGACCGGAAGCACGACCGCTACGTCCGGATGGCGGGCCAGGAGCGAACACAGGTCGGAGGGCGACATCGTCAGATCATCCCCGATTTCTGCAAATACAGGCAGCCCGCCGGCATACAGAACGGCCTGGGCTGTGGCCATAAACGTGAAACTTGGCAGTATCACTTTTTGGCCTGATCGAACCCCCAAGGCTTGGAGCACCAGGATAAGTCCGGCAGTACCGGATGACACAGTCAGGGCGTGAGTCCCCAGGTACTCGCCGGCCTTCTGCTCGAACTCAACCACATATCTGCCAAAGTTGGTAATCCTGCCGCTGATAAGAATCTCTCCAAAGGACTCCGAGAGGCTCTCCAACCTAGGCAAGTCGGGCTTAATGAGAGGGATTCTCATTCCATAACTCCGATCCGCGCAGGTTGCAGTTCCATTCGGTCGCGGCGCGGCAACTTGTTGATTCTGTTGAGCCGACCTTGGTGCAAATTTGCACCAAGGTACTTTGTGTTAGTGGCTGATCTAGTCCAGACATCTCCCATCACTCCGGCACCCCAGCCGCCACAGGCGGCCCTGACCCAAGCTGTAGTTCATACAGGCGACGATAGGCGCCGGCCCCGGACAGCAGCTCCCGGTGCGTTCCCGCCTCCGCCACCCTCCCATTCTCCAGCACGACGATCCGGTCGGCTTCGCGGATAGTGGACAGCCGGTGGGCGATGATAAAGGTCGTTCGCCCCTTCATCAGCCGCTCCAGCGCCGCCAAAAGGAGCCGCTCGGTCCGAGCGTCCAGCGCTGATGTGGGCTCGTCGAGGATCAAAACGGGCGCGTCCTTGAGGAAGGCTCGCGCAATCGAGATGCGCTGCCGCTCGCCGCCCGAGAGCGTCACGCCCCGCTCCCCGACCATCGTTTCATACTGCTCGGGGAGGCTCATAATGAACTCGTGGGCGTTGGCCGCCTTGGCTGCCGCCACGATCTCCTCGAAACTCGCCTCCAGCCTGCCGTAGCTGATGTTGTCCTTCAGCGTGCCCGAGAAGAGCACCGACTCCTGGAATACCAGGCTGACCTTCTCGCGCAGGGACTTCAGTTGGATCGTCCTGACGTCATGACCGTCGATGAGCACGGCCCCGCCGGTGACATCGTAGAAGCGCGGAATCAGGCTGACCAGGGTGGTCTTGCCGGCGCCGGTCGCGCCCACGATGCCGATGACTTCCCCCGGCTGCGCGGAGAGGCTGATGTCCTCGAGCACCGGCGCGTCCTGCCGGTACCCGAAGCTCACCCTGTCGAAGATCACCCTGCCCCGGACTGTGGCGAGAGGGCGCGCGCCGGGAAGATCCTTCAGATCCGGCGCCAGGTCCAGCATCTCGAACACCCGCTCCGCCTTCACCAGGTGTTGCCGCAGGTAGGTTACGGCGCCGCTGATGTACTCCAGCGGGCCGTAGATCAAGGCCAGGTAGGAGAGCACCACCAGCAGCTCCCCGAGGGTCAGCGAACCCCGCAGGACGTGAGCGGCCCCCACGCCGAGGACCACGGAGGCGCCGGCCGCGGTGATGACTCCCACGGCGCCCGAGAAGGCGGCCTGCTCGACAGTCAGGCGCACTCGCTCGTTCATCTTCGCGTGGCCCTGCTGGACGAAGCGGCCGTGCTGGTAGTCCTCCCGGGTGAAGGCTTTGACGGCGCGAAGGTTCGAAAAGGTCTCGTGGACAATCGACATCGATTCCGCTTCCATCTGCTCGACCTTCCGCACCTTCGGGGTAAGCCGATCGCAGTAGACGCCAACCGACTTGTAGAGAAATGGTGTTACCCCGACCGCCAGCAAGGCCAGTTGCCAGTCCAGGCTCAAAACAATCCAGAACATTCCCGCCAGGGTCAAGCAGGACGTCAGAAGGGGAGCCAGGCTCGATACAATGAGGTCCACGCAGTAGGCGTCGCTGTTGACACGATACATCGAATCGCCCAGTCTCCGGTTGTCGTGAAAGGTGAAGGATTGCCTCTGCAAGTGCTGGAACAGGTCGCCTTGCAGGGCCAGCAGGGTCCTTTGGCGGACCATGATGCTCAGATAGGTTCCCTGGACCCTCAATGCGTTCACCAGCAGTTTCAAGGCGAAGCCCGCGCCGGCGGCGGCCACCAGCAGAAGGAGCTTGCTCGCTGACCAGGAAGAGGGAATCAGCCGCTGGATTGCTCGCGGCACAGGGTGGCTGCCCAGAACATTGTCGACGATGATCTTCATGGGCCAGGGGGCCAGCAGCTCGAGCAGCGTGATCAGAAGCAACAGCGCCAGGGAAGACCCCATGAGCAGGCGATGGGGCCAAACATAGGCGAGCAGCCTCCGGTAGGTGCCTGGGGCGATCTTGCTGCTGATGGACGGCTGCAACATTGGTTCCTCAAGCCCCCGCTGCGAAGCCCCGGGTCTCTGGGGGGGTCG
>Ga0247727_10000656_pt1 | contig 84783 bp, 75 predicted proteins | sample WisWelCaveWW1625_FD_202498 | JGI IMG/M metagenome (GOLD analysis project Ga0247727, IMG submission 202498) | Biofilm microbial communities from Wishing Well Cave, Virginia, United States - WW16-25 | ecosystem: Environmental > Aquatic > Deep subsurface > Groundwater > Cave microbial mat | place...
ATGATCGTCTTCAAATTCGGCGGAGCCTCTATTAAAGATGCTGCATCTGTAAAGAATGTGGCGGAAATACTCAAATTGTATCCGGAGGAAAAGATCCTGGTAGTTGTTTCGGCAATGGGAAAGACGACCAATGCCTTAGAACGACTTACCGATGCATTTTTTTACGGGAAGGAAGATAAGAAGGCAATTATAGAGGAGATCCACGCGTTTCATGTAAAAATAACGAATGAGTTATTTCCATCGGCAGCGCATTCCTTTCATGAGATATTGCATAATACTCTTGTAGAACCGGAATGGGCTGTAGACGGAACGCCGGAATATGGTTATGATAAGGTGTACGACCAGGTATGCTCCTGTGGTGAGGTGATCTCCACAAAGATCGTAAGCGCGTTCCTTGCTGAAAAAGGTATTTCTAATTCCTGGTTGGATGTCCGCGATGTAATTAAAACGGATGAAACATGGAGAGAAGGAAAAGTGAATTGGGAATTGACACAGGCGAATTGCGATGCAGTATTACAACCGCACTTTAAGAATAATAATATTATCGTCACGCAAGGCTTCATCGGGGGAACCCTTGAGAATTACACTACAACGCTTGGGCGGGAAGGATCCGATTATACAGCCGCGATACTCGCCTGGTGCATGAATGCAAAAAGCGTGACCATCTGGAAGGACGTTCCCGGGGTATTGAACGCTGATCCCAAGTGGTTTGATCAAACAACCCTCATTGAGCGGCTCACGTACCAGGATGCCATAGAATTATCATATTACGGTGCAACAGTGATCCATCCCAAAACGCTGAAGCCACTACAGAATAAGAACATTCCGCTTTTCGTTCTTTCCTTCCTGGATCCGAAAGCAAAAGGAACAATTATTCATGACGTACCGTCGCCCTTACCCACTCCTTGTTTTATTTTTAAGATAAAGCAGGTGCTTATTTCCATTTCCCCGAAGGATTTCTCTTTTATTGTCGAAGAAAACCTTAGCCAGATCTTTGATGTCTTTTCCAGGCACGGCGTGCGGATCAACACCATGCAGAACTCCGCCATCAGTTTTTCTATTTGTGTTGACGGAAATGAACGCAGGCTTCCTGCCCTGATCAAAGCCCTGCAGCAGAATTACCGTGTGCTCTACAATGAGGACCTTGAGCTTGTCACTATCCGTGATTACAACCAACAAACGATCGATCGCGTCATTGCCGGAAAGAACGTTTTGCTGGAGGTGAAAAGCCGGTATACGGTGCAGATGGTGTTAAGGAATAAATGACATATGAGCAGAATAAGTAAGATGGAGACTTTAGTGATCGCCATTATGAATACTCGCAGAATTTATTATATTTGCAGAGCTATGTTCAAATAGAATGCAAAGGTCTCACTCATTTCTTTCAGTGTTTATGCTGGCAACCTTGCTCTTCCCGATCGTGGAGAAGGTGTTGCATGATATAGGACACATAAATGATGAGCATTGCGGAATCATGGAGACCCATATATGTGAAGTTGAACATGACTGCTCCGTCTGCGAATACCTTTTTTCCTCCCTTTCCACACCGCCTAAAGACGGACCTCCACTGAATATTTACGTTTCTTTCGCCGATAATTCGGTACCTGAACTTGTATTGAACACCATACCTTCCCGAAGATATTCTATCTCTCTCAGGGCTCCTCCAGCCGTATGATCTGAATTCTAGGCTGTATTTTCTGTTTTTTTCCGGATTTATTTAAGTACGCTCACCGGGTTTTACATACAGCCTATTTTCCGGCAGGACTTCTTTTCATTTTGTTTGGATGAACGGTCCCTTTCGGACCTGCACTCAATTCAATGAATTCAAATTATTGTTAATATGAAATACTGTATCCGTATTATGTTTTTTTTGCTGCTCATAACCGGTGCTGTTTCCGGCCAGCAATTCAGCGGGCTGGTTTTAGACAGTATTACAAAACAACCTGTTCCGTTTGCGACCGTTTATGTAGTGGAGCTCCATACCGGTGCGACAGCAAATTCAGAGGGCACTTTCATACTATCGGCAAGCGTATCGGGGCAGGTGCATCTTCAAATTTCCTGCATCGGTTATCAAACGAATCTTTTTCAGGTAGACCTTTCTCAAGATCCCAATGCAACATTTTTGCTTCTTGAAAGTCACTTGCAACTGAACGAGGTAGTTGTCTCGGGTTCTTCCGTAAAGCTACAGCAGGAAAACACTGTTTCTGTTGTTCAAAAAAATATGTCAGAACTTAACCAGAACAGCCCTGTTAATCTTACGGAGGCGATAAGCAATATTGCGGGCGTTGATAATTATTCGACAGGCTCGGGTATTGGCAAGCCCGTCATTCGCGGACTTTTGGGGAACAGGGTCGTGGTGTATGCGCAAAACGTCAGGTTAGAGAATCAGCAATGGGGAGAAGAGCATGGCTTGGGTATTGGTGGGGTTGGTATTGAAAATGTGGAATTAATTAAGGGAGCTTCATCGTTGCTTTATGGTGCAGATGCAATTGGAGGCGTGTTGTATTTTACGGATGAAAGATATGCGTCCCTCAATTCGCTGCAAGGGTTTATTGCATCAAGATTTCTTTCGAATACCTTAGGGTCATTCAATGATGCCGGAATCAAATTCAATATCAAAAATTTCAGAATGAATTTATTCGGATCTTTTAACTCAAATGCCGATTACCGGTTACCCGGTTCTTCACGGGTATTGAATACCCGGTTCAACGAGAAGAATATCAAAGCGAGCCTTGGATATAATTTCAAGAACTGGATAGGAAATCTTCGTTACAGTTTTCTTCGAAACGATCTCGGGATTACATTGGGCGATTCTATGACCCAATCAACTGAACACGGCTTGCTGTTGCCTTTTCAGGAGATCGACAATCAATTGTTGACTTTCGAAAATTTGTTGTTCTTTGGCAAGACAAAATTGACAGCAACATTTGGCTACAATCATAATGACCGGAAGGAATTCGAAGATTCTGCAACAATATCCGACCTGAATTTGGTACTAAGAACACTCAGTTATCACATAAGGAGCAGCTCAGCCTTCCTCAAGGGTAAGCTGAACCTGATCACCGGTTTGCAGGGAATGTATCAGCAAAATGCGAATAAGGCTGCGGAGGTCCTGGTGCCGGATGCCCTCGTCAACGATATTGGAGGGTTTGTAGTGCTTAGTTATGCGCCATCGGGTAAATTGACATTCGAGGGCGGAATGCGTTTAGACAACCGGATTATTTCAACCACTGAAATGCAAACGCCGGACACCTATTTCCCCGGACTGGATAGAAGTTTCACTAATTTCAATTTTGGATTTGGAAGTTCTTACAGGATCAGGACGGTAGGATTGAAAATGAATATTTCTACCGGTTTCAGAGCCCCCAACACATTTGAATTGCTTTCCAATGGTGTTCATGAAGGCGTGTTGCGTTATGAGATAGGCGCAAGCGATCTTAAAAGCGAACAGGTAACTCAAATGGATCTTGACATCAATTATGAAAAGGAACATGTGAGTTTTTACGTTAGTGCATTTTTGAATCACATGAATAATTATATTTTCTTATCGCCATCTGATAGCTTCATCAATAACTTACCCGTTTACCATTATTTGCAGACACAAGCGGATTTGACAGGTGGGGAACTTGGTTTTCATTTGCATCCGCACCCGATCGATTGGATTCACTTTGAAAGCAATTATTCAGGCGTGTTCGGCGCTGATAGGTCCGGCAATGCCCTTCCGCTTATTCCCGCGAACAAAATTCAAACGACCGTAAAGGGTGAATTTAAAGCAAAGGGGAAGGCGAAAGTTGAACGTATCTTTATTGAGCATATCTACCGGTTCAGGCAAGACAGGATCGCTGATTATGAGACTTCCTCACCAAGCCATCATCTGCTGAATGTCGGGTTGGTTTTGCAAATTATTTATAATGAAAATGACTTAGAAATAACCGGGGGTGTAAAAAATGTTTTAAACACGCGTTACATCGATCATCTGTCAAGGCTAAAGCCAATGGGAATTGAAAATGCGGGGCTCAATGTGTATTTCGGTTTAAAATGGAAATTTCGTACAAGAGAGAGGCAGCCGAAACAGTAAGAATGCGATAAGCGCCGGAAGCTATTTAGAAGGCTCTGTTGCTCTGTTGCAGAAGGGCGCTCAAATCGTTTATCTATTATCTGCTGTTGATCGGTAATATCGCCGTCCCTTCGGTCCCGAAGCCTCGGGACGCTCAGGACAACAAACAACAATTGGTGCGGAACAAATTTTATTTTCTGTCCTACTTATTCGTAATAACATAAACACTCCCATTCGAAAAGAAAAGTCCGGTTGATTCCTGCATAAGAATATAGATCTCTCCTTTTTCGTCCTCGCCAAAGCTATTGATATTCATGTTCATGTCATTATCATTGTTGTCTTCTGTGATCAGTGGGAACATTTTCCATTTTCCGTTCGTTTTTTCAAGGTAGAAGAGCGTTCCTTTCCATTCGCCAAAGATGTATTTACCCTTTAAGGATGAAATAGTATTACCGCGGTACACATAGCCTCCTGTGATACTGATGTCGGTGCTGTGAGGATATTCGGCAATGGGTAATGCGAGCCCTGTTTGTTTGCAATTCTTCTCCGGATCGTAACAATGATTTCCCTCCATGATCCTCCATCCGTAATTTTTTCCTTTCTCTATGATGTCGATCTCTTCCCATTCATTTTGACCCACATCAGCGCAAAAAAGTTCTCCCGTTTTTCGGTCGAAGGAAAAACGCCAGGGATTGCGTAAGCCATAAGCCCATATCTCAGGCCGGTCGTCCGTCTTGTTTATGAAAGGATTATCGGCGGGATACTTGCGGTCCTTTGAGTCAACGTCTATCCTTAGGATCTTTCCGAGCAAAGTTGAACAGTCCTGCCCGTTCCCTTTCTTTCCATGATCGTCTCCTGCACCACCGCCATCGCCGGAGCCTATGTATAAATAACCATCCGGACCGAATGCCAGCTGACCTCCGTTATGATTTGATTCAGGCTGTTCAATTGTTAAGTGCACCTTCTGAAAAACCGGATCCGCAACATCCTTATTGGAGGATACTTTGAACTCCGCCACCACGGTCTTGTGATTAGAGCCTTCCACAGATGAGGGCGCGCTGTAGTTAAGAAAAAAGCGACCGTTACTTTTGTATTTTGGATGAAAGGCCATACCTAACAAACCTTTCTCAGAATATCCTTTATTGACCTTATCCAGCCTGGGGCCGATATCAATAAAGGGAATAAGGGAAACAATGCCGTTTTTTATGATCTTAATCTTTCCTGTCTGCTCACACACGAATAATCGCCCCGTACCGTCCTTCGGACATTCCAGCGCTATCGGTCCCATTAATCCCGTCACGAGCTTTTTGATCCGTATCGGCAGTTTTTGCTGTTGCGGAACCGGCGTTGAGCCGATGAACAGAAGGGTAAAGAAGATCGGAAGTATCCGAAACATCGGTGTCATTTGAATGCAGATAATATCTTCTCTAACAACACCCTTGCCATTTTTTCATTGCTCTCAACAGTCCAACCTGCAATGTGCGGGGTTAGGATAACATTTTCATTTTGTGTCAAATAGCGATGAATTTCGCTGAAGTCCTGGCTGTCATCCTGAGCTTGCCGAAGGGCGGAATTAATTCCTTCGAACGACGTCCCTTCGTACTCCAGCACATCCAAACAGGCGCCGCGGATCTTTCCTGATTCCAATCCTTTCACAAGCGCGATGGTATCAACATTCTTTCCTCTTGCGGTATTAATCAGAACAAAGTTCTTTTTGCATTTATTTATGAAGACATTATTCACATAGTGAAAAGTTTCATCGCTTAGAGGAAGGTGCAGGGAAATAATATCTGCTTCAGACTGAATGCTTTCTAAGGAGCATTCGTTGACATTTTTACTACCAAAACCTTTCTTGTATTTGTCGTGCGCAAGAATATTCATTCCAAAGCCGGTTAGTCTTTGTGCAAAGGCAGACCCCATATTACCAAAGCCAATGATACCTATTGTTTTTCCTTCCAACTCCCAGCCCCGGTTCCCCTCGCGGATCCATTTCCCTTCTCTTATCTCACGGTCAGCTTTTGACAGATTGTTAGACAGCATCAGCAGCATACCCAGCGCATGTTCTGCAACAGCAGTACGATTTCCTTCAGGTGCATGAAAACATTTGATCTCTTTGCTTTCCGCATATTCCACATCAATATTCTCCATCCCCGCGCCGACCCTTGCAATGAATTTCAGCTCTTTTGCTTTGTCCAGTAATTCTTTCGTGAATTTTATCTTGCTTCGTATCACAGCGCCCGCATAGGCGGCGATCTTCTCATGGATCTCCTTTTCTGTAAGGTTATAAAGATGATCGCATGTAAAGCCGGAACGCTCAAGTCCTTCAGCAAGGAAAGTGTGACAGGAGTCGATGAATAATACTTTTTTATTCATTGCCTTTAGAAAACTAATCCTCCAAGCACGATCGCAGCAACACTGAAATAGAGTATAAGGCCGGTGATATCAACCAGTGTAGCAACAAAAGGAGCGGAAGAAACCGCAGGATCAAGCCCGGCGCGTTTCAGAAGGAGAGGGAAAAGGGAACCGATGAGATTTCCCCAGAGAACGACTCCAAGGAGAGAAATGCCCACAGTAATTGCAACGCCCATAGCATGCGGGCCATACACATCCACAAAGTTGCTCCAGACAAAAACCCTTAAGAAACCAATGATTCCAAGGATCAAACCAAGCACGAGTCCTACTTTAAGTTCCTTACGGAAAATTTTCCACCATTCACGAAGTGTTACTTCACCCAGGGCAAGCGCACGGATGACCAGGGTGCTTGCCTGTGAGCCCGTGTTTCCGCCACTGGAAATAATAAGGGGTACAAATAATGCGAGCACAACAGCCTTTTCGATCTGATCTTCAAAAAATGCCATGGCGGTTGCCGTAAAACTTTCTCCGATGAAAAGCGCAATAAGCCAGCCTGCACGTTTTTTGATCATCGCAAAGGGACTGCTGCCCATATATGAATCCTCAAGGGCTTCCATACCCGCCATCTTATGGGCGTCTTCCGTTTCCTCCTTGCGGATCACATCCACCACGTCGTCGATGGTAATTCTTCCCACAAGTCTTCCCAACCCGTCGATGACCGGAACAAACACGAGGTTATAGCGCTCCATGAGTCGCGCAACTTCTTCCCGGTCCATGTTAGCTTTTACAGAAATGATATCTGATTCATATACTTCCAGGATCGGTTTTCGAAGTGAGGTTGTCAGGATAGTTTTTAACGGGATATATCCCATCAGTTTATCCTCGTCGTCGATCACGTAGACAGCATAGATATTCTCTGCAACTTCTGCGTGTTCCCTTAACTGCCTTACGCATTCCCGCATGGTCCGGTTAACGTTCACCGTGACCAGCTCCTTCATCATGATTCCACCGGCAGTGTTCTCATCATAATTCATGAGATCAACGATATCGCTGGCCTGGTCCTCATCTTCCAGATGCTTCAGGACCTCGTCCTGCTTGGCATCCGGAAGTTCCGCGATCATATCCGCAGCATCATCCGACTCAAGGTTTTCGATGATATCCTCTGCAATTTCCTTGGATGTGAGGGATTCAAGCAGATCTTCCCGCACGACTTCATCCAGTTCCATCATCACGTCGGCCGCGATTTCCTCATCCAACAACTCAAAAACCTCTTTCGCCTCGAAAGACTCCAGGTCGTTCAGTACATGGGCAATATCGATCGGGAAAAGATCATGCAGCTCCGAAAGGATGAATACTTTATCCTTCCGCCGGATGGCTCCGCGGAGTTTTTCAAGATACTCGTTGGTAACTTCGAACTGCATAATGAAAAATGTGTCGCGAATTTACGAAATTAGCCCTTATAATAGCCTGAAAAGGGCGTATTATGCATGATTCCGGCCTGAGAAGCAAACTGCTTTTCCTTTTATCCTTTCTCATCATCCTTGCGGCATTAGCTTATCGCAGGCCGGATGCATTTATGGATCCGCAGTTTCATGCCGAGGAAGGAAAGTATTTTTTTGCAGATGCTTATCACGAAGGGGCCTGCAGTGTATTCAATACATTGAATGGTTATTATCATCTTCTTCCCAGGCTGATCATGGTCTTCATTGAAGACCTGGCCATTCCTTACGCTTTTTTGCCTGCGGTTTACTTTGCTTCCGTGTTACTCCTTTATTTCCTGATCCTTGGTTTCATCCGGAATAAACTCCCTTTCAGCGTGCCGGGAAAATTCTTTGCGGGAACATGCATCTTTCTTCTGCCTCTTGGCCATGAGATCCTGCTGAACATGACGAACATTCAATGGTTCACCGCCTTGGTTATATTCCTGGTGTTCTTCGGAAAGGAATCAGAGAGAAAGTGGAAAAGCTTCCTTGAGTCAGGCTTTCTCTTGCTTGCCTGTTTGACAGGACCATTTTCCCTGCTTATGCTACCCCTTATCAGCATCAGGCTGTTCTTTGAATGGAGGGATCAGGAGCTGAGCAGATGGCGCTTTTTTAATTTTCTGATCCTGTTGGTATCTGCTTCACTAACTGCATTCAGTCTTTATGCATACGGTTCAGTTTCCCGTACGGACGACCTGACCGTGGCAGGTGAATTCGGCGCTCTTCGATATATCTTTTACCAGTTTTCTTACCCGCTGATGATCGGGTGGATTTATGCCTCGCCTGCTGCGCTCTTCATTCCGGGAAGTATCATAGCATCCGGTTTGTTTTTCGTTTTCTTTTATCGATGTCTTAAGCATAAGAAAAGTTTTGCTTCCTGGCTTTGCGCTTTCTCACTTCTTTTCACTGTGGTAACGTTGCTCAGTTATAAGGAAGATCCCGGAGCGCTTTCACCTCAATATGTTGCGATCCGTAATTTTTTCCTGCCTTCGGTTTTTCTTTGCTGGGCTCTCATCTCGGTATATCATACGGCACGAACCTTTTCATTCGTATCGCTGATACTTTGCTCCTGGTTCTTCCTTCAGACCATTCTCTTCATCGGACCTTCGTCCTTTATGGATATGAGCTGGAAATCACATGTGAAACGCATTAATAATTTTAAACATGATACCGTGATGATCCCGGTCAACCCTCCAGGTTGGTTCATTGAATTGGATCATGAAAAAATGTGGAAGAATAAAGGATCCGCTTCAAAGGATCCCGAGAAGATCATTAAGTGAGCGCACTGTATGTGTGGCGCTTTTATCAATACCGGTTCCGGCGGGATCGTAATAAACCTGGTCAATCCCCGCTCCGGCTGCGCCGAGTATATCCAGGTCATAGTTATCCCCGATCATGATGGAGCCTTCCGCTATGGCGCCTGTCTTCCGAAGCGCATAGTCGAAGATCCTTTTATCCGGTTTCTTGAACCCCGATCTTTCTGAGGTGATCATGTGTTTGAAGTACCGGGAGATCTGTGAGTGCTTCATTTTTTCTTTCTGCGTGTCCTCAAACCCGTTCGTAATAAGATGGACGGAGTATTTTTTATTGAGATATTTTAATACTTCATCCGCGCCGGGAAGAAGGTGGGGTTTTTTCGGCGCAAGCGCAGTGAAGTCGTCTGAAACGAGATTCGCCGTCACAATATCATTGATACCGAATTCCTGGAATGCGAGATGAAATCTTTGCGAACGCAATTCCTCCTTCGTGATCCTATCTTTTCCATAATCGTCCCAGAGCCTGTCGTTGATCACACAGTAGCTTTTCACGAATGCCGCAGGATCTTCGATCCCCCTTTTGTGAAGGGAATGCCGCTCGATCAGCTCCAGGATCGCCTCTTCCGCATTTCGTTCATAATCCCAGATCGTCCTGTCGAGGTCAAAGAAGATGTGCCTGTATGCTTTCATACCGTTTTAGTGATGTCAGAAAAGTATTCAATGACAGGCGGGGTAACAAAATTCAGGATCAGCGACCATACAAGCAGTGAAATGGTTAGCGCCAGCAGAACCACGCCTTTTTTCTTGTAAAAATTCATTGCGATGATGCTCCCAACGGGGATCGAGATGATACAGGGTGTGATGAATGCAATTCCTGCAAGTCCGAACTTATTCCTTACCCGCACGATCAGCCGTTGCGTTCGTGAGAATTTTTTGGGAGGACGGTTCACAAGTTCCATATAGGAAAATCTGCTGAAGGGAAATGCAAAAAGCATGATGAAGTATCTCCAGTAAATGCGAAGCATACGACCAAGGAATGAAAAGGCAAGAATGCCTGCCAATCCTCCGGTTGTGGTTACGACGAGTGATTTCGTAAGTCCGAACTCAAAATAGTATGCAGCCGCAGGTGATAAAAGGAATTTTGTTGCTGAAGTAAGCGCCACAGTTGCGATCTTGGCTATTTCAGCCCAGTCAAGCGCCAGCATCATCAGATCTTTTCTCCAAATGCAAGATCGCCCGCATCCCCAAGCCCGGGTACGATGTATGCCTGGGCTGTCATCTCCTCATCGATAGCAGCGCACCAGATGTGAATATTGTCAGGCAATTGCTTCCTTACTTTTTCGATCCCCTCCGTGCTTGCGATCGCGCATACAAAATGCAGTTGTGAAGGTGTTCCTCGCTTCCGAAGTGCCTTGTAGGTGAGGATGAGGGAAGATCCCGTAGCAAGCATAGGGTCGGAAATAATGAGGATCTTCCCATTAAGATCGGGGCAGGCAAGATACTCCACCTGCACATCAAAGGATCCATCCTTGTGATGCTTCCTGTAAGCAGAAATGAAGGCATTCTGCGCTTTGTCGAAAATGTTCAGTAAACCCTGGTGGAGTGGAAGACCGGCGCGTAAGATGGTTGCAAGAACCGGCTGTTCAACAGGCAGCTGAGCCACGGCAAGTCCTAACGGGGTGGTGATCTCCCTTTCTTTGTAGGCCATCGTTTTGCTGATCTCAACCGCAATGATCTCGCCAACGCGTTCCAGGTTTCGCCTGAAACGCATGCTGTCAGGCTGGATGGATACATCCCTCAATTCTGCGATGAATTGATTCAGGATGGAATTATTTTTACTGAGATCGTGTACCACGCTTCATTTTTTAAGCCAGCGTATCATTGCAGGCAGATCGTTCCTTCTCAAGTGTAAATATACAAATTCCGAAGCTCCGAATCCCTTGTAAAATCGGGCAAGTTCTTTGTCATTTGACCCTTCGAAGTCAAGCGTAAGATCGGAGCCTGAATATTCCCGGATGAAGGAATCGATGAGAAAATGCAAGGCCCCCGTATTACGTGCCGCAGGTGAGGTACCGGAAAAAAGAAAGATCGCCTTCCCATCGGAAACTATGAATAATGCGCCTGCAAGAAGAATACCTTCTTTGTTTCTGACCCCGATCCGCTCAGCCTTATTCTTTTTTATGCATGCTTCGGCAAGTGCAATTAACACCTTATAATCCTTTCTTTTCAGGGAATCTGCTTCTTTCCCTTTCCCGGATCTGAACAGTCGAATGATCTCTTCCATGCGGGTGTTCTTTTCCGTTTCATATCCGCTGTTGACCGCCTTTCTTAGATTTCTTTTATGATTCGTGGAATATGTTTGCATAAGCTCCTCATGCTTCTTGTTCAGCGAAAGATGATGTGTGAGCCACCCGCTTGTTTCATATCCCCGGAGATCACCGCTATTGGCAATATTAAGATTGATCTCAACAAGTTTATACAGAATAGGCACCTGGTCGAGGAAATGCTGGATGATCCTCTCGTTTAGTTTTGGCCCGAATACCCCCAGTTGCTGAGTGAATGGAGGCTGATATAGATAATTCAAACCGTATTTTTTGCGGCAGGTAAGCGGCATGACAGCGAGATAATCATCCAGCACAAGCGCTTCCCATCCCGGTGAAACGATATCCAGGTACCAGGAATATGCATAAACAAGTTTACCCGGGCTTATGTTTACACACTCGTCCCACTTCGTTTTATCAATTTCAGAATGTTGCAGATGTCGTATCATTTCAATTCGAAGGCAATGCTGCTCTTACAAGTTCTTCATATACATTATCCCATCCTGCCCAGGTCCTGTTCTTACCCATACTTTCATTGTGCCAGAGACTGATAAAGGTGCCGTCAACCTTACGAATACTATCGATAACCGGTTTAACTGTATCCAAAACATGTTCCGGCCTGACGTTCATGTAATACTTCAGGGTAGCATCCATCACAGCGAAAGGATGCACCCGCAGTTTTGTTTCTACTTCCAGGTCCAGGTCGTAAAAATTGAACGAAGTACATGTTCCTGCCCTGAACCCGATCTCATGCGCGAATCCCATTGTGTAATCATCTGTTACATCCATTTCGGCCAGGTTGCGGTATGTTTGGGGAAAATTAAGTTTTAGGAAATGCTGACGACTGCGCGTAACTTCTGAATTAATGATATGGGCCAGTCGACCTATCTCTGTCTTGAGTTTTGACCTGTCGGTATTGGACCCGAAAGACGGATGGATACCAATGCCTGAATGATCGCCAAGGCTTTTAATGAGTGACTGCAATTTCCTGCTCTGGTAAGGAACATTTTTATCATTCATGCCATAATCGGCAAGCAAAAAGAAATAGATCGAATTCAATTTATGTTTTTCTCTTATGGATTCCTGCATTTGGTAGGTATCATAAGGATCCTTTGCTAAGCCGAAAAAAACCCGAAACCGTTCTCCAAGCTCTTCCATGTCGAATTTGTAAATGCAGCGCGCCAATCCGCCTAATCCCCGCATGAGACCTTTCTCTTTGTAAGCAAAAGCGTTGTCAACATCAATTGTAGAGATATAAGAATATTTTCTGGCTGAAAAATTCAAAGAAGGAAAACGCGCCTGTAAGATCTCCTTTATCCTGTATGCGTACATATCCGCGACCGGCAAACGGATGAAGCCGCCCTTCGCAGCAAGGGATTCTTTCGTTTCAAAACGATCATACACATCCCGCAAGTATGGCAGGTACTCCTCGTATCGGCTGACCATATAAAAAGATGCGGCGAACGGATCGAAAGGCAGCGCCGAGTTCTTTCCGGTTGCGAAGAAGATCTTTAACCCATCCCATTCCGAAACTGTAATGTTCTGTTCATTGATCCCGTTCTCGGATAACAAACTTCGGGATTGAAAGAATAATTCACTTTCGAGCGGAAGATTGGCATAAGAAAATTTCGGTCCGCCGTACGCTTTGAACTCGGAGGGATCGGTTGTGATCGTATATTTCAGCCCCAGGATATTGCTGAGTATGAAGCGAAAGATATACTTAAGGCGGTTGCCCGAGCTTGCGACATAAACCATGAGGTGTCCGCTTTCCATGCTCTCAGGAGAGATGTTTCAGCATTTCACTGCAAATGAATTCCGAAGCTTTTCCATTGCCGAATAAAGCAGGAAATTTCAGCTTCTTCGTTTTTTTGAAATGAAGATAGGCCCGCATGATCTTTTTTTCATTTGCATCCGCAATAACTGCAGCGCCGCATTTCACAAGTTCAACCCACTCCGTCTCGGAACGCAGAATGATACAGGGTTTTGAAAAAAAGAAGGCCTCTTTCTGTACTCCGCCCGAGTCGGTCAGGATCATGGAGCAATTTTTCTCCAAAGCGATCATGTCGAGAAAGGATGCAGGCGGAAGGATGCGGATGAAGCGGGAAGTTTTTACTCTTGAATAAAGTTGAGGTTCAAGATTTTGTTCCAACATCTTGGATGTCCTCGGATGCAATGGCAAAACAAAAGGCTTTTGTTCTTTTTCTGAGATCGCGAGCACCGCAGAGAATATTGCGTTCAGCCTGGCCGGTTCATCGGTATTGTTGTTCCTGTGAATGGTCCCCAGAAGAAATTCTCCATGTACCAGCGCGTTCTGTTGAAGGATGTCCGATCTTTCTTCGGCTAATTTCGCAAAATGCAGAGAGTTATCATACATCACATCGCCGCAATGATATATCTTGGGATTATCCGCATGAAAAGGCGGGCGTGCATTGGGTTTGAATCCTTCCCTGACCAGGTTCCGGAATCCTGTTTTTGTAGGAGAAAAGAGAAGGGTAGAGGCATGATCGCACATGATGCGATTGATCTCCTCCGGCATTTTTTTATTGAATGAACGCAATCCAGCCTCAATATGTACTACAGGTACATGAAGCTTGGATGCCGCGATCGCCCCGGCAAGGGTGGAATTGGTATCTCCATACAGGATCAGCGCATCGGGTTTTTCCTCAGGCAGGATCTGCTCGATCCCTTCTATCATTGCTGCAGTTTGTTTACCATGTGATCCGGAACCTACTTTAAGATTCTTGTGAGGAGCAGGAATTCCCATTTCGTTGAAGAACACCTGCGACATATTCTCATCGTAATGTTGCCCGGTGTGAACGATGTATTCTTTGATCCGGGTGGAATATTTTTCACGAATAGCGCGACTGATAGCAGCAGCTTTAATGATCTGCGGACGGGCGCCTACAACGGTTACGATCTTTAGCATCGGGATTAAAAATACTGCTTTAAAGCGAAAATGGGGAAATCATCATTTGGATTAAGCTTGGTTGCCATTTTGAATAATTCTTTTGCCATGTCCTTCTTGCCCTCCAGCAATGCCTGGATCCCGGCCAATGCGTACACGGATGACCCGCCCCCGTCGTCGTACTTATAAGCAAGATCCAACTCCAGTTGTACTTTTGAATACTCACCCTTCATGAGATAAATAACTGCCAGTCCAAGATGGGCGTCCGCATTTTTCTGATCGATCTTGAGTGACTCAAGACATTCTTGCAGAGAGCCATCCATATCCTTTTTCCAGAAAAGCATCCGGGCAAGCCAGGAACGATCAAGCGCAACGGGGTCTATGGCGGGCTGATCTTTGATCTTTCTCCTGATACTTTTTTCAGCACGGGCAGTATCGCCTGAGAGTAATGTTAGATTGAATAAATTTCCATAGGTCTCCGCAGGATTATATAGAAAATTCGCCGTCCTGACCGGGAAATGATCCAACGCTTTTTCAAAACAGTTAGCCGACTCCTTGTATCGATTCGTTACGACGTACACCATTCCAAGCATTTTATTCAGCGCATAATGATTCGTGTACGACTTATCTTTTTCAAGTGAGAGCAGGAATTCTTCTATGACCTTCAGCTCCGCCCTGTCATTTTCCGTGATCTTCATTACTTTTTCTCCGGGTTTAGTCAGGAGAAATCCTTTATAGACAAACGCGATGATCTTCAAGCCATAGTACAGCACCTTTTGCTCACCAAATCCTTCCTCTTTCCATTTAAGTCTTGATGCAATTGAAAAATCGAAGATCTCCTCGGGAGTTTTCGGTCCATAGTAGGCTTCGTTAGCGTCCGACCATGGACCTTGTTTACCGATCGTTTCAAATGCTTTTGCCATGAAATGGAACATGTATCCGTAAGGTAATTCGGGATTCTTATAAGTTTGTTCTATACACCATTTTATCGTTTCATCCAATTCGCCCTTTTTCATGTACAACATAGGAATGACCATGTTTGCGACCGTATCGCGGGGATCCAGGTCCAGAACTTTCTTAAAGGATGCGATAGCCTTGGTCATATCCTCTTTATTCATCCATATCATTCCTGCGATCGTATGCAGACTTTCATCTCTTGGAAATTGTAACATTCGGGGTTCCAGCATGAACATGGCCCGTTCAAAACTTGAGTCTGCTTCCGCGGCTTTTCCCAAATTCTTATAGATCTGCCCGATCTCATTCCATACTGCTGCGTCTTCCCAGGTTTTGTTCAGCTTTTTCTTAAGTGATCTCACACGCTCCATCGTACTTGGAAGCGAAGGAGTGATCACAGGCTTTTGCTTGAAAAGATCGTAACTGGATATGGAAAAGCTCATCTCACCCACCGGCTGAAAATATTTTCCCCCTTCGGATAGGAGAAACTTCCTTAGACTATCACCGGGGAGTGTTTGAGAAAAGGCTAGTAAATTACTGATAATCAGTAATTTAATTAAAATAAATTTTAGAGTATTAAACATAGAAATTCCGTGAATAATGAACGTAAATCTAAGGACAATATTTGCCTTGAAGACCCTGAAGGTGTCGAATTTGATAAACAGGAAAAGGGGAGGTCCCTTGTGAACCCTGAAGGGGTTCAATCCTACAGGATCCCCTCATCCGCAAAACTATAATAACCATCACCCGCAAAGATCAGGTGGTCCAGCAAATGTATCTCAAGATATTTTCCCGCTTCCTTCAGTTTTTTTGTCAGGCTGATATCCGCATCACTGGGCTTCAGGTTCCCGGAAGGATGATTATGGCAAAGTATAACTGAGCAGGCAAGGTTTTCAAGTGCGGATTTAAAAATGATCCTCGCATCAACAACCGTCCCGGCGATACCGCCCCGACTGATAAGCTCTTCTTTCAGGATAAGATTCGAGCGATTCAGAAACAGTACATGAAATTCTTCATGAGGTAGGTCCAAAAAACGAGCTTTCATGAATTCGAAGATATCCCGGCTGCATGTTATCCGTTCTCTTTTTGCAACTTCGCTATCCTTTCTTCTTCTCCCCAGTTCAAGAGCTGCAATAATGGATACAGCTTTTGCTTCCCCGATGCCTTTAAATTTCATCAGTTCCTTCACGTTCAGTTTTGCAAGTTCGTTCAGTTGATTGTGAAAGGTTGAGAGAATTTTTCGGGCAAGATCTACGGCTGTTTCGTTCCTGCTTCCTGAGCCGATCAGGATCGCAATCAGTTCTGCATCACTCAAAACATGACGGCCGGAATTGATAAGTTTCTCTCTGGGCCGGTCGTCCTCAGCCCATGCTTTGATGCCTTGCTTGTCATTCGGTTGAAACATGAGCGCAAGAAAATAAAAAAGGGCCACCCGGAAGGCAGCCCTTTGGCTCTATTTTAAAACCAAAATATTATTTGAGTGAATTCACGAAACGCACAAGCTTCGATTTTAAGTTCGAAGCCTTCTTTTTGTGAATGATCTTTCTTTTCGCAAGTTTATCCAACATGCTTACAACCTTTGGAAGGTCCTTCTCGACTGCTGATTTAGCCGTTGCGGTACGGATCTTCTTGATAACGGTCCTGGCGGTCTTTGCCTGGTACCTGTTTCTCAGCCTTTTCGCCTCATTTGAGCGTGTGCGTTTTATTGACGATTTATGATTTGCCATTCCTGCTTTTTTTAAGGACTGCAAAGATAGAAATATTCCAAAATCCCGCAATTCTGACTGCTCATAACAGCCTGTATTTTGTAGTTTTATAGCGAAAAACCCTGTTTTTGGAGCTTTCCGTCAACGATTTTTTACTTAGGCGTACTACCGTACCCGTGATCGATGTCCGTTCACCGGGTGAATATGCCTATGGCCACATGCCGGGAGCTATCAACATTCCTCTTTTTAGCGACGAGGAAAGGGCTAAAGTGGGTACCCTATATAAGAAGACAGGAAAGGAGGCGGCTATCGCTTTGGGGCTGGAATTCGTTGATCCCAAGAAGGAAGATTTCCTGAAAGAAGCTTTATGCTATTCTGACTCTTCTGAATTTTTGGTTCATTGCTGGCGCGGAGGGATGCGCAGCGCGGGAATGGCGAAACATTTCAACGAGAATGGACTGAAGGCGCATACGCTTAGCAACGGTTACAAGGCTTACAGGCACGCCGTTCTGGATTCATTCAATACAAAGCTTAAGATATTTGTCCTGGGAGGTGAGACAGGAAGCGGTAAAACGGAGATCTTATCCCACCTGAAAAAAATGGGAGAGCAGGTAATCGATCTGGAAGGACTTGCTCATCACAAAGGTTCTTCCTTCGGAGCTCTGGGTGAGAAGCCACAACCTTCCACAGAGCAATTTGAAAATAACTTATTTGAACTGTGGAGCAAGGTTGATCCGGGTAGACGCGTCTGGCTGGAAGATGAATCACATACGATCGGATCTGTTTATCTGGCGGATAGTATCTGGCAACAAATGAAAGCGGCGCCGATCATCCGCGTCCACGTTTCAAAGGAGCAGCGCATTGAGCGACTGGTAAAAGATTACGGGAATTTCGACAGGCAGTTGCTTGCGGAAGCCATTCATCGCATAACGCGAAGACTGGGGCCGCAACATGCTAAAGAGGCGCTTACGCAATTGGAATTGGGAAACCTTGCGACAGTTGCGGATATTACCCTTACCTATTATGACAAGGCATACAACCACAATCACGAGAAGCGTTCATTTGAAAATATACATTTTGTGGATTGTGATACAGCGGATGCGGAGGCGAATGCTGAGAAGGTGATGAGCTTCGTGATAACTCATTTATAATACTCATATTCATACTCAATCGTCAATACCTCTCGATCTCCCGGCTGTTCAATACATTCAACTTTAAGACGCAAACCCTTTTTATTATTCGTGTATTTGTAAGTCTGCCACACGGCACCTGTTGGGACAACATAAAAAACTTCTTCCGTTAAATAACCATTTTTGTCGTATTGATTTGACGAATAAAGGCTCCTCTTTCCGTTCGGGCTAATACTAAAAAGGTTCAAAGGGTTTTTCTTCTCATTTTCTGTCATCACGAAAAGAAAACCTTTTCGGGTCTTTTCCAGATCGGTTATATAACAATAGACCGAATCATTCTTGTATTCCAGGGGTCTGTAGGTCATTTTAAATGAAGTGTCTTTGCTTGGCGTATGGTTTTCAATAACCCTGCCTAATTTATCGTAAGTAAATTTTTGAACGTAGGGAGACCCACCACCCCCATCCCATACGGAAGAGTCGGTTATGAGTTGCCCTGCCTTGTTATAAAAAACATATCGTGCTGATGTTAACGAATCCCTCTTCTTTATGTCCTGGGCTTTAACCTTATCCAATGAAAACAGATAAATAAATGAGTATGAGCAAGTATATTCAGGCTGATCTTCTGCTTTATAACATATACGACTTTTCGCGACCTTCACTTTATTCTTATTCAGGTCAGGTGATAAGGTCGAGCCGATATCTCCCTGTGCAAATCCTGTGAGACCGAAACCGGACAATCCAAGGGCGAGTACGATCGTTTTCAATACATTTGTTTTTTAGCTAATGGAGCAGACCAAAGATATTAAACTCACTCAATATAGTCATGGCGGCGGATGCGGTTGCAAGATAGCACCCGGTGTTTTGAGAGAATTGGTTGGGATGCACTCGCAGGAAAACGCATTCAAAGAACTTCTTGTCGGGAATGAGACCGCGGATGACGCTGCCGTCTATGACCTGGGAAACGGACAAGCGCTTATTTCTACCGTTGATTTTTTCATGCCCATCGTAGATGATGCATACGCTTTTGGAATGATCGCAGCAGCAAATTCTCTGAGTGATGTGTATGCGATGGGAGGAAAACCCATTATGGCGCTTGCAGTTCTTGGATGGCCGGTTGAAAAACTGCCTCCGTCTTTGGCAGCAGAAGTTATGCGTGGCGCAAAGGAGATCTGCGCAAAAGCGGGTATTCCAATTGCGGGCGGACATACTATCGACAGCCCGGAGCCATTCTTCGGACTTTCAGTGAATGGAATTGCAGAGAAAAAAAACATCAGGCGGAATTGTGATGCAAAAGCCGGCGATGTTCTTTTTCTCACCAAACCGCTTGGCCTCGGGATCCTGACAACAGCCGGGAAGCGCGGGCTTGCATCCTCAGAACAGATGGCGGAGGGCGTTGCTCTTATGACAAGACTGAACGATGTTGGAGAGTCATTGGGAAAATTGAATAGTGTTCATGCCATGACAGATGTAACGGGTTTCGGATTCCTTGGACATTTGCTTGAAATGTGCGAGGGAAGCGGATTAAGTGCCATGATCAGGAAGGATAAACTACCTTTTATTCCATCAGCTGTTGAGTTCGCAAAAAAAATGATCTATCCCGACAGCACATTCCGGAACTGGAAGAGCTTTGATGAGAAAGTAGATGGCGTTGACCCGCAAATGCTATTGCTTCTTTCCGATCCGCAGACCAGCGGAGGACTTCTGATCGCTGCTGCTCCGGACTCAAAACAGGAGGTGGCAGATCTATTGAAAGGACATGATCTTTATGCGGATCCCATCGGGGAAATGACCGCCCCCGTAGCTAAAATTGTTTCACTCGTCTAGCGGAACGGCCTGCATTTGTGCAGGTTTCAGACAATATGACGACTGGCAAGGTCTTTGCATAATAGCCGGAAAACATTACCTTTAATCCTCAATTCTGCCCTATGAAAAAGATCTTTTTAGGTACCTTAACGGCGCTCTTGTTAGGTAGCGCATCCATAGCCCAAACCATCGTAACGTTCCCTGCAAAGGATGGAGTGATCATTACCGCGGAAATGTATACCGCTAATGACACCTTTCCCTGGATGTTACTTTGCCACCAGGCCGGGTACAGTCGCGGTGAATATCAGTCCACTGTAAAGCGTTTTCACAAACTCGGCTACAATTGCATGGCCATAGATCAGCGTTCCGGAAAGGAAGTAAACGGCGTGATCAACCAGACCAATCTTGATGCTGTGAAGAAAGGTAAGGACACGGAATACCTGGATGCTGAACAGGATATTATTGCGGCACTGAATTATCTCTTTGCAAAAGTGAAAGAACCGGTAACCCTGGTGGGCTCTTCTTACAGCGCATCGCTTGTTTTGAAAATAGCTGTCGAGAATCCAAAGGTTGAGAAGGTGATCGCCTTCAGTCCCGGGGAGTATTTTGGAAAAAAGATGAAGCTTAAAGATGAGATCAAGAAGCTCGATAAACCGGTCTATGTTGCTTCCAGCGCGGAGGAGCGTCCTGCTTGCGAGGAATTGATGAAGTCTATTGTCACCGGTGATAAAGTGATCTTTGCTCCCGGAACAGGAGGGCAACATGGTTCCCAGGCATTATGGAAGGCGAATCCCAACTCGTATGATTATTGGATCTCGCTGATGATGTTCCTGGATAAATAAGGACTTAACACCTTTAGTCAGAATATTCCTTATCCAGTTCCGTCCCTGAAATGATATTCAGGTAACTGTTGTATCGCGAAACTGCGATCTTTCCTTCTTCTACCGCGCGTATAACGGCGCACTTCGGTTCATTTACATGCAAACAGGTCGTGAATTTGCATTCCGGGGATGTTTTAAAAATTTCAGGAAAGAAATGTGAAAGTTCATTCTTCTCTACATGAACGATCCCGAATTCTTTTATCCCCGGTGTATCGATAACGTATCCTCCCTCTGACAATGCATGCATCTCTGCAAAAGTAGTGGTGTGCTTTCCTTTAAAATGCGCTTCGGAAATAATGCCTGTCTTCAATGAAAAGGACGGCTCCATGGAATTCAGCATGGTTGTTTTCCCGGTCCCTGAATGTCCCGCGAAAAGATTTACTTTCCCCTTACACAATTGGATGAGCGCCTTCACATCCCCGGCGTTCAGTGTTGATAGTAACATTGCCGGATAACCGATTCCCGAATATATTTTAAGCAAGTGTTCAGCAAACTCGAGTCCTGACTTGTCATAAATATCCTTTTTATTGATGATAATAGTTGCCGGGATGCTGTACGCTTCTGCGGTCATCAGGAATCGATCAATGAAACCTTCCGAGGTTCTTGGGTTAATTACTGTGGCGAATAAATAGGCCATGTCAATGTTGGCTGCAAGGATCTGTGTCTGCTTGGAGAGATTTGTTGAACGACGTATGATGTAATTTTTTCTTTCCTCAACACCGCTGATGATACCCTTCTCATCGTTTTCCATTTCGAAAGAGACTCGATCCCCCACCGCAACGGGGTTGGTTGATTTGATACCATGGATACGCAATACGCCTTTTATCCTGCATTCCAGGATCTTCCCGTCCTCTGTTCGTACGAGATACCAGCTTCCGGTCGATTTTACAACAATTCCTTTCACTCTCCGTAAAAGTACTAAGGAATTGCTACAAGGCAGGTCAGGGTTTCCGGGGCAATTATTTCTTAATTTCGTGCAGCGGCTTCGGAAGCCGTGTGATTCACTACCAGATATATGTCAATTAAAGCAGAAAACATATCAAAATTATACGGCGCGCAAAAAGCGCTGGATGATGTTTCTTTTGAGGTAAAGCCCGGAGAAGTGGTCGGCTTTCTTGGACCTAATGGAGCGGGGAAATCCACTATGATGAAGATTCTTACCTGTTTCATCCCGCAGAATTCCGGGAAAGCATCGGTCTGCGGATTTGATGTAATGGAAAATTCACTGGAGGTAAGAAGAAATGTGGGATATCTTCCGGAAAGCAACCCGCTTTATTATGATATGTATGTAAAGGAATACCTGGGCTTCGTTGCAGGATTATATAAGGTTAAGAACGTTTCGAAACGAATAAATGAGATGATTCAGATCACCGGGCTTGAAGCAGAGAAAGGGAAACTCATCGGTGCCTTATCGAAGGGGTACAAACAACGTGTGGGGCTGGCGCAGGCAATGATCCATGATCCGAAAGTGCTTATCCTGGATGAGCCAACTTCCGGTCTCGATCCGAACCAGCTTACCGAAATAAGAAAACTCATTAAGTCGATAGGCCGGGAAAAAACGGTCATGCTGAGCACCCATATCATGCAGGAAGTGGAAGCGATGTGCAGTCGCGTCATCATCATACGTAAGGGCAGGATCGTTGCCGATGATGCAACAGGAGATATCGGATCTGGTCGCTCGAAAAAACAAGTTGTGACTGTTGAGTTCGATAAGGAAGTGAATAAGGGTGCCATCAAAGGAATTCGCGGTGTTGAAGAAGTGAAGCACGTTGAAGGCAACACCTGGAAGCTGTTTTCTACCTCCGTTACGGATATTCGACCCGACGTTTTCCAGTTTGCTGTCAATAATAAGCTGGCCGTTCTCACAATTCAGAAGGAAGAACAGAAGCTGGAGGATGTCTTCAAGGACCTCACTCGCTAACCCCCGCTTTCCGGGAAGCGAGTTTGGCTCTGCTTCCTGGTTGCCTGTTCCCTGATTTTATTACCTTTGGCCTCCGTTAAAATACATCCTTATGCCATACTTATTCACTTCTGAATCCGTTTCTGAAGGCCATCCTGATAAGGTCGCCGACCAGATATCGGATGCGCTTATCGATCATTTTCTTGCATTCGATCCCACCTCGAAGGTTGCTTGTGAAACATTGGTTACCACAGGTCAGGTTGTGCTTGCCGGGGAAGTAAAATCTTCAGCATATCTCGATGTGCAGGAGATTGCCAGGGAAGTCATCCGAAAGATCGGATACACGAAGAGTGAATATATGTTCGAAGCCAACTCATGCGGTATCTTTTCTGCCATTCATGAGCAGAGCGCTGACATCAATCGTGGTGTGGAAAGAAAAAAGAAAGAGGAGCAAGGCGCAGGTGACCAGGGAATGATGTTCGGATATGCATGCAGGGAGACGGATAATTATATGCCCCTGCCGCTTGAGCTGGCGCATTTGCTCCTGCGTGAACTTGCAGACATACGTCGTGAAGAGAAGACAATGAAATATCTGCGACCGGATGCAAAATCACAGGTTACTGTAGAGTATAACGATAAGAATGTACCTGTCAGGATCGATACAATTGTGATCTCCACGCAGCACGATGATTTCGGGACAGACGCAGTTATGCTAAAGAGGATCAAGGACGATGTGATCAACATTCTCGTTCCGCGCGTAATGAAAAAGTTACCAAAGCGCGTTCAGGCTTTGTTCAATAATAAGATCACCTACCATGTGAATCCAACCGGAAAATTTGTGATCGGGGGACCGCATGGTGATACCGGTTTGACGGGAAGAAAGATCATCGTGGATACATACGGTGGAAAGGGCGCGCACGGTGGCGGAGCTTTTTCCGGGAAGGATCCTTCCAAAGTTGACCGTTCCGCTGCTTATGCAACGCGTCATATCGCGAAGAACATGGTGGCTGCGGGATTGTGCAACGAAGTGCTGGTCCAGGTTGCCTACGCGATCGGCGTTGCGCAACCTGTTGGATTGTTTGTTGACACCAATGGAACCGCAAAAGTTAAAATGAAGGATGGTGAGATCGCGAAGAAGATCGGAAAGATCTTTGACATGCGTCCATATTCCATTGAACAGCGTTTTAACCTGCGTTCACCTATTTATTCTGAAACCGCATCATACGGTCACATGGGAAGAGAAACAGTTGAGGTCGTGAAGACATTCCATAAGGGAAAACCCAATGAAAAGAAAGTAAAAGTGAAATTATTCCCATGGGAAGAGCTCAATTACGTCGACAAGATCAAAAAGGAATTTAGAGTGAAATAGCTTTAAGCCATTCTTAATTTGGGGGCTATTCTTTAACTGTGCTTTTTTCTGTGTATCTGTGCCCCTGCGTCAAAGCTTTGATTTCATGAGAAAAAATCTGGTTATTGATATCGGCAATACCCGCATGAAGATCGCCGTCTTTGAAAACGGACGATTGGTAAGCCTTCGTTTCAACTCATCCGAAACTTCCGGTAAAATTCTTACAAAGATCCTGAAGCATAACCTTCCGACGATTATTTCATCCGTTCATAAAAAACTTCCAAAAAGCAAGCAGCGCGGAAACAGGACGCATGTTTTGAAATTCACTTCCTTAACACCTGTCCCGCTGAAGAACAGGTACAGATCAAAATTCACACTGGGCAGTGACCGACTGGCCGCTGCAGTTGGCGGAGCAAATAAATTTCCGGGAAAAAACGTACTGGTGATCGATGCAGGGACATGTATAAAGTTCAATTTTGTGAATGCAAAGGGTGAATATCTCGGCGGTTCCATCTCTCCGGGTATTCAAATGCGATTCATGGCCCTTCACAATTTTACAGCGCGTTTACCGTTAATAAGGTCGTCAAAACAAGATCCGTCGCTTTGCGGAAATACTACCGAGCTTTCGATCCGTTCAGGCGTGATCAATGGAATGGTGGCCGAGGTAGAAGGAATGATCTCTGCTTATGAAAAAAAGTACAAAAACTTAAAAGTTGTTATCACCGGAGGCGACGGTCCGCTCTTTGATAAACGCCTTAAAAAGCGCATCTTTGCAGACCCAAACCTGGTACTCAAGGGGCTATATGACATTCTTCAGCACAATTATGGAATTAAAAGCGGGAATTAAAGGCATCGTACCTATTTTCCTGTTCTCTGTTCTCTGTTCTCTGTTCCCTGATCTAGCCGCTCAAACCTCAACCAGCTCACCGTATTCCCGCTTCGGACTTGGAGAATTCAGCTATGCGCACACCCCATATTTTAACGGATTGGGCGGACTTGGTTTTGCTCTGCAGAATGATTCCACGGCTCCTTATTACCTGAACACACTTAATCCGGCCGGCCTTTCTTCTGTAAAGCTGACAACGTTTGACCTTGCATTGTTCAACACCACCAACCGTATCAATTCCGGGACAGAAAGCGTTACAGCAAACCGCTTTGCACTTGGGCGGCTTGCCATGGGAATGCCAATGAACAGGAAAAATACCTGGGGCATGGCATTCGGTCTGCAACCTTTCAGCAGCGTGGGTTATAACATCAGCTCTGAAGAGGAGATCGATAGCATCGGCACGGTACGATATAACTACCAGGGTTCCGGCGGGATAAACGATCTGTTTCTCGGAACAGGATTCAGGATAAAGAACTTAAGTATTGGCGCGAGCGCATCTTACCTTTTTGGCGGGATAACATCCATGCAGAGGGATTCATTCCCCTCAACCGGCATGTATTTCAATACGCGGGTACAAAAGACAGTGCATTTCAATAATTTTTTGTTCAAAGGCGGAGCGCAATACCTCATTCGCTTCGGGAAGTGGAGCCTCGGCCTCGGAGCAACAGCAACTATACCTGTCAAATTCACTGCACGCACAACCACCCTCGCCGAACTGTTAAAATTCAACTCACTCATTGAGATTGCGCGTGACACAGCACTCTTTATCGAGGATGAAGAGCAGGTCGTGGAAATCCCATTATCCTTAGGCGGTGGATTCGTATTGAAAAAAGGAGAAAAAATTCTTTTTGGAGTAGATTATTTTACGCAGAATTGGAGTAGCAACGACCTTCTGGGTCAGACCGGGAAATTTACAACAGCAAGCAGGATCTCCGCCGGATTCCAGTATGTGCCGGATAAGTATTCCGACGGTCGCAGCAATTATAAGAAACGTATCAATTACAGGGCCGGTTTCAGCCTTTCCAACAGCTACCTTGTACTAAGCCAGGACGTACCGATCACTGAGATGTCCTTCTCACTCGGACTGGGACTTCCTTTACGCAAAATGAGGGCGGGGGATACATTCACACAGAATATTCTTAATCTCTCGATAGAGCTGGGTCAGCGTGGTACACTTGAAAGTGATCTTGTTAAGGAGCAATTCATTAAGGTCAATTTCGGATTCTCGATCAATGAGAAGTGGTTTGTTAAGAGAAAATATGACTGATGCAAGCATCGCAAGTGAGCGCCCCCGGCTGTTATCTGTTATCTGTCATCTGTTATCTTTTTCTTTTGAGCTGCCAGACCGACATCAATACGATTGAACTTTTTCAGCCCGAAAAATTACCCACAGAATCTGCTAAGAATGTGGAGGTCATCTACAGCGACTCAGGTAAAGTAAAGATCAAATTATTCGGTCCGCAGCTCGACAGGTATGAGGTGCCGGTTAAACTTTTCAAAATGCCGGAAGGCGTTTACCTGGAATTCTATAATGATTCAGGGAAGGTCAAATCCTGGCTCCGGGCGGATTACGGCGTTAGTTACGAGGTAGAAGAAAAAATGGAGGCAAAACGAAATGTCATTGTGATGAATGAAAAAGGAGAAAAGCTCGAGACCGAGCATTTGATCTGGTCAAGAAAAGACGGGATGATCTTTACGGATGACACCGTACGAATTACACGTCAGGACGAGATCGTTGTCGCTGACGGCATTCGCGCCAGCGAGGATTTTTCAGAGTATACACTCGGACCAACGATTGGAACGTATTATATTGATGCCATGCCGGGCGACTCAACACCCAAGCAAGATGAATGAGAAAGCCTTCATGATCCGTGTTAAGATCCTTATGTTCCTCTGGATCATCCTGATCATCATTTCAATTTACTCAGCCACTAAGGGATTCATTGAGGGAAACACGAAAGAATCCTATCTCTTCCTGGCCTTCGCTTTCGTTGGAGGACTCATGCTTGCGCTGAATAGCCGCCGGGCCAAGATATACAGGGAAAAGTTCCGCGAGGAGGAAGAGAGACGCAATAAGAAGTGAATTGAGTAAATTCGCATAAACTCCGCCCGCTGGACACCGACTGGATCATCATACTTATCACGATTCTTACTTCCGCTTTTTTTGCGGGGCTGGAAACTGCTTTTCTTACTTCCAATAAACTTAAGATAGAACTCAGCGCTAAGCAGGGAAAGGTGAACGCAAAGCTTCTTTCCTGGTTCGTGCGCAAGCCGGGGAACTTCATTGCTGCAATGCTTGTCGGTAATTGCATATCCCTGGTCATCTATTCGATCTATATTGAGAAAAAATTCCATCACTTCTTTTCAGCTTACCTTCATTCTGAACTGCTGATCCTTTTGCTGGCAACCTTAGGTTCCACGATCATCATTCTCATAACAGCTGAATATCTTCCGAAGAATTTTTTCCGTATCAACCCAAATGCGGTACTGAACTTCTTCGCTATTCCGCTTGTGATCATTTATTGGATACTTTCACCGGTTGTGTATTTTGTGCTCTGGCTCTCTGATCTTTTTCTCAGGACATTTACCGGCGTGCAGGTTCGGGAAACCGAGACAAGTTTCGGACGTATTGACCTGGATCATCTTGTGCGTGAAAGCACAGGACGGCATGATCCGAAACAGCATCTGGAGCATGAGGTAGCAATATTTCGCAAGGCCCTTGATTTCTCTGAAGTGAAAGCAAGGGAATGCATGGTGCCTCGCACCGAGATCGTAGCCTTACAGGCGGATGTTGGTATTGAGGAATTAAGAAAGAAATTTGTGGAGACCAGGCTCTCTAAGATCCTGATATATGAAACAAATATTGATTCGGTAATTGGCTACGTGCATTCCCATGAACTTTTCAGGCCACACGATAGCATCCGAAGTGTACTTCTTCCTGTCCTTATCGTACCGGAATCCATGTCGGCAATGGATGCATTGACATTGTTCATACAGCAAAGAAAAAGTATTGCCATTGTAGTGGATGAATTCGGTGTTACAGCGGGCTGTTTGACCATGGAGGATGTGATGGAAGAGATCTTCGGAGAAATAGAAGATGAGCACGACAAGGAGGAGCTTGTAGAAAAGCGCATCGCGCACGGAGAGTTTATTTTCTCCGGAAGATTTGAGATCGATACGTTGAACGAACGGTATAAATTTGGATTGTTAAAGGATGAGGCGTATGAAACACTTTCAGGTTATATCCTCAACCATTTTCGGAGCATTCCTAAACCCGGCGATGTGATCAATACCGGAAAATTTCAATTCACCATCCTGGCGGTCGCGCAGGGCCGTATCGAGTTGATTAATTTAAGAATTGTTGAGCCATAAAGCATTATATATCAGTAGGTTAAGTCTCATTTTTTGATTTTCCCTTATGGGCAAAGAATCGTACCTTCATCCCCCTAAATCATAGAATTAATATGGCTGCAATTGGAAGTTTGCGTAAGCGTTCTGGTTTGATCGCTACGATCGTGGGAATATCACTCATGGCGTTCGTTCTGACAGGGTTATTTGAAAGCGGGTTTCAGTTTTTTGGGGAAGACAACCACGTCGGTGTGATCAATGGTACAAAGATCGCTTATGAAGAGTATCGAACGGAGTACGATAGCAACGCGGTGAAGCAGATGGAGAAAAGCCAGACTTCCAACCTGGATGATCAATCGGCTGAGATGGTAAGCAACACAACCTGGGAAACATTCATACGCAAACTGGTTTTATTGCCTGAATTTCACTCATCAGGCATACAGGTTTCCGACCGGGAGATGGCGGAGATATTTTTTGGAAATCCGCCTGATCAGATGATCGTACCTGCATTTACAGATCAGCAGACGGGGAAGGTAAATGAAAATTTTATCGACGCAAACGGAAATCTAAGCGGGCAGCGGATCAAGGAATACATTGATAAGATCTCCACAGATCCCCAAAGCGCAAGTTATTGGGCTCAATGGAATGAATTTGAACGCAGCGTTCGCGACAATAAACTTCAGACGAAATACTTTACAATGCTTAAGAAGGGTTTGCAGGTGACAACCTCGTACGCAAAACAGGATTATAAGAACTCTCAGACCTCCGTAAAGTTCCGTTATGTACTGAAACGCTACCAGTCGGTTCCGGACAGCACCATCACGGTTACCGATGAGGAAATGCAGAAATTCTACAATGAAAATAAAGCGCGTTTTAAACAAGATCCCTCCTGCAAGGTTGATTTTGTTGTGTTCGATGTTTTTCCCTCGGAGGAGGACAAGAAGCATGCGCAAACAGACATGGACAGGATCGCAGCGGAATTTGTAAAAACAAAGGAAGATTCTGCTTTTGTGGTGCGTGAATCAGAGACAGGGCTTTTCGACAATAACTTCCTGAAGAAAGCGCAATTGAATCCGGCCATTGCTGGAGATTCGCTTTTGATAAATGGTGAGAAAGGATATGTTGCTAAACCCTATTTGGATGGTAGCATATGGAAAGTTTCCAAGCTTGTCGATCTCAAAACTTCTCCTGATTCTGCCAGCGTACGTCACATTCTCATTAACTGGGCCGGGGGACCTTCTTCTGCGCCAACAGTAACCCGTACAAAGGAGCAGGCAAAGAAAATGGCGGATAGCCTGATGAACGCCCTTAAAGCCAAAAAGGGGCAATTCCCTGATTATGTTCTGAAATACTCTGCCGATTCCGGCTCTGTCACGGATATGGATCCTAAGGACCCGAAGAAAAAGACAAAAAAGAAACGTGAGGACCTCGGTGCCTACAAATGGTTCAAGGAAGGCATGATGGTTCCTGAATTCCAGAACGCAGCGTTCCTTGGAAAAAAAGGGGATCTCTCCGTCGTGGAGACTATGTATGGCTATCACATCATTGAGGTCCTTGACAAAGGTGCTGAATCCAAAAGGTTCAAGATCGCGACCGTTGAGCGTACCACAGAACCTTCTTCCGAGACAAGACAGGAAATGTATAATCAGGCCCTGGATTTTATCGGTGCATACAGTGCGACTCCTGAGCTATTTGAAAAGGGCATACAGGAAAAAGGACTGAATAAAAGAACAGCCGAACAGCTTAAATCAACCGATAAGCAGGTTCCCGGCCTCGAAGGAGCGAAGGACATGGTACGATGGGCATTCACTAGTGAACAGGGAATGGTCAGTAAAGAACCGTTTGCCTATAAGAACAAGTATGTTGTTGCGCTGCTGACAGAGGTCCGCTCAAAGGGTTTTGCATCAATGGAGCAAAAGAAAGTAGAAGTAGAGATCGGCGCAAAAAGAGATAAGAAAGCGCAGATGTTCAAAGATGAATTTACAAAAGCCGGCGCTTCAAACATTGACGCAGTAGGAAAGAAAATGGACCTGGTTGTGGACAGCGTTCCAAGCATCCGTTTCAACGATTTCTCTGTCCCGGCATTGGGAAGAGAACTTACTCTGCTGGGAACAGTGTTTGCGCTCAAACCCGGCGCGCTATCCAAACCTATCAAAGGTGAGCAGGGCGTTTACATTGTGATCGTTGAAAAGGTGACCCCGGCTCCTGAAGCAAAGGATTATGATGCCCAGAAGAAAAACCTGCGTTCGAACTTGCAGATGCGCGTCGACGGACAGGTTTACAACATTCTGAAGGAGAAAGCAGAAGTGGAGGATAATCGGTTCAAGTTTGAGTAGCAACTAACCTCATTACCGCGTTTACCCAATCTTCATTCGAATTCAAGGAAGGCACCAGATCGATCTTTTCTCCACCGTTTGCCCTGAAAAGATGATCGTATTCTATCCCGATCTCGTAGATCGTTTCCAGGCAATCGGCAACAAAGGCCGGTGAGAATACAAGGATACGTTTCTTACCCTCCTTCACGAGTTCGATCAGCACTTTATCGGAATATGGTTTTAACCATTTGTCATTCAGACGAGATTGGAATGCGTTCGTGATCTTCTCAGCCGGCAAGTTCAATGCCCCGGAGATAAGTCGCGTAGTCTCGAAACAGGAGGCTCTGTAACAAAGCTCGTTTCCCTTATGAAGTTTATCGCAACAAGAACCTATACGACAGGTTTTGATCCCTAGTTCATCTGCAGACTTATAGATATGACGTTCAGGCAATCCGTGATAACTGAACAGGAAATGATCATAGGATCCCAGATCGAATTTCCGCGCATTCGCAACAAAACAATTGATATAATCCGGATCGTTAAAGAAATGCGTAATGAATTTTACGCGTATGCCCGGAGCAAGTGCTTTCAGCACTTTGTTTGTTTCATCAATTGCAGTCTGTGTGGAAGAAGAGGCATACTGGGGATACAGGGGAAGAACAACAAGGTCGGTTACGCCGGCTTTGATCAGATCATTTAATGCATTCCGAATGGAAGGCTCACCATAACGCATGCCAAGTGTAACGGGTATACTATCTCCTGTCCGTGCTTTAACCTTGTTCTTAAGGTCCGTGCTGTGAAAGAGCAGGGGAGAGCCACGTTCAGTCCATACCTGCTCATACAGTTTCGCTGAAGAAACTGAACGACCGGGAACAATAACAAAGTTTACAAGGAAATAGCGTGCAATGGGGTTAATATCGATCACTCTGGGATCGCTCAGGAATTGCCTCAGGTATCTTTTCACATCCGGCACCGAAGGGGAATCCGGTGTACCGAGGTTGATGAGAAGAATGCCCTTTTTCATGGAGGCGTAAAGGTAAGAGGGTTTTGTATAATTTTACCCATGCTCAAGGCCAAAGGCAATCTCTATTTAATCCTTATCTGCCTTGTACACATAGGATTCTTCCTTCTCAATAACCCAGGACCTCCTTCTACGGATGACAAGATCTACTTTGACGAGGCGGTGAATATCCTGGAGGGCGACTGGCAGCTTAACGAGAGCCCGAAGAACCATCGTTTCGGCATCATTCTTCCCGTGGCTGCGCTGATAGCGGTTTTTGGTGATTCTCCCCATATTCTCGCCATCTGGCCTTTGTTATTCAGTCTTGCAACAATAGTTCTGCTGTATGTTTTTCTTAAGAAGATCGGCGGGATCAGGATGGCGGTTATCGGAGCATCGTTCTTGGCGCTATCACTTTGCCAGCTGATCTATGCTTCCGCTTTGTTCCCGGATGTGATCATCTCATTCTTCTTTCTTCTGATCCCTGTTCTGTTGTTTTCAGGGATTTCTTCTGCTAAGAACCTGCGAATCGGAGTTTGTGCAGGCTTGCTGTTCTTGCCGGCCCTATTTGTCAGGGAGAATATTCTGTTCATTCTTCCGGCGATCGGAATTCTATTTCTTGCAACACTGAGTATTAGCGGCGCCTGGAAAATGTTCGCGGCTTTTTTTGCATCTGCTGCTTTTTCCATCCTGGTATGGATACTGACGTTCTATATACTTTCCGGCGATGCGCTATTTGTATACAACACTGTGGAATCTCAGTATAGTCTCACTTTTGCCAGTCCTGTTGATATGGCCTTACTTGAGCGATTGATCTTCGAGCCTCCCGGGATGTTCTTTCGGTCACTTACTTTTCTGCCACTGATCTTACTCAGCGCTCCTGTATTTCTTTCGCTCCTGGTGAAACGAAAACCCCTTTCTGAACCGGTAATGTGGTGGACAGTGTTTTTTATCGGGCTTCTGCTGACTTTCTGGGCAGGTACAACCTCTTTGAATCAGTACTCGCTGTTATTGATGCTGGAGCGCCTTTGGCTCCCGCTTGTTCCGGTGCTTTGCGTTCTGGCTTCATTTGCACTGGAGCAACCGGCGGAGATCACAGAAATAAAATTCCGGCGCAGGACGATCTTTTTCTTCTGTATGCTTATTATGATATTCTCGCTTTTCTACGTCGGATGGGAACGATTCATCTTTTACCTGGCATTCATTGTTTGCCTGGAAGGAGCCTGGTACGGTGTGCAGCAAGAACATCAAAAAAGAAATTGGGAGCTTTTGGTACTGGTGTTTCCTTTCCTGATTCTCGCTTGTTACCTCACTATTACAAACTCAAGATTCCTGTCGGACATTTTTTAGGAAGAAGGTCATTAGAAAAAGAAAAGGAAACAGGATCACAGCCGCGTTTCCGATATAATCACCGCATTTTGCATAGAAAGTTAGTCCGGATCCGGTTTTGATGGTTCCTTCTATCGCCTCTCTTGTCCACCAGGTACTCTGTGAAGTTACATTCCCCCACGCATCAATGAAGCAAGAGATCCCTGTATTCGTACATCGTATAACAGGAACCCGATACTCTATTGCGCGAACCGCTCCATAAATGAGATGCTGCCTGTAGCCGGGTGTATCGCCCCACCATCCGTCGTTAGTAAGAATGATGATAGCGTTCGCGCCGTTGCGGATGTATCCGCCAACGTATTCTCCGAAAACGGATTCATAACAGATCACAGGGGCAGCAACTATCCCATCTTCTTCTACAACAAAAACTTCTCTTTCTTCCTGGGAAGCCAGAGTACCGGAAATGCCTCCTAGATCGACGGCATAATCTTTGAGAAATCCAAAGATCTTCGGGTAAGGCATTTTTTCAACACCGGGTACAAGCTTTGATTTATGATACTCACCCAGAACGCCCGTTGAATCAATGAAAAGGGCAGTATTATAGGAATCATACCATGCATTCCCATACTTTCTTGCTGTCACAGAAGGTGTTTCGTGATTTTTGTAAACCTTCCATGTACTCGCACCGGTGATTATTTTCAATCCCGGATGCGCCCGCGCATATTCCTGTAATTCATACAAGGAACGGGAATCATAATACCGATCCTCATAAATGCCGTCGCTCACAGCAGTCTCCGGAAGGATCAACAGTTTTGTTCCGGGCTTAACCATACTATCTGCCATGCTCAGAAAAATTTTCATCTGTGCCTCTGCATCAAGATCGAATTTGATCTTATAAGGATCAAAATTGGGTTGGATAAGTACAATATGGTAAGATGCTTTTTTCTGTATATGGAAGTTCAAAAGCTGTGAGTAAACAACAGGGATCACAAAGATCACTGCAAGTATGATTCGCAGCGCTATTTTCTTTTGTTGCGTTTTCAAACAAAGCCGCGCGATCAGCACATTGATCACTAATACCCAAAGACTTCCTCCCAGGACGCCGGTGTATTCATACCACTGAATTAGCCAGGGGATGCCTGCAAAAGCATTGCCCAACGTCAACCAGGGCCATGAGAGATCCCATTGATGATGAAAGTATTCATAGGCTATCCAGACGATCGCAAAAGCAAAATTGCCAATGCGCTCTCCCATTCTCCTCTTGAACATGTGAAAGAAAAAGAATGCAGTGGACATTAAAAACGTATTGAGAAGGATCGCGACGAACATGCCTTCCCTGGACGAATTCCATATCCACCAAACGGTAATTGAATTCCAGATCAGGAATGCCCAGAAGCCAATGGAGTACAGTTTGAACTTTCCGCCGCTTCTTATACGTTCATAGAATCCCTGTTCAAACAGCAGTAGCGGAACAAAAGCGACAAAAAGAAGGAGAGGAAAGCCGTGAGGAGGCCATGAAGCTGCGAGCAGGATGCCGGAAAGAGTGGAATACAGAAAGCCCCTGGCTAATGACATTTGGCAAATATCCGTAAAAAAAGAACCCCGAAGCGATTCCTTGGAATCTGCTTTGGGGTTGGGATGTTGTACTAAATCTTAATATTATTCGTCGGCGTTCAGATCGATGTCCGGTTCAGAGATAAGATTGTCTTCGTCTTTGTATTTTGCGCCCGGATTCTCCTGGCTGAGTTCCTTTACGAGTTCAGCTTCAGTAGGCCCGTCTTTGAACAGATCGCCTTCATCCTTTGAGAACTTACACTCTTCGATCTCATTCCCGTTATTGGCTTTGATCGCTTTGATCGCAAACAAACGCGCAAGACGGGATTGATGAATCGCTCTATGGTATTTTCCCTGAACATAAAGTTTCTTGGCATAACGCTGGTGAGCAATTGACTTCGCAAGGTCGCCGGTATAATTTTTACCCTTCTTAACTTGCTTATGAGCATGAAAGACCACCACCGCCGTGCGGTGGATCACCTTCCGTGCGTGATGTTTTTCGACCTTTGGTCCCGGGGTAACCACAATAACCTTCTTTTTCTGCGCGATTGATGGCAAGGCTAATGCCATGGCAATCAGCAGGATAAGGATATTTTTCATTGTGTTCATAGTACAGATTTTAATATAAGACTAAATGTACGGGATTTGGTTTAACGAAAGGCAAATTCTATGCCAACTATCGCATCAGGTACATCTTGCCGAATCCCTTGTTGAAGTATTGGTCGGCCCCGCTTTCTCTCTTTTCAATGCTTTGGTTATTGAGCCGGATCATGACCCGGTAAAAATAAACGCCGTTACCCAGCGGATCCCCGAAATTATCCTTCCCGTCCCATGCATAATCCGTGATATTCCTTCCGATATGAACGTTTCCAAGCTCTTCCCTTGTGATCTCGCGTACCACTTTTCCCGTGACGGTCAGGATCTGGATGGTGAAATCCTCCGGAACCTCTGAGCCGGTAAGGGTGAAAACAAAACGCGTTGAACTTGAGAAAGGGTTCGGATAATTCATCACTTCGGTGATGGAAGGTTTATTGATCACTTCAAATTTGATACGGTAATCGATCGCACCTGATAAATTACTGCTGCGGTCCTGGGCCTGGACTAATAATTCATATACGCCGTCAACTGTTAAGAGAGGCTTGAGATTGATCCGACAACTATTATCCGGCAAGAGCGCTTCAGTAAAGGTGATCATAACATTAGAGAAATAAACTCTTGTAAGCGTGGAGGATCCGGGGTTCTGGATCCATAGTTTGAAATCCGCTGTGTCATTGAGCGCCAGGAATTGGTTCTCATCTTTCAGTTGGACCAGGATATCGGGTTTAGCCGAAACGATATCACCGTTCAAAATATGTACACCGTCAAACGTTACGTCAAGTAAAGGATTGATATTATCAGGGTTAGTGAAGAATCCTACCTGCGCAATGTTATTGAAATAGTATTGTTCTTTTTCAGTCTGCGGAGTATTCAGCGGATTGATCTCCATCCATACCTGGTTCGTTCCCGGATAATCCGCTGTGCTGAATGTGATGCTTGTCATCAGGAAACTGTCAGGTGCCAGCGGTTTCGAAATATACGAGGGAAGCGGATGCATCACCCTGTTCTGATCGATCACCCAATGTGTAACCAGCATGCTATCCATGAAAAACTCGGAAATATTCTGCACGGCGATTTTCAATCGAATGGAATCGCCCTGCGGAATAGTTGAAGATTGAAAACTGAATCCCAAAGGCGGGTTAACAGCCACTTCAGGCGCAGGCTGGTAAAAAACCTGCCATTTGTCCATTTGCGCGCATGTCTGTACGGAATCGTCTTGTATGAAAACCGAAAGCCTGAGTTTCGGATACGTTTGTGCATTGATACTCAGCAACACATTCGCAGAACTTGGTGGCATGCTCTGCAGAAGCGTTTCAACACCATTGTTGTCGATACCGTAAATGCTCAGTGAAACACTATCTAACGCCGGATTCTCCAACGCGTGTTGCCTCCATGAAAGTGAATCCCACGAGATCGCAGGACCAATTACTTCCGAATAAATTGTCCCGTAATCGGCGTTGTTCGTGAGAACGGTATTCATTGAAATGAACTGGTTCATTGAATCGCCGAAGATCTCAATGGAAGATGCTGTATCTCCCTTTTTTGTGAAGAAGATCCACGGAGCGTTAGGCTGTGAGCTTGAAACGGTTGACCCAAGATTCTGATACGTTGCAAAAAGACTTGGGTCGATCCAATTCGCAAAATCACCGTGAATCCAGGAATAGGTCAGAATGTAATATCCGTTCGGTACCGAATCAACAAGCAGTCGCTTTAACCCGGCCATATCATCCAACTCATCCAGCCGGAAGGCGAAATAGTTAATGATCCTGTTCCTTGAGCAGGGTCCGCCGCTGATCAGGTCGTTTGAATTATCATAAAAATGCGTCGGGTTGTACAGAACACTTCCCGCCGAATCGCGCGTTCCCCAGGGCTGAAGCGTATAGGGATCTATGATGACTACATTGAGCGAATTCCAGAAGAGGCAGCCAAAATAATCCTGTACCGTGAAATCCAGTTTGTAACTGGTTGCATACATCTCATACTGATTGAAGGCAGGAGGCTCTTGTCCGTAGACATCAACAAAAAGTGTTTTTCCTGAAGGAATGAAGTCAAACGAGCGGTTCGTTCGGTCGTGCTCAATGAATGAGAAATTATCATTCTTGAACTGGAAGAAATGCGCTTGTTCCCATCCTCGTTTTCCCGCGATATACTGAAAAGAAAACTCTTTCCATTTGTAATTCGTGGTATCTGAAGTATCCCTTCGCACTCTCCAATAATAAACAGTGCTGTCGTTTAAACTCATCGGAACTTTCCATTTCATTACTCCTCCCGGAGAGCTGAGAAGCGTTGTTGCAAGCGGATTAGGATAGGTATCCGTTGTATCGATCTCAAAGCGGTAATTGTGAACCGGTTCAAAAGGATTACCGGTACAAGCTTTCAGCGTAACCGAGTCAAAGGGAATGATAGCGTATTTGTAAGGATATACCGGAATGACATCCCCTGAAAGGATCACAAGCAAGGCGGGAGTGGAGAGTTGATTATTGAATTCGTTCATCTCTTGTATCCGTTGCGGGGCATCCACCCAGACTTCAAACTGGTTCACACCCGGGCCTTTTATTTTATCAACAGGCATTTTTATGGAAAGAGTATCTCTGTAATAGACAAAAGGAACAGGTTTAAGATAAACCTGGGAACTGTTATCCGGGAAAATGCGTTTGATCTCCACAAATACAGTATCCTTCGGCGCTCGTCCCAAATTCGTGATCACAACGTGGATGTCGAAAGAATCTATATCCGCGGTAATGGCCCCGGCCGGAGTGAAGTAAACACTTGAATCGGCAATGGCATAGTCGGGGAGGGGAACGGCATTCAGCACAATGGAAGGATCTCCCTGCAGATTCATCTCAAGGTTTGCAACATCTTGCAACGGATCCCCTGAAATACTATCCATCAGGGCCTTCATGCATTGTCCTATAGATGCCCCGTAATTATTCCTGCAAAATTCCTCGTAAAAAGCAGTTGAATACTGATCCAGGTAATATGAAATTCCTGCGCCTACGCTTGCAAGAAACCCAATGGATCCGGACTGAGGAGACATGGTCCATTCCTCGCTTGAACTTGCAGTAAGAACGCCCGGTTCCTGGTGAAAATCCCCGGAATAACAGGAGTTGGCAAGGATCAGCGGATACTTACCTACGTTGTTATAATTGGTCGGAATATCAAGATTCTGATCGAAACTGTTCGCAGATGAGTGACCGAAGAAGGTCATGATCGTGATGCCATTATTGATCAAGGCTTCTACAGAATCTGAAAGCGACATCTGTATAGGCTGCGAAGATGTTTTTAAGAAGGTATGGATGAAACCTCCATGCAAGCTGTCCTCAAAAATGTTCTCATAAGCCTGCAGGTAACTTGCAAACTGCAACTGCTCCTGTGTATTGCCCCCTCCGCCAAAATGCAAACCATGCTTCATCCATTCTTCGTATGGATTGCTGTCGAACCCTACTGCTTTATCTTTATAATCCAATACATCCTGAGGGGTGAGCGCAGAGATCCTTCCCACCGGTATCTGTGGTTCAATGCCGCCTCCGTTCAAACCGCTCGTGAGCATGATGTCGGTAGTTGGATGACCATGTGACGGAACCAGTGTCATAGCCAGCCAGGGCGGATAATCTCTTGCGTCAGGAAATGTGATGCTTTTACCAATGAGAAACAGGTTACGCGGTTTGGCGACTGCGCTGTCCCAGGCCAGGTTCGCAAAGGTGCGTATCGCCATGGGATTGTAATGAATTCCCCAGGCAAACTGATCATACAATTGATTAATGTCAGTGAGGATCACGTGATGACTTCCTCCCAATGGGCTCGTGCGGTGATTGGCATATTGCGATGCCTCATTCCAAAAAGAGGAATGTGTTACGATGATGAAAGCGGAATCATAGCCCGTAGCGCCATAATAAGTGAACATGGCATTGGGCGTGACAGGGTTCACGGCGCTCAGGTTCACAACTTGGTTCTCGGCGAACATGAAACATTGTTTCTCATTACCTGAATTAGGGATAAGTACTTTGTGAACTCCGGGACCTGTACTGACAGCAAATCTCTTTTTGTTCGTCATGTCGTACAAGAAAACAGGGCTTCCCCCGTCAACGAAATTCGTCGTTTGGAGAAAGGTCTTCGGTTGAATGGATTGAGGAACGAACATCATGTATTTGCTTGTCCCTTCCAGATCAGGCGTATGCGGGTAACGGAATTTTGCGAAGCAGATCGCGCTCAGGTTATTGAAGGGCCACGAAGGATTGTTCACTGATGTAAAATAAAAGGATGTACTGGTTGCCATGCTTGCTGCAGGGAATCCTACATTGTAGGATCTGAGTTGGTACCCGTTGAAGGAGTCTGTAATAAGCGTAATGTTTCCGGAAGAGGAGGAATATTCTATCCTAAGCTGATGATCGGCAAACTGAAACTGGGAAAAATCATCTGAAGCCCCTGCTACTTTCGTTATTAACTGGGCAGATGAACCTGAGAGGTAACGATTGGTCGTGTTGAAAGTTATTGTCCTTGTATCTCCCTTTTGAAACTGTGTATCGAACCAGCCTTCCGTGGCGTGAAAAGCAGGAGAATAATTACCTAATACATTTCGGGGACCGTAAAAATATTGCCCTGGCGACATGAACAGTTCTTCCCGCATGAAATACGGATCCGGGGTGAAAGCGATAAAATTCGTGTCCAGGATCGGAGCATACCTTAGATTGCTTGTTGAATTCAGGTTCCATGTAAGAAAATACGCTGCTGTATCACAATAAAGACTGTAATAAGGATTGGGGATATCCGCAGTATCATAAACAAGCGAATCAAGGTGTCCATCGTTCTTGTTCCCGTAAAACTCAATGTATTCTCCTGAATTAAAAACTCCGTTCGAATCATGTTGTACGAAAATAGCCTGTTCGCGACTGCGATTAAAGATCTGGAAACGATTGGGATCAACGCCGGTGAGATTCACGCCTGAAGAAGCAAGAGCAAGTGAGTCCAGGCGGTAAATTCCCTCCGCTGTTATGTAAACTTTATAATACTTCTGGGAATAATTTATCCATTCATTGCCATAAGGCTGAGCGGCGGCAATGAAGGAAATAAACGAACAAATTACTGTAAAGTAAAAACCTCTCAATGTGGTTTTTTGTTTATTTCAAGTTTAAGTGAGAACACATGTGAATACAGCGCAACGGAAACATCGCCGATGTCCGTCAACGCGTAATCAATTGAAAACTGTTTTATCTTCAGACCAAGCCCCATATTGGGTTGAAGTGTTGTTAGCGTACTGCCGTCGAAATCCAGTTCCTGCTGAATATTCCCTATCCCTGCTCGCAGGAAGACGATCTCTTTGAATCCGAATTCCATACCGATGTGCGGATCGATGCTCAGGAAATCTGTTTTGATCGGAACATTTCGTTTTCCGTCGAAGGTCCAATCGAGATCCATTTCACCCATTACCGAAAATTTTTCTTTGAAGACCCACTTGCGCGCCGCTGCCATGATCATACGCGGCAAGGTGAGCTCAAGTGAATTTTCAGGGATCTCGTTGCCGGTCTGCAGAAAGACCTGCTGCATATTTTCATCCAGGTTGAATGACCAGGCGTTGAACGTAGAGGTAACATCGCGTAGCATAAGTCCGAATCGCCAGTCTTTCACATTGTATTGTGCTCCTGCGTCCAGGCCAAATCCCCACGCTCCGGCAAAATCTCCAACTTTTCTTCGTATGATCTTGAAATTGGCTCCGGCTTTCAAACCGGGAACTTTCAACAAACGCGCATAAGAAAAAATGAAAGCATAGTCAGCGGCTGAAAAAGTGGTGATCTTATCATAGTCAATATTTCCCTGGCTGTCGATGAGATCGGTTGTGTTTGGAATATCATCCACCCCGAAACGTACAAATGAAAAAGCCCCAACGCTGGCGGAATCAAATCTTTTGGAGATACCTACATAATCATACTTGGCAAGGTTGGCGAAGTAGTTCGCATGCATCAGGGAAACCTGCAGATCAGATTTAATATGATGCAAACCACCCGGATTCCAGTAACCGGAGGTAACGTCATTGCAACTCGCAACGTATGAGTTCGACATCCCAAGCGCACGTGCGCCAACGCCGATAGCAAGAAATTCGTTGCTGTATTTCCGGACCTGTGAAAAGCCGGAAGAAATGCTGAGCGCCAGAAGAACGACGAAAAGGCTGGTTTTTCTCATAAAATTTCATCTAAGTTAGTGAAAATAGGCATATTACCAAAACCCTTACTTAACGAAAAAGAAGTCGTTTTATTGCCAGCTCTCACAGGATAGCGATATTTGAGCGGATGGGGCAAAACAGGGCATATTTCGGGAATCTCGACGGGCTGAGGTTCATTGGGTTCCTCTTCATTTTCTTTGCCCATGCTTTTATTTCGAATAGTGAGGATACCAAAGCGGAAGGATTATTTCGGGCCTTCGAATCCCTGGATTACCTGGGTTTTGCCGGCCTTGATTTTTTCTTTGTTCTATCGGCCTTCCTGATCACGCATACCCTACTTGGGGAGAAACACAACGCCGGAAACATTCACTACGGCAGGTATTTTTTAAGACGCTCACTCCGTATCTGGCCGCTTTACTTTCTGATCGTGGGAATGGGCTTCGGAGCGAAATATATTGTGGGAAATTATGGCATTGAGGCGGAAACATTACCTCCCTTATGGAGCTTTCTGACCTTCACTTTGAATTTTCATATTGCTTCCAACGGATTTGATTTCCTTTTCTTCATGGTATTCTTATGGTCGATCTCCGTCGAGGAACAGTTTTATATCGTTTGGGGTTTTGTGATGAAGTTTCTCTCGCAGCATATTATGAAGATCGGTTCGCTGCTCATACTGGGCTCCCTGTTTTTTCGTTGGTATTTTCTTGAGGATCACGGGCAGCTTATGTTCAACACCCTTGGGGTGCTTGCTAATTTCGGGGTGGGTGCGATGTTAGCGTATGCGGGATTTCACAGGACGGAGCTGTTTGAATCACTGAAGGGATTTCGTCGCTCCACCTGGTTGCTTTTCTACCTGCTCCTGATCGCGAACCTGTTTTTTTACAACTCGCTTTACGATAAGAAACTCGGGATCATCTTCGAGCGTGCTTTTTTTGCTATCCTTTTCGGGTTGGTGGTGTTTGAGCAGGCGTATGCCGAAGATCCCTTATTGAAATTCGGGAAATGGAAGTGGTTAAGGTATCTCGGAAATATCTCATACGGACTTTATATGTTCCATGGCATTGTGATCACATTGTTTTTAAAGGCAGGGTACTGGTTCGGCGAAGAAGAAAGCCTCCTCACGGCACTATTATGGCGACCGCTTGCAATTCTGGCCATTACCATCCTGCTCAGCGTGGTTAGTTATGAGTTGTATGAGAAGAAAGTGCTTAATCTGAAGAAACGTTTCACCTGATCAGTAATTAGTAAATTCGTATCCATATTAGTAATGCGGTGAAGCACCTTCCAAACTTCCTTACCTGCCTCAACCTCCTTTGCGGATGCATCGGTATCGTTTTCGCTTTCGAGGGCAACCTTGTATGGAGCGCGTATATGGTCGGGATAGCAGCAGTTTTGGATTTCCTGGATGGATTTCTTGCGCGTTTGCTGAATGTCAGATCGGAGATAGGTAAACAACTGGATTCGCTTGCGGATATGGTGACATTCGGTGTGTTGCCGGGAGTGGTGATGTATAAACTAATTTCAATCTCAGTAGATATAAGTTGGCTTTTTGAAGGATCAGACGACGCCTTTGTGCACTATTTTGGTCGCCCGATTATGTATTTGTTTCCTTATTTTGGATTTATTATCCCGGTCTTTTCAGCAATTCGTTTGGCAAAGTTTAATATTGACACCAGACAGGCAGATAACTTTATTGGTTTGCCTACACCTGCAAACGCGATCTTTCTTAGTTCCATTGGATTGTGCCTTTTCGAGTCGGCAGGTTTAGACGGGCTTTTTTTCCTTATTAATCATGATCAACTTGCCAATGTGGACATTGAAATGTTGAAGAGTTGGCCAAATTATTTGAATGTAATTCTTTACCCTGGGTTTTTGATCGGACTAACCATTATCATGTCCCTCCTCCTTATCGCTCCTCTGCCATTATTTGCGCTAAAATTCAAATCTTTCGCCTGGAAAGGGAATGAGATACGATATATATTCCTTCTGAGTTGTATCTTTTTGGTGGTCCTGTTCGGATATGCAGGGATATCTTTCTCAATCATTACTTATATGCTGCTTTCGCTTGTGAATAATTTTTTGAACAGGAACCCCTGATTTTTCCCGCAGAGACGCAGAGAACGCAAAGTGTTCGTACTTTTTTCGTATTTCGGTGTTTCGTACCCTTTCGTAATTCGTCGAGATAGTTACTTTTGCTTAATGACTCCAATCAAAGACGATGAGATCGATCTCTTCCAGCTTGCCGGCCGGATCTTTTCACGTATCAAACAACGCAAAGCCCTTGTTTTTTTCTTCACCTTATTAGGCCTCGCCTGCGGGATCGGGAGCATACTCCAGATGCCCGGTAAATACAAGCCATATTATCAGCAGGAGTTTGTAATTCGTTCCTCTGTTGTTACCGACGGGATATTGTCGGATATAGTAAATAATCTTTCACTTCAAATGGATTCCGTTGCAGGATTCAGGAAGATTGAAGCAAAGCTCCAGGTAAATGCAAGCAAGGAGAGTAAACTTAAGCTGATCGTTTGGGCGGATGAGGAGTCGGGGATAACCTCGGTCAAAAACGCGCTGGCCCTTGCGCTGGATACCATGTCTCAACTTCGTGAAAAGTACCTGGAGATCAAAAAAGGATTGGATGGGATCGCCGCCAAATATACCGGGCAAGAATCCTTCATTGACAGCCTGCTTAAACTGACACGTGTAGACAGCGCCATACAAGCGAACCTTGAAATGCTCGACATAGGAAAACAACTTGCAGCGCATAAGATCCTTGAATTCATTGATATCGCCTCGCCGGTGGTCTATGAAAGTAATTTGCGCTCGAAAACGCTTGCAATTGTTGGATACATGATCCTCGGATTTGTCATTGGTGTTCTATGCGCTTACTATGCTCCAAAGGCTGTCGCCAAGATCTGAACTCGCAAAAAACTCGATGACCTTGCTCATTGGGACGGCTGCTGCACAAAGCATCCCGCTTCTTCTTCAACCTGTTTTACGCAGGATATATTCACCCGAGGATTTCGGAGCTATGGCGGTATACCTGATCGCATTCGGTATGCTGACAATTATCTTTTCATTGAGATATGAAGCGGTGATCGTGCTTCCCAAAAATGATGTAGCTGCGGCAAATGTGCTTTCACTTACTTTTTTGCTCAGCCTTGTCTCCGGAGCGGTCCTGTTCCTTGTTATTCTTGCTTTTTTGGATCCCATTGCTGCACTGATAGGACTTTCCGCAGAATACAAGTGGTATTTGTACTTGTTACCATTGGCCTGCACTTTTTTTGCCATTTGCCAGGCTCTGAACTATTGGCTTGTCCGTCAAAAGGCGTTCATGGCTTCCTCCATGAATAAAGTGGTGCGAAGGGGAGTGGAAGGGATCGTCCAGACCATTTCGGGGATCTATAAACTGCCCGGGGGACTCTTCACCGGCGACCTGGCCGGTAATTTCGCAAACATGCTGGTAAGTTTTTTCCAGTCGACAAAAAAGCTATTCAGTTTCAGGCACGTTTCTGTGAAAAGGATGAGTTGGGCCTTCAAAAAATATATTGAATACCCGAAATATAATATGTTGCCAACGCTTTTAAGTAGCGCCGCTACTTTATTACCTTTCATTTTCATCAATCGCTTTTATTCTACAGAAACCGTCGGTTACCTGGATCTTACAAGGCTTGTTCTCTCCATCCCCCTCATTTTCATTGCTGTTTCGATCTCACAGGTGTTTTTCCGCCAGGCAGCAGAAAAAAAGAATAATTCATTGAGCATCAAAAAGGACGTGAGGGACATTTTGTACCTCTTGCTCGGCATTGTAGCCGCGGAGATCATTCTCATTATTTTATTTGGACCGGAGTTGTTCGGAATTATTTTTGGAGATAATTATTCCGTTTCCGGATCCTATGCGCAGATCCTTGTTTTTGGATTTGTCCTGAGTTTTATCGGCTCCACTTTCTCATCCGTCTTTCTTGTCTTTGAGCGGATAGGGATGAACAGCGCCTGGCAGGTGATCTATTTCCTGGCGATATGCTCATTGTTTTTTGTGAGAGGAATGGAGCTGAAGGACTTCCTGGTTGTCTATGTTTCGATCGAGATCGGGATGCACCTGGTGTATTGTCTTATGATATGGTACATCGTGCATGATTATGAGAAAAAATTAACGCTTAAGGCACCTCAATAAAATGTTACATCAACAATTGATCGTTAAAAAGGAATTTTTGCTTCTGACCGGGCTGATCTCCCTGATTTATTTTGCCCTGGAATTGTATTACCATTTTTATATCTCAGATCAGTTCTCCTATATGAGATATGACTGGGATCTGAATATCTTCAAATACATTCTTACTAAGGTCGTTTTCCTCCTGTTACTGGCCGGCTCGTTGAATGTTTATCGCAGGAGTGGATTCTTATATAGCATTTTCTTATTACTTCTATTCTTTTTCTATATCCCGAACGCGATCTTGTTCTCATTCGGAGATTTCCCTGTGGGGCCATTCGTTGCAAACACCTTTTTTGTGTCCTGCTTCCTCCTTGCGCCCTATATCCGCTTTCGCATTCCTGATTGGTCGATCCCGGAAAAGCTCAGGGGGATCTCACTTTTCAGCATTGCGCTTCTGTTACTGGTTCCTATCATCCTGACATTCGGGTCTGAGATCAATCTGAAGACCCTCTTTCTTTCAGAGATCTATGAGACCCGGGCCTTATTCCAGGAAAAAATGACCGGTTCTCTCGCTTATCTCTATAACTTCGAGGCAAAGACACTCATCCCTGTTGCGCTTGTGTTTTTCATGATCAACAGGCGATGGTTTTTAATAGTCCTTTCCATCCTTGCACTGCTGTATCTCTTTGTGATCTCCGGGAATAAGCTGGTGTATTTCACATCCATCATAGTCGTTTTCTTTTACTACATCGGCAGGGGTCATGTCAGTAAACTCGGTAATTTTTTCCTGATAGTGCTTGTTTGTTTTGCGCTTTTTCCGCTTATCGATGCATTCGTACTAACGGAACCCATCTTTTCCGGAACTTTTGTGAACCGTTTTGTTTTTATTCCGGCCCTCACAACTCAGTTTTATTTCGACTTCTTCGATGGTAACCCATTTTATTTTGCGGAGAGTCATTTCTTTAATCTATTTGTAACAAGCCCTTATGATATGCCTGTTGGTTTCCTGATCACTAAGGAATATTGGAATGAACCAACGGCTTATGCAAGCAACGGTATTGTATCCGATGGGTTCATGAATCTGGGGTATGCGGGGGTATTTATTTTTTCCATTGTCTTTACCATTCTTTTTGGTTTTTTCAACCGGGCTGGTCTGAACAAGGGCTTTTTCGGACTTTTCTTTTGTTACGTATACCTATTTTTAAGCGTGCAGTTCCTAAGCGCATTTGTAACCGGAGGGATCCTGATATTTATCATGTTGTTGCTTTTTATCTTGCGACAAAAACAAGCTGACGCACATTCAACATGAAGATTGTAATAATATCGGCATGGTTTTCAGAACGGATGGGGTATATTGAGAATTGTCTCCCCAAAGCACTTGCTAAAATGGGGCATGAGGTCCACCTCATCAGTTCAACAGCGCAGGTATATTATAATAGTCCCGACTATGAAAAGGTATACGAGCCCTTCCTGGGAAAGAACATCCAGGCAGAGGGTGTAAAACACGTAGATGGCTACACACTTCACAGGCTACCGTTCCGAAGTGTCAACAAAAAAGTGTGTTTCAAAAAACTGGGGAAAACATTAAGTAAGATCAAACCCGATGTGGTCCAGGTATTCGATCCCTCTTCATACACAACCTTGCAGGTGGCTTATCACAAGATATTTCTGGGATATAAGTTATTTACTGCCAATCATACAGTTGCTTCAGTCTTTCCATTGTACCGGCAAGGCAAAAATTCAATTGGGCATAGGATCGCCTTCTTTTTTCTTCGTACCGTTCCGGGACGGATGATCAGCTGGATGACATCAAGAAGTTTCCCTGCAACTATCGATGCGCTGGATCTGGCCGTGAAATATTATGGGATACAGAAACATAAAGTGAAACTTGCCTCGCTTGGAGTGGACACGGATCTTTTCTGTCCTGCTAAGTCGACAGATCAACGATCTGCAGAGAGGAAAAGACTTGGCTTTGATGAAGGGGATATCATTTGTATCTATACCGGACGGTTTACGGAGGGGAAAGATCCGCTTTTACTTGCTCGCGCCATTCATGATCTTGTGGAAGCTGGTGAGCCATTTAAAGCGCTATTCATGGGTGATGGCCCTCAACAGGAAGAGATAAAAAAGAGGAAGGGTTGTGTTGTCCATAAATTCGTTCCATACCACGAACTTCCGGGATATTATGCTTTGGCGGATATCGGCTGCTGGCCGCGACAGGAATCCACCAGCATGATCGATGCCTCCTCCTGCGGACTTCCCATTTTGATCAGTGATAAGGTTCAGGCGAAGGAAAGAGTGGAAGGGAACGGACTTACTTATGTGGAAAATAATGTTGAAGATCTGATGCAAGTCTTAATGAAACTTAAGGATCCCCGAATGCGCGCTAAGCTTGGGAGGGCAGGAACAGAAAAAATAAAGGATCAATTCAGCTGGGATAAGATCGCCGGTGAAAGGGTACGTGATTATGAATTCTTTATCAGATCCTGATTCGAAAAGTACCCCTACCTTCGTCCCTGCTTTCGGATGAATAATATAAGGACATACCTGGTTCAGCAGCTTTTCCGTCCGGGGTTGGTCGGGTTGTTCATTAATCCATTCTATCTTGGCAGAAGCGCAATGTATCTGAATGTACGGAGATTGGCGCCGGGCATTACAGGGAGAACGCTGGATGTGGGATGCGGAAGTAAGCCCTACATCCACCTTTTTAAAAATGTATCCTCCTATGAGGGAATGGATATGGAGCAATCCGGTCACAAGCACCGGGATTCTCAAATAGATATTTATTATGACGGCAAGACCTTCCCTTTTCCTGAGAACTCCTTTGATTCGCTGGTTTTTTTTGAGGTGCTTGAACATGTCTTCACGCCTGCAGAGTTCATGCAGCAGATCAGGAAGGTGGTAAAACCGGGCGGCCATTGTCTGATTACTGTTCCCTTCATTTGGGGAGAACACGAGCAGCCCTACGACTTTGCCCGGTATTCCTCTTTCGGATTAAAACATATATTTGATGCACACGGATTCGAGATCATTCAGCATAAGAAATACCTTACTGATCTCAGGTTGATCTTCCTGCTGGTCAATAGTTATGTTTATTCCGTTTTTAAAAAATACCTTCCCGGAAAACTTGCCTGGATGTTCATCTTGCCGATCAGCTTTGTGAATAACATTTTGGGTCTGATGGCCTGGTTCCTTCCCGGCAATAAGGATCTTTATTTTGGAAACATCTACGTTCTAAAAAACGTGAAATAACAACGCCTGTTGCACTAATATGATAAAAGAATTCATTCCACCTGTACTTTTAAATATCATGTCCGGAATACGATATGGTTGGAGGGGAAATTATTCATCCTGGGACGAAGCAAAACGGAAATGTTCGGGATACGACAGCGAGTTGATCTTCACGAAAGTGAAGGATGCAGTCTTGAAAGTGAAGAATGGAAATGCTGTTTTTGAAAGAGACTCAGTTCTTTTTGATAAAGTTCAGTATTCATTTCCGCTATTATCTTCGCTTGCGATCGTTGCGCTTAAGGAGAAAGGCAAGCTGAATGTACTTGATTTTGGCGGTTCACTGGGGAGCAGTTACTTCCAGAACAGATCTGTTTTTTCAGAACTCCACGAATTCAACTGGTGTGTTGTGGAACAGAAACATTTTGTGGATGAAGGACAGCGTAACTTTTCAGATGAGCATCTTCACTTTTATTTTGACATGAAAAGTTGTTTGGCTGAACGGAGTATCAATACGATCTTGTTCGGATCTGTTTTACAATATATCGAGGATCCTTATGCCTTACTTGATGAGGCAATGGCAACTAAAACGGCGTACATTATGATCGACAGAACACCTGTAATGCTCAATGGCAATGACAGGATCACGATACAGAAGGTTCCGAAGAAGATCTATGATGCGAGCTACCCAAGCAGGATCATGAGTGAAAGGAAATTGTTGGATCTCTTACAGACGAAGTATGAACTTATATACGATTCCATTTCTCCCGAAAGAATAAATGTTCGTAACGCGGCGTTGAAAGGATATTTTTTAAGGAGGAAACATAAAAGTGCTGTATCTTCATAAAAATCTGGCTTAGAACATGGCGGAACTGATCAGTCTGAAAACATTTACGGATAAGCGTGGAAATCTGACCGTGATTGAAAAAGCCATTCCCTTCGATATCAAACGAATATTTTACATCTATGGCGTGGATGAATCGGTTCGCGGAGGACACAGGCACAAAAAAACCGTACAGGCCGCTATCTGTTTGAAAGGATCATGCACTATTCATAACAATAACTCAAAGGATAAGCAGGATTATTTACTCGACTCACCGGATAAATGCCTGATCCTTGAGCCCCGGGACTGGCATAAAATGTACAATTTTACAAGCGATTGCATATTGATGGTACTCGCTTCGGAATATTTTGATGAAAAAGATTATATCTATGAAGCCTATCCGGGTTGACTATGAGAACCTCGCTCTTGTCAATGCGCCTTTCAAAAGGGAGCTGCTGGCTTCATTCGGCTCTGTTATCGATTCCGGTTGGTTCATACTCGGAAAAAGTGTAACTGAGTTTGAAACGAATTTTGCTAAATACCTGGGAGCATCCCACTGCGCTGGAGTGGCCTCAGGACTTGATGCGCTGACCTTATCTCTTGCTGCTTTGAAACTTGAAAAGGGCAGTGAGGTCATTGTGCCATCCAATACGTACATCGCAACGATACTTAGTGTCCTTCACAATGGGCTTAAACCTGTGCTGGTTGAACCTTCGATCCATTCCTATAATATCGATCCCGCCAAAATAGAAGAGAGAATAACAAAGAAGACAAAAGCAGTAATGGTCGTACATCTCTACGGAAAAGCCTGCAAGATGGATGAGATCTCGGCTATTTGTAAGAAGCATAACCTAAAACTCATAGAGGATTGCGCGCAATCGCACGGAGCAAAATTCAAAAACAAAACTACCGGAACGTTCGGCGATCTTGCGGCCTTCAGTTTTTATCCTACAAAAAACCTCGGGGCCTTAGGGGATGCGGGGGCAGTTGTTTGTAACAGTCAAAGCAGCGATAACGATATCCGAATGCTCAGAAATTATGGCTCATCGAAAAAGTATCATAACGAAGTCGTCGGGTTTAATTCCCGCCTCGATGAGATCCAGGCCGCGTTCCTGTCGGTCAAACTTCGCTCGCTGGACAAACTGAACGCACACAAACGAGGACTCGTAGAATTATACAAAAAGGAACTTAAAGCAGACTTCATCAGACCCGAAGCGCATCCGGACCATTTTGACGTGTACCATATTTTTGCGGTCAGGCATCCGAAGAGGGATAAATTGAGAGAATATCTTCAAAAAAATGAAATAGGAACAGAGATCCATTATCCACTCGCGCCGCACAAACAAAATGCGATGAAGGGAATATTAGAGGGGGCAAGTTATCCAGTCAGCGAGGAAATTCATGATACGATCCTGAGTCTTCCCGTCTCTTCCTGCCATTCTCCTGCGGATATTGCCCGGGTAATTGAGGTCATGAACAAATTTTAACTGATCAAAGACCGATGTTGGTATTTTGTACCCTTTTCGATTCATTCTATCTTACGAAGGGGCTGACAATGTACCACTCCCTGGAAAAGAATTGCAGCAATTTTCATCTTTACATCTTTGCATTCGACGATCAAAGCCATGCTATCTTAAAGAAACTTGCATTGAAAAATGCTACTGTCGTTTCATTGAGTGAATTTGAGGACAAAGAGTTACTGGCTGTTAAACCGGGAAGATCAAAAGCAGAATATTGCTGGACCTGCACTTCCTCTACGATCTTGTATGTTATTGAAAAATTCAAAGTTACGTCCTGTACGTATCTGGATGCTGATATGTATTTTTACCGGGACCCCTCAATCCTTTTTGAAGAGATGGGGCAGCGTTCAGTGCTCATAACCGAACACCGCTATCCTGCTGCATTCGATCGTTCTTCATCTTCCGGGAAGTATTGTGTGCAATTCATCACCTTCAGGAATGATGAAAACGGCATGCAAGCGCTTAGGTGGTGGAGATCCGCCTGTATCGTTTGGTGCTATGATCGGTATGAGGACGGGAAATTCGGAGATCAGAAATACCTTGACGACTGGACCACCCGTTTCGATGGAGTACATGTGTTGCAGCATCTTGGAGGAGGAGTGGCCGCATGGAATGTTGAACAATACAGCTTCGTTTCAAGAAAGGATGATGTAGTATTACTGCGAGACAAAAAAAGTAACCTGGCATTTGAAGTTGTTTTTTTCCATTTTCATCATGTCAGATTTTTTCAGAATGATCTTGTCGACCTTGGCTGGAGAGAGCCGGCGAATTCAATTGCCCTGAATCTTTATGCCCCTTATTTTATAGAGCTCGCGAAAGCGGAGAGCATTGTGAAGTCGATCGACAGCATTTTCGATATACCGCTCAAGCCTTATTCAGTCTTGAATAATGCAGGGGTCAAAGGAATGATCAAGTATCTCATAAAAGTGGTCTTTCGATACAGTTTATACAATTCAAAGAAGCTGATCGCCAAATATCGGGGGGAATGAAGAGGACACTGATCATCTCACCTGTGTTTCCGCCGGAACCGGTGGTGTCGGCAAAGCTTTCGTTGGATATTGCCAATAGCATTTCCGAAAAAGGGTCGGTTGCGGTAATCACTCAAAAGTCTTCGCGTCCTTTTGGATTCAAGTTCGATGCTGCAGAACTTAAATTTAGCTTTAACGTAATTCGTTCCAACACCATTACAAGCCCACGCTCCGCGTTGATCGGTCGTTTTCGGGAGAGCTATGCATTCGGGAAGTATTGTTACCGCTATATTTCCGAAAACCACAGCGATATTAAAGTGATCTATGCCAACACCTGGCCCTTATGCGCGCAGTGGTATGCCGTGAAAGCAGCAAAAAAGTATGATATTCCAATTGTCATTCATGTCCAGGATATTTATCCTGAATCGATCACGAACAGGATCCTGCTTTTGGGAGGGTTGATCCGCATCTTATTAAAACCGATCGACAGCTTTGTCTTGCGAAATGCAAGCAAGGTGATCGCGATCTCAGAAAGCATGCGGGCTTACCTGGTCAGTACAAGATCACTCGATCCGCAGAGGGTAGTTGTGGTCAGGAACTGGCAGGAGGAGGATGCATTCGTGAAGCAAGAAGAGGTGCAAAGTACTGCAGACGGGAAGGAACCATTCACCTTCATGTATCTTGGAAATATTGGGCCTGTGGCGGGAGTAGAATTACTCATCCACGCATTTGCAGAAGCAAAGCTGCCGGATTGCCGACTGGTCATTGCGGGTTCCGGTACCATGAAGGAGGGGCTGAAAGCCCTGGCAGGAGACAAGCAGGGGGTGAACATTGAATTTTGGAATGTGCCTGATGGAAAAGTGCCGGAAACACAAGGCAAGGCGGATGTGCTGCTGCTTCCGGTTAAAAAAGGCGCAGCCATGAGTTCTATCCCGTCGAAATTGCCCGCATATATGTTCTCCCAAAAACCCATCCTTGCCAGCGTAGATAAGAAAAGCGATACTGCAGCCTGTATTTTGGAAGCGAATTGCGGATTTGTTCTTGATCCTGAAAATGCGGCTCAATTGTCTGAATGCATGAACAAAATGAAACGGATGAAGAATGAGCAATTACGAACCCTGGGTGAGAATGGGTTTCAATATGCCGTTCGGAACCTCTCGAAAAGGCACAATCTTGAAAGAATTATTAAGACGATCGGTGAACTGGAATTGCCGGACTGAATCTGCATTTTTTATAGCGACGGTTTAATGCTATTTTTGTGCCATTCATGAAACTCGCAGAGTCCTTCGAATTAACATTTTCTTTCTCCCAGGAGCAGGTTGAAGCATTTGCGGCTATCACCGGAGATAAGAATCCTATACACCTGGATAAGGACTTCGCGGCAAAAAGCATTTTCAAGAAGAGGATCATGCATGGGTTTTTATCCTCATCCGTTTTTTCCAGGATAATCGGAATGCATTTTCCCGGGAACGGCGCAGTTTATTTGTCGCAAAGCATGAAATTTTTAAGACCAATGTTTACGGATATAGTATATAAAGCCAATGTTAAAGTTGTTGCCTCAGACATTAAGAACAGATTCAAGTTAGAGACCATTATCACTTCTACGGATAATGGGGAGATGACAATAGAAGGAAGCGCATGGATATTATTTAAAGAGCCGTCCGGATAACGGATAGTGGCAATGGAGATCAAACGCCGTATTTATTTTTCACCGTTTGGAAGGATCATTTCTTTTCTACAGAATTGTTATGCGTTCTTCAATCGACCATTCATGGTTTATGGCTATCGCTGCAGGGTGGACGGGAAGTTCAGAAAAATGACAAGGATCTCATCTTCCACCGTCATCATGAATAAAAGGAATCTGCAGATCGGAGATAACGTATGGATCTGGCATTACTCTATTATTGACGCAACAAACAAAGTGCAGATCGGAGAAGGCTGCCAGATAGGAGCCTGGGTGGGAATATTTACTCACAGCAGCCACATCGCAATACGCTTGTATGGTGGTGAGAGTTATATAAGGACTCCGCAATCGGAGAGAAAGGGATATGTTAACGGGGAAGTAAGCATTGGCGCATATTCCTTCATTGGTGCAAGAGCTGCTGTCATGCCCGGTGTGAGTATAGGAAAAGGTTGCCTCATCGCAGCCGGAACACTCGTGAATAAGTCTGTCCCGGATTTTTCCATCGTGGCCGGAAGTCCGGGCGTTGTAAAAGGAAGCACGAAGGATCTTGATAAAGAATTTTTTACGAATAAGCTGGTGCGGGAAAATTATTTCGACAGGCAGACCATCAGCGAGTATGTAAGAACGACCGGGACACAAGAGATCAATTGAAAAAGGATCTAAACTTAAAAATCCATCTTTCCCTTACCTGCCTTCTGGCTTTTTTCCTGCCTGCATGGCCAAAGATCGTCCCTCCGATCATTATTTTATTGGTGCTGAATAGGCTCATAGGCGGCCGCTTTATACCTGTTATCAGGAGAGTAGATGTTCGCTGGTTCATGCTCTTCATCTTATTCTACCTGCTCTGCCTCGCGGGATTTCTATGGACCGACAATTATTCCTTTGCGCTTATGGACATGGAGATAAAGTTATCGTTGCTTGTCTTCCCGCTTGTCTTCTTACTGTCTGAAAAATTCGATGGAAGACAGGTTGAGCTCATACTCAAGTCATTCATCACAGGTTGCGCAGCTATGGCGCTTGTCTGCCTGATCTATGCGCTTTACCGGTACCTGGATACCAAATACCTCATCTCGCAGGGCCGGGGAGTCTATGATTATGGGGTGTATTATTTCCTCAAGGAACGTTTATCGATCTGGATGCATCCCAGTTACAGATCCATGTATTTTGTATTGGCGCTTTCCATCATCTATTTTATGAAGGATCTGTTCTCAAAGCGAATGCTGATTTTTATTATTCCGCTCCTGATCACCTCCGTCTTTCTATATAGTTCAAAAGCTGCTATTTTGTCGCTGCTTCTTCTGGGCGCGTACATGCTTTTCAATATTATTTTCCGTAAGAGGAAATACCTTCAGGCGATGATCGGACTTTCGGTTTCTGTTGTTTTGCTGTTTCTTGTTTACAAATTCGTCCCGCAGATCTCTGAGCGTGTCAACGAAACAATAATAACCCTGACAACGGACGTTGATGTGAATAAAAGTGATGGGAGCACAGCCTCGAGGGTAGCGGTTTGGAAGGCTTCTCTTTCTCTTATCCCGGAATACTGGATCCTGGGTACGGGAACAGGAGATGTGAAGGATGTGCTTTTGGAAAAATATAGGGTCGACGGGATGACTCATGCGCTTGAAGGAAAACTGAATGCGCACAGTCAATACCTGCAGGTATTCGTTACACTCGGACTTCCCGGATTTTTGATCTTTGTCTCTACTTTGATATTTCCGCTGCGTGAAGCGATCCGGAAGAAAAAAACAGTCTACATTGCCTTTTTATTCCTTATGCTTTTCAACTGCGTCTTTGAATCCATGCTCGAGATCCAGGCCGGCGTGGTTTACTACGCATTTTTCAATTCACTCTTCATGTTCTCCAAAGAGCCTTAAGTATTATTCGTAATTCGTACATTCGTACCCTAATTAGTAATTCGGTGAAACAATGAAATTTTTAGCAGAGATCAACGTCATGCCCAACAAAGCCCTCCTGGATCCCCAGGGCAGGGCAGTCACTTCCAGTATGAAGAATGTTGGCTTACCTGAGATCGCCAACGTGCGTATCGGCAAACATATCTCACTTGAGATCGAAGCAAAAGATAAAGAAGAAGCAAAGAAAAAGGTCGACGAAGCCTGCAAGAAGCTCCTCGCTAATCAGATCATGGAGTACTATGAATTCGAATTAGTGGCAGTCTGATACTGTTCCCTGTTCCCTGTTCCCTTATTTATAGATAAACACCTCCACCTTCCCGTTCTTCACCCATCCCCTGTACATCCCGGTTGTATTGAACGGCATGATCATGTTTCCTTTCGCATCAATCCCGATCAGGCCACCGTCACCGCCCATCTCCTTAAGCTTCTTATTTACTACTTCATTTCCTGCCTGCTCAAGCGTCATTCCCTTATATTCCATTAATGCTGAAACATCGTAGGCAACCACACTTCGAATAAAAAATTCTCCGTGTCCGGTACAAGAAATCGCGCAAGTCTTGTTATTGGCATAGTTACCTGCTCCGATGATCGGCGCATCTCCAACGCGACCGTATTTCTTATTCGTCATCCCGCCCGTACTGGTCCCTGCCGCAATATTCCCGTTCATATCCAGAGCAACACATCCCACTGTTCCGAATTTTTTATCGTTGAACTCAACATCCATTGGATTCGATGAACCTTGCCCGCTTGAATCATGATCCAGTTCTATCTTCTCTGTCTTTTTTATCTTCTGTAATTGATCATACCGCTTCTGATCGAAGAAATAGGAGGGATCTACGATCTCAAGCCCCTGTTCCTTTGCGAATTTATCAGCCCCCTTCCCGGTAAGCATCACATGTTGCGATCTTTCCATCACATATTTTGCAGCTGAGATCGGGTTTTTAACCGTTGTCACTCCTGCAACGGAGCCGGCTTTCAACGTCTTTCCATCCATGATCGAAGCATCCATTTCGTTCTTGCCCTCATTCGTAAATACGGAGCCTTTCCCTGCATTGAACATGGGGTTATCTTCCAGGATCTTTATGGCGACTTCACATGCCGAGATTGCCGTCCCGCCTTTTTGTAATGTATCATAACCCGCCATAAGCGCTTTTTCCAACCCGTCCCTATACTGTTTTTCAATTTCAGGAGTAAGATTCTCCTTGAGAATTGTCCCGGCGCCGCCATGTACGACGATTCCAACCTTTTTTTGCTGTGCGTTCATGAGTATGCTCGTTAAAAAAAGTACAGATATAATAACTTGTTTCTTCATTCTTGAATTTACTAAATTAACCTCTTTCACCCTCTTTACCTAATTTCGCACTTAATGTTGCTGAGTTACCTGAAATACCTCCTTACCGCCAGGACCAAACACGCGATCCATTCCCCATTCGTTTTCGATTTTGTGACCAATGTGCTTAAGGATACCAAAAATTATCCCTGTTATAGAACACTTGCGGAGCTGAGAAAACAATTGCTTCTGAATGATCTCAAGATCCATTTCGCTGACCTTGGAACAGGTATCTCCGGTGAAAAAAGGGTCCGTGAAATCGCTCGCAGATCACTCATTTCAGGAAAACACGGACAACTTTTGTTTCGAGTCGCAAACCATTACCACTCTGAAAACATCCTTGAACTGGGAACTTCTCTCGGCCTTTCCACCGCTTATCTGGCATCTGCCAAAACCGCCGGCAGGATCGTAAGCATTGAAGGCAGTGAAGAAGTTGCAAAAATTGCCTCAGTTAACCTGACCAACTTGAAACTTGAAACTATCAAACTGGTTACCGGAGATCTGGATAAAGCCCTTGAGCAAACATTGAACCTTCTTCCCGCCCTTGACCTTGTATTCTTTGACGCAAACCACCGATATAGACCCACAATAAATTATTTTAAAACCTGTCTTCCCAAAAAGACTGAAAACTCCATCTTCATTTTCGACGACATCAACCGGTCCGCCGAAATGCAAAAAGCATGGAGGGAGATCAAAGCGCACCCGGATGTAACAGTAACAATTGATATTTATCGCATGGGCATTGTCTTCTTCCGCAAAAACCAGGCAAAGGAACACTTCATCATTCGCTTCTGATATTGTCAAACCCTTTCAAACCTGCCTCAACTACCGACAGACAGACAGGCCCTATCTAACCCTTTCAAACCCTTTCAAACCCTTTCAAACATTCTCAAACCCGCTCTTCAACCTCTTCAATTCTGCCCATTTTTCTTTTCTACCTTTATCCAATGCAGGGGCAGATCATTCAAATAACGGGTATTTCTAAGATCTATAAAGTAGGTACGGAGGTCATCCATGCCCTGCGCTCCATCGATCTTTCCATCAACCGCAATGAATTTGTGGCTTTAATGGGACCTTCCGGTTCTGGCAAATCAACGCTCATGAATATGCTGGGATGTCTTGATACACCAAGCGGTGGAGATTATATTCTGAACGGGCATAATGTTGCCCGCATGCTTGACAACCAATTAGCCGAAGTCAGAAACAAAGAGATCGGATTCGTGTTTCAGACATTTAACCTGCTTCCGCGGATGAGCGCCCTTGAAAATGTTACGCTCCCGCTTGTCTATGCCGCCATGCCGAAAAAGGAAAGAGAGGAAAGAGCGAAAACGGTGATGAACCAGGTGGGTCTCGGCGACCGCATGTACCATAAGCCAAATGAACTTTCCGGAGGACAGCGTCAGCGGGTTGCTATTGCAAGAGCGCTTGTCAACAGTCCTTCCATTATCCTGGCCGATGAGCCTACAGGAAACCTCGATTCAAAAACTTCTGTGGAGATCATGGCCCTGCTTGAGGAGATACATACCAACGGAAATACCATCATTGTCGTGACACACGAAGAAGATATCGCAAAACATGCCCATAGGATCGTTCGCTTGAAGGACGGACTGATCGAGACGGATGCACCCAATAAAAATGTGGTCAGGGTCACTCAAAAGATGCATTCCTAGGCTTTTCGTAATTTCAGGGGATGAAAAAATGCCTTTCACTTCTCCCATTGATCTTTTTGTTGCAATTCTATTGCATTTCACAGTCAGTTATTGATGATCATTTCCGGCTTGACCAGGTAGGTTACAGGCCCGCGGCGAAGAAAGTTGCGGTGATCGTGGATCCGCAGGTCGGCTACAATGCCCCTGATCCGTATACGCCCGGTACCACTTTGGAAATACGCAGATCTTCGGATAATTTATTGGTGTTTTCAGGTACTCCTGTCGCATGGAATGGTGGAGCTACTCATGTGCAATCAGGTGACAAGGCTTGGTGGTTTGACTTTTCCGCCCTTACCACAGCAGGTGATTATTATGTTAACGATCCAACGAATAATACGCGTTCGTATACTTTCAGTGTCGATGATGCAGTTTATAATGATGCATTAAAGCACGCCGTGCGGGCGCTTTATTACCAGCGTTGCGGAACGGGCAAGTCGACGCCCTACGCATCTGCGCAACATACCGATAACAACGTATGTCATAATGGAACACTCCAGGACCCGACCTGTCGTGACGTGCTTCAGCAAACGAACGCGCTGACAGAAAGAGATCTTGCAGGAGGCTGGCATGATGCAGGCGATTATAACAAATACACCAACTTTTGCTTCAGCACCATGCATTATCTTTTGGATGCCTATGAGCAGAACCCTTCGATCTTTCCTGATAATTACGGCATCCCCGAAAGCGGTAACGGCGTGCCGGATATTCTGGATGAGATCAAGTGGGAGCTCGACTGGCTGTTGAAAATGCAGGATGCGAACGGGGGAGTGCTGATGAAGGTTTCAACAACCGGTTTTCAAAGCGCAACACCCCCTTCTGTTGATGTTGCCAATCGATATTATGGCGCTGTAGCTTCTTCGGCAACGCGAACTACATGCAGCATCCTTGCTCATGCAGCGATCGTCTATAATACGGTTCCATCTTTGCAGACCTATTCTGCTACGCTTTTGACAAAGGCGCAACTCGCCTGGACCTGGTTGCAGAACAATCCCGGCTTTTCTAATTATAACAACTCAGGCTTCGGCAGCGCGAACCCGGAGATCTCAAATTATTCTCAATCTGCCGCCTCCTTTGTGGCAGCTGTTTATTTATTCGCAGCAACAGGAAATGCGTCGTATCGTACATATGTTGATGCGAATTATACCACTATCCAGCCCATGCAATGGACCTATTGGTACCCCTTCGAATCCGTTCACCAGGACGCCTTGTTATACTATACTAGCACCACCGGTGCAACCATCAGTATAGTGAATGCAATAAGAAATAATTGTATTTCATCTGTTTCTTCCAATAACCAGGATCTGCTGCCTGCTTACAACGGACTGAATGATATTTACATAGCATACATGAAAGACCAGGATTATGTCTGGAATAACAATGAGTTCAAAGCGGAAACCGGTTCCATTTTTGCCAATATGCTGGAGTATAACCTTGATCCTGGGAACGCAAATAATTATCGCAACGCTGCGGAAGGATATGTACACTTTTTTCATGGCACGAATGCTGTGAATTATTCTTTTCTTTCGCGTTCCGATCTTTTTGGCGCCGACAATCCGATCCGCGAGATCTATCATGGCTGGTTCGGCGACGGAACAGTGTATGACGGAAATGCAGTTCCCTATATAGGCGCGCCTCCCGGTTTCCTTACCTGCGGTGTGAACAACTTTTACACACCGGACGGAGCTTATACCGGACCGCCCATTACGCCACCGCAGAATCAACCCGTTCAAAAATCTTACAAAGACTGGAACACCGGCTGGCCGGAAAATTCCTGGGAAGTGACCGAGGTCGGCATTTATACGCAGGCTTCCTATATCAAATTACTCTCTAAGTTTGCAGATACATCTTTCATTACTTCCGTTGGAACAGGCATGTATCACCAAACTGTTTTTATTTATCCCAATCCCTCCTATGATGGACGGATAAGCATTTACGGTTTGTCGGAACCGGTTTCGATCGTGATCTTTGATGCACTGGGAAGAATGGTTTACAGCGTAAGTGATCTTGAAGCAAATTCCGTCACCATTCCTAACCCCATCCCCGGTATCTACTTATGTACTGTATTCAGCGAAACAATTCACTCTACATATAAAATAATACTCAAATGACCCGGCTTCATTCCTATTTTTGTCATCCTGAGCGTAGCCGAAAGGATCGTATTTCGTCAATAACATGAAAATATACACTAAAACCGGTGACACCGGCCAAACCTCCCTCATCGGCGGCGTACGCGTTCCGAAAGATCATATCCGCATCGAATCCTATGGCACGGTGGATGAGCTTAATTCCTGGATAGGACTCATCAAGGACCAGCGTATTGCCACAGCACACAAAAAGATCCTCGCGGAAGTACAGGATCGGCTATTTACCATCGGTTCCTCACTTGCTTCTGATCCGGAAAAGTCGAAAATGAAGATCCCTGATCTTAGGGAAGAGGATATTACTCTGCTTGAAAAGCAAATTGATGCCATGAATGCGAAACTTCCGGAGATGAAGTCCTTCATCCTGCCCGGAGGTCACAACATTGTGTCCATTTGTCATGTTGCGCGCTGCGTCTGTCGCAGAGCAGAGCGCCTATCCACCGCCCTTTCAAGGAATTCTGAAGTCACCCCACTTGTTCTCAAATATCTAAACCGTCTTTCCGACTACCTTTTCGTCCTCTCTCGGAAAATAGCGAAGGATATGGGTGCAAAAGAGACCCCCTGGAAGCCCCGCATGTAGTAGATTATCAACAATTTGTAATAATCCTCAAAAATCCTCCTCAGGATTTTGATTTGTGCTTGTTATTTATACTTTTGCACAAAATTAGGAAGATATGTACTGGACCCTGGAACTCGCATCATACCTTGAAGACGCACCATGGCCTGCAACGAAAGAAGAACTCATTGATTTTAGCATGCGTACCGGCGCTCCGCTGGAAGTGGTAGAGAACTTACAAGAGATCGAGGACGAAGGTGAGTCGTACGAATCCATCGAAGAGATCTGGCCCGATTATCCCACCAAAGAAGATTTCTTTTTTAACGAGGATGAGTATTAGCATCCTTAAATACCTTGCATATTGATGTCATCCCGAGCGCAGTCGAGGGGCTGTCATTATTGCAGCATTCCGTCACTGGCACCAATCTTGACCCCCTCCTTTAACCTTTAGGAAAATAAAGTTACTTTTGCTTTCCTTTTGAGGCCTGTTAGTCAATAGGATACAACAATAGCATGCTGGGATTTCTCTCAAAAATATTCGGAAGCAAGTACGAGCGTGATATCAAGCAGATCAGCCCTATCGTGGATGATTCGCACACGGCCTATGAGGGTATTTCCAAGCTTAATGACGATCAGCTTCGCAATAAAACGCAGGAGTTCAGGCAGCGCATAGCGGAATACATCAAGGATGAGCAAAGCATCATTGATGATCAACGGTCAAAAGCAGAGGCTACCTCTGATATTGAGGAAAAACAGGCGCTTTTCTCAGAGATCGACAAACTCGAAAAAGAAATTCTCAAGAAAATTGAAGAGGTCCTGAAGGAACTGCTTCCTGAAGCATTTGCTGTCGTTAAGGAAACGGCGCGCCGATTCAAAGAAAATGCTCAAATAACCGTAAAAGCTACTCAGCTCGACCGTGATCTCGCAGTTCAAAAAGGATATATCAAAATTGATGGCGACAATGCAACCTGGCAAAACACATGGATAGCTGCCGGAAATGATGTGAAATGGGATATGGTTCACTATGACGTGCAGCTGATAGGCGGTGTGGTGCTGCATGAGGGCAAGATCTCTGAAATGGCAACGGGTGAGGGAAAAACGCTTGTGGCGACTTTACCGATGTACCTGAATGCGCTTCCCGGTCGCGGAGTACACCTTGTAACCGTTAACAATTATCTCTCCCGCCGCGACTCAGAGTGGAACGGACCTATATTTGAATTCCTTGGGCTTACGGTGGATTGCATCGATATGCATGAGCCGAATTCTCCGGAAAGAAGGAAAGCCTATAATGCGGATATCACTTATGGTACGAACAATGAATTCGGGTTCGATTATCTCCGCGATAACATGGCGAGGGGTACGGAAGATCTTGTGCAACGTAAACATCATTATGCGATAGTAGATGAGGTGGATTCCGTGTTGATCGACGATGCGCGTACGCCATTGATTATTTCCGGCCCCACCCCTAGAGGCGATCTCCAGGAATTTCAGAACTATAAACCCAAGGTTGAAAAACTTTTCAATGCGCAGCGAACCTTCGTGAACACTGTGCTCGCAGATGCAAAGCGACTTATTGCCGAAGGCAGAAGCGGAGAAAAAGAGGGTGAAGGGGGGATGTGCCTGATCCGCGCGCATCGCGGTCTGCCTAAAAATAAGGCGCTCATCAAATTCCTGAGTGAATCAGGAATGAAGGCCCTTCTGCACAAAACAGAGAATTATTATATGCAGGAACAGAATAAGCATATGCATAAGGTGGATGCAGAACTTTATTTTGTGATCGATGAAAAGAATAACCAGGTAGAACTTACCGAGAAAGGCATTGAACTGATGACGAGCTCGTCGGATGATACAAAGTTTTTCGTCCTTCCTGATGTAGGTTCCGGTATCGCGGAGATCGAACGCAGCACAGCGCCTGATGATGAAAAAAGAAAGAAAAAAGAGGAACTACTACGGGATTTCTCCGTGAAGTCGGAAAGAGTTCATACAGTATCCCAGCTCCTGAAAGCCTATACGCTTTTCGAAAGGGATGTTGAATACATCATTGCAGATGGGAGGATCAAGATCGTGGATGAGCAAACCGGACGCGTTCTGGACGGAAGAAGGTATTCCGATGGCTTGCACCAGGCGATCGAAGCAAAAGAGAACGTAAAAGTAGAAGCGGCTACACAAACCTACGCGACCATTACCTTACAGAATTATTTCCGCATGTATCATAAGCTGGCCGGCATGACGGGTACAGCCGAAACGGAAGCCCAGGAATTCTGGAATATCTATAAGCTCGATGTAGTTGTTATCCCGACAAACCGCGCAATTTCACGAAAGGATCACAACGATCTTATCTATAAAACCAAACGCGAGAAATACAACGCTGTCATTGAGGAGATCGTGAAACTTGTGAATGCGGGAAGGCCTGTGCTGGTGGGAACAACCTCTGTTGAGATCTCAGAATTACTCAGCAAGATGCTAAGCTTGCGTAAGATCAAACACAATGTACTGAACGCAAAACTTCACCAGAAAGAGGCGGAGATCGTCCTGGAAGCGGGTAAAGCGGGCACAGTGACCATTGCTACGAATATGGCCGGTCGCGGTACAGACATCAAACTTGGTACAGGTGTGAAGGATGCAGGTGGACTAGCCATCATAGGAACAGAACGCCATGAAAGTCGACGTGTTGACCGGCAGTTACGTGGTCGCGCAGGCCGGCAAGGCGATCCGGGAACTTCGCAGTTCTTCGTTTCAATGGAGGATGATCTCATGCGTCTCTTTGGTTCCGATAGGATCTCGAAGATGATGGATAGGGTAGGGTATAAGGAGGGCGACGTGATTCAAAGCGGTATCATCACAAGTTCCATTGAGCGTGCGCAGAAAAAAGTGGAGGAAAACCACTTCGGAGTGAGAAAGCGTTTGATAGAGTATGACGACGTGATGAACGCTCAACGGGATGTTATTTATACAAAGCGCAGGAATGCGCTATTTGGGGAGCGATTGTCCATTGATGTAAATAATACAGTTTATGATGTGTGTAACCTTATCGTTGCAGACCATCTTGAAGTGCGCGACCACGAGGAATTTAATTTGGAACTGATCCGCTCACTTACAATTGATTCTCCTGTTAACGAAGAAGATTTCAAGCGAATCTCCCAGGACGAACTAACTCAGAAAGTATTTCAAACCGCAAGTGAAGCGTACAGGAATAAAAACGCAGCCCTGGCTCAGAAAGCATTTCCTGTGATCAAGAACGTTTATGAAACCCAGGGGAAGCAATATGAGAATATTGTGATCCCTCTCACCGACGGCATCAAGACCATGCAGCTGGTGACGAATATGAAGAAGGCGTATGAATCACAATGCGCATCCATTCCGCACGACCTTGAGCGGTCCATTGTGCTGGCGATGATAGATGAGGCATGGAAGGAACATTTGCGTGAGATGGATGATCTGAAAACAAGCGTACAGAATGCGGTCTACGAGCAAAAAGATCCACTGCTCATCTATAAGTTCGAGTCTTTCAACCTCTTCAATCAGATGCTCGCGAAGACCAACCGCGAGATCGTTTCATTCCTCGTAAAAGGAAACATCCCGTCTGACAATGAAGGCTCCGGCCAGGTCCGCCAGGCAGCCCAGCAGCGTCAGCAGCAACCTAAATTGCAAACTTCCCGTTCCGACCGGAACAATCCTGCGCTTCAGAACCAACCCGCCTTACCCAATACCCAGGAACCACAGAAAAAGCAACCCCTCATTGCTGAAAAAACCGTTGGCCGAAACGATCCATGCCCCTGCGGCTCCAGCAAGAAGTTCAAGAATTGCCACGGGAAATAGAAAGAACGGACCTACTGAGATACCCCTGAAAAGCAATGTCATGGTGAGCGTAGCCGAACCATGCCACGGAAGATAGAATTAGCTACTTTTTATCTTTTTGTATATTTGGGAAGCAAACCATTCAAAAGCTTCAAACTTTCTCAAACCTTTTTGCTATGAAAACCCTACTCTCCGTACTCTGTTGCCTCCTCTTTATCATGTCCAACGCCCAAACTCCCGCCTTCAAACCGGGGACCGGCGATAAAGAACTTGATGCTTCGCTAACTCAGCTTAACAAACTGGCCAAAGCAGATCCGAAAGGATTCAAGATCGAGATGAATACAAGTTTTAACTGCGGCAACCAGAAAATAGAGGAGATGTTGGTGAAAATGGAACCAGGTCACGTTTTCATGGCCCTTCAGATCGCCAACCTAATGAGCAAGGAACTTGAGAAGATCATTACCGCTCAACAGAAAGGTCGTGGTTGGAAACAGATCATGATCGATAATGGTATTGCCGCCGGCTCAGCGCATCAGAAGACCATCAAGAAGAATGCAAAGGACAAGGTGACGAAGATGAATGAGCGCGCCGGGATCAGTACGGGGGGTAAAGGAAAATAATTATTCAATAACGATCTTTCTGCTTAAGACTGCGCCGGATTTCAGCTCTACTCTGACAAGATAGATTCCGGCGTTGAAGGAAGCCACGTTTATTTCAAGGAAAGGATCAGCTGATTTGATATTTAGCAACCGCTTTCCCGTAAGATCATAAACAGAGAAAATTTTCTCATCAAAATTTCCCGGAGTCGAAATGATGAAATGTCCCTGCGCAGGGTTCGGATAAACAGATATAAGTTGTTCTTCCATGTCCTCAATACCGGTTGAACTCGGTTGAACAACAAGCGGACAAAGAAAATCCCGGATAGCCCAGATCGCAGAATCCATATATGTTGCATTGCTTATGAAAGGTGTATGATCCTGTCCCCACCAAGGATAGAATGTATTGGGCACACCTACATTATCAGCTCTAACCTTGATAGATGCGCTGCCGTCGACAACCATGATCGGGAATGAAAGCACATAGATCATTGCTGTGCCGAAAGGAACGGTGGCGTCGATATTACCATGCATGCTCAGCAATGGACAATCTCCGGGTTCCAGCCATGTGCTGTCGCCGAGAGCCCCGCAAAGATTGATCACAGCATTTGTTTTATGGGAATAGCCGGGATTGCCGCTATTGCCATCGATCCCTCCTAAGGACGCAATGTTTACCCAGGTAGGCACTTCTGCAATTTTATCAAGATACGCCAGGTGTAAGCCCATGAAGGCTCCGGCGGATACGCCTCCGGCATAAACATAGTTGGGGTGAGTTTTATATGTGTTCGCGCCAAGCGCATCTTGTCTGAAAAAGCGCAGTCCGGCTTTCATATCCTGGGTTGCCCGTATCACCGCTTTCGTTGCGTTGATCGAATCGATCGGGAATCCTATTCCTATACGATATTCAAGTGATACGGTGACATAACCAAGTTTTGCAAGTCGGGTGCAGATCGTGACCATGTAGGCATCCGTTTTGGATCCTCCAATGAAACTTCCTCCGTGAGCAAGAACAATGACCGGACGCCTGGATACAGTGTCTCCTGTTGGTTGGTAAATATCCATCAAAAGGGTTTGCGTAGAATTTCCAACAGTGACTGAAGATCCATACACTACTCCGCTGGTAACGGTAACGCTGGTAAATACCTCAGAGCAGTACCTTCCACCGGAAGTATCCGGAATGGGCCAGGTTTGTGCATGGTTCGCAAGAAAGGAAATGGAAACGGCGGACAGGAGTAAGAACTTTCTCATAAGAATTATTTTAGTCAAAGTAAAAGTAGAGAAGTATTATCACATTATCAAATTAGCTGGTTAGCTAATTGACTAATTGGCTAATTTGACCTCAAGTCCGAATCCCGGAACAAAAGCCCTTGATTTGTATGTCCCGCCAAATCCTGTTTCAATGTTGATATCAGTGCGTTGCATTCCTTCTATATAAAGAAAAGAGAGATCAAGATTAACCTTGTCTCCTAATTTAACGGTCATGCCGCCGGTGATTCCAAGTTTGTTTACGTCAGGGGTTTCCGGCGTGAGATACCCGTTTTGTACCGGCGTCATGTCATAATACGCGCCCATTCGTAATGTAATTCCCTTTTTGAGGCTGCGTTCCGCACCGCAACGGAAGATGAAAGCATTCTTATACATTCTTGCGGATGAAATATCAGCAAGCTTGTCGGTGTTGTCCGTAAAATCGATCCGGAGTGAATCATAGGAATTCCATCCAACATAATTCACATCAATGGCAAATCTCCATAGGGTATCAATCGTATAACCACTTCCAAAAGTGATCACCTGCGGCAAGGTGATCTCTGAAGAAAAAGTGGTGGAAGGAAAATAATCAATCAACGACGAGGGCACTTCAAATTCAGCGCTGCCTGAATTCACTTTCACTTTTACTTCAGAGCGATAATCCAGCCCAAACGAAAGCGACTTCCCGACCTTCACATAAACTCCTGCATTGAAACCGAAGCCACTGGCGCTGCCATCAAGTACCGCTTCGCCATAGGCGCCTGAAGTATCCTGTACAGGAACACCCTTTTTTAATCCAAAACCTCCCGTTGCATAAATAGGCCCGGCACCAAGGCCGATCTGCTCCGTAAGTTGGTATGAGAAAGTGGGTTGAATAAATATGGTCTTTAAATTTATTTCTCTGATGAGCATCTGTCCCTTCCAGTCGGATGGCCATTCGGAACGACTCCCGAAAGGCGTGTAGATTCCTATTCCGAGATTGAATTTGTGCTGAGGTTTTATTTTAAAGGCCGCGTAAAGTGTGAAAGGAGTGCCGATATGCGTCACTGTTTCTGAAGTATAGGTGCCGGGGAAAGGTTCAAGGTAGATCGTTTTCGGAACAATGAAGCTCGCGCCGAAGATGAAAGAATTGGTTGAGTCAAGAAAGCAAGTTGCGCCGGGATTGAATAGGAGCGAGGAAGCATCTGAAAGTAATCCCGTGCCCGTATGTCCCATTCCCGTATTCTTCTGCCCCTGCAAATTCACCTGGAATCCTCCGGCAGATGCAGAGCACCAAATAAAAACCAAGACCAAAACAGAGGTTATTCTCACGGGCCAAAGATAATAATACTACGCAGCCCACTGCCCACTGCTCACTGCCCACTTGTTTTACTGCCTACTTTGACAAAACATACCCCATCGCCTCATCCATCTCGAGTATGGAAGCAATGGCCAGTTGGGAGTAATTCTGTGAGGAGTTGCCGAATGCTCCGGCCTTGGTTTGCCAGAGTGTTTTGATGAGATCCATGTTGCCGACAGTAGGATTGATAACTGCAAGCGCTTTTTCTACGTTGCCCGCTCCTGCATGATAGGAATGAAGCACCAGTAACCTGTACCAAAGATCAGATTCACACCAGGCGATCCCTCTTTTTTCAAGCATGGCATTTGTGTACGGAATGCAAATAGTTTTTATCAGCCTCGAAGCGCCCCAGGCAGATTTATCAAAGTCCTTTCGCTCATCCACGTACTTGTTCACCTTCATTCCCATCTTGAGTGCAACACGCTTCATGATCTGGAAAGGTCCATAGGCGCCGACCGGAGATTTCTGCAATCGCCCCGGACTTTCAATGAGCAGGATGGCCTGCGCATAGAAGGGATCCACACCGTTCGAATCAAATATCATTATGCCCCTGTGAATGTCCGGCATAACATCCTCGATCTTATAAAAATCACCCTTGCCTTTCGTAAAAAGTATTTTCTCAGTTGAATCCAGCTTGTGAACTTTTCGGACGCTGTCACGGTAATTCTGTTGCTGTTTATCATTCAGATCAGCCCAGTCGCTGACGGGAACCACTGCGATCATATGTCTCGTGTTTCCGCTGCTTATCACTCCTGAATCCGGAGTAAGGCGTATCAGTTTTCTCCAGAAAAGCGTTTGATTAAGGGTGTCCAGACCTTCCCGGAAGATATCCTTGTTATGAATGAAAAAATGCGGGTTGTTCTTGAACAAAATGCTCACTTTGCCATAGTCTACAGGGATCGTATCACTCCCTAGAAAGTACAGGGGACTTAAAAAACCCAGTAATAACAGCGCTTTCATCATATCGTGCTAAGTTAAAACGCAAATCCCGTGCTAAGGTTTCACCCTGCACTTCTTTTACACGGGGCTTTGTTAGGACAGTATCTGATAGAATAGGGATGATCCCTTAGATTTTCAAGTTTTTTGGCAAGGTTTTTATTGTTTTACGCAGAGATATTTTGATAAATTTGCCTCCGAAACTGATTCTAAACTCCTCATGAACGTACGCCCCTTGTTTGCAATGCTCATCGCCACGCTGATCACTGCAGGAATGATTGCCCAGCCTACCGCTAAAGGGCTGGATGCTAAGTATATTGCTGCAAATTACTATAAGGGGGTTGTTAAGATCCTGCTTATTGATTCCACGCTGGAAAAGGCAAATCTGGCAAAGCCCGGAGCCGGTTATATAGGACGGGGGTCGGGCTTTTTTGTATCGGAGGACGGGGTCATCTTTACTAATCGACACGTTGTGGAGTATTGTGTGAAGGGCTATATCGACTATGATTATAAAGACGCATCGGGTCAAACAAAATCTTCGGTAGACCCCTATTCCGATGAAGTGATAAAGGATCCCGGTTTTATTAAGGCATACAAGACCGGTTACACCACGCCTATTGTGCAGGTGTATTATGGAAAGGGCGAATCGGATTACACATTGTACGTCGCAAAGGTGCTCACCATTGGTACCGGCTCTTTTGATGGCTCCATGCTGAAGATCGTATCTGACCTGAAAGGTAACCCTGTCTCCACGAAATTCTTTCCGCTGCCTATTGGTAATTCGGATATCGCCCAGCAAGGTGAGGACCTTTGTGTGTTCGGATACCCGGCTCAATATGATGGCGGATACGATATCATGCTTAAGGACATGAGTACGCTCACTTTTGGTAAATTTTCCGGACTCGATTACGTTTTTAATAAGGATTACGGATACATTAAGACGGATGCGCAGATCAATGGAGGAAACAGCGGAGGGCCTGTATTCAATGAATCCAATAAAGTTGTAGGAATTGCGACCGCTGTAGGAAATAAAACGGGGATAGGTCTGATCGGGGGCGTGAACGGTATGTATTATGTGGTTGCTCCTAAAAGTGAGATCCTCACAAAACTCTCTGCAAAAGGACTTACCATCCCTAAAAACGCAGGTTCTATCAGTACCATCATGGGAGAGAAACTTCCCATCAAATCGCCGGATCAGCTTGGAGGCAATTCGAATTCAACCTCTGATAATAACAATTATAAGTCAAACACCGGTTCTGACGATCCTTACGCTAAATCAAAAGTTACAACGAACATTGGTTTAAAAGAAGAAACGGGCCACCTTGGAGAAGAAGTAACTGCCATCGACATCTCTTCTGCCGGAAGTTATGTCTGGGTTGTTGTCACGAACAAACCGAGCAACCTGAACACCATGGGAGTGATCATGGATATTTATAAGAAAGATGGCAGTGAATACAAATTACATGAAACCAAGGAATTCGATCTGCCCCAGGCGGATCTTCAGACTACATATTTTAAATACTCTTTTTATACCGGAGGCGATTACAAACTGAAAGTTTATAATAAGGACAGCAAGTGGATCAATGATGCGTATATCAACGTAGCCGTAAAAGGGGATAACGGAAATAGCTACAAAAGCTCAGAGGACGACCCTTATGTTGGTTCTGAAGTGTATGTATCACTTGGTCTGAATGAAGAATCCGGTTACCTGGGTGAAAAGACAACGGCCGTGGACATCGACAAGAATAAAGGCAGCTACGTTTGGATAGTGGTAACCAATAAACCGAATAAACTGAACACGAGTGCCGTGATCATGGATGTGTATCGTAAAGAAGGTTCAGAGTACAAGTTGTATGAGACCAAGAATTTCGATCTGCCTAAATCAACCCTGCAAACGACTTACTTTAAGTATTCTGTTTACAAGAGCGGAGATTTTCAGTTCAAGGTGTACAATAAGGATAGCAAATACATCAATAAAGCATTCCTGAACGTTGGATATTTTTAGGTAATTATTTAAGCGCCGGCGGGATCCTGCAAAGAGGAATACTCTTCATTTTGTGAAGATTTGCTTTGTGGAGACGCTCGTAGATATCAAGAACTTTTCTTTGTCGCTCTGAAAGCCTTGAAAACTCTGAGGGCTCTTTCAGAAAATTCATGGCCCATTCCAATTCATCATAACTCGCGCCGATCTGTTCTTCATCGGATCGCCCGTCTTCCCACAAACCATCGGTAGGTTTTGCATCAAGTATCGGTTGGATGATACCCAGCTCTTTTGCGAGCACGTAAACATCAGATTTCATCAGGTCGGCGATCGGACTGATGTCAACGCCTCCGTCTCCGTATTTTGTAAAGAAACCTACGCCAAAATCTTCCACTTTATTACCTGTTCCGGTTACGCAGCGTTTATGATGCGATGCGTAAGCATAAAGTGTTGTCATTCGTAAACGCGCTCTTGTATTGGCCATCGTAAGCCAGTCCTGAACGCCTTTTTCTAAAGTGGACTCCATTTTCTCAAACGCTCCTGTTAGATCAACTTCTCTCGTTTCCACATTCGTAAAAGTCTTTTTAAGCCATTCCAGGTGCTCTTTTGCGCGCAGATGCTCCGAAGCAGATTGTCGGATAGGCATACTGATCGCAAGGACAGGTAGTCCTGTACGTGCGCAAAGAACAGAGGTAAGCGCGGAATCAACTCCCCCGGATATGCCAACAACAAATCCTTCGAGGTGGTTTGCGGTAATGTAATCGCACAACCAACCTGTGATGTACCGAATGACCTCTTTTGTATTCATAACATAAAAAAACCCCGAAGCGTAATGACTTCAGGGTTGCTAAATTAGGAATAAACCGTTTAGAAGAGGATCCCTACCGTAAGGCCTACGTTCCTTGAAATGACCTTCTCGGAAAGTGCCCTCTTAGTTGGGTCTGTGTTTGAGGAGAGCGGTCCTGGATCTTTGATCAGGTAGATCGAATTCGGTCTTAATACATTAAGAAAACCTTGTGTGAAATTTAATCCAAAGATGATCGATGTTGAACCCGACAAATTGTACTCAGCGCCTGCGCCGATGGTAAGCCCGATATTCACGATGCCCATGTCATTCGTGATATCCAGGTCCTCCTTGGTTGCCGGACTCCCCGGCAGATTGACATTTGTGGATGCAGATGTCTTATTGATAGGACGAACATTATCCTCGCATCTTGCTTTTAATTTGAATGAAAGAGGAAACCCGAATTGCCCGAAATAGGTCATCATACCTATCTCTTTTGTGCGGAGCCGGAGCGTTAAAGGAATTGTCAGGTAGTTTACTTTGTATGTTCTTTCATCGAGAATGAAATTCAGGTTAGAATCAAGAGGATCTTTGATGAATTCATTATCCAGGTTAAGCTGGTAAGCTACCGTGTCCAGAAACTTCAATTTCCCGCCATCATAATCCACTTGCAAGCCGGTACAGAACCAGGCAGAGCCGGCAAGCCGAAAGTCCATCATCAAACCATAACCGAATTTGAGGTTGACTCCTGCATTTTCGATCTTTTTCGGATCATCCGGCTTGTACCAGTTGACCGAAGGGATCATTTTCAGCCCGAATTTGAAGGATTTATCATCGTCCTGTCCAAAGAAGGGTTTGCAGATGAAAGCGGCAAGCAAGAATAGGATAGTTCTGGTTTTCATGTGTGAGAATGTTTAGTGATACAAACCTACTTATTTTTTTTGTCATGGGAATAGCAATCATTGTGCCAGTCCTTTCGGACAGGAATTGTTAATTTTATGGTCTCATGATCCCCGGCTATAGGCGCAATATTCTGGCATGCTGTATCGCATGGTGCTCCTTCTCTTGCGGCTCTGACCAATTCCGTATCGATACCACAGGTGTAGATGTGGCCCCGGTCAAAATATCCCGCTTCGACAGGATGCTGTTCTCTATGGATTCAGTTTCCTATTCTGGTTCCGTGGAAACCATACGGAATAGGTATGGCGCATTTTTCGACGGGTTCGCGCAGCAGATAATTTATAATAAAGGCCCGGAGGATTCTTTATTCCCGGGGGTGCTCATGACTTTCATATCTGATCCGGGAATGCGACAGCTTTATGATTCGGTACAAGCCCACTATCCGGACCTCACTTCACTGGAAATGGAACTGACAGAGGTGTTTAAACGCTGTCGCTATTTCTTTCCAAAAGCACATCTCCCGGGAGTTACTGCTTGCGTAACCGGTCTTAATTTACCAATGAGTTTTTCGGATTCGCTCATTGGGATAGGTCTCGATATGTACCTGGGAAAAGGTTCCGGGATCTACGACCTCGCACAGTTGGAACAGTATCGCCGGGAGAATATGAATCAAGGAAATATCATTCCCGATTTTATCCGCGCATGGGCCATGTCGACCTTCGAACGAAAAGAAAAGAAGACCGATGTGCTCTCCGAGATCATCTTTAATGGTAAGATACTATACCTGACCGAAGCACTTGCGCCCGGTCTCCATGATACGATCCGTATCGGCTATACAAACGCTGAACTTGAGTGGTGTAAGAAGAATGAAGAAAATATATGGGGCTTCCTTGTCCAAGATGAAAAACTGTTCTCAACGGAAGACGAAAAGATCGCTCAATTCAATAACGAAGGCCCCTTTACGCCGGGCTTCAACAAGGAATCCCCTTCACGTACAGGACGCTGGATCGGGTGGATGATAGTACGTAAATTCATGCAGGAAAATCCTGAGATCACATTGGAACAGCTCATGGACGAACACGATCCGAACAGGATACTAAAAGATTCACATTATAAACCTTCCTAATCTTGTACAATGGAAAATATATCTGAAATAATATTCAAGGTTGAGCTCGACGAAAACAAGCTGCCTAAAAAGATCCTCTGGGAAGCACCTGACGCCAATGAAAAAAGCAGCTGCAAATCCGTGATGATCGCTATTTGGGATGCTGATGAAAGTAATACACTTCGTATGGATCTGTGGACCAGTGACATGTTGGTGGATGAAATGAAACGTTTCTTCCATCAGAACCTTTTATCCATGGCAGACACCTTTCAGAAGGCCACCGGTGAGAAACAATTGATGGATGAGCTCAGGGCCTATTGTGGCTATTTTGCTGAAAAAATGGAGTTGGTCGAAAAAGGACCCCTGCCCAAGCAACCTTAGGGAGCACGTTTGCGTCTTATTATCAGCAACTTATAAAGAATTTGGTTTTCCAAGACCCTTTCTTTACATTTGCTTTGTAAAATCCTGTTTTACAGGTTACTAAAACAACCCGGCATGAAGTACATTACTTCCTTTGCGATAGTGTTCGTTCTCGTTCTTTCCCTGTCGCTCAAAGCCCAATTGATCTTTTTTAATAATGGAGCTACCATTTGGTCCGGTCCTTCTTCCATTATACAAGTCAACGGCGGTATTGAAAATAACAGCTCAACCAGTAACGGTCGTGTTGAACATCACGGAACAATGACCGTTGATAACAGCACAACACCGGGTGATGTTCGCCTGAACAACAGTTCCGTTTGGCTAGGAAATGGTGAGATTCGGGTGGAAGGAGATTGGGTGAATAATGCAGTTTTCATCCACCAGTTAAGTGAAGTGAAACTTGATGCAAATAATAACCCTCAGCTTATCACCGGAACGGTAGCAGATACCTTTCATATCCTCAGGTGCCAGGGTAATGGTACAGGACTCAACAGGGTCAAAACACAAACGCTAAACGTTTGGATCGACAGTCTTCTTGATCTTACCAACAGGGAACTTGCAACGGGCATCAACACAAATTTTGTTCTGAATCCTGATCCTACCGTTGTTACTAATATCACTTCCACAATGGGACAGGAGGGCTTTGTGAGTTCGCTTGCTCCGGGTGTGCTTTCCAGGGCAACTAACCAGGCTACGGGTTATCTTTTCCCTACCGGTTCAAGTATTGTATTAACTCGTTACCGCCCTGTTGTTCTCAACCCGCAGAATAACAGCGTCAATGATTATACGGTTCGTTTCATAAATCATGATGCAGACAACGACGGCTTCATTAGAAGTTCAAACGACGGTATTCCTTGTCTCACTATTGATACTTTTTATCATGCTATACTCCGCCCTTTGGGAACAACAGCGGCCGACATAACGATCGGTTACGATCCACCGGCTGACGGAACGTGGGATGGAATGGCGCATTGGAGAACCACCAACACAATGTGGAATGACATGGCGTCTTCTACCCTGGTTAATCCGGGTACGCTTGGAAACTATTCTACTTTGACTCGCTTGAACTGGCTTTTTGCTAACCCGGGCGAACCGTATCTTCTTACCGAGATCAAACCGGCAGCTCCTCAAATCGTCTGCCCGGGTATCGTCTGTGCCAATACTCCCAACGGAGGTTTCACGGTCAATGGAACCGGAACCGCATACACCTGGACAGTTGGAAACGGAACGATATCAACCGGTCAGGGCACGGATTCGATCACAGTTATATGGACCGGCACAAGCGGTTGGGTTTATGTTGTTGAAAATTCACCTTCAGGATGTCCTTCATTACCTGACTCCTGTTTTGTAAACGTTTCTACTCCTCCTATTGCTGATTTCGATACCATTGGGATCGGATACTACAATCCGCTTTATTCTTTCCTTGATTCCTCTACCGGTGCAATCACATGGTTCTGGGATTTCGGTGATGGCAGCACTTCCTTGTTGCAGAATCCGAATCACCAGTACAATGGCGCCGGAACGTACATCGTAACGCTCATTGTAACCAACGCAAACGGTTGCGTAGATACGATTCAAACAACGATCATTGTTCCCGAAGGCATCCTTATTCCTAACGTATTTACACCGGACGGTGATGGGATCAACGATGAGTGGTATATTCCAAATTCAGGAATGGAATCATTCAGGGTTCAGATCTTCAACCGTTGGGGCACAAAAATATTTGAAGCGGAATCAGACGAGATCCGCTGGGACGGAAGGTCCACCGCGGGCGTGATGATGTCGGACGGTACCTATTATTATATCCTGGATGCCGTGTTGAAAACCCAGTCAGGCAATGTACCGGTCGTTGATTTCGCAACGGGTTACATTACATTAATTACTGCCAAGAAAAAATAATTAGAAGATACTTTTCTTTAGAGAAAGCCCTGGAAATTATTCGGGGCTTTTTTATTTTTGGTTCACCAGCTCATCAATATAATCGAGCAATTCTTCCCGGCCGACCTTCGTAACGGCTGAGCTGAAGAAAAATCCGGGCATTTCTTCCCAGTTTTTAAGTATATCGTTCCGCAAGGATGTAAAATTCTTATCAAGTTCATTCTTCGATAATTTGTCGCACTTCGTAAAGATGATCGCGAACGGAACCTTTTTCTTCCCAAGCCAGCTCATGAATTCCTTATCGATCTGCTGAAACGGAAGACGGATATCGATCAGCATAAAAAGACACCTGAGATTTTCCCGTGATGTGATATATGAGCTGATCAGCTGCTCAAATGCGTTTCTTTGTGCTTGTCCCGCTTTCGCGAAACCGTATCCCGGAAGATCAGTGAAATAGATCTTTTCATTCACTAGAAAGTGATTGATCAATTGTGTCTTCCCCGGCCGGGCAGCGGTCTTCGCCAGGTTCTTTATTGCGCAGAGCATGTTGATCAGGGATGATTTTCCAACATTAGAGCGACCGATGAATGCAAACTCAGGAAATCTTCCGGCGGGCAATTCACGAATCGCGGGAGAACTCTTGACAAAACTTGCGCTTTTCACCTTCATGGTAAAATAATATTTACGGCGTTAAGCACTAAACCGGAGATGCCTCTCTTTCTTGGTCGGGTATATATCATTCAGCGTTACCATGATCCCCGTTTCTTCCACATCTCCGAAGGCGTCATTGACGGCTGTGCCGAACGTACGCATCGTCGGCGATAAATTCATATACGCATTGATCAATGGCGGAATGTTCTCGCCAAGGAGACGCACATTTTGATTGAGAATGGTATGCGCTTCTTTATAACTCATCTCTTTACGGAAGAGCGGCCGGATATCATCGAGGCTCGTTTTATATCCCATCGGATCTTTTGCTGTAACAAGGCCTTCGGGATCCGGAAAATAATAGTTCATGAAATAAATGATCATATCCCGCGCTTTTGGATTGAAATGGGTGTACATCGTAACTTTACCGAAGAAAAAGCGGATCTCAGGATTCAAAACTACGATGGCACCTAACCCGTCCCAGAGGTTATCAAGTGAAAACAGTCCTTTCCTGTTCTGGCTGCTTGGCTGGTATTTGGGCTGGACAAATGATCTTCCCAGCTCAACAGTAAGAGGAAGATACTCATCTATGAATTTCTTCGAAAAATTCAGCAGGTGAGACGTGGCTAAAGACGGTCGGTACGATGCATCAACTGAAACGTCACTTCCTTTGATGAACCGATACCCCCCAACGATCTCCCGATCTTCGGGGTTCCAGACAATAAGCTGGCTATAGGTTCTTTCACCGGAATCAAATTCGTCAAGATCGCATTCCTTCCCTGTTCCTCCTCCTGCATTTCGGAATGTTATTTCCCTAAGCCGGCCTATTTCCCGGAGTGTAGCGGGTGAATCATCTTCGCGCACGATGTATACCCTGTTGTTCCCGTTGTTGGTGTTTCGCACAAACCGTTCTTCAGAAAGCTCCTGCTCCAGCAGGTTACGGTCGACAGGGGGAATGATGTCTTTCATGATGGACCTGAATACTTGGGGATCTGCAGGTCCATAAAACTACGAAAAAAGGTGCTGTCAGGAACCCGGATACGAGGGATCAAATTCCGCTTCCGGTTGCGTAGAAAGCGAATATACAAAGTGCCGGACCTTGTTGGCCCAGTGATGGGGGCTATGTGTATTATCGAAGACTTCCCAGGGTATAGGTTTTCCGATCGTTATGTGAATTTCCTTTCCCTTTTGTTTGTACATCTCATCTACCAGCCAAAGCATTTCGATATTAGCTTTGATACCGATTTTCTTTCTGAAATTGGAAAGATCATAAAAAAAATGCCGGTTACGACCGGAAATATGGATCGGCAACACATTTTTTCTGTGTTGCTTCGATTTCGTGATGAAACTCTTTTTCCAGTCCAGGTCCCGGATCAGCCCTTTTCGCTTTCTTGAAACCAATCCTGCAGGAAAGACCAGCACCAGTTCCTCTGATGCATAAGCTTTGTCGATCATGGCCAGGTGCTCCGCCTGGTTCCTGCCAAGCGTATTAACCGGAAGGAAAAGTTCGCGAAGGTTCTCGAGGTTCATCAGGATATCATTCACAAGGAATTTTATGTCCTTTCGCTTCTTTCCTGCGACATGCAATAAGGTCATAGCATCCAGCGCGCCCAGTGGATGATTAGAGACCCCGATCAGGCCCCCTGCTGCAGGCACATTCTCAAGCCCGGTGAAAGTAATCCTGGCTCCGAAATTGCTGACGATATCGTCAACAAATTCCATTCCGGAGTGATGACCAAATTCTTTTATGAATGCATTGACGTCATCTTCATGTATGACCCTTCTGAGCCAGGAAATGATGAAGCCGGGCAGGAATCGGTAAAGCTTCGGATTCTTCTCTCTGAAAACCTTCCGAAGATCGATCAGTTTTTTCGCAGAACCGCTGTGTTCCATAAGCCTGCGTAAATGTACGGGAATCTGCCTGCTGTACTTCACACGCTTTGACCGGGTTTTCAGACAATCTTCTCCCACCCGTCAAACCCCTCCGGAACCTGCGATTTGCGGGCCTTTCAAGGGAGCTAAGTGCTTCAGAATGAAAAGTTTTCAACAAAAGTGGTAGAAAGTGGTAAAAAGTGGGATAAACCTTGTAATTTTAACGCCCAAGGAATTTACCCTATGAACCTGTTTGGTGTGTATGAAGGAACTGCTGATGCAAAAGGCCGAGTGATGTTGCCTGTAGCATTCAAGTCGCAGTTAGGCAGATCGTTGAAGAAGGGATTTGTTCTTAAGCAAAGCATTTTCTCAAGATCCCTCGAGTTGTACCCGCATGAGACCTGGAACACCCTGGTGAAAGATGTCAATCAGCTGAACAGGTTCGTGAAGAAGAATGTGGAGTTCATCCGGATGTTCAACTACAATGTGCAATCGGTTGAACCGGATTCGAACGGAAGGTTCCTGGTTCCCCGTGATCTGGCAAAATCTGCGGGGATAAGGAAGGATGTCGTAATGGCAGCCGCAGGAAATATGATCGAACTCTGGGATAAAACAGCCTACAACAAATTCATTAAGGATTCGGGTACAAGTTTCGAAAAGCTTGCGGAAGAGGTGATGGGAAATAAGAAAGCAGAAGAATGACGTTCCACGTCCCTGTCCTTCTGAAGGAGTGCATGGATGGATTGCAGATCAGAAAGGGCGGAACGTATGTGGATGCAACTTTCGGTGGCGGCGGACATAGCATGGAGATCTTGTCTCTGTTGGAAGAAGGAAAACTTTTTTCGCTCGACCAGGATCAGGAAGCCTGGATGAATAAGATCGAGGATGGGAGATGGACACTGGTAAGAGCCAATTTCCGTGACATCATAAGCGCGATGAAACGGGAAGGAGTTGAAAAGGTGGATGGGATCCTGGCTGACCTGGGAATATCTTCCAGGCAGATCGATGAGGGAGAAAGAGGATTCTCGATCCGGCTGGACGGGCCGCTCGATATGAGGATGAACAGGGATACTAACCTCACGGCAGAAGTGGTCGTGAATGAGTACGACGAAAAGGAGCTTTCAGGTTTGTTGCGGGAATATGGTGAGATAATAAATGCGGGTAAGGTGACCGGAATGATACTGAAGGCGAGGAAGGAGAGCAGGATCGATACGACCGGAAAGTTGGCGGCATTGATGAAACGGATCGCGCCACGAGGGAAAGAGAATCAATTCATGGCGCAGGTTTTCCAGGCCATTCGGATCGAGGTGAATGATGAATTGGGCGCATTGGAAGATCTGCTGACAGGTGCTGAGAAGCTGATCAGGAAAGGAGGAAGACTGGTGATCATTTCATATCACTCATTGGAGGATAGAATGGTAAAAAGCTATATGAAGAAAGGAAATACGGAGGGCAGGGATGTGAAAGATCTTTTTGGAAACAAGATCGTGCCCTTCGAAGAGATCACCCGGAAACCCTTGGTCCCGGGAGAGGCAGAGATCATGAAGAACAACAGGGCGCGCAGCGCCCGGCTAAGAATAGGAGAAAAAACCTAGCACAGGAATGAATAAAATAAGGGAGCAAAAGCAAGAAGAACCCCGTAAAAGTTCCAACAAAAGGCAAAGTAAGGTTGCCCGCTCCTTCGTCTCCCTTTTTAGTGGCAGTTTTCTCTCCCGGGAAGAGACTCTCAGGCAACTTCCCTTCCTCTTTTTCCTTGCATTCCTCGGCTTGCTGTATATCGGGAACGGATATTATGCGGAACGAACAGTAAGAAAGATTAGTCTCCTGACTACTGAACTCAAAGAACTCCAGTCAGAATACATCATCACCTCTTCTGAACTCATGTTCCTTTCCAAGCAATCGGAAGTCGCAAAGCTTGCAATACCACTCGGGATAAAAGAGTCCGTTGTCCCGCCGAAGAAGATCGTCGCACATAACACTAAGCCCTGAACGTGGATAACAGGAAGAACATATTACTCCGCATCTACGCCACCTACCTGATCGTGTTCATCATGGCGGGGTGCATTGTTTACCGGATCGTGAAACTGCAGGTGATGGAAAGTGAAAAATGGACCGAAGCTTCGCGGCAAATGACCTATCACTACAAGGACATTGACGCCGTGCGCGGAAACATTTTCGACGTGAACGAGAGACTTATCGCGACCTCGCTGCCGTATTTCCACATTGCGATGGATCCCAACGCAGATCCCATTACCGATGAGTTTTTTAATGAGAATATCGATTCGCTGGCGATCAGTCTGTCTTCCTTCTTTGGTGACAGAACGAAGCAGGAATACAAACGCGAGCTGATCCGGGCGAGACTTGCTAACAGCCGCTACCTCGTCTTACAAAAGGAAGTTTCCTACCGCGACCTCCAGGAGGTAAAGCAGTTTCCGATCTTCCGCCGCGGGAAATTCAAAGGTGGTTTGATCTGCACACAGATCAATAAACGGGAGTTGCCATTCCGCCTGCTTGCCGCACGCACCATCGGGTACTGGTCGGAAAATGCGAAACCCATCGGCATCGAAGGAGCTTATAATAATTACCTCGAGGGCATTGGCGGAAAGCGGCTGATGAAACGGATCGCAGGCGGAGTGGATATGCCTGTGAATGACAACAACGAAGTTGATCCGGATGATGGTGCAGATATCGTAACCACCATAGACATCAATCTTCAGGATGTTGTCGAGACAGAACTTCTCACCCAGCTTATCAGCCACAAAGCGGAACACGGATGCGTTGTGCTCATGGAAACTCAAACCGGTGAGATACGTGCCATCGCTAATCTCACCCGAAAAGATTCAAATGTATATGTTGAATCCTATAACTACGCTATAGGCTATGCCACCGAACCGGGATCCACTTTCAAGCTCGCATCGCTCATGGCGGCGATTGAGGACGGATACATAAACCTCGGTGACGAAGTAAACGTAGGCGACGGAGAAATGAAATACTCCGACCTCGTCATGAAAGACAGCCATCGTCCTAAAAAATCGAAAATGACCGTTAAGGAAGTTTTCGGAACCTCGTCGAACGTCGGCATCTCAAAACTCATCTGGAAGTATTACAGCAAGGATCAGCAAAAATTCATCGACCGGATATGTGAAATGCATCTGGACAAACCTCTTGGGCTTGAGATCCCGGGTGAGGGCGCGCCACTGATCAAAAAAGTAAAAAGCAGCGACTGGTCGGGGGTTACGCTCCCGTTTATGTCGATCGGCTATGAATCCCTGCTTACGCCCATACAGGTGCTTGCCTTCTACAATGCGGTGGCCAATGACGGCAGGATGATGAAGCCAATTTTTGTGAAGGAGATTCGCAAACGCGGAAAAACGATCCGTGAATTCAAACCGCAGCAATTGGGAGGAAACATCTGCTCTCCCAAAACCATCATGCTGGCAAAAGAACTCCTGGAAGGGGTTGTGGAGAACGGAACGGCAAAAAGTTTACAGAACAACATTTATAAGATCGCGGGCAAGACAGGCACAGCGCAGATCGCGCAAAAGGGCAAATACAAGAATTACGGAAAGGTCAAGTACCAGGCTTCCTTTGTTGGGTACTTCCCGGCCGATAAACCTAAATACTCCTGTATCGTGGTTGTTAGCGCACCTTCCAACGACGCGTACTATGGTGCGCTCGTTGCCGGTCCGATCTTCAAACAGGTTGCTGACAAGGTATACTCAAGTTCGCTGGATATTCATGAGAAAGTAAATTTCTCTCCCCAATACGCTTCTCTTGATCCGCCTAAAGTAAAGCACGGCTCAGGGACCGACTTGAAAACACTCTATCAATTACTCAGCTTAAAGTCCGGAAACCCCGAGGAAGACAACGACTGGGTGAAGGTCATCTACCGCGATTCGTTGCCCTGGTTTTCCGGCAGCAATGTTCGCGAAACGCTTAGAAAGGGATCTGTGCCGGACGTGAGCGGCATGGGAGCGCGGGATGCGATCTATTTATTGGAAAATGCAGGCTTATCAGTGAAAATATATGGAAGCGGTAAGGTAAGGGAACAATCGCTTATTGCAGGAACAAAATTCAATAAGGGAACAAGTATTACACTTCAACTGAATTAATGAAGTTATTGAAGGACATATTATACAAAACATCGATTCTGGAGGTTTCCGGAAGTACGAACGTAGCCATTACATCTGTTACGTTCGACTCAAGGAATGTTACAAAGGATTCCCTCTTTGTTGCGATGAAAGGCACAAAAACAGACGGTCATACCTACATCCCGGAAGTAATCGCTAAGGGTGTAGCTGCGATTGTTTGCGAGGACCTGCCTGAGATCAGCACGGGTAGCGTATCCATCATCAAAGTAAAAGATTCGGCGCAGGCGCTTGGTGTGATCGCTTCAAATTTTTTCGATAATCCTTCTGAAAAACTGAAACTGGTGGGCGTAACCGGAACGAATGGCAAGACGACCGTGGCAACACTTCTTTACCAGCTTGTCCGATCAATGGGCCATAAGGCGGGACTTTTTTCTACCGTTCGAAACAAGATCAATAACAAGGAGGTTGCTGCTACACACACGACGCCTGATCCTGTACAGATCAACAGCCTTTTGTCACAGATGCTGGAAAAGGGCTGCACCTATTGCTTTATGGAAGTAAGCTCCCATGCGATTGTACAGAACAGGATCGCAGGGTTGAAATTCACCGGCGGGATCTTCACAAACCTAACGCATGATCATCTCGATTATCATAAAACCTTCGCGGATTACCTGAAAGCGAAACAAAGCTTTTTCGATCAATTAACCCCTGAGGCATTTGCGCTTGTTAACAAGGACGATCCCAACGGCGAAGTGATGCTGCAGAATTCCAAAGCCATCACTTACACTTATTCTCTGAAAAGCTCAAGTGATTTCAAATGCAAAGTGATGGAGAACCAGTTTGCCGGACTTCTTCTCAATATTGACGGAACCGAGGTGTGGACAAAACTGATCGGGCATTTCAATGCGTATAACCTGCTGGCCGTGTATGCTGCAGGCGTATTGTTGAAAGAAGAGAAGATGGCTGTATTGACATCTTTAAGCACGCTTTCGCCGGTGGAAGGCAGATTTCAGTATCACCGCACCGACGGCGGAGTAGTGGGCATCGTGGATTATGCACATACGCCTGATGCCTTACAAAATGTTTTGAGAACGGTTCATGAGATCCGAACCGGCAATGAAAAGGTCATCACCGTTGTTGGTTGTGGTGGCGACAGAGATCCGTTCAAACGACCCATCATGGCAAAGATCGCCGCGGAGAACAGCGATAAAGTGATCCTCACATCCGATAACCCGAGAAACGAGGATCCGAATGCTATCCTTAAACAGATGAACAAAGGTGTTGAGGCACAAAACAAAAAGAAAGTATTGACTATTAGTGACCGCAGAGAAGCCATCAGAACAGCATGTTCTATGTCGGAACAGCGCGACATCATTCTCATTGCAGGAAAGGGACATGAGAACTACCAGGAAATAAAAGGTGTGAAACATCCTTTTGACGATATGGAAATATTACAGGAAACATTGAAAATGTTAGAGAAATAATGTTCTATTATTTATTTCAATATCTCGATCAGCAATACGACTTCCCGGGCGCCGGGCTGTTCCAGTACATCTCTTTCCGTGCTGTAATGGCCATCCTTGTCTCACTGCTTATCTCCTGGGTGTTTGGAAAACATATCATCGGAATGCTGAGAAAGAGACAGGTGGGTGAGACCATTCGGAATCTCGGACTGAAAGGACAGGTTGAAAAACAAGGGACTCCAACCATGGGCGGACTGATCATTCTTTCAGCCATCCTTATTCCAACTTTACTGTTCGCAAGACTTCAGAATGTATACGTCGTTTTGATGATCATTACAACGGTCTGGCTAGGACTGATAGGTTTCATTGATGATTATATCAAGGTATTTAAGAAGGATAAAAAGGGCTTACATGGAAAATTCAAG
>Ga0247727_10000657_pt1 | contig 84736 bp, 78 predicted proteins | sample WisWelCaveWW1625_FD_202498 | JGI IMG/M metagenome (GOLD analysis project Ga0247727, IMG submission 202498) | Biofilm microbial communities from Wishing Well Cave, Virginia, United States - WW16-25 | ecosystem: Environmental > Aquatic > Deep subsurface > Groundwater > Cave microbial mat | place...
CGGAGGTCGAGAGCGCGGATCCCGCGCGGCTCGTCGTCGTGGCCTACGACGGCGCGATTGCCTTTCTGCTTCGGGCGCAGAATGCGTTGGAAGGGGGACGGCCGCACGAGGCGGCGCCGCACATTTTCCGGGCGAAGCGGATCATCCTCCACCTTCTCGCGTCGCTCGACGCCTCGGCAGGCGACGTGACGGTCAACCTCGAGCGACTCTACGCGTTCGTGCTCCGGCGGCTCGCGGAGGCGGCGCTCGCGCGCGACGCGGCCGCGCTCGAGGACGGACTCCGCATCCTGTCGGGATTGCGAGGCGCGTGGGCGCAGGTGGCGGAGGCGGCAGCGCTCGAGCCGGCAGCCGAAGTGTCCGCGGCCAGCTCCGCGGTATCGGTCACGGGATAGGGGGGGCGCGGTGCGGAACGTAACGGAGCAGAGCGACAGGGTCGTCCTGACGGAGGAGTTGGTCTCTGTGTACGAGCGACTCGTGCCGCTCGCGGCCGAGCAGGTCGCTTGCCTTCGGCGGGGCGACATCGCGGGGTTCGAGAGGCTCCTCGGCCAAAAGGAGCGCGTGATCGAGGAGGCGCGCGCGCGGATCGGCGCCGAGTCGGAGCGTCTCGCGGACGCGATCCCCTCCGGCGCGGCGGACGACGCGCGGCTCGTCGCCCGCGCCGAAGAAGCGATCCGGAACGTCTTGGCGAACGAGCAGCAGGCCCTCGCCGTCCTTCTCGCCGCGCGCGATCAAGTGAGCGGCGAGCTCTCTGGCCTCGCGCGCGCCGACGCGGGGCTTCGCGGGTACGGCGGCGCGGCCGCGGCGACGCGCGCCTACGACCAGCGCGGCTAGCGCGCGGTCGTCAACGATCAGGAGCTGAGCATGGATCTTTCGGGAATCGGAAAACCGCTCGGTCGAATCGACCGCTCGTCGCCGAAGGGGGCGGCGCCAAGGCCGGCGCCCGACGCGGCCGGCGCCCCCGACCAGATCGAGTTGTCGAGCGAGGCGAGCGAGGTGATCGCCGAGTACGACGCGGTTCGCGAGTTGGCGGCCGCGGCGCCGCCGATCCGACAGGAGCGCATGAGCGAAGTCCGCGAGCGGATCGCGTCCGGAGATTACGATCGTCCCTCCGTTCGGAAGGCCGTCGCATCGAAGCTCGCGGAGGCGAACCTCGGTCTTTTGCCCCGGCTCGCATAGGCCGGCGGTCCGGATGACGGAGCCGCCGTGAACGTCGCGCCGCGGGCGCCGCACGCCCCGGGAAGTCCCATCGCCCTCCCCGATCAGCTCCAGCGTCTGAAGCGGACGCTCGAAGACGGGCGTCTCGCTCGCGCGCGCCTGACGGCGCTCGAGGCGATCGCGCGCGAGGTTTCCTCCGGGACCGTGCTGAAAGACACGCTCGGCCAAATCCTCGTCCACTTGCAAGCGCCGCTCGGCGCGAGCTTCGGTTTCGCAGTCCTTCTGGGCGATCGCGCGAATCGTCCGACCGTCGAAGTCGCGCGCGGGTTCGACGCATGCCCGGATCTTCGGGCGCTCACGATCGAGAGGATGGCGAAGGTCGTCGCGTCGGACAGCTCGCCGCTCTTCGTCGCCGACGCGCGCCGCGAGATCCGCATCCCGGAGCTCGGCGCGCACGCCGCGAGCGTCGAGTCGGCGGCCCTCGTTCCGCTCTGGGCGAACAATCGCGTTTACGGCGTGCTCGGCCTCTTGACCGCGCCGCGCGCGCCGCGCCTCGCGGAGGAGGACGTCGCGTTCCTCGCGGTCGCGGCGACACAGCTCCACGGTCTCATCCGCGAGGTCTCGTCGCGCCGGCTGAGCCTCCACCTGTTGACGCGGCTCGTCCGCCCTCTGACGGCGGCGCTCGAGGCGCGCGACCCGTACACGCGCGGCCACTCCGAGCGGGTCGCGAAGTACTCGCTCGCTGTCATCCACGAGCTGGAGATGGCCGGGGTCCTCGACTTCTCGGAGGAGTTCCGGAACACCGTGCGGCTCGCCTCGTTTCTCCACGACATCGGGAAGATCGGGGTGAGCGACGCGATCCTCAACAAGCCGGGAAGTCTCACGCCCGAGGAGTTCGAGACGATCAAGGGGCACACGCTCAAAGGCGCGCAGATTCTCGAGGGTCTTCCGGAGCTGGCCGACGTCATCTCGGGCGTCGTCAGCCACCACGAGCGCTGGGACGGATCCGGCTACCCGCACGGCCTCTCGGGCGGCGAGATCCCGCTCCTTGGGAAAGTGATCGGGATCGCCGACGCGCTCGACGCGATGACGACCGACCGCCCGTACACGAAGGGGATGCCGCTCGCGGAGGCGATGAAGCGTCTGAAGGCGATGGCGGGGACGAAGCTCGACCCCGACATCGCCGCGGCGCTCTCGGCGGCGCACCGGAACGGCCTGCTCGAGCAGGAAGCGCTCGAGGACGACCCGATCGATGTCGGGAGCGGCGACTACGCGGCGATCGAGCGGATCTTCTCGCGCGGGATCCACGACCTGCCGGCGCTCCCGCAGATCGTCACGCAGGTCCTCGAGCGGACGCGCGACCCGAAAGCGCCGATCCGCGACATCGTGCGCCTCGTGTCGCGCGACCAGGCGCTCGTCATCCGCATCCTGCGTCTGGTCAACTCCGCGTACTACGGGTTTTCACGGAAGATCGCGACGATCAACCTCGCGGTCGCGATCCTCGGCTACCGCGCGATCCAGAACCTCGTCCTCAACGTCGGCGTCGTCGGCGCTTTCCGGGAGATCATGAAGTCGCGCGACGACCGGCGGACGGCGCTGTTCGAGCACTCGATGGAGTGCGCCGTGCTGGCGAAGGCGTTCGCGCTCAAGCTCCCGTCGCTCGACGTTCAACAGGACGAGGCGTTCACCGCGGGCCTGTTGCACGACATCGGAAAGATCGTCCTGGAGCAGTACGCGAAGACCGAGGCCGGTCGCGTCGCGGCCGTCCGGGCGGAGAAGGGGATTCCCGAAACGGAAGCGGAGACGGAGGTCCTCGGCGTCGACCACGCGTCGATCGGCGAGTGGATCGCGATGCGGTGGAACATCCCGATCCGACTTCGCGAGGCGATCCTGTACCACCACCGGCCGTTCGCGGCGCTGGAGCGTGCGCCCGGCGTGTTCGGCCTCGTGAAGCTCGTCGCGCTGGCCGACAAGTTCTACTACCTCAGCCGGGAGGCGTCCGGGCCGGAGGAGATCGTCGCGGGCCTCGCGGTTTCGTCGCTCAGCGAGCCGGGGCTCTCCCCGGAAGTCGTCGGCGAGATTCTCAAGGCGGTCGAATCGGAGAAGCGCGAGTTCCGCGAAATCTTGGCGGGCGGAGACGGCAAGTCCTAGGGCGGAAGGTTTTGTTGACAGGGAGAAAAGGTGGCGCCTAGAATGCCGGCTCACTGGTCGGATTTCGGTCGGGATCTGGTGCGCGAGATCAGGGAAGCGAGGAGGTCTCTTCTGCCGACGACGATCGTGGTCGTCTCCCGCGACGCGTCGCTCGCGCCGGCTGTGCGGTGCGCGTTCCGCCGCCGGCGACCGAGCGTTCTTCGAGCCCGAGACGCCGCAGATGCCCTCCGTCTCGCGCGCTCCGGCGCGAACCTCGTCATGATCGACCTCGATGCGCCTCGCCTGCCGGTTCGGGGGCTCCTCGATCGCCTGGCGCTCCGCGCGCCGTCGGCCTCGACCGTCCTCGTCGCAGGGCGGAAGGGGTTCGCGCGCGCCGCGACGCTCGCGCGCGAGCGCGGCGCCGAGGTCGTCACCAAGCCGGTCGCTGGCCCGCGGCTCCGGCGCGCCGCAAACCTCTCCGCGAAGCGCCGCGCCGTCGAAGAAGAGAGCCGCGTGTTCGTCGACCGCCTCGTCGAATCGAACCGCCTCCTGACCGAAACGCAGAGTCAGCTCCGGCGCAAGGTCCTCGCGATCAACGAAGAGGTCCTCGCGCTGCAGGAACTCAACGCGAGCATCTTTCAAAACATGGGGTGGGGACTCCTCGTGATCGACGCGGCCGGTCGCGTGACGCGGATCAACCGTGCGGCGAGCGAAATCCTCGCCGTCGCCGAGCGCGACGCCCTCGGCCGGCCCGCGAGCGACGTGTTCGCGACGGGCGACGGGACGCTCTTCGAGCGCGCGCTCGGCGGCGAGCCGCTGCCGTACGACGTCGAGGTCGCGGCCCGCGCGGGCGACGACGGCCGGGTGCCGCTCCTGCTCCGTACCTCGCTGTTGCGCGCCGCGGACGGGACCGCCGCGGGACTCGTCGTCCTGTTCAGCGACTTGACGCGGCTCAAAGCACAGGACCGCGAGCTGCGGCGCGTCGAGCGGCTCGCCTCGCTCGGTGAACTCTCCGCGGGGATGGCCCACGAGATTCGCAACCCGCTCGCCGGGATCGAGGCGACGGCGGAGCTTCTCGGCAAGCGGATGCCCGAAGCGGACCCGGGCCGCGACCTGGTTGCGATGATCATCGACGAGGTCCGGCGGCTCAACCGGCTGATCGAAGACCTTCTCCGGTTCGCGCGGCCCGGAGCGCCGCAGTTCGTCCCGCAGCCGATCGGCGAGATCCTCGACCGCTGCCTCGCGCTCCTGGCGCGTTCCGCACAAGCGAAGCGGCTCTCCGTCGCGCGGGCGCTCGGCGCGGATCTCCCGGCGGTGTTCGTCGACCCGAGCCAGATGACGCAGGTGTTCCTCAACGTGATCAAGAACGCGATCGAGGCGAGCCCGTCCGCGGGCGTGTTGACGCTCGGCGCGGAGCTGGCCGCCGAAGACGGATGCGACGGCGCGGCCGGGCCGGGCGGACCGGCGCGCCCGAGCTACGTCCTCCGCGTCCGGATCGCCGACCGCGGTCCCGGGATCCCGGCCGAGAACCTCGAACGGATCTGGGATCCGTTCTTCACGACGAAATCGACGGGGACCGGGCTCGGACTTCCAATCTGTCAAAGGATCGTCGCCGATCACCGCGGGCGCATCACGATCGCGAGCGAACCCGGGAAGGGGACGGAGGTCGTCGTCCTCCTCCCCGTGCCATTCTACGGCGAGCGCGAGCGCGAGCTCCCGCTCTCCGAGGCGATCGACCGCTTGAGCACTATCTACGGCTAGAGGCCGCGAGGGAGAACACGACATGTCGAAGGGAAACCCGCCGCTCCGAATCCTCGTCGTCGACGACGAGAAGACCCTGCGCGTCGCGCTCGGGCTCTCGCTCCGCGAAGAGGGCTACCAAGTCGACGAGGCGGCGACCGGCGAGGAGGCGCTCGCGCGGTTCCTCCCCGAGCCGCACGACGTCATCCTGCTCGACCTGCGCCTTCCGGATCGCGACGGCATCGGAATCCTCAAGGAGATCCGCGCGCGGAGCGTCGATCCGATCGTGATCATGATGACCGCGCACAAGGGGGGCGAGGCCGGGTTCGAGGCGCACCGTCTCGGAGCGTTCACGTTCGTCGACAAGCCGTTCGAGCTCGATCGGATGAAGGACCTGATCCGCACCGCGCTCGAAGACAAGGCGAACCGCCGCGATCTCGTCGAGGTGACGTTTGGCCACCGCGACTCCGACCGGTTCCTTCTCGGCCGAACGGAAAAGATGAAGGAGATCCGCGACATCATCCGGAAGGTCGCTGAGTCGAAGTCGGCTACGGTGTTGATCCAGGGGGAGTGCGGCACCGGCAAGGAACTCGTCGCGAAGGCGATCCACCACCACAGCGTCGGCGTCGGCCACCCGTTCATGGTGATCAACTGCGGGTCGCTCCCGGCGAATCTTCTCGAGAGCGAGCTGTTCGGCCACGAGGCGGGCGCGTTCACCGACGCGCGGAAGAGAAAGCCCGGGCTGATGGAGTTGGCGCACCAGGGTTCGCTATTCCTCGACGAGATCGGCGAGCTGCCGCTCCCGCTTCAGGCGAGCCTCCTCCGCGCGATCGAGACGAAAGTCTTCCGCAGGGTCGGCGGGGTTGCCGATATCCAGGTCGATGTCCGGATCATCGCGGCCACGAATCGCGACCTCAAGCGCGAGGTCGCGATGAATCGCTTCCGGAAGGATCTCTTCTTCCGCCTAAACGTCGTGCCGGTCTACCTGCCGCCGCTCCGCGAGCGGCGCGAGGACATCCAGCTCCTCGCGAGCCACTTCCTCGGTCTGTTCAGCCAGGAGCTGAACAAGCAGGTCCACGTGTTCGCGCCCGAGGTGCGGCGCGTCCTCGAGGATTACGCGTGGCCCGGAAACATCCGCGAGTTGAAGAACGTGATCGAGCGCGCCGTCCTGTTGCACGACGCGGAGAAGGGACCGCTTCTCGATCAGCTCCCGCTCGAAGCGTCGTTCGGGATGCACGACGCGACGCTTGCGGCGTTCGGGCCCGGAGGGACGGCGTTCGTCGCCGGACCGCTCGCGGAGGCGGAGCGTGTCCACATTCTCGCGACGCTCCAGTGGACGCACGGCAACAAGACGCGCGCGGCCAAGATCCTCGGGATTTCGCGGCAGACGCTTCGCGAGAAGCTCAAGTCGTACGGGATCGCGGAAGAGGAAGCCGCGCTCGACCCGACCGGCCAGATCCCGATCGGCCGTTGAGTTTCTAGCCGGCGCGCGCGCGGCACTCCGGCCCTCGGCGACGGGAAGTTCCATCGCCACAACGCCCGCTGGACGTCTTCTGATGGCATAGGCTATGCGGTTGCGGCACCTCGGGAAGGAATCCCGGAGGAGGTGCTGCGTGCAGAATCCGCTCGGACTATCCGTACTTCTTCTGATCGTCGGGGTCGGTGGGCCAACGGGGAGTCCGGCGACAGGCTCGACGAGAGGCGCGTCGTCCGCGGCGTCGGCGGCGTCCTCCGCCTCCGGCGCGTCCGCGGCGAAGCCCGCGACGAGCCCGGCGTGTCTGACCGCGATTCGCCTCGTAAACGACGGCGAGCAGACTCGGCTCGAGTTCGAGATGAGCCGCGCCGCGTCCCCGACCGTTCGGCGGATCGAGTCGACGAACCTCCTGATATGCGAGTTCGGTGATTGCCTTCCCGATCCTGCGCTCGCGAATCAGACATTCTCCAACCGGCACGTCCGCGCGATTCATTTTTCCCGACAGAACCAAAATCTGATCGTTCAGGTTCAGCTCGCCGCGCCGTCGATCATCTCGGTTGCGGGGTCGGAGAGTGCGCCGCCGCGCCTCGTCGTGAGTCTGGCCGACGGAGCGCGAGCCGCGGCGGCACCCGTCGACTCGGCACGCGAGGCGGCGAAGCAAGAGGGTGCGCCGGCGGCGCCGCCGGCGGGGGCCGCGCCGGCGAAGGCATTGCCGCCGGCGCGCTCGAACGATAAATCCGAGACAAGCGAGAAAGCAGAGCAGAAAAGCGCGCGGCAGACGAGTGCGAAGAAATCGTCGGCCGTCGGGAGTCAGCCGGCCGACGATCTCCTCGCCGGGCTTCCCTCACCGAAGGGGAAGGCGACGTTCATTTCTCTCGGGGAGAAGGCGATCGCCGACGGCGAGGTCGACCGCGGGCTCGCGTACCTCGAGGCGGCGGCCGGAACGCAGAAGGCGGAAGCGAAAAGGGATCTGCTCCTCCGCGTCGCGCGGCGCGCGAGCCGGGAGGGGCTCTTCGCGCAATCGATCCGATGTTACCGGCGCGCGATCGCGAACAAGCTTCCCGATTCGCTCACGGTTCCCGTGCGGGCCGAGCTGGGGAGCGTCTTCCTCGCGAAAGGCGACGCGGCGCGCGCACTCGCGACGTGGGACTCGGCGCTCGTCGTCGCCGGCGATGGCGATGGCCACGCCGTTCGCCGCGCGCGGGCCGACGCGCTCCTGTCGCTCGGGCGCGCGGACGAGGCGCTCGACGATTTGAGGAGCCTCGCGCGGCGCGGCAGGGACGAAGCCGAAGAGGCCTATGCGGGGTACCGCCTCGGCGTCGAGTTGTCGAGGGCGGGGAAGTCGGACGAAGCGTCCGCGGCGTTCGAGCAGATGCCGTCGATCGGGCCGGCGAGCGCGGATTCGACGACGGCGTACTTCGTTCGCACGGCGCTGGTCCGGCGCGGCGACATTCTTTTCCGGTCCAAAACGCCGGAAGCGGCCGTTCCGATCTACGAGCGGGTTGTGAAGGGATGGGACGGGACGGCCGAAGCGGCGTGGGCGCTGTTCCAGATCGGGAACGTGCTCCGCCGCACCGGGAAGTTCGCCGAAGCCGAGGCGCGGTATCAGGAGCTGATCGCGCGTTGGCCCGACTCGCGCTGGACGGGGCTCGCGCGCTGGGGCGCGGGCGAGTCGGCTTCGCTCGCGCGCACGTTCGGGCCGGGGGGCGAGACCGCGCCGACTTCCGGAGCGGCCGCGCCCGCGGACGCTTCACCGACACCGACGAGCGCGCTGCAGGCCGCGCCGCCGAATGCGCCGCACGACGCGCCGGCCTCTTCGCGGGACGCGGCGCCGCCGGCCGGCCCCGCGCTTCCGGAGGACTCCGAATCGCCGACCGAGACCGAAGGAGACGGGGCCACCGAATGAAGAACGACCTCCTCGCGGATCTCGTCGCCGGGTACGAGCGGGAGCTCGGCCTCTACGCGCAGCTACTCGGTCTGGCCGAGGAGTCCGCGCGCGACGCCGATCTGCCGCGGGGCGTCGATCGCACTCTCGGGGCCCTCCGCGAGAAGGGGCGGCTCCTCGGCGAGATCGGCGAGATCGAGACGCGGCTCGCGCCGCTGAAGGACGAATGGGCGCGCGGGCGCGACGGCTCGGCCGCGGGCTCCGTCGTCGCGCTAAACGGCGTGCTCGAGCGGATCGCGCGGACTCTCGAAACGATCCTCGCGATCGAGGAGACGGGAACGCGGCGGTTCGCGGTGCGCGAGAACGTAGGCCCGGTGCGCGCGCGCCTCGCGCCGGCGGCGCCCGCGGCAGCGTACGAGACGGAAGGGACGGCGGACCGGTGTCTGAGCGTGCAGGGATGAGCGAGACCGCGGCGCTGGCCGAGGCGTTCGGGACGTTCGAGGAAGCGAGCCGCACGCTCGCCGGCGCCTACGACCGGCTCGAGGACCAATTCCGACGCGTCAATCGCGAACTCGAGCGGGCGAACCGCGAGCTCTCCCGCAGCTATCTCGAAGCGGAGTCGACGCGGCGCCTTCTCGACCGCGTCCTCGCGAGCGTTCCATGCGGAATCCTCTCCTGCGATCTCGGCGGCGTCGTGACGTCGGCGAACACGGCCTTGACGGCCATGCTGGGACGCACGGAGGGGAGCTTGCAAGGGATGCGATACGATCGTGCGATCGGCGGATGGGAGGAGGTCCTCGCCGCGTGTCTCGGCGGGGCGGAGTCGTCGCGCGCGCCGCTCACGCCGCTTGCGCCGGTCGCGCGCGAGCGCTCGCTCCGACGCGCGGACGGCGCCGTCGTCGTCGTCGAATCGACGGTCTCGTCGCTCCTGTCGTCGGAGGGCGCACCCGTCGGCCTCGTCGAGGTCGTGAAGGACCTGACGGAGGTCCGGCGACTCGAGGAGGCGGTTCGCGAAGGGCGCACGCTCGCCGCGCTCGGCGAGATGGCCGCCGGCCTCGCGCACGAGGTCCGGAATCCACTTGGCGGGATCAAAGGGTTCGCGAGCCTTCTGGCGCGAGACATCGCGGCCGACGACCCGCGCGCGCCGCTCGTCGGCCGGATCGTCGAGGGTGTCGACGCACTCAACCGGATCGTGACGGACTTTCTCGCATACGGAGCGCCGAGCCGGCCGGAGACGCGCGCGTTCGACCCGGGCGCGCTCGTCTCCGAACTGCTCGCGCTCCTCGGCGCGGAGGGTCTCGCGCGGGACCGCGTCGTCGTCCGCGCCGATTTGCCGGCGCCCGCCGCGCCCGCTCTCGCGCACGCGGACCGCGACCAGGTTCGGCAAGCTCTTCTCAATCTCTTGCGGAACGCGCTCGAGGCGACTCCCGCGGGGGGGCGCGTCGACGTGTCTGTCCGTAGCGCGGGCGGCGCGGCGCAGATCGTCGTCAGCGACTCCGGAGCGGGGATCCCCCACGCGGTCCTCGCGAGGCTGTTCCGGCCGTTCGGGTCGACGAAGCCGGGGGGGACGGGACTCGGACTCGCGGTCGCCCGCTCGCTCGTCGAGCGGAACGGCGGCTCGCTCGGGATCGAATCGAGCGCGGCCGGGACGCGCGCGACCGTCCGCATCCCGTCGGCCGCGGCCTCGGCAACGGGCGAGGAGGCCTCCGCATGACGAAGGAATCGATCCTGATCGTTGACGATGAAGCGATCCTCCGCGAGTTCGTCGGACAGACGCTTGCGCGCGCCGGCCACGCGGTCGGCATCGCGGCGGACGGGGACGAGGCGCTCGAAGCGGCCGCCCGCGACCCGTACGCGCTCGTCCTTCTCGATCAAGTGATGCCGAAGCGCAACGGTCTGAAGACTCTCGAGGCGCTCCGCGCGGCGCATCCCGAACTCCCGGTCGTGATCATGACCGCGCATGGCACCGTCGAGTCGGCCGTTGCCGCGATGCGGCTTGGCGCGGTCGACTACCTCCAGAAGCCGTTCGACGCGGACCGACTGGAAGAGGTCGTCGGGCGCGTCCTCGACGTCGCGCGGCTGCGCGCGGAGAACGAGCGGCGCGTCGAGCGGCTCGCGACGCGCGATGCGGGGCGGGCGATCGTGGGCGGCGGGCCGGCGATGTCGCGCGTCCTCTTGTCGGCGCGGGCCGCGGCTGCCTCGCGCTCGACGGTTCTGATCACCGGCGAGAGCGGCACCGGCAAGGAGCTGATCGCGCGCGCCGTTCACGAGCTGAGCCCGCGAGCCGGACGGCCGTTCATCAAGGTCAATTGCGCCGCGATCGCCGAGGGGCTTCTCGAGAGCGAGCTGTTCGGGCACGAGAAGGGCGCGTTCACCGGCGCGATCAAGACGCGAGCCGGGCACTTCGAAGCGGCCGACGGCGGAACGCTCCTGCTCGACGAGGTCGGCGAAGCGGGCGCCGCCGTCCAGTCGAAGCTCCTCCGGGTGATCCAGGAGCGCGAGGTGACGCGCGTCGGCGACGCGAAGGCGATGAAGGTCGACGTGCGGCTCGTCGCGACGACGAATCGCGACCTGAGCGCCGAGGTCCGCAGTGGACGCTTCCGCGGCGACCTCTACTACCGGCTCAACGTGATCCCGATCGATCTTCCGCCTCTGCGCGACCGGCGAGAGGAGATCCCGGCGCTCGTCGAACACTTCGTGCGGCGCGTCGCGCGGGAGACGGGCCGTCTCGTCGCCGGTGTCACGCCCGAAGCGATGCAACGGCTCGTCGAGCACGAGTGGCCCGGCAACGTGCGCGAACTCGAGAACGTGATCGAGCGCGCCGTCGTGATGGGCGCGGGGCCGCTGATCGGCGAAGACGGGATCGCGCTCGATGCGCGGCCCGCCACGACCGATCCGGGCGCGCTCTTCGCCGCGCGCGCGAGCGGCGTTCCCAGAGGCGCGTTCCCGGCCGCGGGAGCGCCGCGCGGTCGCGGGACCCTCGGCGACGCGGAGAAGGATCTGATCCTCGCGACGCTCCGGGAGGAAAACGGGAACCGAACCCGCGCGGCTGCGCGGCTCGGCGTGTCGGTCCGGACGATCCGGAACAAGCTCGCTCGCTGGCGCGCCGACGCCGCGCCGGTCGAGGAGGCGTGTCGTGTCGACTGACGGTCTCTTCTCCGCGCGCTCTCTCGAAGTCCTCAAGCTCGGCCTCGACGCGTTCGCGCTTCGGAGTCGTGTGATCGCGCAGAACGTCGCGAACGCCGCGACGCCCGAGTACCGCGCGGCGCGCGTCACATTCGAGGAGAGCCTTCGCGACGCGCTCGAGAAGGGCGAGGGGATCTCGGGCACGCGGACGGCGCCCGGCCATCTCGCGCTCGGCGGGCTTCCTCTCGAAGACGTGCGGCCCGAGATCGTCGAGTCGCCCGAGCCGACGCTCCCCGGCGACCCGAACAACGTCGTCGTCGAGAGGGAGATGGCCGACCTCGCGCAGAACCAGCTTCTGTTCCAGACCGCGGCGCGGCTCGCCGCGGCGCACTACACGACGCTCAAGGCCGCGATCCGCGGCCGTTCGAGATAGGAGGCAACTGTGGACCACGGAGCCTTTCGAAGCTTCGAGATCTCGGCGTCGAGCCTGACGGCTCAGCGGCGACGGCTCGACGCGATCGCGGAAAACATCGCGAACGCGCAGACGACACGAACGGCGGACGGCGGCCCGTACAAGCGGCGGGAGGTCACGTTTTCGGCCGCGCCCGTCGTGCCGGCGTTCCGGCTTCGGCCCGAGGGCCCGTCGCGGCTCTCGCTCGCGGCGACCGCCGGCGGCCATCGCACAGCGCCCCATTTCGAGGCGGCGCCCTCGTGGGAGACGGGCGGCGAGGTTTTGGTTTCCGAGTCGCGCGCGAGTGGAACGCGTCTGGTGTACGACCCGGGCCATCCCGACGCCGACGCGAAGGGGATGGTCGCATACCCGGACATCTCCGTCGTTCAGGAAATGGTCGAGATGATCCTGGCGAGCCGCGCGTACGAGGCGAACGTGACCGTCATCCAATCCGCGAAGGCGCTCTTCCAGAGCGCTCTCGAGATCTAGAGGAGGCTCCGATGGAGACGAACGCGGTTCGGTTGTCGAAGCTGGCGGTCCCCGGCGAGATCGGCTCGCCGGCGGCCACCCCCGCACCCGGCGGCGATTTCAAGACGAGCTTCGCCAGCATGATCAACCAGGTGCAAGGACTCCAGGAGAAGGCGTCCGCGGCGCAGACGCGCCTCGTGTCGGGCGAAGTCGAAGACATTCACCAAGTGATGATCGCGGCCGAAGAGGCCTCGGTCGCTTTCGAAATGATGATGGAAGTCCGGAACAAGTTGCTCGAGGCCTACCAGGAAATCATGCGCATGCAGATGTAGCGCCGCCGATCGCAGGGCGCGGTCGGACAGTCGATCGAGTTGAGGACGGAACAGACGGGAGGATGAAGTGGATACGGTCGCAAGGGCGATGAGCCAGATGCGGGAGTTCTGGAGACGTCTCGGAGTCAACCAGCGCGTGACGCTCGCCGTCGCGCTCGTGGTGATCGTCGGCGTCTCGGCCGGGATCCTCGTCTGGTCGGGCCGTCCCGATTACGTTCTCCTCTATTCGAACCTCAACGCCGAGGACGCGTGGTCCGTCGTCGAGGCGCTGAACAAGGAAAACGTCCCGTACAAGTTTTCATCGAACGGATCCGCGATCCACGTCCCGTCGAAGGACGTCTACCGGCTGCGGATCTCGCTCGCCGCGTCGGGCCTGCCGAAGGCCTCCGAGCTGGGCTTCGAGATCTTCGACCGGAAGGGCGGATTCGGCGTCTCCGACTTCGTCCAGCAGGTGAACTATCAGCGCGCGCTCGAGGGGGAGCTGGCGCGGACGATCACCGGCCTCTCGGACGTCGAGCACGCTCGCGTCCACCTAACGATGCCGAAGGAAAGCCTGTTCGAGCGCGAGGAGGCGAAGACGACAGCCTCCGTCGTCGTGACGCTCGCGGGGGGGCGCTCGCTCGGAGAGCGGGAGATCGCCGGGATCACGCACCTCGTCGCCTCGAGCGTCCCGCGGCTCGATGCGTCGAACGTGACGGTGATCGACGCGCGCGGCCGGATCCTCAGCGCTCCGTCCGATGACGAGACCGTCGCCGGACTCTCGAAGGGGCAGCTCGAGACGCAGCGCCGGATCGAGGAATACCTCGGCAAGAAATCGCAGTCGCTCCTCGAGGGCGTGCTCGGGCCCGGGAAGGCGATCGTGAAGGTGAACGCCGAGGTCGACTTCCGCCAGATCGACGAAACGAAGGAGACGTTCGACCCGAACAACGTCGCCGTGCGGAGCGAGGAGCGCGTCGAGGAGTCGGGCCAGGGGACGCAGGCGGGGAACGCCGAGCGTTCGATCACGAACTACGAGATGAACCGGACGATCCAGAGGATTCTCGGGGCCGCCGGCACCGTGAAGCGCCTCTCGGTCGCCGTGTTCGTCGACGGAAAGTGGATCGTCGACCCGAAGGCGAAGAAGGGGACGCTGCCCGCGTACCAGCCGCGCTCGCCCGAGGAGATCGACAAGCTGACGACGCTCGTGCGGACGGCGGTCGGGTTCGATGCGGCCCGCGGCGACCGCGTCGAGGTCGCGAACCTCCCGTTCGAGGGGGACGCGCTCGTCGTCGCGTCGGGGGGGACGGGGAGCGGCGCATCCGCCTCCGCGGCCGGCGCCGCCGGCTGGAAAGGCCTCGCGCTCGGAATCCTCGGGAAGGCGACGCCGTTTGTCATCCTTCTCGCGGTGCTGTTGTTCCTCCGCAGGAGCATGACCGATGTCGCGTCGACGTTCGCGGAAAAGAAGGATGCGATCGAGACGAGCTTGCTCCCCGACCGGCCGATTGACGAGGCGGAGGCGCGGAAGATGGAAATCCGAACGCGCGTCGAGCATCTCGCCGTCGAGCGGCCGTCGGAGGTCGCCGCGCTGATCCGAAGCTGGATGATGGAGGACTAACGGGCCGTGGAGCTCACACTCAAGAACATCAAGGGCCGCGAGAAGGCGGCGATCCTTCTCTCGACGATCGGCGTCGAAGGGGCCGCGCGCGTGATGCAGGAGCTGTCGCGCGACGAGATCGAGGCGATCGCCACGGAGATCAGCGACCTGACGAAGGTGAAGCCGGACCTCGTCAACCAGATCCTCGGGCTCGCGTTCGAAACGAACCTCGGGTTCGAGAGCTACGCGCAGGGAGGAGTCGACTACGCGCGCGAGATCCTGACGAAGGCGCTCGAACCGGAGAAGGCCGAGGCCGTTCTCGCGAAGGTCAAGATGAAGAGCGAGCAGCGGCCGTTCAAGATCATCGAACGCGTCGACTTCGTCCAACTCGTCAACTTCCTCCAGGGCGAACACCCGCAGACCGTGGCGCTGATCCTCGCCCACCTCGACCCGCGGCAGTCCGCCCCGATCCTTCTCGAACTGCCGGAGGACTCGCGCGCCGACATCGCGTACCGGATCGCGACGCTCGGGTCCGTGTCGCCGGACATCATCAAGGGAATCGAGGAGAATCTGGGCGACCGTTTGACCGCGTCCGTCGAGGTGACGAAGCAGTACGGGGGCGTCGACCTCGTCGCCGAGATCCTCCAGTACGCAGGCCAGGCCGCGGAGAACCAGATTCTCGAGGACTTCACGGCCGTCGATCCGCAGATCGCACAGGAGATCAAGGACCGGATGTTCACGTTCGACGACCTGGTCCTCCTCGACGACCGCTCGGTCCAGACTCTCCTGCGGGAGGTCGACTCGAAGATGCTCGCGCTCGCGCTCAAGGCGTGCTCCGAGGAAGTCCGCGAGGCGGTCTTCCGGAACATGTCGAAGCGCGCGGCCGAGGCGCTCCGCGAGGAGATGGAGTTCATGGGGCCGGTCCGCGTGTCGGACGTGGGCGACGCGCACCGGAAGATTCTCGACATCGTCCGCCGACTGGAGACCGAGGGCGCGATCTTCATCTCCGGGAAGGGCTCGGGCGATGAAATCATCTCGTAGCGTCGTGCGGCTCCCCGGGCCGGTCCGCGGGGTCGCGGTCGCGCGCGCGGAGTCGCGCGACGTGTCATCGTACAGCTTCTCCGAGGAGAGCGCGCTGGCGTGCGCGGCGCGCGACGCGGTCACCGCCGCGACGGACGCCGAGGCGCGAGTCGCGACGGCGAGCGCCGAAGCGCACCGGCGCGGGCTCGTCGAGGGACTCGCGCGGGGCCGCGAACAGGGGGAGGCCGAGTCGCGCGAAGCGGCGCGCCTGCTGGCCGCGATCACGGTGCGTCTTTCCGCGGAACGCGCCGCGGTCCTCGCCGGCGCCGAATCCGATCTCTTGTCCCTCGCGATCGCGGTCGCCTCGCGGATCGTCCGCCGCGAGGTTTCGATCGACCGGGAGATCGTCGTCCGCGTGCTCGAGGACGCGCTCCGCCGCGTGTCGCCGCTCGAGGAAGTCGTCGTCCGCGTTCATCCGTCCGACTACCTCGCCCTCCGCGAGGCGCCCGGCGTCCTCTCCGCGCTCGCCGAGGCGCGGCAGTTCGAGCTGGCGGAGGACCGCCGCGTCGGACAGGGCGGCTGTTTAATCGAGACCGGCTCCGGCGCGATCGACGCGCGTCTCGAGAGCGCGCTCGACGAGATCGGGCGGGCGCTTGCGCGCGCGGCCGACGAGGAGCGCGGTGACGCCGATCGATCTTGACCGGTACACGCGCGCGCTCCGCGCGTCCGACCCGGTTCGCCTGAACGGACGCGTCGAGCAGATCGTCGGCCTCGTGATCGAATCGCGCGGCCCGCGCGCCTCGCTCGGCGAGCTCTGCCTCGTGTACGGCGCTCGGAGCGCGCCCCCCGTTCGGGCCGAAGTCGTCGGGTTCCGCTCGGGCCGCGTCTTGTTGATGCCGCTCGGCGATCTTTCGGGCGTTTCGCCGGGGAGCGAAGTCGTCGCCACCGGCCAGCCGCTCCGCGTGCCGGTCGGCAGCGAGCTCCTCGGTCGCGTCCTCGACGGTCTCGGCCAGCCGATCGACGGAAAAGGTCCGATCCCGGCCGCTCACTTCCGCTCCGTCCTCGCGGACCCGCCGTCGCCGATGCGGCGCCAGCGGATCGAAGGAATCCTCGAGACGGGAGTCCGCGCGATCGACGGCGTTCTCACGTGCGGCAAGGGACAGAGGCTCGGCATCTTCTCGGGGAGCGGCGTGGGGAAGAGCGTGCTCCTCGGGATGCTCGCGCGCACGTCGCGGTCGGACGTCAACGTGATCGCGCTGATCGGCGAGCGAGGCCGCGAGGTCCGCGAGTTCATCGAGCGAGATCTCGGAGAAGAGGGACTGCGGCGGTCGGTCGTCATCGCGGTCACGTCCGACCAGAGTCCGCTCGTCCGCGTGAAGGGCGCGATGGGCGCGATGGCGATCGCGGAGGCGTTCCGCGACACCGGACTCGACGTGCTGTTCCTCATGGATTCCGTGACGCGGTTCGCGATGGCGCAGCGCGAGCTCGGCCTCGCGGTCGGAGAGCCTCCGGCGACGAAGGGCTACACGCCGTCCGTGTTCGCGCTCCTTCCGCGGCTCCTCGAGCGCGCGGGGACCGCGCCGGTCGGCTCGATCACGGGGCTGTTCACCGTCCTCGTCGAGGGGGACGACATGCAGGACCCGATCGCCGACACGGTCCGCGCGATCCTCGACGGTCACGTCGTTTTGTCGCGGCGGCTCGCGATGCTGGGCCACTACCCGGCGATCGACGTGCCCGAGAGCGTGAGCCGCGTGATGCTCGAGGTCGCGTCGGCCGACCATCGCGCGCACGCCCGGCACTTGGCGGAAATCCTCACGCGGCATCGCGAGGCCGAGGACCTCCTCTCCGTCGGCGCGTACGTCCGCGGAGGGAATCCGCGTACGGATCGCGCGATCGACCTGATCGACGAGGTCCGCGGGTTCCTGCGGCAGGAAGTCGGCGAGACGTCGTCTCTCGCCGCGACGCTCGCCGCGCTCGCCGATCTGTCCGCCCGGTTCGTCGGAAAGGCCGCAGAAAAGGCCAAGTGAGACGATTCCGCTTTCGGCTCGCGCGACTGCTCGAGCTGCGGGAGCGCGCCGAGGGTGCGCGCTGCGATCAGCTCGTCGCCGCGCGCGAGGCCGTCCGATCCACGCAGGAAGAAATCGAGACGGCGCGGCTCGAGAGGAGTCGCGCGCGGCTGGCGCTCGAAGAGGTCGACGCGCCGGGCGCGGCGGCCCGCCGGAACGATCTCATCCTCGACGCGGAAGTTCTCGACGCGCGGCGGAAGTCGCTCGAGGCGGACCTCGCAACGCGGCGTCGCGCGGAGGAGGACGCGCTCGCGGCGCTCTTCGTCGCGGTCCGCGAGCGAAAGGTCCTCGCGCTCCTGCGCGAGCGCCGGAAGCTCGAGCACCTCCACGAGGAGAACCGCGCCGAGCAGGCGGCGCTCGACGACATGGCGCAGCGCTCGCGCGCCGGGGATGCCGAGCCGCCCGGCACCGCTTTCCCCGACCGGCAAGATCTGCCGGGCGAGCCCCTCGCGTCACACTTCAGATGCAATCCGCAATAGCCTTACACTACGACGGTTAGATAGCGCACCGCTCCGGAGCCGTCCGGGGCATGGCGCTTGCCTTTCGAGGGTCCGGGAACGGAGGCTCGCATGGCAAGCGCACCCAAGAAAGATGTGAAACCGATTCCGGCGATCGTCCCGCCGAAGGGTTCCGGACTCGTCACACTCCTGATGGTGTCCGTGTCGACGTTCGCGGTCGTCGTCGTCGGGATGCTCTTCGCGACAGGCGCGGCGCAGAAGTCGGCGCTCCCGCGCGTCCGCGCCGCGATCGCGCGATTCCAGAAGCCGACGACAGAGCTGGCTGCGGCCGACTCGGCGAAGGCGGGCGCGGCGGATTCCGCCGGCGCGACGGCGGGCGAGCCGGCATGGTCGGTCGGCACGGATTCGCTCGGCCTGTTGCGCGCGCAGATCGACATCGCGATGGAGGAACTCGAGGCGAGCGCCGCCGAACGCACCGTGCAGGACAGCGCGCTCCTCGCCGACTCCGTGACCAGCGGGGAGGTGGCAACCGATTCCGCCGCCCTCCGCGACCTGGCCCGCCTCGTGAAAGTGATGGAGGCGATGAAGCCGACCGACGCGGCGCGCCTTCTCAACGACGTGGACGACGACTTCACGATCGACCTCGTCCGCCGGCTCAAGGAGCGCCAGGCCGCGAAGGTGCTGACGCTTCTCTCGCCCGAGAAGGCGAGAGCGGTCGCCGTCGCGCTGGGACGCGGGGCGGGAGTGAGCCCGTGAGCGGCGCCGGCGATCTCCTCGCGCGGCTGGCCGGGCCCGGCGCCGGAAACGCGGCGGGGCTCGGCGAGTCGAACGCGCTCCGTCGCGCGCCGACCGCTCCGGCCGACGCGACGCCCGAACGATTCGAGCGCGAATTGGCTGACGTCGCGCGGCGCGAGCGCGAGAAGCGACCGGTCGCGGCGCAGGGGCTCGATGTCGCGGCCAAGATGAGCTTCGGGGGGATCTCCGCGCCGGCCGATCCCGCGAGGGAGCGGGGCGGTGTCGGATGGGGGAGCGACCCCGACTCGCGCGCCGCCGACGATCGCGCGGATCGGGTAGAGAGAAATCGGGACGCGCGAGATGCGCGCGATGCAGCGCGGGCCGAGGAGACGCACGGCGCGCGCGAGCCGGGGCGTACGGATGAGTCCGATGAACGCAACGCTCCGGAAGCCGACCGCGGCGCCGAAAGGCCTTCGAGCGCGCGCGAGTCGAGTGAGAGCGACGACGCCGCGCGGCCCGGCGAACTCCATCGGCGTCAGGACGCGGCGGAGTCCGCGCAGGACGCGGCGCCCGCGCCGGAGGGCGCGGACACCGCGCCGCTCACCGACGGCGCGACCGAATCGCCGGATGCCGCGGCCGACGCGATCGCGGCGGCCGTCTCGTCCGGCGCTCGAGATGCCGCATCGAATGGAGCCAAGACGGGAGGGCTCGACTCGGCGGGATCGAACGCGGGGGGGACCGCTCCCGCGACGACCCTGGCGGTCGCCGCCTCGAGCGCGACGGCCGATCACGGTGGCGGCGCGGAGTCGCGCACACCGTCGAGCGCGCCCGATTTTCTCGCGAGCACAGAAAATCGCGGCGGCGAGGCGGGCGCGACGGCGGGGTCCTTCGACGAGACGCTCCGGTCCGCGGCGTCGGCGCGCGGCGGCGCTCCCGCGGCGGAGGTCCCTTCGTCACTGGCCGCGCGAACGGCGGAGGGCGTCCGGTCCGAGCGCGGACTCCCCGGCGCCGAAGCGCTCCTCGGCACGCTCTCTCGCGGCCTCGGCGACGCGCTCCGCGCCGGCAAGCGCGAAGTTGTCGTGCATCTGACACCGCCGAATCTTGGACAGATTCGGATTCGCCTCGACATGTCGAACGAAGGACGAGTCGGGGCGCAGCTTGCGGTCGCGGACCCGGAAGTCCATCGCCTGCTCGATAGAAACTTGGCGGAGCTCCGCGCGACTCTCAAGGAGCACGCGGTCGATCTGAACGACTTCGCGCTCCTCGATCGGCGGGAAGAATCGTCCGGTCGCTCGGATCACGACGAAGAGCGTCCCGCGCGCGAGGCGATCGATCCGGTGCGGCCGGCGGCCGCGATCGCAGCCGGAGAGCGGATATGGGAGCGGGCCCGCGCCGCGCGCGCGGCGCGCAGAGTCGACATCAGCATCTAGGAACGCACGCCCGGCCCACGGGCCGGTTCGATACCGACTAAGGGAGGACGAACGATGGAGATTCAGAATGGGATCGGCGCTTCGGAAGCCGCGACGGCGACCGTGATGCCCGGCGCGTCGAGCGCCGCGAGCCTCGGCAAAGAAGAGTTCCTCAAGCTCTTGACGGTCCAGCTCGCGCATCAGGATCCGCTCAACCCGATGTCGAACGAGGCGTTCGTCGCGCAGCTCGCGCAGTTCAGCTCGCTCGAGCAGATGCAGAACATGGCGCAGAGTCTCGAGGCGTCGAAGCTCCTCGAGAGCTCGATCAACAACTCGCTCGCGACGGGGCTGATCGGCCGCGACGTCCGAACGGGGAGCGATGGGCTCACACTCGAGGCGGGGGAGCCCGCCGAGTTTTACGTCGGCCTCGCGGACGCGGGCCACGCGACGGCCACGATCCGGGACGCCGCGGGCGACGTCGTCCGCTCTCTCGACCTCGGCCGGCTTCCGGCTGGCGAGGGCCGCGTTCTCTGGGACGGAAAAGACGACGCGGGCAACGCGCTCGGGGCGGGTGATTACCGCGTCACGATCGAGGCGACGGACGCAGTGGGCCGCCCGGTCGTCGCGCAAACCGCGACGACGGGAGAGGTGACCGGATTGCGGTTCGTCAACGGACAGACGCTTCTCATCGTCAACGGGCGCGAAGTCCCGCTCAGCGAAGTCGTGGAGGTTCGGTCGGCCGGCAACGGCCAGTAACTCGCGCGCGGCCGGCCACGGACGCACGACAAGGGGGATGAAATCATGATGCGATCGCTCTACACCGGCGTCTCGGGGCTCCGGAATCACCAAACGGACCTCGACGTCGTTTCGAACAATATCGCGAACATCAATACGCTCGGGTTCAAGACGGGTCGCGTGACGTTCAAGGAAGCCCTGTCGCAGACGATCCAGGGCGCGGGACGGCCGACGTCGGAGATCGGCGGCCGCAATCCGATGCAGGTCGGGCTCGGCATGAGCGTGGCCACGATCGAAAACATCTTCACGCAAGGCCAGTTCCAATCGACGGGGAACGCGAGCGACCTCGCGATTCAGGGAGACGGGTTCTTCGTTCTCGCCGAGGGGAACGGGCAGTTCTACTCGCGCGTCGGCGCGTTCCACTTCGACGCCGAGGGGCGGCTCGTGGCGGGGAACGGCCGCGCGGTGCAGGGCCGCTCCGCGAGCGCGGACGGGACGATCGATCCGGCGGGCGCGCTCGGCGACATCCTCGTGCCGGCGGGGCTCCGCTCCGACGCGCGCGCGACGAGCCGCGTGGCCGTCGCCGGAAACCTCGACGCGTCGCGCTCGCCCATCGGAAACGTCGTCGAAGGTCTCTCGCTTCTCGGCGAGGCGGCGGCGACCGACTCGCTCGCGACGCTCCGGAACGGCTCCGGCGTGTCGCTCGGCCTCCGCAACGGCGACACGGTGACGTTCATCGCGAACGCGACGGCCGTCACGCGGATCGGCGAGCTGCACACCGAGACCGGCGATCCGATGTCGCTCGCGGGAGCGACGACGATCACGGTGACCGACGGGACGACGACCGCCGCGATCACGACGCTGACCGACGACTCGACGCTTGCCGACCTCGCCTCGGCGATCCAGTCGGCGCTGACGTCCGTCACCGTGACGGTGTCGTCGGACGGCGCGCTTCAATTCGCGAACGCGGGCGGGTCGCCCGTGTCGCTCTCCGCGACCGTCGCCGGGACTTCCGACTTCAACCGCTTGATCCGCGAGGTCAACGTCGCGTCGGGCGGCACGAACTTCTCTAGCCGCGCGGATGCGCGCACGACCCTCACCGTCGGGAGCGGTGCGGGCGAAGTCTCGACCGTCGACGGGCTCGCGACGGCGCTCCAGGGCGCGTTCCGCGAGGTCGCGGGCGCCGCCGCGACAGTCTCTTACGGGGCGGGCGGGCCGCGCTTCACGTTCACGGGCGGCGGGACGGCGGTGACGGGGCTGCGGGTCGTCGAATCGGGCGGCGGTTCGACGCTGGCCGCGGCGCTCGGCCTTCCGAACGGATCGTTCGGCGCGAGCGACTCGGTCGCGTCGGACGTGATCCTCGACGTCGCGAGCGCCGAGGATACCCTCGCGACGCTCCACGCGGCGAGCGGGCAATCGCTCGGGATCAGCGCGGGCGATCTGCTCACGTTCGCGGCGTCGCGAGGCGGGACCGCGCTCGCTCCCGTGTCGATCACTGTTGGGGCGGATGGCGGCGCAGCCGACGCGGCTGCGGGCACCGTCCAAGGTCTTCTCGATGAAATCTCGACGGCCCTCGGGCTCTCCTCGAATGACGCGGCGTCGATCGGGAGCGACGGTCGGATCGTCTTGCGCGCCGACGGTGGCACGGCCAACGCGCTGTCGGACGTCAGCCTCTTCGAGTCGGGAAACAGCGTCCTCGCTCAGGCGGCCGCGTTCTCCGAGACGTCGAGCGCAGAAGACGTCAAGAGCGCGGGGTCGATCACCGTGTACGACGGGCTCGGAAATCGGCACGTCGTCGCGCTCGCGTTCACGAAGGACCCGCGCGTCGAGAACGCGTGGCTCTGGACGGCCTCGTCGGAGACGCCTGCGACGATCGTCTCGGGCGGCAGCGGCACGGCGACGTTCAACACCGATGGAACGCTCGAGACGTTTGCTTCGAGCGCGGGCGGGCCTTTGACGATCGATCCCGGGACCGGCGCGGCGAGCCCGGTCTCGATGACGCTCGATGCGGCCGGCGGCGGAGCGCTCGCGGGACTCACGCAGTTCGCCGCGCAGGGCGAGGTGCTCCTCACGGGCCAAGACGGCTACGCATCCGGAGTGCTCGAGTCGGTCGCAGTCGATGACCGCGGCATCGTCAACGGAGTCTTCACGAACGGAACGACGCGATCCCTGGCACAGATCGTGCTTGCCAAGTTCACGAACCCGGGTGGCCTGTTGAAGACCCGGGACAACGCGTTCGTCGCGTCGACGAACTCGGGGGCGGCGTTGATCGTCAATCCCGGCAGCGCGGCGGGCACGGTCGTCAGCGGCGCGGTCGAGATGTCGAACGTCGATCTCGGACAGGAGTTCACGAACCTGATCATCGCGCAGCGCGGCTTCCAAGCGAACGCGCGGACGATCTCAACGGGCGACGAAATGCTCGCGGAGGTCGTGAATCTGAAGCGGTAGAAGAGGGGTAGACGAGAGGATCACCGGCGTCGGGGAGAGCGTCGAAGTCCGGTCGGTTTCCTGCCGGCCGGCCGATCTCTAGCCGCCGATCGGTGCGCCGCCCGCTTCAGGGCGTCGCCAGCGCGAGGAGCGTTCGATGGCCGAAGCAGAGAGGGACGAAACGAAATCGGAAGGGAAGTCGCCCGGCGGAAAGTCCGCGGAAAAGGGCGACGCCGCCGAAGCGGGGAGCAAGAAAAAAGGGAATCCCCTCGCGCCGGTGATCGCGGTGCTCGGCAACAAGGTCACGTTCATCGTGTCGCTCGTCGTGATCGAGGTGCTCGTCGCGTACTTCGTCGTGACGGCGCTGATCGAGCCTCGCTTGGCGGGCGAGCCGGTCGTCAAGGAAGCGAAGGACGCGAAGGTCGCGAAGCACGTGGACGGCCCGATGCTCACGATCGATAAGGTCATCGTCAACTTGACGGGCTCCGAAGAGGCGCGCTACCTCGCCGCGGGCGTCACGATGGAGCTCGACATCGGCGAGGAGAAGATGACCGAGGAAGAGATCAACGAGAAGATTCCGAAAGTGAAGGACGTCGTCATCTCCGTCCTCTCGGCGAAGAGCGTCGGCGACGTCAAAGACGTCGAGGGGCGGGAGCTCGTCCGCGAGGAAGTGAAGGAGCGCGTCGAGAAGCTCCTCGATCCGATCAAGGTGCACGGCGTCTACTTCACCGAGTTCGTCGTCCAGTGAGGGAGAGCGCGTGGGCGATCCAAAATCCGCGATGAAGGAGCCCGCGCCGGCCGCGTCGGCGCCCGCGACGCCGGCGGACAGTTCGGCGAAGCGATTTCCGGAGCTCAGCAAGTACCTCGACGTGCCGATCCGGATCGCGATCGAGTTGGGCCGGCGGCAGGTCGCCGTGCGCGACGTGCTGGAGCTGCGGCCCAACGCCGTGCTCGAACTCGACAAGCTGACCGGAGAGCCCGTCAACCTGGTGATCGGCGACCTCGCCGTCGCGCGCGGCGAGATCGTCGTGTCGGGCGAATCGCTCGTCGTGCGCGTCTCGCAAATCCTGGGCGTGGGGGAGGATCTCGCGTGACCGAATCGTTCGCCGGCGCGTTGCTCAAGATGGGACTCTGGCTGGGCGTTCTGCTCGGACTTCTGTACCTGCTGGCGTGGGGAGCGAAACGTCTCGGGCTTGCCGGGGTCGCGCGCGGATCCGAGGCGGACGCGGTCCGGATCATCTCGCGAACCTCGATCGATCCTCGGAAATCGATCCTCGTCGCGCACGTCCGCGACCGGCTCCTCGTGCTCGGCGTGACGCCGTCCGAGATCCGTCTGTTGACGGAGCTCTCGCCCGGCGCGGCCACAGCCGGCGCGCCGTCGCTCAGCGGCGCTCTCCCGGTCTCCACGGATCACGCGTCGTTCGCCTCGCGCCTCGGGAGAGTTCTCCGCGGCGCCGGCCCCTCCAGACCCGCTCACTAATCGGCCACCGAACGAAGATTGATCAACGGCGCCAGAGCGGCGCCGTTCCCCTCAGCTCCTCGCCATCCTTTCGATAAAGAAGTTACGCGCTTAGGAATCGGAGAATCCCGGGCGGAAGCGTGGCATCTGCCTTGCAGAATCGCCGCCCGCTGGATGGAGGAGACGCATTGTGACCAAGTTCTGCTCAGTCATCGTAGTCGTCGTCGGAATCGCCGGATCTCTGGCCGCGCTCGCTCTGCCGGCGTCGGCGGCCGGTCCCGCGGTCGGCCCGCTCCCCGGCGTGACGCTCTCCGCGGACCTCGGCCAGGGCGGTGGCACGCTCGCGGTGCCGCTTCAGATCGTCCTCATGCTCACCGTCCTGTCGATCGTGCCGGCCCTGTTCATCATGACGACCTGCTTCGCACGCATCGTGATCGTGCTGTCGTTCGTCCGGCATGCGCTCGGCACGCAGCAGATGCCGCCGAACCAACTCCTCTTGTCGCTCGCGCTCTTCCTCACCGTGTTCACGATGGGGCCCGTCTGGTCGAAGGTGAAGACGGAGGCGATCGACCCGTGGCAGCGCCAGGAGATCTCGCAGGAAGTGGCGATTCAGCGCGCGTCGATTCCGGTCCGCGCGTTCATGCTCAAGCAGACGCGGGAGAAAGACCTCGCGCTGTTCGTCGGGATGCTGAAGGGCGATCGGCCGAAGACGGTCGACGACGTCCCGACGACGGCGATCATCCCGTCGTTCATGATCAGCGAGATGAGGACGGCGTTTCAGATGGGGTTCGTCCTCTACCTTCCGTTTCTCGTGATCGACATCGTCGTCGCGTCGGTTCTCATGTCGATGGGGATGATGATGCTTCCGCCGGTGTTGATCTCGCTCCCGTTCAAGGTTCTCCTCTTCGTCCTCGTCGACGGCTGGTACCTGATCGTCCGGTCGCTCGTCGTGGCGTTCCAGTAGAGCGCCGCTGATGACGCCCGACACCGCGATCGACCTGTTCCGGCGGACGCTCGTGACCGCGCTGTTCCTGTCGATGCCGCTCCTCGGCGCCGGACTCGTCGTCGGCCTGATCATCTCGGTCTTCCAGGCCGTCACGCAGATCCACGAGATGACCCTCTCGTTCGTTCCGAAAGTGCTCGTTGTTTCCATCGTGCTGATCGTCCTGGCGCCGTGGATGACTCGCTACCTGCTCGCGTTTTCGTCCGACCTCCTCGGAGGCCTGGCGAGCTACGGCCGCTGACGGAGACGCGAATGACGATCGACATCACTCCGCTCATCTCCGGCCGCGTCGAGACGTTCGCGCTGCTCCTCGTCCGCGTGACGACGCTCCTTCTCGTCCTGCCGATCTTCGGGAACCGGGTGATGCCGTTCCGGATCCGAGTTCTGGCCGGGGTCGCGCTCGCCGTCGCGCTCCTGCCGACGGTCCCCGTGCTCCCGATCGCGCGCGGCGCGGGCGCGCTCGAGTTCGCGCTCCTCGTGGGGCGCGAGGTCCTGTTCGGGCTGGTGCTCGGGCTGATCGCGTCGATCGGGTTTTTCGGAGTCCTGTTCGCCGGCCAAGTCGTCGGCATCCAGATGGGATTCGGGATCGTCAACGTGATCGACCCACAGTCGGACACGCAGGTCGCCGTGACCGCGGAGTTTCAGAATCTTCTTTTCCTGCTCGTCTTCCTCACGCTCGACGGGCACCACCTCTTGATCGCCGCGCTCGTGAAGACGGTCGAGCGCGTGCCGCTCGGCGCGTTCTCTCTCGACGGCCGGATGATCGACCTAGTTGCGCGGCAGACGGGAGACGTCTTCGCGATCGCGCTCCGGGTCGGCGCGCCGATCGTGGCGTTCCTGTTCGTGACGAGCCTCGCGCTCGGGATCGTCGCGAAGACGGCGCCTCAGCTCAACGTGTTCAACCTCGGGTTCCCCGTTCAGATCGTCGGCGGACTCGTCGTGATGCTGCTCGCTCTCCCCACGCTCCGCGTTGTGTTCGAAGAGCTGACGCTCGGGATGGAGAGAAACCTTCTCGCGGCAATCGCCGCGCGGTAGCGGAGACGGATGGCCGAAGAGAGTTTCCAGGAACGGACCGAGCCGGCGACCCCGAAACGGCGCGAAGAGACGCGCCGGAAGGGGCAGGTCGCCAAGAGCCAGGAGCTCGTGTCGATCGCCGTCCTCGCGGCGGGGCTCGTCGCGCTCAATGGGTTGGGGCCGCAGATGGTCGCGAGGCTCGGCGCTCTGTGCCGCGCGCTCTTCTCCGATCCGCTCGCCGTCCAGCTCACGGCCCAGACGATTCCCGGCTTCGCGGCGCAGATTCTCGGGCAAGCGGGGCTCGTCCTCCTGCCGTTCACCGTCGTCGTCGCGCTCGTCGGCGTCGGCGCGAACTTCGCGCAGACGGGTTTTTTGCTCGCGCCCGAGGCGATCACGCCGAAGCTCGAACGACTCAATCCGCTGACGCGGCTGAAGGGCTACTTCTCGACGCGCGGCGCGGTCGAAGCGGCGAAGACAATCTTGAAGCTTGCGATCGTCACCCTCGTCGCGGTCCTCTCCGTCCGCGCCGAGTTCGACAAGCTGTTCGGGCTCACGTGGGGAGGCGTCGCGGGGACCTACGCGCTGGCGTGGCAGATCGCGTTCCTCGTCGGCCTGCGGATCCTGGCGCTTCTGTTCGTCCTGGCGATCCTCGACTACGGCTACCAACGCTGGCAGCACGAGCGCGACATCCGGATGAGCCGCGAGGAGTTGAAGGAGGAGTACCGCCAGCAGGAAGGCGATCCGATGGTCAAGGCCCGCGTCCGGAGCATTCAACGCGACGTCGCGCGCCGCCGGATGATGGCCGACGTGCCGAAGGCGGACGTCGTCGTGACGAACCCGACGCACGTCGCGGTCGCGCTCCGGTACGACGCCGAGTCGATGGGCGCGCCGGTCGTCGTCGCGAAGGGAATGCGCCGCGTCGCCGAGCGGATCAAGTCGATCGCGCGCGAGCACGGCGTCCCGATCGTCGAGAGTCCGGCGCTCGCTCGCAGCGTGCACAAGGCAGTCAAGGTCGGCGGGACGATCCCCGTCGCGCTGTACCGGACGGTCGCCGAAATCCTGGCGCTCGCGTACCGGCTCAAAGGGAGGGTTTTCTAGGTGGCCGTCGCCGCCGCGATGGCTCCCCTCGTGCGCCGCCCGGGGCCCGCCGCGGGCGTGAAGACCGGATCGGCAGCGGGCAGCCTCCTTTTGGCGTTCGGCGTCCTTGGGATCGTCGGGATCATGCTGATCCCTCTCCCCCCATTCGTGCTCGACCTTCTCATCACGACGAACATCGCCCTCTCGCTCGTCGTCCTGATGGTCACGCTGTACGCGACCGAGCCGCTCGAGGTGTCCGTGTTCCCGACGCTCCTTCTCGGCATGACGCTTTTCCGGCTCGCTCTCAACGTCGCGTCCACGCGGCTGATTCTCATGAAGGGCTACGCGGGCGAAGTGATCGACGCGTTCGGCGTCTTCCTCGTGGGCGGCAACATGGTCATCGGTCTCGTCCTGTTCGCGATCCTGATCGTCATCCAGTTCCTCGTGATCACGAAGGGCGCCGGCCGCGTCGCCGAGGTCGCGGCGCGCTTCACGCTCGACGCGATGCCCGGCCGCCAGATGGCGATCGATGCCGACCTCAACGCCGGACTGATCGACGAGAAAGAAGCGCGCCAGCGCCGCGAGACGATCTCGCGCTCGGCCGACTTCTACGGCGCGATGGACGGCGCCTCGAAGTTCGTCCGCGGCGATGCGATCGCCGCGATCATCATCACGATCGTGAACATCTGCGGCGGGTTCGTGATCGGCGTGTTCCAGCACAAGATGGACATCGCCTCGGCGGCGGCCACGTACACCCGGCTGACCGTCGGCGACGGGCTCGTCACGCAGATCCCCGCGCTGATCGTCTCGACGGCGTCGGGCATCCTCGTCACGCGCGCCGCGTCGGCGACGAACCTCGGGAAGCAGCTCTCCAGCCAGCTCCTTCTCGAGCCGCGCGCGCCGCTCGTCGTGGCCGCGATCCTCGCGGTGTTCGGGTTCGTCCCGGGGCTTCCGACGATTCCGTTTCTGGCGCTCGCCGGCGTGACGGCGGCGATCGGCTTCTCGGCGCGGAAGGCTTCGGCGGCGAAGGCCGCGCCGGTCGTCGATCCGGTCGAGGACGAGCCGCGGCGCAAGGAAGAGGAGAAGGAGCGGATCAAGGAGGTCTTGCAAGTCGATCCCGTCGAAGTCGAGATCGGCTACGGGTTGATCCCGATGGTCGACGCGAAGGCGGCGGGAAACCTCCTCGATCGGATCACCCTCCTGAGGCGCCAGATGGCGCAAGAGCTCGGGATCGTCGTCCCGCCGATTCGGATCCGCGACAACGCGCGACTCCGCTCGCGCGAGTACTCGGTCAAGCTCAAGGGAGTCCGCGTCGCGGGGTACGAGTTGGCTGGCGACTTTCATCTGGCGATGAACCCGGGAACGGCGACGGGAACGCTCTCCGGGATCGAAACGCGGGAGCCGGCGTTCGGCCTTCCTGCCGTCTGGATCGCGGAGGCGCAGAGACCGCACGCGGAGTCGCTCGGCTACACGGTCGTCGAGCCGGTGGCCGTGATCGCCACGCATCTCGCCGAAGTCGTCAAGTCGCACGCGCACGAAATCCTCTCGCGCCAGGACGTCCAGTCGCTACTCGACACAGTGAAAGAGAAAAACAAAGCGGTCGTCGAGGAGCTGGTCCCGTCGCTCCTGTCGATCGGCGGCGTGCAGCGCGTGCTGACGAACCTCCTGCGCGAGCGCGTCTCGATCCGGGACCTGCCGACGGTGCTCGAGGCGCTGGCCGACGGCGCCGCGGAAACGCGCGACGCGTCGCTTCTCACCGAGCTGGCGCGGCAACGTCTCGGCCGCTCGATCGTCAAGCCGGTCCTCGACCGCGACGGCCGGCTCCACGCGGCGGTCCTGTCGCAGGACGTCGAGGATGCGCTCCTCGTGTCGGTCGCGGCGGGCGAGGGGGGACGGGCCGCGGGGCTGTCGACCGACGCGAAGGAGCGGATCGTCGGCGAAGCGACGCGCGCGATCGAGAAGGGGCTCGGCGCCGGGCAGCAACCGGTCCTCCTCTGCTCGGCGGCCGCGCGGCCTATCGCGCGGTGGCTGCTCGAGTCGTATTTCCCGACGATCCCGATCGTTTCGTACAAAGAACTTCCCGCGGGCCTCGAGGTCCGCTCTGTCGGAAAGGTGGAGATGGCGCGTGGCTAAGGAATTTCTCGGACGCTCGACGCAGCGGATTCTCGATGAGATCGCCCGGAGCTTCGGGCCCGACGCGTTGATCGTGTCGAGCGCCGACCGGATCCCGAGCGCGGCCGGAACGCGCGAAGGCCGGCTCCTTGGCGTGACCGCCTGCCGGTCCGAGGAGGTCTTCGCGGCCGGCGCGGGCGCGGTGCGGGGCGGTCTCGGCGGCTGGTTCGGCGAGCTGGCGGCGCACGACGGCGCGACGCCCGCGAGCGAACCGGACGGATCGCGATCCACCGGCCTTCGCGACGCGCACGCCCGGCTTCGCCGCAGCGGATTTCCGGAATCGCTCGCGCGCTCGCTCGTCACGGATGCGCTCGAGCGACTCGGCGTCGATGACCTCGCCGAGGATGAGAAGATTATCGAGGCGATCGCGGCCGCGGCCGCCGCGCGCTGCCCGAGCGCCGCGACGCTCGCGCCGGCCGCCGGGCGGCCGCTTCGCGTGGCGCTCGTCGGCCCGAGCGGATCGGGGAAGTCGCGCGCCGTCGCGCGCCTCGCCGCGCAGGCCGCGGGCCTGGCGCCTCGCGTTCGCGTCGGCGCGTACGGCACGGGCGCCGCGGGGCTCGATCGGCTCGGCGCGCTCCCCGAAGTGCTCGGCATCCCGGTCAGCGAGGTTCGCTCGGCCCGCGAGGTGAAGTCGCTGGCGAAGGGGATCGGATCGGGCGTCCTCCTGCTCGACACCGCGGGCGTCGGGACCGGCGCCGCGAGCGGGATCGATCGCCTCGTCGAGTTTCTCGTCGAGGCGGCCGTGGACGAGACGCACCTCGTCCTCCCCGCGGCGATCGACCCGAACGAAGCGAACGATCTGCTCGCCGCGCTCTCCGCCGCGCCCGCGCTTCGTCTCCTCGTCACGAAGGCGGACGAAACGCGCGCCGTCGGCCGAGTCGTCGCGTTGATCCTCGCTGGTGGCGCGCCTGCTTCGTACGTCTCGATCGGCCGCGACGCCGTCGACGACCTGATCCCGGCGGGGCCGGCCGCGGTCGGCGCTCTGTCGCGCTCGGCCCTGAGCCTGGCCGCGCGGCAACCGGACGCCGCGCTCGGTGACACCGCGTGAAGACTCACACGACGATCTACGGGCTCGTCGGTCACGTGTCGCGCGTCGGCGCGCTCGTCGCGGCCGCGCTCGTCGTCGTCGCGGGGTCGTTCCGCGGCGTCTCCGGATGGGCGCTGGCGCTCCGCGTCGGGATCGCGTTCGCCGTGGTGGCGATCGTCTTGAATCTGCTCGGCTACGTGATGATCCGCTCGCTCCTGTCGGCCGTCGTGGCCTCGGAGGGGGATCGAAAGAGAGAAACCTCGGGCTCGAAGCGAGCCTGATCGATTTTGACCAGAGGGGGAGGGGCGATGCGAAAGGAGAGGGAGACCGTGACGGAGAGCGCGACGCGAGTCGATGAGGTCGGTGCGGCGGGACGGGCGGCGGCGGCGAAGGAGGACCTCACCGCGGTCTGGCAGCGCTACAAGAAGAAGCGGTGCCCGCGCGCGAAGGAGACGCTGATCATCGAGTTTCTTCCGCTCGTCAAGTACGTCGCGGGGCGGCTCGCGATCGGGCTCCCGCCGTCGGTCGAGATGGACGACCTGATCGGGTCGGGCACGCTCGGGCTCCTCTCCGCCGTCGAGCGGTACGATCCGTCGCGCGACAACAAGTTTTCGACGTACGCGATCGCGCGGATCCGCGGCTCGATGCTCGACGAGCTCCGGTCGATGGACTGGATCCCGCGCTCCGTTCGCAAAAAGGCGCGCCAGGTCGAGGAGGCGTACTCCAAGCTCGAGAGCCGGCTGAAGCGGCCCGCGACCGACGACGAGGTCGCGCGCGAGCTGTCCGTCACCGTCGGCGACTTCCTCGGGATGCTCGACGAAGTCCGCGGGACGGCGCTCGTCTCGCTCGACGATCAGGTCAACCCGCGCGATGGAGGCTCGACGACGCAAGTCCACGAGACCGTCCAGGATCATCGACTGATCGATCCCGGCACCGCGATCGAGGTCGAGAAGATGCGCAGGGTACTCGAGGGCGCGCTCGACATGATCCCTGAGCGCGAGCGGCTGGTCATCATCCTCTATTACTACGAGGAGCTGACGCTCAAGGAGATCGGCGACGCGCTCGGCGTGTCCGAGTCGCGCGTCTCGCAGATCCACACGAAGGCGGTCCTCAGCCTGCGCGGGCGGCTCCGCGCGGAGCGCGATGCGCTCCTCTCCGCGGGCACGGAAGGCCGCGCGATCCAAAACTCGCCGGGCGTCACCGAACAGATCCGGCGGGAGTACGCAAAAGGGGTTCTCGGTCTCCTGCTCGTCTTCTTCGCCTTCTTCTCGTTAGGAGATCTCGAGGCGCTCGGAAACGTGGGAGGGTTGAGCGATGGTCGCATTGGAGCCACCAGCGCCGGCGTCGCCGGCGCCTCCGCCTGCGGCGTCCGTTCCTCGGACCAGCCGGCGTGACGTTTCGCGTGACGGCAGCCGACAACGCGGACGGAAGCGCAGGCGAGAGGATGACGACGACGCGCGCGAGCGAAGCGAATCGGCCGGACTCTCTCCCGGTCGGGGATCGGACGCGATCGATTCGGCGGGGAGCCGTGCCGATAAACCGGAAGGGAGCGAAGGAGACGATGATCATGTCGACCTGTTGGCGTGACCGCGCGGCGATTGCGGTCCTGACCGCGATCTCCGCGCTCGCCGCGACGATCGGCGCGGGCGGATCGATCGCGCCGCCCGCCGCGATGGCCGCGATGGCCGTGACGGAAGCGACGAGAGCAACGGCCCGGCCGAACGCCGCCTCGGCGAACGCCGCGCTGTTCGCGAACGCGGACCGCGACGCGTGGCTCCTCGAAGCGATGGAGGGCGCGCAACGAGAAGTTTCCGAGGCCGCCGTCTTGCGGGAACGACTCGAGGCGGCGCGTCCGGAACCAGGGTGGGCGGGACGCTTGGCCCCGCTCGCGGGAATGTTGCAGGCCCTCGCCCGCGCGGCGGGCAAGCCGTCCGTCCTGATCCCGGCAACTTTCATCGCTGTCATCGCTGGCGGCCTTCCGTTCGCGCTCCGGATGAGGCGGCGGGCGGCGAGCCCGGCGCGCCCCGATCGGAAGGCCGAATCGCGACCTGCGGTTTCCGCCGCCGCGCCGCCCGCCGGACGCGGGGAGCGCCCCGCGGCCGCCCGCGCGGAGCGACCCGCGGAACACCTCCCGTCGTTCGCGAGCGCCGCGCGTCGCGCGTCGAGCGGCGCGGCGGCGCGACCCGCGGTTCGCGAGGCCGCCGGCGAGACGAACATTTGGGGCCGGATCCTGCGCCTCTCGGCGACCGGGATGCCGGGCGACGAAATCGCGCGCACGCTCGGCGCCAGCCTCGACGACGTCCATCTCGTCTTGGGACTGGAGCGGAAGCGGGTCGAGTTGGCGGGGGCGCTCGCCGGATCGCAGTCCGGCCGGGATGCGCTCGGTACGCCGGCGTAGTGCGACGTGACGCGCCGGACGAGGAGCTAAGGAGGAGAGCATGTCGGACGCACTGACGCCCGCGGAAATCGAAGTTCTGATGAGCACGGTTGCGGAGAACGCGCCGGAGTCGAACGCCGCAACCACCGGCGCCGTCTCCTACAGTTTCAAGCGGCCGAACCGCGTCTCGCAGGAGCAGATCCGCTCGCTCCACAGCCTGCACGAGGGGCTCGCGCGAAATCTCGAGTTTCGATTCTCGACGCTCGTCCGTCAGCTGACCGACGTCTCGATCGTCTCCGTGATGCAGCTGACCTACGAGGAGTTCCTGCAGTCGATGGCGAGCCCCGCGTGCATCTGCCTCCTGAGCGACAAAGAGCTGAAATCGAACATCGCTCTCGACATCGGTCTCGACACCGTCTTCCCGATGATCGATCGAATCCTCGGTGGGCGCGGTGTTCGGGGGACCGTTCGTCGCGAGCCGACCGAGTTGGAGTGGTCGATCGTCCGGCGCGTCGCGGAGGCGTTTCTCGACGAGTACAACAAGATGTGGCGTCCCGTGCGCGAGTTGAACGTCACGTTCCGCGCGCACGAGTCGAACCCCCATCAGGCGCAAATCGTCGGGCCGAACGAAGTCGTCGTCCTCGTCGTGATGAAGATCGAGTTCGGCGACGTGAGCGGGATGCTCACGGTCTGCTTCCCGTTCGTGAGCCTCGAGCCCCTCTTGCAGAAGCTCAACCTGAGGACCTGGCTCCTTGGCGAAGGACAAAACGCGGGCGACGAATCGGCGGCGTGGATGCGGTCGCACATCGGACGCGTGCGGCTCCAGATCGGCGCGAACCTCGGAACGACGCGCGTCCCGGTGCGGGCGCTCCTCGACCTCAAGGAAGGCGACGTCTTGCGGCTCGACGTTTCGGTCGAGGATGAGATCGCGATCGTCGTCAACGGGCTCAAGAAGCTCACGGCGCGGCCGGTCTCGAGGTCCGGGACGAAAGCCGTCCGGATCACCGGTGTCGGGCAGGACGGGTCGTAGGGCCCGCAACGAGCGAAAGGACGGACGATGAAGTCGACGGCGGACACGCACACGACGAAGGGCTCGCTCGCGCTGGGAACCGGCTGGGCCGCGGACGTCGAGCAGGCGCTGAAGACCTGGAAGGGAGAAGGGTCGAGCGCGTCGATCACGCGCTCGGAGAACGCCGACGGCGACTCCTTCGCCGAGGCGATCGAGACGCCCGCCGTCGCGCTGTCGGTTCGCGCGGGCGGCGACGCGACGGGCGCGATCGTCCTCGTCGTTCCGGAGGAGGCCGCGCGCGCGGCGCTCGGGATCGAGGCGGACGCGCCGCTCGGACCGATCATCGAGGAGCTGTTGCGTCTCCTCGAGCAGCGGCTCGCTTCGGCGGCCGGTCGCGCCGTGCAACTCGGAATCGAGACGGAGGAACGGCTCGCGGAGCCCGCCGCGGTTCCGATCGCCCTCGCCTCGATTCTCGATCCGGGGGATCCCTCGACCGCGCGATTCGACGTTTCCGTTTCGCTCGTGGGCGCGGAGAGCTTCGCCGCATCGGTGATCGTGAGCGGAGAGTGGGCCAACGCCCAGGCCCCGACGGCGGCCGCCGGCGAGCGCGTCGCGCCGCGCGGCGCGGCGACATCGTCGTCCGGCGCGACCGACTTCGGCCGGCTCGGGATCATCATGGACGTCGAGCTTCCGGTCGTCGTCCGTCTCGGCGAAGCAGAGCTGCCGCTCGAGGAGATTCTCGAGCTGAGGGCGGGGTCGATCATCGAGCTCAACAAGCAGGTGGACGAGCCGGCGGAGCTAATCGTGAACAATAAGGTGATCGCGTACGGTGAAGTCGTCGTCGTGCAGGAGCGCTTCGGATTGCGCATCACGCGGCTAGCGGAACCGGCCAGCGAGGGACTCGGAATCCTGTCGTAGGACGGGAGGATCCTGGCAGCGCGGCGCGGCGCGGCGGGAGCGCAGAGCCTGCTGCGCGGAGCGTCGCCTGGACGGGCGCGCCCCGCATTGTTAGACTCGCCGAGCGTGATCCGATCCCGCTCTCATCTTCAGCGCGCCGCGCTCCTCAGCCTGATGGCGATCGGCGCCGTCACTCCGGCCCGATCGGCGGGGGCCCTGCCGTCCGATCGAGCGCGCGAGATCGCCGTTTCCGTCGATACGCTTCGACTCCGCGAAACGATCCGGCGACTCTCCCAGGATTCGACGGGCGCCGCCGTGTCGCGGTACGCCGAGCGGACCGAAACGCGCTTGTTATACGCGCCGATGGTGCGCGATCTCCTCGATTCGTTCCTCGTTTCGCCCGACACGGTCTTCCTCGCACCGTTCTCCTCAGCGCGCACGGACACGCCGCAGGTCAACGTCATCGGGATCCACAAGGCCGAGACGGGCTCATCGGCGGGTCTCGTCCTACTCACCGGTCACCTCGACACGACCGGCCGCCGGACTGAGGGGGGTTGGCAGGGGCTATCGGACCCGGCGCCGGGCGCCGACGACAACGCGAGCGGCGTCGCCTGCGTGATCGAGGGAGCGCGAATCTTCACGGAACCCTCTAGCGTCCTCTTTCCCGGCCGCCCACCGCCACTCCCATTCGACCTCGCGTTCGTCGCCTTCGGCGCGGAGGAAGCGTTCGGGCCGTCGAACTCGGCGCCGCTCGAAGGGAGCCGCGTCTTCGCGCGCGCGCTGACCGATTCAGGCGTCCCGATCCTCGCGGTGTTCAACGCCGACATGATCGCGTTCAACCCGGATCGAAAGAAGATCGACATCGTGACGAACGCCGCGTCCGAATGGATCGCCGACCTGATCATCGACACGGCGCCGGCGGTCGCGCCCGGCCTGATCGTTAAGAAGATCCTGAGCGAGACGACGTTCAATTCGGACCACGCGAGCTTTTGGAGCGTCGGGGACGACGCCATCACGGCGATCGAAAACCGATTCCCCGACGAATCGGACACCCTGCTGTACCCGGGAAACCCGCACTACCACACGACGCACGACACGCTCGGGACGCTGAACCTCGCGATGGCGGGCGACGTGACGCGCGTGATCCTCGCGTCGATTCAGCGGCTGGCGGAGTCGCCGCCCGGGCCGCCCGATCTTCTCATCGACAGCCCGCACATTCTCGTCACCCGGCCGAGAAGGATTTTCGTCGGCGACGAGGCGATCGTCGAAGTCCGCGTGTTCAACCGGGGCGGCGCGTTCGCGAACGGCGGCAATTCGACGGCAACAGTCCGGCTCGACCACGTCAACCCCGGCGTCAATTCGGGCCCGAGCTTCATCGGCGAGCAGGAGATCGCGCCCCCGATCGCGCCGTGGTTCTTCGAGCGCGTCGAGTTCCGCTGGCCCGTCAAAGACCAGAACTGGGGAGTCGGACGGCTCGTCGCTACGGTCACGGCGCCCGGGCTCGACGAAGCGACGACCTCGAACAACGTGGCCGAGCGGGCGGTCACCGTGTTCCGGAATGCGATCTCCGACCTGCGCACCGTGCCGAACCCGATGCGGCTGAGCGAATCGCCCGAGGACATCAACTTCGAGTTCGACTTGCCGCTTCGGCCGGGCGTCGCGCAGGCCGTCGAGGCGGTCGTGTACGACGCGGCGGGGCGCGAGGTCGCGTGGCACGAGAGGGAGGACGCGCAGGACGGGATCAACCGCCGGCTCTTCTGGAAAAACTTCAAATCGCGCGAGAGCGACGCGCTGCCGAGCGGGATCTACATCGTCGAAGTGCGGCTGATCGATCGGAGCGGCGGTGGCGTCGTCTCGCGGTCGGTGGGGAAGTTCGCGCTGTTGCGTTGACGGCTGCGCGGTCGGCGCGGACCGCGCGATTCACTCGCGAGTCGCGGAATACGCGGGGGAGCGCGGCGAGAATCCCAGCCCATTCGGGCCGGCCCCCCCGTTGACCTCCTCTTCTAGCCCGAGAGTCCCGTAATCCCGGCTACCCCTCGAAGGAACCAACCGCTCACACGGTCGGCCACGAGCGGGAGCGCGAGCAGCGCGGTGACCAGGAGCCAGAGACCGTCTTCGAGTCGCGCACGGCGACGGCCGTGGAGTGCGTTGCGGCGTTCCACGGTCGCTACCTCAGCCAAAAAAACGCGTCTGCGAGAGTCCAAAGACCAATGAACATCATGACCATCCGCCTCCTTTCGGCGGGTCGGGCAGGACGTCGAGGCTTTCCGGAGCGCTGGGACCTCTTCCGTGAGTCCGGCGTCCGTCCTCCCCTTGGGGGTCACCGTTTTCATCGACAGGAAGTCGTCGGCGCTTGAGCGCCCCTTCCGGCCGGTCGCTTCGCGGCGCGAAGGTCGCATTGCGCGTGCCCAGGGGGTCCGCGCGTGAAAGCGGCTTGCTCGTAACGGATTAGGCCGAGCGGGGTGCGGTCCTAGGGTCTACGGGAGGCGGATCGGATCTGGCCGGCGGCCGGAATGCGGCCGGAGATCGGCCGGCGGCGGTCGCGTCAGCGGACTTTGATCGCGAGGAGCGTGATGTCGTCCTCGGGCGTCCCGCCCATGAAGTCGGCGACGGCCCGGTATATGACCGGAAGAAGATCGGGGAGCGGCGTTCCGTTCTCGGCGCTCAGGAGCGCCTCGAGGCGCTCGATCCCGAAGATTTCGTCCTGCACATTGAGCTCGTCGGTCACGCCGTCGGTGTACAGCAGGAGGACGTCCCCCTCCGCGAGCGGGATCTGCGAGTTTTCGTAGCTCGAATCGGCGGTCACGCCGAGCAGGAGTCCCGCCCCGTCGAGCGTCGACGTCGAGCCGTCGCGCCGGACGAGCACGGGCGGGTTGTGCCCCGCGTTCGCGTACGTGAGGACGCGGCTCTTTCTGTCGAGGAGCCCGTAGAAAAACGTGACGAAGCGCTCCGATCGGCTCTGCCGGATGATCAACCGGTTGAGCCGCTCGAGGACGCGCGCTGGCGACGGGTGCGATTCCGCCTCCGCGTGGAACGCCGCCTGGAAGCTCGCCATCAGGAGCGCCGCGGGGATTCCTTTCCCCGACGCGTCGCCGATCGCTAGGCCGAGAGAGCTTTCGTCGCGCGGCAACAGAAAATCGTAGTAGTCGCCGCCGACCTCTTCGCAAGGGACGTTGAGCGCGGAGAGCTCGACCTCCGGGAGCGCGGGGAGCGCGTCGGGGAGAAAGTTTTCCTGAATCTTTCGCGCGAGGGCGAGCTCCTCCCGCAAGCGCGCGCGGGCGAGCGATTCCTTCTGGAAGAGCGCGTTCTCAACGGCGGCGGCCGCGTGCGTCGCGACCGTCTGCAACAGCCCGATCTCCTCCTTCGAATGAATGTCCTCCGATTCCTTCGCGCCGACGAGGATGAGTCCGAGGAGACGGTCGCCCGACACCAGCGGCATCAACAGGGTCGCGCCGAGCTCGCGGAGCGCCTGCTTCTCGGCGCGCGGCAGACGATTGAACCGGACGCTCTCCTGGAGCCTGTCGAGCGGGAGGACGCCGCGCCGCTCCCGGGCCCAATCGACAACGTGGTCGTGGAGCCCGAACGCGTAGCAGCTCGCGCTGGCCATCCCGCCGCCGGCAGTCACGGCGTGGACGAGCGTCCCCGAGCCGGGGTTTTCGAGGTAGACCGAAACGCCCGTCACGCGGAGGACCTCGGCGATCCGCCGGGCGAGCCGCTCGACCAGCGGATCGAGATCGATCATCCCGGACAGCTCTTCGCTCACTTCGCGGAGTGTCGCGAGCGAGTCGGGTCGGTCCCGGTACAGCGCGCGATCGACGAGCGCCTGGACGCGCGTCCGGACGGGCGAGAACACGATCGCCATCACGAAGATCGAGGCGATTTTCAGGAACAGACTCTCCTCTCCGCGCCCCGCGAGGAGCACGCGGCCGATCCCCTCGACGACGAGGAGATAGATCGCGGCGAGCAGCGCCGTCAGGATCGTGTACACGACGCTTCGCTTGAGAATGATTTCGAGATCCATCAGCCCGTAGCGGACGATCGCGTACGCGAACGACAGCGGCACGAGGAAGAGCGACAGATGGTAATAGCGGGCTCCCGGGAGACGGAGCGTCGGCGTGATCAGGTTCGCTAGCGCCGCGACGACGACGGGGAAGATGCCGAGGAGCGTCCCCCACAGGACTCCCGAAAGACGGCGGCGGACGCTTCCGGGCGGCGTGCGACGGTAGCTCCGGACGAACGTCACGATTCCGACAAGGAGGCCGGCGCCGATCAACAGCTCGGAGATCGCGGCAAACGCGCGGATCGCGGGGAGGAGCGAGTCGCGGTTCCCGACGAGGAGCAGAATGTAGCCGAGGCTCCCGACGGCGAAGAGGCAGAGCGCCGATCCGTAGAGCGTGGGAATCAGGCGTGGGTGGTTCCGCGCGAGCGGCGCGCGCGCCGGAAAAATCAGGAAAAAGTGGAGGAATAGGGCCGGCAGAAGTAGGAACGAAAGCGCGTAGAGGATCGTGATCGCCAGGTTCCACGCGAGCGAGGCGTGCGTCGGCACCGGCGTGAACAGGAACGCGAACACGAGCGTGAGGGAATAGAAGACGATCGCCATCGCGTCCTGGCGGCGGAGCACGACGAGCAGGCCGACGGCGAGGAAGGCGAGGCCGGTTGCCGCGACGGTCGCCTTGCGGAAGCGCGCTTCCGGCGGGATCGCGTCCATGACGAGGGTCGTTTCCGAGGTCGCCGAGCCGCGCCCCAGACGGTAGATGACCGGCTGGCCGACCTCGATCGCGGCCGTCATCCGGATGATCTCGGCGAAGCGCGTGGCGACGATTCCGTTGATCGCGAGAATCCTGTCCCCGACCTGAAAGCCCGCGCGTTGGGCCGGTCCGCCGGGATGAACGGCCACGATCAGTTGCAGATCGCTCCCGGTCGTGTACCCGGGGTCCGGCTTGTCCGGCCGGAACGAATCGGCGATTCCGAGGGCCGTGTAACCGAGGACGAACGGGGCGAGCGCGATCAGCAGGCCGCGCGGCAGCTCAGCGGCGATCGCGGAGATCTTCATGGCGATGTCGCGCGGAGCGCCGCGCGGCGCCGCGGACGCGCGATGCGGGGGAGTGGCACGGGCCAACTCCCCTCGTCTACGAACCGGAGGGCCTCGACGAATCGATCCACGCTGATCCCCCTCGCCGGCGCGAGTCTATGAGCGGGCTGCGGTCGAATCAAGGCGAATCCCCCACCCGGGCGGATAGCGGCGGGAAACCGGTTGTCCGGCCCGCGAAGCGCATGGTAGCCTGCCGGCATGAGCGCGACGACGACCCAAAAGAAACGTCTCACGAAGCACGAGCTGAAGGAAGACAAGTTCGTCAACCTCGCCTACCACGCTTGGGACGAGATTTCGGTCCACCGATCGGCGATCCTGTTCATCGTCCTTGGGATCGTCGGGCTCGTTGCCGTGTACGCCCTTTACCAGCGTTCGGCTTCGGCCGGCGCTTCGCGATCCGAGGAGATTCTCTTCCTCGCCATGAACGACTATCAGGTCGGCCGATTCCAAGAGGCGTCGAACGGCCTGACTCAGTTCGTCGATCGTTTTCCGCGCCACCCGCGGCGGGGCGTCGCTGCGCTCGCACTCGGGAACTGCGAGCTTGCGCTCGGGAAGCCCGCCGACGCCGAGAAGCGATTCAAGATGGCGGTCGAAGCCTCGTCGAAAGGTTCCGACCTCTGGGTTTCGGCGAAGTCAGGGCTCGGACATGTGGCTGAGGCTCAGGGATCGTTCGACACGGCATTCAACAAGTTCCAAGAGGCCGCGGCGGCGGCAGGATCGAAGGAAGCCGCGAGCGAGGCCGTGGCGCACGCAATCCGCGTGAAGCTACGGTCGGGGGACGCCGCCAGCGCCCGATCGCTGCTCGACAAGGCTGAGGACGAGTACCCTGGGACGAGGGCGCTCCGCTCGTTCAGTCAGCTCCGGGGCCAGCTCAACGCGGCACAGCGGTAAGGGCCAACGCTCCCCGGGGAGTCGGCGTGCCCTCCTCACCGATCCCCGTGTCATGAGTCGCATAATCGATATTATGTAAACACGCGGCCGTCGCATCCCGGCGGCCTCGGAAAAGCGAGCGTTCGGAGAACTCGCCATCCCCCGTTGACGACCGCGGCCTCCCATCGCGATGTCTCGATTGCGCAGCGCACCCTCTCGCACCGGCCCCGGTCTGCGATCGACGGTCCGAACTCGACCGCGATCGTCACGACCGCAAGCGCGATGAGCGCCGCGATCAGGAAGTAGACGAGGATCGCGCGCCTCACGAAGCGTGACAGCCCGCCGCTCCCGGCCCCGGAGCGGCGCGCCGGACTTCCGACTCTAGCGCTCATCGATCGTCACCTTCGCGAGCATCGCGTCACGGGTGATCGTTCCCGCAGTCAACGCGCGGAGATCGCCGACGCGGGCCGTCATCACGCACTGCGAGATCTTCTGGTCGTCGAGGTATTCGGCGCCGTGGAGTTGAACCGCGAGGACGATCGACTGATCGTCTCGAAGGCTCGAGAGCATGTCGCCGTAGTCGACCAGGACGTCGCGAAGCTCGTCTTTGCCGCGCTCGTACATCTTCTTCTCGTGGTCGGCGCGCTTCGCGAACCAATCGATTCTTTTCTTGTCACCCTTGCCGCGAGCCTTCGCGTCTTTTTTTGCGTCCTTGCCCTCGTCGTCGTCTTCGTCGTCCCATCCGTGCTTGTCTTTGTAGACGATGATGCGGTCTCCATCGTCCTCGAACTCGACGTGGTTGCCGAACCATCCCGACGAGCGCCAGCCTTGGGGAATCGGGCTCGCGTCGACCGTGAACACGACGCCGTAGTCGCCGACGTAGATTCCATCCGTCATTGCGCCGCCCGACACGAGAAGATTCGCACTCTCGATGAGGACCTCGTCGATTGTCCGCTCCATAATCCCGATTTCGCGATTCAGTTTCTTCGCGCCGGCTGGTTTTTCGGCGAACGCTTGGCTGCCGAGCGTGACCACGAGTCCCGCTGCGACGAGCACCGCGCCCGCGCCGCGCGAGCCACTCCCCCAGCGCCCGACTCGCGTCGCCCCGATCGATCTCTCCATGTCCGGTCCTCCTCACGCTCCCGTCGAGCGCCGATTGGATTCCATCTCAGGCCGCCGTGATTGACGGCCATGACCGCATCGTGATCGTCCCATGTGACGGGCGGGACGCTCCGAGCGTTCAATCGGACTGGAGATGGAAACGGCGGGGACGAAGACGGCTAGGTGGGATAGAAGCGGCGTGCGACGGAGGTGACGCTAGCTCGCGACGACGTTCACGAGCTTTCCCTGGACGACGACGACGCGGTGGATCGTCTTTCCTGACGTGTGCGCGCGGACCGCCGGGTCGTCGAGCGCCGCGGCCTTGAGAGCGTCTTCCTGAGTTCCCGCGGGGACGACGCCCTTCCCGCGCACCTTGCCGTTGACCTGGAAGACGACCTCGACCGTGTCGGACACGAGGAGCGCCGGGTCGTAGCTCGGCCACCCGGAGCGAAAGATGGTGGCCGCGCGCGCGTCGATCCGGCGCCAGATTTCCTCGGCGAGGTGCGGCGCGAACGGCGCGAGAATCCGCACGAACCGGCCGAGCGCCTCGGCGGGCAACGGCTGCTCCTTCTCTAGAACGTTGATCGTCTCCATCATCGCGGCGATCCCCGTGTTGTATTTGAGCGAGACGACGTCGTCCGTCACCTTCTTGATCGCCCAGTGGAGCTTCGCCTCGGCCTCGCGCGAGAGGGCGCCGTCCGGACGGTGCGCGAGTCCGTGCACGCGGTCGAGGAACCGCTCGACGCCGACCATCCCCTCGTCGCGGAAGTCTCCTCCCTCGGTGAACGGGCCTAGGAACATGAGGTAGAGACGGAACGCATCGCTCCCGACGCGATCGAGGTACGCGTCGGGGTTGACGACGTTCCCGCGAGACTTCGACATCTTCGCGCCGTCCTTCACGATCAGCCCGTGCGCGCGGAACGTCTTGAACGGCTCCGCGAACGGGACGTGGCCCAAATCGTGAAGCGCCATCGACAGGAAGCGCGTGTAGAGAAGATGGAGGACCGCGTGCTCCTGCCCGCCGATGTACATGGCGACCGGCAGCCACTTCTTCGTCCGCGCGCCGTCGAACGCGCGGTCGTGGAACTCCGTGCTCGTGTACCGGAGGTAGTACCACGCCGAGTCGAGGAAGTTGTCGAGGACGTCGGTGTCGCGCTGCGCGGAGCCGCCGCACGACGGGCACGTCGTGTTGACGAACGCCTCGATTTTCGCCAGCGGCGATCGTCCGCTGTCGTCGGGGATGTAGTCGTCCGTCATCGGAAGAAGGACGGGGAGCGAATCCTCGGGAACGGGGAGAGCGCCGCATCGCTCACAGTGGACGACTGGGATCGGCGGGCCCCAGTAACGCTGGCGCGATACGCACCAATCGTGGAGCCGGAACAGGACGGTCGCGCGGCCGCGCCCGTCGGCGGCCAGCCGCCCGGTGATGCGCGCGCGCGCCTTTTCGGTCGCAAGCCCGTCGAACGCGCCCGACTCGAAAAGGACGCCTTCTCCTTCGTAGGCAAGACCGTTCGCCGGCGCGACGCCGGGAGCGGCCGCGCCGTCTGCGGCGCCCGTCGCGCGGACGACTTCACGGATCGGAATCCCGCGCGCCGTCGCGAAGTCGAGGTCGCGCTGGTCGTGCGCCGGCACGCCCTGCACGACGCCCGTGCCGTAGCCCATCAGCACGTAGTCGGCGGTCCAGATCGGCACGCGCTCGCCGGTCACGGGATGGAGCGCCATCCGGCCCGTCTGGACGCCGCTCTTGTCGCGGGCGGCCGTCGCGCGCTCGAAGCGCGTCTTCCGCCGCGCGGCGATGCCGTACGCCGCGACTTCGGCCGCGCGCTCGTATGCGGTCAGCTCGGCGAGCAGCGGATGCTCCGGCGAGATCACGAGGAACGTCACGCCGAACAGCGTGTCGACGCGCGTCGTGAACGTCGTCAACACGCGGTCGCTCCCCTCGACGCGCCAATCGACCTCGGTCCCTTCGCTCCGTCCGATCCACCGCTCCTGCGCGCGCCGCGTGATCTCCGACCAGTCGATCCACTCGAGGTTCGCGAGCAATTGCTCCTGGTACTTCGTGATCTTGAAGAACCATTGGAGGAGGTCCCGCTCGACGGCCTCCGTCCCGCAGCGCTCGCACTTCCCCGCTTCGACCTGCTCGTCCGCGAGGACCGTCTTGCACGACGGGCACCAGTTGACGGGCGCGCGCTTCCGCTCGACGAGGCCCGCCTTCATCAGGACGACGAATAACCACTGGGTCCATCGGTAGTACTCGGGGACGGTCGTGTCGACGACGTGCGTCCAGTCGAACTGGTTTCCGAGGCGCTTCAGTTGCTCGGTGAACCGCGCGATGTTCTCCGGCACCAGGACGCCGGGGTGCTTGCCGACCTTGAGGGCGTAGTTCTCCGAGTGGATCCCGAACGCGTCGAACCCGATCGGCTCGAACACGTCGTGGCCGCGGAGTCGCATCGCGCGGCCGTAGATATCCGCGCCGATGAACGCGAAGCAATTGCCGACGTGGAGACCCTCGGCGGACGGATACGGGAACATCATGAGGTTGTAGAACGGTCGCTCGGCGCCGTCGAGGTCGGGCCGGTGGAGGCGCTCCTCTTCCCAGAAACGCCGCCACTTCTCCTCGATCTCGCGGAACGCGTAGGCCCGCCGCATCACCAGCCCTGCACGGTCTTGATGAGGATATCTTGCGCGGCCTTGTCGATCGCGCGGGTCTGCGCGGCGCTCTCCTCCTCGATGCCGCCCGGAAGGTTCGCGCTCACGGAGTAGGTTCCCCACGCCGTCATCGCCCTCTCCTCCCACACGACGTGATTCTTCTTCCGGTCCTCGTACGTGACGTGGAGCGTCATCTCGACTCTGTACTCCTGGACGTTCTGCGCCTTGTCGTACGAGAACGGCGTCCGATCGTACCGCTCGATCTTGCCGTCGATGACCGAGTCGGCGTCCTTCTCCTTGACGACGCGGAGCCGCTTGTCGGCCAGGAATGCGTCCGTGATCCGATCGGCGAGGCGATCCTCGAGCCCTTTCTCGAGCGTGCTGTTCTCGAAGATCGGAATCGCGATCGTGGCGATGTGCGGGTTCGTGCGGGAGGAGAAGCTGTAGCCGCAGCCACAGAGAAGGAGCGCGGTCAGAACGTTCGCGACGCGGCTAGTCCGCCGCCTGTTCGACTTTCTCCTCGCTGTCTTCTCGATGGATCCCATACACCTTCATCCGGTACCGGAGCTTGTCCCGATTCATGCCGAGGAGCGCTGAGGCGCGGCTCTGATTCCAGCCGGCCTGCTCGGAGGCCTTGAGGATCGCGATCCGCTCGAGCTCCTCGAGGATTTTCTCCAACGGAATCCCGTCGTGCGGAATCTCCTCAGAGAGGAGACTCTCGACTCCGGAGACGAGAGGATGACGCTCGGCGGAGAGGCCGCTCACCGGCTCGAGCGACAGGTGTCTCTCCTCGACCACGTCGCCTTTCTCGAGCAGGATAGTCCGCTCGAGTAGGTTTTTCAATTCCCGGATGTTGCCCGGCCACGGATGCGCGAGGAGCACGCGCTCGGCGCCGGGCGAGAATCCGGCGAACGCTTTCCCGAACGCGCGATTGAATCGGGTGCGGAAATGATTCGCGAGCGGAAGGACGTCCTCGGGCCGCTCGCGGAGCGGTGGAAGCCGGAGCGGGACGACCTTGAGACGGTAGTAGAGGTCTTGGCGGAATCGCCCCGCGGCCACTTCGCGGTCCAGCTCGCGGTTCGTCGCGGAGATGACGCGGACGCGGACGGTGATGTCGCGCGACCCGCCGACCCGCCGAAACGTCATCCGCTCGAGGACGCGGAGGAGCTTCACCTGGATCGCTTGGGACATCTCCCCGACCTCGTCGAGAAAGAGCGTCCCGCCGTCGGCCAGCTCGAGTAGCCCCTTCTTCTGGCTCGTCGCGTCGGTGAACGCGCCCTTCTCGTGGCCGAACAGTTCGCTCTCGAGGAGCGTTTCGGGGAGCGACGCGCAGTTGATCTCGAGGAACGGATTGCCGGCGCGCGAACCCGACCGATGGATCACGTTCGCGACGACTTCCTTCCCCGTGCCGCTCTCCCCCTCGATCAGGACGCTCGTCGTCTCGCTCCGCGCGACGTCGCGCGCGATTTCGAGGACGCGGAGCATCTTCGGGTTGCGCGTCTCGACGAAGTCGAGGCCCAGCTCGCGGCCGCGCGCCTCGCGCAGGTGCGACAGCTCGAGGCTGACGCGCCGGGTCGAGAGCGCCTTCCCGATCACGACGCCGAGCTCGTCGAGGTTGACCGGCTTGGCGATGTAATCGAACGCGCCGCGCTGGATCGCGGCGACCGCCGACCCGACGTCGCTGAACGCGGTGATGATCACGACTTGGAGCCCCGGGTGGGCCTCGCGCAGCTCCGACATCAAGTCGATGCCGTTCGCGTCGGGGAGCTTCAGGTCGACGAGCGCGACGTCGGGCGCCTCGCGCGCGAGGACCGCGCGCGCCTCGGCCGCGCTCCCCGCCGTCTGGACGGAGTGCCCATCCGCCTCGAGCGCTTTCCCGAGAATCCGGCGGATCGACTCCTGGTCGTCAACGATCAGGACGGTGCCGCGCATCGGTCCTCCGGGGCGAGCGCGGCGGCGCTCGGCACGAAAAGGGTGAACGTCGAGCCCCGGCCGGGCTCGCTCTCGGCGCGGATCGAACCGCCGTGCGCCTCGGCGACCGCGCTGCAGAACGCCAGGCCGAGCCCGCGCGCGCCGCTCTGCGTCGTGAAAAACGGTTCGAAGATCCGGTCCGCGGCGGCCGCGTCGATCCCCGCTCCCCGGTCGATCACGCGCGCGTACACCGCGCTCGGCGCGCCGTCCACGTGCGCGCCGAGCGCCAGCCCCGTGCGGACGACGACTTCCGCTCCGGCCGGACTGGCCATGACCGCGTTCTCGATCAGCTCCTCGAGTGCCGCGCCGACCACCGCGGCGTCGATCGTCGCGCGCGGCAGCGCAGGGTGCGCGTCGAGGAGGAGACCGACTCCGCGGCGCGCGGCGGACGGCTCGGCCCGACGGACGGCCTCGCGCGCGACGGCGCTCCAATCCGCGCGCGCGGTCTCGGCGGCGGGGGCGCGGCCCGCGCGCGCGAGGTCTCCGACGAGCGCGTCGAGCCGCTTCACCTCGGACAGGATCATCGCGAGCGTTTCCCGTTCGTCCGCTCCCCCGCCGCCGAGACGCGCGAGATACTGGACGCCGGCGCCGATCGCCGCCAACGGATTTCGGATCTCGTGAGCGACGAGCGCGGTGAACCGGCGGATCGTCTCGTCCGATTCGCGACGCGCCGTTCCGCGCGGCGGGCTCGATCGCCACGCCCCGCCCGTCGCGGCGCAAGCGCCCGAGGTCAACTCGCGCCTCCGGTCCGGGCCACGGCGTCGCGCGACCACGCGATCGTCCGCGCGAGCCCCTCCGCGAGCCGCACCTCGGAGCGAAACCCGAGCCGCTCCACAGCGCGTCGCGCGTCGCACAAAGAGCTCCGTAGGTCGCCCGCGCGCGCCTCGACGTGGCGAGGCCGGAGGCTGCTCCCGATCGCCTTCGCAATCTCCGTGAACAGCGCGAGGACGGAACGCGCCTCCCCCGTCCCGACGTTGAACGGCCCGCAGACCCCGATCGCCTCGGCGGCGAGCAGGTTCGCGCGAACGACGTCATCGACGAACACGAAGTCTCGAGTCTGAGCGCCGTCGCCGTGGATCACCGGCGCCTCCCCGCGGAGGAGCGCGCGAATGAAGAGCGGCACGACGGAGGCGTACGCCGAGTCGGCGGCCTGCCGCGGACCGTAGACGTTGAAGTATCGGAGCGAGACGGTCTCGAGGCCGTGCAGCGCCGTGAAGAGACGCGCGTGCTCCTCCATCACCCACTTGGAGAGCGCATACGGCGATGCGAATGAGATGGGCGCGTCCTCGGCGCTCGGGGCGCGGCCGTTCTGCCCGTAGACCGCGCAGCTCGACGCAAGGACGACGCGCGCCGCGCCCGCCGCGCGGGCTTCCTCCAGAAGCGCGATCGTCCCGCCGACGTTGATCGACTCGGTCCGCGACGGGTCGGAGACGGAGATCGGCACGGAGACGAGAGCCGCGTGATGGAAGACGACGCGGACTCCCGAGAGCGCCCGGCGAAGGGCGTTCCGGTCTCTCACGTCGGCCTCGACGATCTCGACCGCCGCACCGAGCCCCTCGAGGTTGGCGCGCGGCCCGCTCGAGAAATCGTCGAGGGCGCGGACTGCGCCGCCGCGCGCCGCGAGCGCGCGAACGATCGCCGAACCGATGAACCCGGCGCCTCCCGTGACGAGATACTCGGCCAACTCGACCTCCACCAAGGCGCGTCGCCGCGCCTTTAGATCCTGAGGATGTGTCCCTCGGTTCTCCCCTTGAGCATGTTCCGAGTGTCGACGATCGCCGGCGCGAAGCGGACGACCCGGTCGTAGTCGACGCCCGGGTGGCCGGTGACGATCACGGCGCAATCGCACGCGGAGAGCGTCTCATCCGAAAGCGGCGAGGATCCGAGCGCGACCGGCATCTCGATTCTCGCGACGAACGGATCGTGGTACGCGATCTCGGCCCCCTTCTCGGACAGGAGCGCGATCACGTCGAGCGCGGGCGATTCGCGGACGTCGTCCGTTTCCGCCTTGTACGCGACGCCGAGGATCAGGACTCGCGAGCCGCGGACCGACTTTCGCGAACGGTTCAGCGCGTCGACGACTTTCGACACGACGTAGTACGGCATGTACGCGTTGACCTGCCCCGCCAGCTCGATGAAGCGCGCGTCGAACCCGCGCTCGCGCGCTTTCCACGCGAGGTAGAACGGGTCGATCGGGATGCAGTGGCCGCCGAGGCCCGGGCCCGGATAGAACGGCATGAACCCGAACGGCTTCGTCGCCGCGGCGTCGATCACTTCCCACACGTTCATCCCGAGGCGGTCGCACAGGAGCGCCATTTCGTTGACGAGGGCGATGTTCACGCTCCGGAACGTGTTCTCGAGCAGCTTCGACATCTCCGCGACGCGCGGCGAAGAGACCGGAACGACGCGATCGAGCGCGCAGCGGTAGAGCGCGGACGCAAGCTCCGTGCAGCGCGGCGTCAGGCCGCCGACGATCTTCGGGATGTTGCGCGTCGAGAAGGCGCGGTTCCCCGGATCGACCCGCTCGGGCGAGAACGCAAGGTAGTAGTCCTCGCCCGCGACGAGGCCCGACTCGGCCAACAGCGGAAGGATGATCTCCTCCGTCGTTCCCGGGAACGTCGTGCTCTCGAGGACGACGAGCTGACCGCGGTGGAGCGTCGATCGGATGTCGCGAACGGCCGCGAGGATGAACGACACGTCCGGGTCGCGCGTTTTCCGCAGCGGCGTCGGGACGCAGATAAAGACCGCGTCGGCCTCCGCCAGATCGCCGGCGTCCGCAGACGCCGCGAGGCGGCCCGCGGAGACGGCTTCGGCGAGCGCCACGTTCGACACGTCGCGGATGTACGATTCGCGGCGCGCGATCGCGGCGACCTTCGCCGGGTCGCGCTCGTAACCGATCACTCGGAACCCCGCGCGCGCGAACTCGAGCGCGAGCGGGAGGCCGACGTAGCCGAGCCCGACGACCGCGACGCGGGCGCTCCGATTCTCGATCTTCGTCGCCAGGTCCAGGGCGTTCATCGTCTCCATCCGACGCGCGGCGCACGGGCACGGCAACGCCGCGCGGCGGCCGCCTCCGACGCGACGTGGTCTATCGGTGAGTTATCGGCAGGCCGCGCGGGAAACCGGAGGGCTCGCCGGGGGACGTTCTACGTCGACACTGAGTTGCGGCCGTTCGCTTTGGCCCTGTAGAGGGCTCGGTCCGCGTGGCGCAGGAGCACGCGCGGCGTCCGGCCGTCCTCCGGAAACGTCGCCACCCCCAGGCTCACCGTGATACGAGCGTCGCGGCGCACGCCGCGAGAGAGTCGCGACGCGACGCGCCGCCGAATCCGCTCGCACACGCGGAGCGCCCCCTCTTTGTCCGCCCGCGGCAGGATCACGGCGAACTCGTCGCCGCCGTATTTCGCGGCGAGATCGACCTTCCGGATGCTTCCGGTGAGAACCCGCGCCACGGCGCGCAGGACTTCGCTCCCCCGGAGATGGCCGTGCCGGTCGTTGAACTCCTTCAGGTTGTCGAGGTCGAGCATCGCGACCGAGAAGACGTGGTCGAAGCGCTGCGCGCGCTTGGCCTCTCGATCGAGCGCCTCCATCAGAAATCGATAATTGTAGACCCCCGTCAGCTCGTCGCGAAACGAGAGGTCGAGGGCGCGGCGGTATGCGTCAACGTTCGCGAGCGCCGTCGCGAGGTGCGCGAGCAGGACGGTCGACTCCGGCCGGTCGACCAGCGCCACGTCGCGTTCGCGGACGAGCAGGCGGAGACGGCCTCGTGTCGTGCGCGGAAGAGGGACGGCGACGCCCCCCTCGGAGCGGCGGCCGCGAATGCGGACCGGCAGGATCTCCGGGCTCCACCGCCGCCGCGTGCGACCCGGAAGGAGCGCCGCGAGCGGGCGGGCGGCCTCTTCGCGGAAGCGGAGCGCAACGAGCGGACGCGACAGGTCGCCTCCGACGACGAGATACGCGCCGCGTTCTTCCTCGCGCAAAAGGAGGCACGCGAATGGGAATCCGGCGTGGCGATTGAGCAGCGCGAGGAACGCGCGGCAGACGGCGCGCTCCTCGCCCCGACCGGCCGCGACCGCATGGAAGCGCGCGAGGTCGGCCGCGAACCGCGTCGCTGTCGATGGCTTCGTGAGCGTCATTGGCGCGACGCGTCGCGGAACCGGCGCAGCGCGCGCCGCAGACGCCAGGCGGCGTACACCGTCGCGATCACGAGCCCGACCGGAAGGTACGCGAACCGGCCCAGCCCGAGGTCGGAGTGGCCGAACACCCGGAAAAACGTGACTAACGAATAGAGGAGCGCGAGAAGGAGGGCTCCCGACAACGCGAGCTCCGCGAACGCGCCCAGCTGCCGCTCGTGAATCGGGAATCCTCCCCGGGGGGTGGGGTTTTACACGTCTCGGCGGGACTGGAAGCTCCGAACGGCCGCCTCCTCGTCCTCCCAGGTTTCGATCATCGTGACGAGCTTCGTCGTCGTGAGAATCCCTTGCACTCGATCTTGCAGTCCCACGAACTTGACCTCGCCGCCCTGCTTCCGGGCCTGGATGAACGCGGCCAACAGGACGCCGAGCCCGGAGCTGTTCATCCACGGCACGCCGCGCAAGTTCACGATCAGCTTGCGCGTCCCACCGTCGATGAGACGCCGGAACGCCTCGCGAAGCGGGTCCGATTCGGGCCCGCCCATCAACTTCCCCGCGAGATCGAGGATCACGACGCCGTCTCGCTCTCTCATCGAGACGACGACTCCGGAACCGGCGCTTTCAACCCGCTGAGCCATCTTGCACCTTCGTCGAGGCCCGAAGAAGAATGCCCCCGCCAAGACTCGAACTTGGCCACCCGGTTTAGGAAACCGGTGCTCTATCCACCTGAGCTACGGGGGCTGCGTTCGCGGGCCACTCTAACAGATGCCCCGCGTGCGGTCACTCTTCCGCGTAGGTCAGGAGCGAGAAGATCGGGGTCCCCGCGAGCTTCCCGCGCCCTTTCAGGAACTCGAGCTCGACTAGGAACGCGTAGCCGAGGAGTCGCCCGCCCGAACGCGTGACGAGGCGTCCCGTCGCGGCCGCGGTCCCGCCGGTCGCGAGAAGATCGTCAACGACGAGCACGCCCTGTCCGCGCACGATCGCCCCCTCGTGGATCTCGAGCGCGTCGGTCCCGTATTCGAGCGCGTACTCCTCGCGGATCGATTTCGCGGGGAGTTTTCCGGGTTTGCGCACAGGCACCACGCCTGCGCCGATCGCGTACGCGACGGGCGCCCCGACGAGGAGCCCGCGCGCCTCGACGCACGCGACGAGGTCGGGCTGAAGCGACTTCCCCCACGCCGCGATTCCATCGACGGCTCGGCGAAACGCCGCCGGCTCCCGCAACAGAGTCGTGATGTCCTTGAACAGGATTCCCTTTTTCGGGAAATCGGGGACGTCGCGGATGAGGGCCTTGAGGTCTTCCATCGAATCCTCTCCAATCGATCAGGGATCGAGGTCGTTGCGGACTCGAAACGCGGCGTGGGGCGATGTCGTCTCGCTCCACGTGTCGTCGACGCCCGTCACGCGCGAAAGCGATGGCCCGCGCCTCACGGCGGCTGCGAACTCCGCGAGCAGCGTCCTCTCTCCGTCGGCCTCGACCTCGACGCTTCCGTCGGGGAGGTTTCGGACCCAGCCGCAAAGGCCGGCGCGGAGTGCCTCGCGCTCGACGAAATACCGAAACCCGACGCCTTGCACGCGACCGTGAACGCGGAGCCGGATTCGGGTCGTGTTCTTCCCCATCGATCGCGATCGGGCCGCGGGAAACATGGTCGGGGCGAGAGGATTTGAACCTCCGACTCCCTGCTCCCGAAGCAGGTGCGCTACCGGGCTGCGCTACGCCCCGACCGAAACAATGCCGTGCAGTGTAGCGATCCGACCCGCGCGCCTCAAGCGGAATTGCCCGCGGGAATCGCCCGCGCGGGTCAGGCTGTTCGCCAACCGGCGCGTCCGATCAGCGGGACGAACAGGGCGCCGCCGAGCCGCGCTGTTTGCGTCCGGTCTCCGTCGCGGCGGACGAGGAGGATCTCCTGCGCGTCGCGCTCGCCGACGGGCGCGACGAGGCGCCCGCCGTCGGCGAGCTGCGCGACGAGCGGCTCGGGGATCGCGGGCGAGCCGGCGCTGACGACGATCGCGCGGTACGGCGCGAACTCGCGCCAGCCGAGGCTCCCGTCGCCGACGCGAAAATTGACGCGCTCGATTCCGAGCGAGCGGAGCCGCTCGCGCGCCGTCTCCGCCAGCTCGGCGATCCGCTCGATCGTGAACACGGGGCCCGCGAGCGCGGCCAACAGCGCGCTCTGGTAGCCCGATCCGGTGCCGACTTCGAGGATCGGCCCGCCGCCGTCGAGCTCGAGCGCCTGGAGCATCCGCGCGACGGTCAGCGGAGAGGAGAGCGTCTGACCCCGCACGAGCGGAAGGGCGATCTCTTCGTACGCCTTCCATTCGAGTCCTTCGGGCGCGAACACGTGCCGCGGCACCGAGGCCATCGCCTCGAGGAGTCGCGCGTCGGTGATCCCCTTCTGGACGAGGAGGGAGACCATCTTGCGGCGAGCCGCGCCGAAGTGGACTCGGCTCCGCGGACGCTCCGCGGCGCGCCCCGTCACAGGACCCAGTTCTCCATCTCGACGACCGCTTTGAAATCGGTCAGCTCCAAGTGGATCGGCGTGACGGAGACGAACCGGTCGAGGATCGCCGCGTGATCCGTGTTCTTCGTCGTCTCCCAGCTCGGGCTTCCGCCGATCCAGAAGTAGGGCCGTCCGCGCGGATCGGTCTTCTCGATCACCGAGTCGACGTAGAGGCGCTTCCCGAGCTGCGTGATCCGCACGCCCGCGATCTCGCCCTCGGGGAGGTTCGGCACGTTGATGTTCAGGAGCGACGCGTTCGGCGTCCCCTCCTCGAGGACCTTCGCGGCGATCCGGCGCGCGAACGCGGCGGCGGTCGCGAAGTGGTGCGTGCCGGGCGTCGTCGACAGCGAGATCGCCATCGAGGGAATGCCGAGCAGGAGCCCCTCCATCGCGGCCGCGACCGTCCCGGAGTACGTCACGTCGTCGCCGAGGTTCGGGCCGTGATTGATTCCCGACACGACGAGGAGCGGGCGGCGCGTGAGAAGGCTGTTCGTCGCGAGGAGCACGCAGTCGGTCGGCGTCCCCTCGACGCTGATCTGCCCGTCCTCCCGGCGCGTGACGCGGAGCGGCCGGTCGAGCGTGATCGAGTGGCTCGTCGCGCTCTGCTCGCGGTCGGGCGCGACGACCTGCACCTCGCCGAGGGAATCGAGAGCCGTCGCGAGCGCGCGGATCCCTTCCGAGTTGATCCCGTCGTCGTTCGTCACGAGGATGAGGGGCCGCGTCGTCATCGATCGATCACTTTGCTGATCACTCCGCGGGTCACTCCGCCGGTTCGTTGGGTCCGCCGCCGCGGCCGCCCGCGTCGGTTCGCGCGGCGCGCGACCGGGCCGCGCGCCGCGCACGCCGCGCGGTCGCCGCGATCGTCACGTGCCGCGCGACGATCGCCGGCACGTCGCGGAACGGGTCGATGTGGCTCGGACGCCGCGCCGCGATCAACGGAATCGGGACGAACGCGATGCCGCGACCCGCCGCGGCGTACGCCAAGATCTCCGTCTCGAACGCGAACCCCTCCCCCGACAGTGACGCCTCGCGCAAGAGGCGCGCAGCGTAAAGACGATAGCCGGACTGCGCGTCGCGGACGCGGTGGCCGAGCGCCGCGGAGAGGAACGCCGCCGACGCCCAGTTCGCGAAGCGCCGCGCGAGCGACACGGCCCCCGCCCGCGCGCCGATCACGAGGTCTGCGCCGCTCGCCGACGCCTCCGCGATGAAGAGTGGGATCGAAGAGGGATCGTGTTGGCCGTCGCCATCGAGAGTCACGATCGCGTCCCGCCCCTCGCCGAGCAGCCGGTCGAACCCGGCACGGAGCGCGCCGCCTTTCCCGCGGCCCGGCCTCAGAGACAGAACGCACACGCCGTAACCGGCGGCGACTTCCGCCGTCCTGTCCGTCGAGCCGTCGTCTACGACGAGGACCGAGTCCGCGCCGACCTGCCGGACGCACTCTGGCAGGATGCGTGGAAGGCCCTCCTCTTCGTTCCGGGCGGGGACGAGAACTGCGACGTTTTGGCGCTTCCGTTCCATCAAAAAAGAGGCGCCCGCATCGCGGACGGCCCCTCGCGTGAAGTCACAAACTGGTCGGGGCGACTGGATTTGAACCAGCGACCCCTTGCACCCCAAGCAAGTGCGCTACCGGGCTGCGCCACGCCCCGAACCAGGATTCAACGTCGGCGAATCTAGCACACGGCGCCGGAACGGAACAAGTTAACCCTGGCTCAGGGTCTTCAAGAGCCCCTTGAGATCCTTCTGGATCGCGAGGAGGACTTCTTCTCGCTTGACCTCGGCAAGCGGCATCGCGGCCTGGGCCGAGTCGGTCGGGTCTCTCTTCGCGAGCCGCTTGCGCGCGCCCTCGATCGTGAACCCTTCATCGTACAGAAGGTGCTTGATGAGGAGCACCTGGCGAACGTCCGGCATCTGATACGAGCGGTTTCCCGCGCGATTTTTTTTCGGTCGGAGCGTCGGGAACTCCGCCTCCCAGTACCGAAGGACGTGAGCTTTCACCTTGGTCATCCGTTCGACCTCGGTGATCGAGTAATACGTCTTCGTCGCCGGGAGCTTGCGCTTCATCAGGCGCCCTCCTCCTTGGGGTTCCGTGCCATGAGCTGAGTGATCGCTTGCCGCGGGTCGCGGCCTTCGAACAGGACGGCGTGGACTTCGCGCGTGATCGGGACGTCTACGCCGTGGCGCTCGGCGAGGCGCACCGCGCACCGCGTCGTCGGGACTCCTTCGGCGATCATCTGGAGGCCGTCGAGGACCTCGCTGAGCGGTTTTCCTCGCCCCACTTCCTCGCCGACGCGGCGGTTTCGACTGTGCCGCGAGACGGCGGTCGTCACGAGATCGCCGAGGCCGGCCAGACCCCAGAACGTCCGCTCGCGCGCCCCCATCGCCGTGCCGAGGCGCGTGATCTCCGCCAGCCCGCGCGAAAGGAGAGCGCCACGCGTGTTGTCGCCGAGACCGAGCGCGTCGCAGATTCCCGCCGCGATCGCGATCACGTTCTTGAGCGAGACCGCAAGCTCGACCCCGGCGACATCGTCGCTCGTGTAGATCCGAAACGTCTCCGTAGAGAAGAGGTCGCGGACCGTCTGCGCGGCGGGAACCGACCGAGAGGCGGCGACGATCGCGGTCGGCTGCGCGCGCGCGACCTCCTCCGCGTGGCTCGGACCGGCGAGCGCGACGAGTCGATCGGCCGCCCCCGTGCGAGCTCCGCCCATCTCCTCCGCGAGGACTTCCGTCATCCGCGAGAGGCTCCCCTCTTCGATCCCCTTCACGGCGCTGACGAGGACCGCATCGGGAGGCGCGGCGGCGGCCGCGGCGCGTGCGGTCTCGCGCAGGCACTGCGACGGGACGGCGAACACGAGCGCGCGCGCGCCGCGGGACGCGGCGAGACGATCGGTCGTGATCGGAAGAGCCGCGGGGACTGGACATCCGGGCAAGTAGCGGCGATTCTCGCCGTCGCGGCGGATCGCTTCGACTTGCTCTGGTCGGCGCGCCCAGAGGCTCACGTCGCACCCCTTCGCGTGCAACAGGCCCGCGAGGCAAGTTCCCCATGCCCCCGCGCCGAGGACGGCGACCTCGCTCATGGCGCCCAATGGTCTCTGCTCTTCTCCCTTTTTGTTTCTGTCTTCTTCTTCAGCACGATTCGGATCGGAGTGCCGCGGAATCCGTACCGCTCGCGGAGCGAGTTCTCGAGGTAACGGATGTACTCGCTCCGCACCTCCTGCGGCCGTTTCATGAACAGGACGAACGTCGGCGGCCGAATCGACACCTGGGTCGCGTACACGACTCCGCCCGCGCCGCCGGGCGGCGTGTGTCTCGCAGAGATCTCGCGGAGAGCCTCGGTCAGGTCGCGAGTCACGATCCGCTTCGCGCCGCGCTCGTGGATCGCCTTTGCGGCGGGGAGAATCTTCCCGATCCCCTCGCCCGTTTTCGCGGACACGAACAGAAGCGGCGCCCACGAAAGGAGCGGGAGCCGGTCGCGGTACTCGGCCATCACTCGCACTTCGTCGCGGTCCGCGACGTCCCATTTGTTCACGACGAGGACGATCCCGCGGCCGAGGTCGGACGGCATTCCGGCGACGCGTTGATCCTGTTTTTCGGGCGGGTGCGTGCCGTCGAACAGGACGAGCGCAACGTCGCACGATTCGAGCGTCTTCACCGTGCGAAGCGTCGAGAAGTACTCGATTTGATCGTCCACGCGGGAGCGGCGGCGGAGCCCCGCCGTGTCGATCAGCGTGTACGTGACGCCGTCTCGAACGAGCCGCGTGTCGACCGCGTCGCGCGTCGTCCCGGGCTCGGGATCGACGAGGACTTGCGTCGTCCCGAGGAGCGCGTTGACGAGCGAAGATTTCCCGACATTCGGCCGGCCGACGACGGCGAGCCGGATCCCCGCGGCCTCCTCGACGGGTAGCGCGGCGGGGAGGCGCTCGACGACGGCGTCGAGCATCTCCCCCACTCCGCGGCCGTGGATCGCCGAGAGAGGGAGCGGCATGTCGAGCCCGAGCCGCGAAGAGAGGATGGCGGTCGTCTCTTCCCGCTCGGTCTCCACTTTGTTCGCGACGAGGAGAGAGCGATGTCCCAGGGGTCGCAGGAGCGTCGCGACCTCGTAGTCCTCCGCGATCGGCTCGTCGCGTCCGTCGACGAGAAGGAGAACGACGTCCGCCTCGGCGACGGCTTGGAGCGCTTGCTCGCGGACGCCGGCCTCGATCCCCGTCTCGGGATGCGAGACGAGACCGCCCGTGTCGACGACGAGGAAGCCGCGGCCGTTCCACTCGACGCGGCCGTACAGCCGGTCGCGGGTCGTGCCCGCTCGCTCCGACGTGACGGCGCGCCGCTCGCCGATCAGACGGTTGAACAGCGTCGACTTCCCGACGTTCGGCCGGCCGATGATCGCGACGACCGGCATCTGCTCCCTCACGGGGTCGCGATCAGCCGATTCGACGAGGCCGCGATCCCCGCGGCGTCGAAGAGGGAGGCGAGCCCGTCGCGCGCGACGAGCACGCGGCGGCCGACGCGGCCGGCCAGCGTCGAGAGCGGCATGTCGTCGACGAAGAGGTCGCTCGCGTTGAGACAATTGCCGGGGAGAAGGAGCGCGTCGGTTCGCGCGCCGCGAGCCGCCTCGCCTTCGAGGACGGCGCGCGCGATGTCCTCGCCCGCGAGGAGCCCCGCGCATGTGACGCTCGCCCCGTAGAAGCGGTTTTCCGCGACGACGAGGTTCACGCGAAGGCCTTCGACCGCACGGAGGCGCGGCATCACGTCGGCCTCGATCATCGGCGCCGCGAGCGCGCCGGTCACCCACGTCACCGCGAGCGGCGCCGCGAGCCGATCCGGAAGTCGCCGCCGCGTCCGCCGGAGCTCGTCGAGAAATCGGCGCGTCATTCCGACGCCGTTCTCCTCCTGCGGGAATCCTTCGTAGTACGCCGCGCCGGGAATCGGCTCGCCGATCGCGAGGAACAGCTCGTCCGCCGGGAACACGAAGCGTGTGCCGAGACGAGGACGCAGGTCCCACTGCCACCGCGCGCACTGTTCGAGGATGGAGCGCGACATTTCGGGCGTGACGGGGTCGATGTGCGGCAGGCCGGCGCGGTGCGCCGTGAGCCCGACTGGAACGACGGCGAGCGTCTCGATCGCCGGATGGAGCGCGGCGAGGTCGCGGATCGTTCGGTCGAGAATCTCGCCGTCGTTCCAGCCGGGGCAGATGACCGCCTGCGTGTGCATGCGGATCCCGCCGGCGGCGAGACGTTCGAGGAGCGCCATGATCCGCCCCGCGTTCTTGTGCACGAGCAGGCGCCGCCGAGCCTCCGGGTCGGTCGCGTGGACGGAGACGTAGAGCGGCGAGAGCCGCTGCTCGACGATCCGGTCGAACTCGGCGTCCTTGAGGTTCGTCAGCGTGACGAAGTTTCCGTGCTCGAACGAGAGGCGATAGTCGTCGTCGCGGATGTCGAGTTCTTTGCGGACGCCGGCCGGCGACTGATCGACGAAGCAGAACGGGCACTTGTTGTGGCACTCGCGGATCGTCTCGTCGTCGAACTCGAGGCCGAGGTCGCGGTCGGCGTCCTTCTCGACGATGAGGAAACGCTCCGTCCCGTCCACGGAGCGGACCGCGATCTCGAGGACTTCCTCCGCCTCGAGAAATCGGTAGTCGATCCGGTCGCGGACCGGTTGGCCATTGAGCGCGACCAGATCGTCTCCGGGCGCGACGTCGACGAGCGAGGCGGGGCTTCCGTCGCGAATCTTGCGAATGATCATCGGTTGGCTGTCCTCGGGTTAGCGCGAAAAACTACCACGCGTCACTCCGTCTGTCAATGATTCAAAGGACTTAGCGTCCTGCTTTCGCGTGAGTTCGGAAACTCCCCAGAGAAGAGCGACGCCTCGGGGAGAGTTCTCACCGAGGCGTCTTTCGATCCTGGAGCGGGAAACGGGGCTCGAACCCGCGACCTCCAGCTTGGGAAGCTGATGCTCTACCAACTGAGCTATTCCCGCCCGCGATATCGTCAGTCGAATGGAACGGGGGCCATTATGCATGACCGCCGGGCAGCGTCAAGGGGCGACGCTCCCGGCGGCCATCGACGACGATCACAGGCGAGCTTCGATCAGTTCACGGGAACTCGGCCTCGGCGCACAAGGACGATCGTCAACGGATCATTACCCGTGTATTCCCTGACGTAGAGGGGCAATGGCGACTCCGGGCTGAGAATCATCTCGAGCTCATGCGTGCCGGTCTTCGCGCTCCACACCGTGATGTGGTGGCCGGTCAGGCCGGCAACCCTCTCGGTGCGATCGCATCGGAATCGGAAACGGGGACGCCCGTCCGGCCGAAGCATGGTCGAGTCGTATGTCTCCCCGACCGTGAATGTGCGACGCTCGCCTCAGCCTCCTTACCATTCGCGCCGTTCTCGACGTGCACGGCCGTGATCACTCAGAACCCATCCAGGCCCTCGTGCATCAACAGCTTTAGCCCGGACGTCGTACGGCTTTGTCCTTCGACCGGGGGCCCGGCCTTCGACTCGGTGACATACAGCGTGACACTTCTCGACGCTCTTGGCGCCCCATGCGCCGGCGACACTGTGAAGGTTTATGAGACCTCAGGGACCTTGAACATCGCCACGGGCGGTTCCACGTTTGCGATCTCGAACGTGATGGGGAAGGCGACCGTCACGCTGCGAGCTGGCTCGGGCTGCGGCCTCGCGACGATTTGCGCGAGCGGGGTTTCCCTTTGCTCCGTTTCCGTCCGTTCGCCGGACAACGCAAACGGTGCTCTCTCCGCGTCCTGCCCGGCCCCCTCGGTGGGAACGAGCGTCGTCAACATCAACGACATCACGAACCCGGCGTGCGGGTTTCTGAGCAAGCTCGGCGTGGTCACCGTCGGCGTGAACGATTGCTGGGACCTCAACTGCGACGGCTTCATGAACGTGTCGGACATCCAGGGCAATCTTGGGAAGGGCGGTCTGATTCAGCACGCCGGGCACGGCGCTCCGCTCGGCCCGAAGAACACCTGTCCCTAGTTCAGCGCGGCGGGGGCGCACTCCCCAGCCGATCGATAATCTCGCGAGCGACGAGACCGTCGTCCGCGCCTCCCGCGACCCATACGAGCCCCGGGAAGTTGCGAAACCAGGTCATCTGACGCTTCGCGTACTGGCGCGTCGCGCGAATGGCGAGCGCGCGCGCTTCGTCGAGGGCGAGCTCGCCGCCGAGGTGGCGGACGACCTCGCGGTAGCCGGGCGCGCGGAACGCCGGCGCATCCGCCGGGACGCCGCGCGCGAGGAGCGCGGCCACCTCCTCGACGAGCCCGCCGGCGAGCATCGCGTCGAAGCGCGCGACGATCCGAGCGTCGAGCGCGGCGCGCGGCCATTCGATCGCGAACGCGCGGCCGGCCGCATCGAGCGGCGGCGACGCGAGCCGGCGCCGCGCGACGCTCGCCGGAAGTCCCGTGCCCGCGATGATCTCGAGCGCGCGCGTGATCCGGACGGCGTCGTTCGCGTGGACCCGCCGCGCAGTATCGGGATCCTTTTCCGCGAGCTCCGCGTGGAGCGCCGGCCAGCCGACGCGCGCCGCGCGGGCGGCGGTCGCCTCGCGAAATGCCGCGTCGCGCCCCGGCCCCTCGAACAGCCCGCCGACGAGCGCGCGCACGTAGAGCCCAGAGCCGCCGACGACGAGCGCCGCTCGCCCGGCGGAGCGGATCGCGGCGATCGCCGCGCGCGCCTCCCGCGCGTACCGCGCCGCGTTCGCGATTTCGTGCGGCTCGAGGAGGTCGAGGAGGTGATGCGGCACGCGCGCACGCGCCGCGCGGTCCGGCTTCCCCGTCCCGACGTCGAGGCCGCGATAAAGCTGCCGCGAATCGGCTGCGACGATCTCGGAGCCGAGCGATTCGGCGACGAGGAGGCTCACATCCGTCTTCCCCGACGCCGTCGGGCCGAGGAGAAGGACGACGCGCACGGCTCCCGGCGCGTCCGACGCGCCCGAGCTATCTCCGCCCAAACAACCGTTCCACCTCGTGGAGGGAGATCCGCGCGACGACCGGCCTCCCGTGCGGACATGCGAACGGATTCCGCGCCCGCGCGAGCCGCGCCAGCAGCGAGCGGATCTCCTCGGGAGCCAGCGTGTCCCCCGCCCGCACGGCGGTCTTGCACGCGAACGACCGCGCCGCCCGAGCGAGCCGGTCGTGCGGACCCGCGTCGCGGGCGAGGTTCTCGAGGATCTCGCGGAGCCATCGCCCGATGTCGTCCCCCCGCCGCTCGACGGGGACCGATTCGATGACGAACGATGCGGGGCCGATCGGGCGGATGCCGAACCCGAGCCGCTCGAGCGGCTCGGCGAACTCCTCGAGCCGGTTCGCCTCGACGTAGGAAAGTTCGATCGTCGCCGGCACGAGGAGCGGCTGGCGAACGCCGCCCGATCGCTCGATCCGCGCGAGCCCTTCCTCGTACAGAATCCGCTCGTGCGCCGTGTGCTGGTCGACGAGGAAAATCCCGTCGGGCGACTCGGCGACGAGGTACGTCTTGTGAACTTGAAGGGCGGATGGGGCGGCGATCAGGTTCTCGAGGACGGAACGCGCGGAGGCGGCGGGCGCGCCGGGGCCGCGCGTTCCGGAGTCGCGCGCGTTGGGGTCGCGCGCTCCCCACGTTTCCGGCCCGCTCTCCGCGAGAGATTCCCCCGACCAGGTTCCGAACAGGCGATCGGGCGAGGCGGCCGCGCCCGACGCGCCGGCGTCGAGTGCGCCGTCGGCGGCGCCGAGCGGGCCGCTGCGGTCCGCGGCGCCTTCCTGCCGCGAGTGCAAGTCGGGCACGATCGCCTCTCCGGCCAGCGCGCGCGCGACCGCCCGCCGGACGAACCGAAACAGGCTCGGCTCGTCGGTGAATCGAACCTCGCGCTTCGTCGGATGGACGTTCGGGTCGACGCGGTGGAGCGGGACGCGCAGCGCGATCGCCGCGACGGGATACCGCCGCGGCGGCAAGAGCGGGTCGTAGCCCTGGAGGAGCGCGCGGAGGAGCGCGCGGCTCTCGATCGGCCGCCCGTTCACCGAGATGTGGATCGCGTCGGAGAGGCCGCGCGTGGCGCGCGGGGCGCTGACGAGCCCGCGCACCTCGACATCTCCCTCGCGCGCCTCGACGGCGACGAGCGCGTCGGCGACGTCGTGACCGTACAGCGCGCCGAGCCGCCCGGCGATCGGAAGCGCGGGGTCGAGTCGCAGCACCGTCTTGCCGCCGTCAGTCAGCGTCACGCCGACTCCCGGCGCGGCGAGGGCGTGCGCCGCCGCCTCGCGCGCGATCGCGCGGACTTCCGCCGGGAGCGTCTTCAGAAATTTCCGCCGCGCGGGCGTGTTGAAGAAGAGCCGCGCGACGCGGATCGTCGTCCCGCGCGCGCGTGCGGCGGATTCGGCCGCGGTCCGCTCGCCCCCGACGATGACGACCCGCGTCGCCTCGCCGCCGTCGGCGCGCGTGCTCATCTCGACTTCGGAGACCGCGCCGATCGCGGCGAGCGCCTCGCCGCGGAACCCGAGCGTGGCGACGGCCTCCAGATCGGCGGCCTCGCGAATCTTGCTCGTCGCGTGCCGCTCGAACGCCAACAGCGCGTCCTCGCGTTCCATCCCGATCCCGTCGTCGGCGACAGAGAGGCGCAGATCGTCGCCTCGCTCGATCGAGATGACGACGTCGGTCGCCCCCGCGTCGATTGCGTTCTCGAGCAGCTCCTTGACGACCGACGCCGGGCGTTCGACGACCTCCCCCGCCGCGATCTTCTCGACGAGGTCGCGCGGCAGGCGGCGGATCCGGAGGCCGGCGGCGCTCATCACGTCAGCTTCCGCCTCAGCTCGGCCAGCCGCGCGAGCGCGTCGAGCGGCGTCAGGCGATCGAGGTCGAGGTCACGGATTTCGCGCGCGACCTCGCTCTCGGCCGGGTCGGCGGGATCGTGCGCGACGACGAGCGGGAGCTGAATCGGACCGCCGGCGCGCGGCGCCCGCGGCCCGCGGCCGATGACGGGCAAGCCCTCCGCGCCGAACTCCCCCGCCTCCAGATTTCGGAGGACCTCGCGTGCTCGCTCGACGACGTCGCGCGGCAGGCCCGCGAGCGCCGCGACGTGAATCCCGTACGATCGATCGGTCGCACCCGGCACGACGCGCCGCAGGAACACGATTCCCCGTCCGGATTCCTTCACCTCGACGTGGAAGTTCTTGACGCGCGGGAGCGTGAGCGCGAGGTCGGTCAGCTCGTGGTAGTGCGTCGCGAACAGCGTCCGCGGCGCGCCGGCGGGCCGCTCGTGCAACGACTCGACGACGGCCCACGCGATCGAGAGGCCGTCGAACGTGCTCGTTCCGCGCCCGACCTCGTCGAGCAGGACGAGACTTCGAGCCGTCGCCTGATGGAGGATCCGCGCCGTCTCGATCATCTCGACGAGGAACGTGCTCTGCCCGCGGGCGAGGTCGTCGCGAGCGCCGATTCGCGTGAAGATCCGATCGACGATCCCGAGCCGCGCCGACGCCGCCGGCACGAACGACCCGGCCTGAGCGAGGATGACGATCAGCGCGGTTTGGCGGAGGAACGTCGACTTCCCCGCCATGTTCGGTCCGGTGATCAGGTGGATCTGGGACACGACCGGATCCATCGAAAGATCATTCGCGATGAACGCCCCCTTCGGAAGGAGCGGCTCGAGGACCGGATGCCGGCCATCGACGATCGCGACCTCCTGGCCCTCGTCGACGGCCGGCTCGACGTACCCGCGCTCGGCGGCCAGCTCCGCGAACGCAGCGAGGACGTCGACCGTGGCGATCGCGCCGGAGAGCGCGCGGAGACGCGCCCCGTGTCGCGCCAGGTCGCTCCGGACCGACACGAAGAGCGACTCCTCCAATTCGGCGCACCGGTCTTGCGCGTCGAGAACTTTCTCCTCGAACGCCGACAAGTCTTCCGTGACGTACCGCTCGGCGCCGGCGAGCGTCTGCTTCCGGTGGTAGTCGGACGGCACGCGATCGCGATGCGGGCGCGTGACCTCGATGTAGTAACCGAACACTCGATTGAACCCGACTTTGAGCGACGGGATCCGCGTCCGCGTTCGCTCGCTCTCCTGGTACGCGACGACCCAGGCGCGCCCGTCGCGCTCGATCGCGCGAAGGCCGTCGAGCTCGGCGTTCCAGCCGTCCCGGATCACGCCCCCGTCGCGCGCTGCGGCCGGCGCGTCCTCCGCGATCGCGCGCTCGATCCCCTCCGCCACGTCCGAGCACGGGTCCCATCCGGCGCGGAGCCCCGAGAAGAGCGGCGCATGCGCGGTCGTCAGCGCGTCGAGCGCGTCGGCGGCCGCGCGCAGCGCGCGCGCGATCTCGACGAGGTCGCGTGGGGACGCCTTCTCGCACACGAGGCGCGCGACGCCCCGCTCCAAATCGCGGACCTCGGCCAGCGCGGACCGCAGGCTGGCGCGGAACGGGCGGCGCTCGACGCCTTCGCGAACGGCCGCGTGCCGCGAGCGGATCGTCTCAATGTCGAGGAGCGGTTCGATCAGCCAGCGGCGCAGGAGACGCGCTCCCATCGGCGTGTTCGTTCGGTCGACGGCGCGCGCGAGATTCGTCGCGTCGGGCGCGCCGGCCCCCGCGGCGAGACTCGCCCCGCCGCCCGTCGAGGCGCCCGGCCGGCTCGCTGGCTCGACGATTTCGAGGTTCCGCCGCGTGATCTCGTCGAGGACGAGGTGCGTCGCGCGGCGTCGCTCGGTCACGCCGGCGATGTGCGAGAGGTTTCCGCGGCCGACGCTCCGGAGGTATCCGATCAAGACGCCGGCGGAGCGGAGCGCCGCGCCGAGATGCGAAACGCCGAACCCGTCGAGCGTGACGGTCCCGAAGTGTCGGGCGAGCGACTCCCGCGCCTCCCTTTCATCCCAACGCCAATCCTCGACCCAAGTCATCGCGGGCGGAGTCTCGACCGCTCGGAGGTACGCCGCCTCGCGCCCGCGCAACGATTCGGGGAGGAGGACTTCCGCCGGCGAGAGAAGGTCCATCTCGTCGGCGAGCCGCTCGTGCTCCATCTCGGCGACCCAGAAATCGCCCGAGGAGAGAGAGAGGGCCGCGACGCCGAACCTCTCGCCATCCGGGTAGATTGCGGCGAGATACAGGTCGCGGTCCGGAGCGAGGAGCGCGTCGGACAACACGGTCCCGGGCGTGACGATTTCGGTCACCTCGCGCTTGACGAGGCCCTTCGCCTTGCGCGCGTCCTCGACTTGATCGCAGACGGTGACCTTGTACCCGGCGCGCAGGAGGCGCGCGATGTACGCGTCGGCCGCGTGCCACGGCACGCCCGCCATCGGAACGGCCTCCTTCTTCCCCTTGTCGCGCGTTGTGAGCGTCAGTCCCAGAACTCTCGAAGCGATGACGGCGTCGTCGTGAAACATCTCAAAGAAGTCGCCCATCCGAAAAAGGAGGATCGTGTCGGGATGCTCGCGCTTGACGGCTTGGTACTGGCGCATCATCGGCGTCTCGAGCGTCACAGCGAAACGACCTTCGCGGTGAACCCGGCTTCGCGGAGCCCGCGCGCGAGGTCCTCGGCCGCAGCGCGGTCGCCGAACGCGCCGACGAGCACGCGGAACAGAGACGCGCCCGTCTCGTCCGTCGCCTCGAGGACGGTCGGCTTCTCCGAGCGGCGGGCCGAGAAGTCGTCGACGAAGCGCTGCGTTTCGGTGATCGTGCGGAACGTCGCCAGCTCCACGGCGAGGCGGCCCGGGGGCGGTTTGTCGTCCTGGGCGGGCGGGCCCGCGCCGCCTGAGTCCGGAAGCGGGACGATTCGCGACGCGGCCAGCGCGCCCTCGATCGTGCCGGGGCACGACGCGGCGATTTCCTCGTAAAGGCCCCGCGCGCGCTCCGCGTCCCCCCGAGCGCGTCGCGCCTCGGCCGCGCCGAACAGCGCGGCGCAGCGGAGGGCCTCCTCGCCGCGGACCGCCGACGCGCGGCCGAACAGCTCGAGGGCCAGCTCCGTGTCGCCGGCTTTGCGGAGCGCCTCGGCCAGAGCGACCTGCGCCCAGCCGTTCCACGGCGTCGCCCGAATCTCGCGGAGCGCCGGGCGGAGCGCGTCCGGCGGCTCGCCCCGCCCGATCTGCGCGATCAGAAGCCAGAACCGCGCTTCGCTCGCGGCTGGCTCGCCCGCCTTCCGGTCGTTCGCGACGACCTCGAGGCCCTCGATCGCGGCGTCGTACTGGCCGCGCGCGACTCGGTACCTCCCGAGGGCCATCCGCGCCTCGCGCGCTTCGGGCGAGGCGGCGTACTCCGACGCGACGCGATCCCAGCGCGCGGCGGCGCGCTCCGCGTCCTCCTCGAGCGTCGCGGCCAACAGGAGCGCCTTCGGAGCGAGCGGGCTCTTCGGGCTATCGGCGAGGAACTGCTCGATTAAGCCGAGCGCTTCGGCGCGCCCGCCCGTTCGCGCCCGTTCGCGGATCTCGTCCAACAGGTCCGATCCCGCGGCGCGCGAGACATGATGGCCGCCGGCCGCGAAAACGAGGGCGAAGACGCCGCAGAAGACAATCGGCCTAAAGACGGCGGCCGCGCGCCTTCTCCGCCGCAGGCTCGAACGCCGTCGAGAAGAGGTTCCAGTCATCGAAGTCGGAGCACTCCCAGATCGGATGGTAGACGGCCGCCTCGCGGGCGCGGGCGACGGGATCTTCCGCGCCGTCGCCGAGGACTTGGAGCAGTTCTTGGATCTCGCGCTCCGACTCGCGGATCCGGCCGGCCTCGTGAAGGAGCAAGACGAGCCGGCGGCGGAGCGTCCTCGACCGCGGCGCGATCTCGAGCGCTTTCTGGCAGACGTTGATCGCCTCGGTCAGCTCGCCGCGCTTGTGGTGGAGGTTTCCGATCGCTTCGAGCGTCGTCGTGTCGTCGGGGTGATCGCGCAACAGCCGGTCGTAGATCGCCTCGAGGTCGCCGAGCGTTCCGCGGCCGAGCGTCCCGCGGTCGAAGAACGCGCGCTCCAGCCTCTCGAACGTCAGGAACGCGAGCCGAGGCGACTGGTCAACGATCCGCCGCCACTGGTGGATCGCGTCGTCCAGCTCGCTTCGCATGTAGTGGATGTCGCCCAGGGCCAGGTGCGCGGGCACGCAGAGCGAATCGAGCTTGAGCGCTTCGCGAAGGGCCTCGCGAACGTCTCCGTCGGTATCGTCGCGCAGAATCTGGCACGCGGTCCACGTGCGGTAGAGCGCGAGACGCTTCTCGCCGCGCGTCTCGCCCTTCTCGCCCTTCCAGAGATCCCTTCGGACGGAAAACGCCGTCTCCCACTCCCCCGACCGCTCGGCGAGCCGCGCGACGCGATCGCGATGCGCACCCTCCGTCGGCAGCTTCGTCAGGTCGCCGAGGACTTCCCGCGCGCGGTCGCGCAGATCGAGCTCGAGCAGGTCTTCGGCGAGGCTCTCGAGGACGCGCGCGTGCATCGCCGGCGGAAGCCCGGTCCGCACGAGGAGCCCGCGATGGATCTGGTAGGCGTGCTGCGGCTTGCGATTCCTTCGGTAGATGTCGCCGAGGCGCACGTACGCGTCGATGTTGTTCGAGTCGTCCCGGACGGCGTCCTTGAGAAGGTCGAGAGCGCCCCGGTCGTCCCCGTCGATCAGCGCGGCGAGCCCCCGCAAGTAGGGCGATTCGTTCGATCGTTGCCCGCGGCCGGTCCACCGTTCGCGTAGGACGAGGAAGGCGACGATGATCCCGAGACCGATGAAAATGAGGAAGAACGACTCCGAACTCACGGACCGATCCCCGGAACGCCGCGTGCGATCTGCGGGCGCGCGGCGTCCGCCGCCTCCTCCTCCTCGAGCGGGAGGTTGCGGAGGTCGGTCAGCTCGCGGCGGAAGTTTCGATTGTCGCGCTTGAGGCCGCGGATCGTCGCGTAGAGGTCGAGCACGTGCGCGACGATGAAGATGAGCGTGAACGCCACGCCCACGGCGAACGCGATCCCGAGCGCCAGGACGAGCGGGACGTCGGTGAAGTGCCCGAACCCGAGCTGGATGTCGACGCGGTCCTCCGGGTTGAGGACCGCGAAGGCGATCATCGCCAGGACGAACACGAACAGCAGGGCGCTCGTTACGATGCGGATCGCGCTCATCCGGACACCTCCACGGGCGCTGCGAGCGGCGCGTGCGCGCGCTCGCGTGGCGCTTCGTCGACGACGGTTCCCACCAGCCCCGCTCCGCGGCACGCGACGATCTCAGCGACGGCGAACTCGCCCGCCGCGAGGGGTCGATCGGAGGAGAGAGAGACGGACTTGTTGGTGCGCATTCGGCCGAGCCACTCGCCCGGGCCGCGCTCATTCACACCCTCGATCAGGACGGAGAATCGACGGCCGAGAAGCCGGCGATTCCTCCGCTCGGCGAGGCGCTTCTGGAGCGAAAGTGCGCGCTCGAGGCGCTCCGCCTTGACCGGCTCGGGGACCGTGTCCCCGTGGTCGATCGCGCGCGTCCCGGGCCGCGGCGAATACTTGAACAGGAACGAAGCGTCGAACTCCGCGGTTTCCATCAGCGACAGCGTGGCCTCGAAGTCGGCGTCCGTCTCGCCGGGGAAACCGACGATGATGTCGGTCGAAAGGCCAAGGTCGGTGATCCGCTCGCGCGCTCGCCCGACCGTCTCGAGGTACCACGACGGCGTGTAGAGACGGCGCATCCGGCGGAGGACGGGGAGCGAGCCCGATTGGACCGGCAGGTGAAGGTGCTCGCACACGGAGTCGCATTCCGCCATCGCGTCGAGGAGGCCGGACGTGAAGTAGCGCGGATGAGACGAGGTGAAGCGGACGCGCGGGACGGGCGCCTCGCGGTCGATTCGGCGCAGGAGCGCCGTGAAATCGGACCCGCCCTCACGGTACGCGTTCACCTTCTGTCCGAGGAGCGTGACGTCGCGAACGCCCATCTCGCGGAGCGTCGCCACCTCGGCGACGACTTCGTCCGGAGACTTCGACCTCTCGCGACCGCGTGTGATCGGGACGACGCAGAACGTGCAGAACGAATTGCACCCCTGCATGATGCTCACGAACGCGCGTCCCCACGCGGTCATTTCGGCGACGCCTCCGTACGTGAGCGTCGCGGAGACCTCGATGTCGACGAGCGGATCGCCGTGGGCATCGAACTCCTCGAGAAGTTTCGGCAACCGCGCGTACGAATCGGTCCCGAGAACGAGGTCGACGTGCGGCGCGGCGCGCGCGATCGCTTCCCCCATCCGCTGGGCCATGCAGCCGGCGACGGCGAGGCGCGTTCCCGGGCGGCGCATCTTCACGCGGCGGAGTTCCCCGATCCGTCCGAGAACCCGCGCTTCGGCGTGGTCGCGGACCGCGCACGTGTTGAGGAGGATCAGGTCCGCCTCGTCGGGCGTATCGACGCGGCGGTAGTCGGACCGCCGCAGCACCCCCGCGATGAACGAGGCGTCGTAGTCGTTCATCTGGCAGCCGTAGCTCTCGATGTAGAACGTTTTCACGCGAGCGGCCTCGTTCGGCTTGACGGGAATCGTCATGCCGCCACCGGAATCCCGGCGAGCGCGTTCCGCGCGTCGAGACGCGGATCGCGCTCCAGACGCACCGGCACGATCCGGTTGGCGAGGCCGTCCGCGGCGGACGCCTCGGGAAGCTCGGTGCGCAGATAGTTTCCGGTGTAGCCGGTCGGACGCCCCTGGGCGGTCCGCTTGATCTCGACGAGCACCTCGGCCCGCTCGCCGACGAAGCGGTCTCGGAACGCGCGCTCCTCCGCCGCGCCGAGCGCGCGCATCCGCGCCGCGCGCTCGCGAACGTCGCCCGTGGCGACCCGGTCGGCGAGGGACGCCGCCTCGGTGCCGGGCCGCGGCGAGAACGGGAACACGTGGAGCCGAGAGAACGGCATCGCTTCGACGAACCGGAGCGATCGCTCGAACGAGGCCGCGTCCTCGCCCGGGAAGCCGACGAGGATGTCGGTCCCGATTCCGGCGTCGGGCCGGCGCGCGACGAGGCGGCCGACTCGATCCGCGAACTGCCGGGTGTTGTACCCGCGCCGCATCCGCCGGAGCGTCGTGTCGTCGCCGCTCTGGAGCGGGAGGTGAAAGAACGGCATGAACGCCGGGTCGGCCGCGAGTTCGAGCAGCCGGTCGGTGAGATGCGGCGGTTCGAGCGACGAAAGACGGAGGCGCCGAAGCCCCGGCAGGCGAAGGATCCTCTCGACGAGGAGGTCGAGGCGGTCGCGCGTGTCGGGGTCGCGCCAGCTTCCCAGGTGAATCCCCGTGACGACGATCTCCAGGTGGCCGGCGCTCACGAGGCGGCGCGCCTCCTCGAGAATGGCGGCGGTCGGCCGGCAGCGGCTTTTTCCCCGCACCGACGGGATGACGCAGAATCCGCATTCGCCGTCGCAGCCGTCCTGCACCTTGACGAGCGCGCGCGTCGCACGGAATCGCGAGACGGGCGTTTCGTCGAACGGCTCACCGCGGGAGACCGGCGACGCATCGACGCGAAGCGCACCCGCGCTCGCGCTCGCGACGATCTCCGCGATCCGGCCCTTCCCGCCGTGGCCGACGACGACGGCGACGCCGGGGATTCGCGCGAACGCGTCGGGATCTCGCTGCGCGGCGCAGCCCGTCACGACGACGCGCGCGCCGGGCGATTCGCGGTGGATCCTCCGCACCAACCGGCGGCACTCGAGGTCGCCGCGCTCCGTCACGGTGCACGTGTTGATCAGATGCCACTCCGCGGGCTCGCCCGCGTCGGCGAGGGCGTACCCAGCGCGCACGAGCGCCTCGCCCATTCCCTGGGTTTCGTACTGGTTGATCTTGCAACCGAATGTATGGAGCGCGAAGCGCGGCATGGTCGGCGGCCGCCGGGCAGGGCCCGCGCGGCACGTCCGCGATTCTAGGAGGGGGCTTAGGCGCTGTCAACGAGCGAGCGCGGTCCGTTCCCGGCCGCTTCCCGCCCGCGGCCCCTCGCGCTCCGCCCGCTCGCAGACTTCCCCCACGCGCCCCGATCGTCTATCCTGTGGCCGATGCTCCTCCGCCAGTATTATCTCGGATGCCTCGCGCACGCGTCGTACCTGATCGGCGACGAGACGAGCGGCGTGGCGGCTGTCGTCGATCCGCAGCGCGACGTCCAGCAGTACCTCGACGACGCGGCGGCGGCGGGGCTGTCGATCCGCCACGTCATCCTCACGCACTTTCACGCGGACTTCCTCGCGGGGCACCTCGAGCTGCGGGAGCGCGCCGGCGCGCGGATCTGGCTCGGCGCTCGGGCGGCGGCCGAGTACGCGTTCGCGCCGCTCGCCGACGGCGCCCGGATCGAGCTCGGCCGCGTCCGGCTCGAGGCGCTCGAGACGCCGGGCCACACGCCCGAATCGATCTCGCTCCTCGTGTTCGACCTCGCGAAGAGCGAGGCGGTTCCGCACGCGATCCTGACGGGCGACACGCTGTTCATCGGCGACGTCGGTCGGCCCGACCTGCGCGCAGCGCTCGGGTGGTCGGCGTCCGATCTCGGCGAGATGCTATACGACTCGCTGCGGGGGAAGATCCTCGCGCTCCCCGACGCGACGCTCGTCTACCCCGCACACGGCGCGGGCTCGATGTGCGGGAAAAACCTGAGCCGCGAGACGGTCTCGACGATCGGCGAACAGCGCCGCGAGAACTACGCGCTCCAGCCGATGAGCCGGGACGATTTCCTGCGCGTCGTGCTCGCGGATCAGCCCGACGCGCCCGACTACTTCACGTACGACGCGATCCTCAACACGAAGGAGCGCCCGACGCTCGAACGGGCGCTCGAGCGCGCGCTGAAGCCGCTATCCGTCGAGGCCGTCGTTCGACTGCAATCGGACGGCGCGCAGATCCTCGACGCGCGCCAGGCCGATTCGTTCTGTGCGGCGCACCTCGCGGGGAGCCTCAACGTCGGGCTCCGCGGGAGCTTCGCGACGTGGGCGGGCACGATCCTCGATCGCGAGCGGCCGATCGTCCTGATCGCCGAGCCGGGGCGACACGAGGAGGCGGCGATGCGGCTCGGCCGGATCGGGTTCGATCACGTCGCGGGCTATCTCGACGGCGGAATGGAGGCGCTCGAGTCGCAGAGCGCGCTCTTGCGGGGCGTCGAGCGGGTCGCGCCGGCGGACCTCGTGGAAGAGATCGCGTCGGGCGCGCCGCGGCACGTCCTCGACGTCCGCACGCCGAGCGAGTTTGCCGAACACCGGATCGCGGGGAGCCTCAACATTCCGCTGTCGCGATTGCCGTCGCAGTTGGCCAACGTCCCGCGCGATCGCGGGATCGTCGTGACGTGCGCCGGCGGCTATCGCTCGGCGATCGCGGCGAGCCTGTTGTTGCGCGACGGTGCGAGCGAAGTCGCCGACCTCGCGGGCGGCGTCGCGGCGTGGACCGCGGCGAGGCTGCCGACGGAGTCGTGACCGTCGACAGCCGTCAGCACCTCACGAATCGCCGCAATCGGGGCCCACGCATTCCTCGCCGAACAAGTCGAGGAACGTGCGGAAGACGTCGCGCATCTCGGCGGTCTTGAAGAAATACGGAGGGAACCCGAGCACGAGTATGTGCCCGCGGTTGCTCCGAATCGATTTCGGAACGTAGAACCCGCAGACCCGCCTCTCCTGTCCCTGCACGTCGACGTACGCCCACAACGGGATCACGATATCCGGGTCCGCGATCGGGATCTCGCGGAGCAGGAACTGATCGCAGGCCTCGAGTCCGATCGAAAGAATCGGCGTCCCGCTGGGGAGGGTCCCGCGCTTTCCGAGGTCGAGCTCGAGATCCGGCAGATCGGGAAGCTGGGACGGGTGGAGGCTCCTGAGTTGCTTTAGGTTGCAGATGTTCCCGCACGCAAGGAACGAACGCGAGATTTTCAGGGCGTCAAAGACAAACGAGAGAGACGTATCGCAAAACGCTGGATACCAGTCGAGATTTTGTCCCGGACCGAAGTAGGTGTCCTGGGGCAAATGGGGACACCCCGGCTGAGCGACCTGAGTTGAGTCAAAATGATTGTCCGGCGTGAAGGCACGCGAAATCAGTTGTCCGCAGACGATCAGATTCCCGCCACCAGCCACGTAAGCGGGCAACGGGTTTCTGAAATCCTCAGGACGATTCGCCGAGTGAAGTCGGGTGTTCGTCGCGTCGAGATACCAGACCACCGTGCTCGCGTTGAACATAATTCTAGCGGTCGGAACACCCCCCTCGAACTCGCAGTCGAACGTCGAGAGCGGGTAGCCGACGAGGAGTGAATCCCAGAACGCGTTCTCTTTCTGGTCCGATGGGAAGAGAGCGCCCGAGCCGGTGGAGCCCTCATCGAAATCGTCGACGAAGAGGACTCTCGTCTCTTCTGGACCCCGATAAATGGCGAACGGGAAGATGGCCTCGAGTCGCTGTCCCGCATCATCGTAGGCCCTAACGAAGATGTTGTGCTCCGCAAGGCTGGGAAAAAACTCGAGGCCGTTCGGCGGGAAACTCGTCCACCGGAGGTCGCAGGTAGAATACGACTCGGTGTCGTCGTAGGCGTACTCGTAGCATTGAATGATCCCGCCATACTGCGAAACGTCGGCGGACCAACGGAACAAGAGGGGCGTCCCCGCCAAGGCCTCTCCGAGAGTCGTGCTCGGGCCCGTTCGCGCCCCCATGACGTTCGAGGCGATGGTCAGGGTTCCGCCGATGCCCTCGACCGCCTCCCAGCGGCGAACGTTCGTCCGTTCGTCGAGGCTCCGCTCGGTGGCGCCGGCGTTGTCGATCGCCTGCACGGAAAACGTGTGCAGCCCCCTCGCGTCGCCGTCGTACTGCGTGGTCGTGAGGTTCACGAAGGCGACGTGCGTGCAATCGCTCGGGACGGCGGCCCACGGCGTTGTGTCGAGCCGGTACTGATACGACTGAATCGAGCCATCGCGATCCTGTCCGGTCCACGCGAACGACGCACTCATCCCGAAGACGGTGCCTCGGCTGTAGCTCAACGGCCCCCGCGTGATTCTCGTCTCGGGAAATATGTTCGTCGCAGTGAACATGATCCGGTCGGGCGACGGGTCTCGGTTCCCGTCGTTGTCGACGGCGCGGACGAACAGCGCGTGCGGTTGGTAGGCGAGCGAATCGATCTCCGTGCCGCCGCCGGGTAGCGCCGTCGAGTCGAGGAGACAGCAGAGGCGCGACTCGAACGCGAACTGGCTGTCGAACGAGGTGGTGAAGAACCAGGCGGTCGTCTCGTCGACCGCGATCTCGAACCCGGCGAGCGTCCCGTCCTCGTCGAATCCCTTCCACGAGACGAGGAGATCGTAGCGGATCGCTTCGCCCGAGAGACGCGGATTGACGATCTCTGTCGTCGGCGGGATGACGAGTATCGGCGGATTCTCATCGACGCCGCAGCCGGCGAATTGGACCAGGTTGGCGATGACGAGCGCGTAGGGTAGGCGGCGAATCATGCGCAACTATGGCCCGCCCCGATGGGAACCGTCAACGAAGGGGACGAACGGATCCTCTAGAACTTGAAGAGCGCCGAGACTCGGTGCGAATCGTCGAGGTCGTTGTGGGCGAGGAACGCGTAGTCGAGCCCGACGCTCCTGTAGCCGAACGGGAAGCGAAGCCCCGCGCCCGCCGTGAAGTTTCCCTCGTCGGAGCCAGCGCGCAGCGCGAGCAGCTCGCGATACCAGTACTCGGCGCCGAGGTGGAAGTCGCCGCTCACCGCGCCGGCCCACCGCTGCGCGGCGAACTTCCGCCCCTCGAACCGGCCGTCGACATCCGCCGCGACGACGAACGTCCCGCCGATCAAGGCCGGCGTGAACGGGTACGACATCCCGAATTTGGCCGTCGGGCTGATCGTCTCCGTGCGGCCGTCCCAGATGAGAATCGTCGAGACCGCGTCCTGGACCGAGAGCCCGACCGACAGCGCGCGCCACGGCCGCGCGAGCGCCGAAAGGTCGAACCCGAACCCGATCGCATTGTCCGCGTCGATCGACTTGCGGATCACTTTCACGCTGCCGCCGAGCGAGAGCGACTCGCGCACCAGCCGCCCGTATGAGAAGAGGAACGCCCACTCGGACCAGCTCTCGAGGCGGTCGATGACTTGAACCGGCTGACCCGCGACCGAATCGACGCGCGTGAACGGGATGTCATCGACGCCGGAGCGGATCGCGCTGAACCCGAATGCGCTCCGCCGCGACGTCTCCCGGTTCTGGACCTGGACGTATCCGAACGCGTCGTAGTTGACGAGGCTTCCGAACCGCTCCGCGTGCATCGCCGTCGTCTCGCGATGCGTGACGAGCACCATCCCGGCGGGGTTCCAGTAGCTCGCCGAACCGTCGTTCGCGATCGACACGAACGCGTTTCCCATCCCGGATGCGCGGGCGCCGATCCCGCCGCCGTATCCCGATTCGAGGAACGCGCCTGCGTACTTCGTCGCCCACGCTGCGTGCGCGGGGAGGAGTAGAGCGAGCGCCGCGGCTCCCGATGATACGAGAGCGACAGCGCGGAGCGGGCGGAGCGATCGTCGAAGGGACATCCGGTTCGACCTCTGAGGGGAGGCGGCACCGCCGGGAAGTCGGCGAGTGGACGGACTATAACGGGCGACTCTTGGGCGCGTCAACAGGGGGCGGCCGCGGGTGCGGTCGCGGGTCATCGCGCGCCCTCGGCCGGCCCGACGATCACGACCGCGCCGGCGACGCTCTTCGCGTGAGTCAGCGACACGAGGACGGCGCGCGGCGCGTGCCCCTCGGGCCACGAGACGTGCAGCGAAGGCCGCCCGCCCGGGTTTCGCTCGACGCGGACGTCGTGCCAGCGAATCCCCCGCACGGCGCCGCCGATCGCCTTCACGAATGCCTCCTTCGCGGCGAACCGCGCCGCGTAGTGCGGCCACGGGTCGGCCATCGATTCGCAGTAGGCGCGCTCTTCGCTCGTGAAGAGCCGGTCGAGGAGCGCGTCGCCCCATCGCGAAGCCGCCTCGCGGAACCGTTCCGGCTCGATCATGTCGATCCCGATTCCGTCGGCGACGAGGCTCATCGGCTCGGCTCCCCCGCCGCGACCCACGCGCTGAGAGCCGCCCGCGCGCGCTCATCGACGGAGAGCGCGCGCAGGAGCGCCGCCTCGTCGGGCTCGAGCGTCTTCCCGCGGCGGCCGAGGACGGTGCGCGCGGTCTCGACGGCGCGGTCGACGTCGTGCTCGGCGCGCCCGTGCGCCGTCCACCACGCGTAAGCCGGGACTGCGCCGGAGATCACGCCGCCCGCGCCCGCCACCTGCGCCGCCGTGCCGATCGTCGTCCCCGCTCCGAGGAGCGTTCCGATCCCGAGCTTCGCATGATCGCCGATGACCGCGCCGAGCTTTCGAAGTCCCGTGTCGATCCGCTGCCCGTCGCGTTCCATCCGCACCGTCCCGTAGTTGTTCTTGAGGTCGGACGTTGTCGTCCCCGCGCCGAGGTTCGCCCACGAGCCGACGATCGAGTGCCCGAGAAATCCGTCGTGCTGCTTGTTCGAGAACGGATGGAGGATCGTGGCCTCGACCTCGCCGCCGATCCGGCAACCCGGTCCGACGGTCGAGCCCCCCTCGACGCGGCAGCCGGCTCGAACGAGCGCCCCCTGCCCGATGAACGCCGGGCCCTTGACGAAAGCGAACGGTTCGACCCGCGCCCCGGCTCCCACGAGTATCGGCCCCTCGGACGCGTCGAGTGAGGCCTTCGACGAGACGGCCGCATCGGCGCCGACGAAGCAATCGACGCCGATCTCGGAGGCTGCCGCGAGCCTCCGCGGTTCGATCGTCCGCGCGAAAATTCCGAAATCGGCGTGGAGCATCGCCTCGTTGTGGGCGACGAGATCCCACGGGTTATCGACGAAGCGCGCGACGACTTCCCGCGTGCCGAGGAGGGCGAGCGGGTTCGAGGATCCGGCCGTTTCGGAGAGCGCCGGGAGCGGCTCCTCGGGGAGGGTGGCGAGAGAGAGCGCAGCGAGGCGAACGGCGGCGATCCGTCCCCCCGCGACGAGGATCTCCTCCGGCCCGTCGAGCGGAATCTGCGAGACGGTCGTCCGGTCGACCCGGAGAGCCCCGTTGACGAGGAGGACCGTTCCCGCGTCGTGCGAGTCACGCTCCGCGATCGCCGGGATCTCGCGCGCGGCCGCCGCGGCGAGCGCCGCGCGACATCGCACGGTCCGGATCGGCGCGCCGTAAAGCGCCTCCAGGCGACGCCACGCGGGAGCGATTCCGCTCCAGATCGAAAACGTCGGACGGAGATCCGTGAGCGGCGCGAGCGTTCGGTGCCGCGCGTCCTCGAAGACGCCGAGCCGCGTCACGCGAGCGCGGCCGCGCGCGCCGCGCGCCCGGGCAGCACAGGCATGCCGAGGGCCGGATTCGAACCGGCACGGAGGTTCACTCCAGCGAATTTTAAGTCCGCCATGTCTCCCAGTTCCATCACCTCGGCAACGAGCGAATCCCGGCGGCCAGGATATCGCAACCCGCGCCGGACGTCACCGTGCGATCGAAGCGAACTGGATCGGCGCGGACGCCGCCGGACCGATCTGGCCCGCCGTCGGGAACGAGAGGACGTCCATCGGGCAAACGGTCACGCAGATCCCGCAGCCGATGCACGAAGAGTTGGCATTGGTGATCGGGTCCTGTTTCAGGGCAAACGACATCACGTCGATCCCGACTTGGCAGTTGCGGCTGCACTCGTAGCAGGCGATGCACTTGTCGTTCGAGACGATCGCGAAGCGCGACGCGCGCGCCTTCGTCCAGAGCTTCGAGTAAATCTGCATCAGCTTCGCGAGAGGGCACCAGAATCGGCACCAGACTTTTCCGCCGAGGAACGGATAGAGCGTCACCGGCAGGATGCCGACGAGCCAGACGTCGACGAGGATCCGGTAGTACCGGACGCCTGCGCGGGCCGGCGCGTCGAGCCCGTGAAGAAGATCCTTGCCGAGCATCGCCGCCGTGAGGACGAACGCGGCGATCAGGACGGCGCCGTTCATCCATTCCCAGCGGATCGAGGTCTTCCCCTTCGGCGCGAGATGCCGCCAGCGATCGCCGAGCGTCTCGGCCAGCCCACCGCAACCGCAGACCCACGAGCAGTAGCGCTTCCCGTGGAAGATCGCGAGCACGGGGAGAATCAGGAACGTGAGGAGGGCGCCCCAGACGACCCAGATCATGTGCGGGTCGTAGAAAAACGTGTAGAAGAAGAGCGGCCACGCGTACACGATTCCGTAGACGCGCCAGGCTTGCTCGGTGAATTGTGGATTTGTCGCGAGGGAGCCGACCCATTGGTACCGGATCGCCCACTGGAAGAGCGCCTCTGGGATGATCACTGCGATGATCCACTGCACCGAGATCAGCGACACGTACCGCCACGTCTGGAATGAGTCCTTCCGGTCGAGGCCCCACCGCTTGAGCGCCTTGATACCGAACACCGTCATCGTGACGGCGTAGAGGATGTTGTACCAGAACGCCCACGGCCGGTGCGCGAACGAGAGCGCGGAGTATCCCCAGTCGCGGAACGGCCAGAACTCATCGCCCTTCCCGACTTTGATCCCGTACACGGAGTAGAACGCGAGGAAGAACGACGCGAGGAGCGCGAAGCGATCGCCGCGCGCGGCGGTCGCGACGAGAGCCGCCGCGGTGAAGAGCGCGACGAGGCCGCCGGCCCACGCCGGCAGGGCGGCGGGAACCGGCGAGTGCCCGCCGAAGACCCAGAGGCCGCCGAGGGTCGCGACGACCAGCAGCGCCGCGCGCGGCCAACTCCCGATCCAATCGTTTTCGAGGCGGATGCCGAGCGAGCGGAGGAAATCGACCGGGGCTTCCGCGCCGACGAGGACGAACGCGTGATCGTAGGGGACTTCGCGGACTGCGCTGCCCGCGGACGGCTTCGTGCCGGCGTTCCCGCCGCCGCTCCCGCCGCCGCCGATCGCGATCGACGCGACGCCGTCGCCGAACGCCCTCACGTTCGAGCCGAGTAGCGGCGTGATCCGCCCCGCCGCGATCGCCTCGTCGAGCTTCCGCTCGTTGTCGTTGAAGATCCGCGCGAACGCGTCGCCACGGTACGAGAGCGTGACGGCGTTCTGCTCGCTGAGCGTCAGCGCCGCCTCGACCGCGCTGTTCCCGCCGCCGACGACGAGGAGCTTCTCGCCGCGGTACTTCCGCGGGCTGTACAGGCGGTGATAGACCTGCTCGCGCTCCTCGCCCGGAACCTTCAGCTTCCGCGGAGTCCCCCGCTGGCCGGTCGAAAGGACGATGCGCCGCGCTCGGATCGAGCCCTTCGGCGTCTTGGCCGTGAACACGCCGGCGCGGTCGCGCTCGAGCGCGACGAGAGGCTCCTCCGTGCGGACGTCGAGCCGGTTTTCGCGGATGATCTCGTGCCACCGCGCGATCAGCTCCTCCTTCGTCGCGCCGTCGAGCCACAGCTTTCCTTTCGGCGGCCGCTGGTCCGGCTCAGCGTAGACCCACTTCCCCTCGGGGAAATCTTCGATCGTGTTCGCGATCCGGTTTTTCTCGAGGACGACGACGCTCAGGCCTTTTTCCTGCGCGGCGAGCGCGGCGTTCAGCCCCGCGGCGCCCGCGCCGACGACGAGGATGTCGATCACCGCGGGATCCGCTGAGCGCGCGGCCGGATCCTTCGCGATCTCGTCGATGACCTCGACGCCCTGCGCCATCGCGAGCTTGATGACGGGCGCACCGGCGAGGTCACCGATCACGTACAGGCCCGGGATGTTCGACCGCCGCTTCTCGTCGAGCGCGGGGCGCCGGGTCGGACCGTTGACCGAATCGAAGACGGCGCCGACGGAAGACGCGAAGCGCGAGAAGGCCAAAGCGGTCAGCCTCCTGTCCGGCGAGTCTCGGGCTCGAAGAGGGGCGCGAGGGGGGCGCCGCACGCGGCGCACCGCGAGGCGGCCGGGTGCGCGAGCGCGCCGCACGCGCCGCAGATCGCCGGCGGCACCGTTGTCGCCACCCTGCCAAGTCCGCGCGCCGCCGAGGACCTCGCGCGCGACACGGCGGCCTGTCCGGCGATTCCCGCGCCGACGAGGCCGGCGATCAGCGGGACGGCGATCCAGAGCCATCGCGTCCGCGGCGCGCGGCTCCCGAAATCCTCAGCGAAGAGCGCGCCCTTCGGGAGAAGTTGCGAGAAGAACGATTCCGGCGCCGCCGCGAACGCCGACTGGCACGGCTCCGAACAGAGGGGCACCCAGACGCCGCGCACTTGGACCTCGGTACTTCCGGAGGGCATCGGCCGTCCGCAAGCGAGGCACATTCCGCGGACGGCGGCGCGGTGGCGCGCGCGCGCGAGGTCGAGTGCAGCGGCAGCCTGCGGCGCGCGGTCGCCGGTCGAGCTGCGCTCCGCTCCGGCGCCCGCCCCGATCGCGATCGCGACCGCGACCGCGAGCCCGAGCGATAAGACTCCGCGCGTGGCGATCGCGTGGGCGCGCGCCGTCATCCTTTTTTGAGCCAGTCGGCGATTCTCGTCGCGACGGCCGCCGGAGTGAAGCCGAACTGTTCGGCGATGATCTCCCACGGCGCAGACGCGCCGAACCGCTCGACCCCGATGACGAGACCGCCCGGTCCTGTGAAACGGTGCCACGTGAGCGGGCTCCCCGCCTCGATCGCGGCGACGCGCGCGCCCGGCGGGATGACCGCGCTCCGGTACTCGGCCGGCTGCCGCTCGAACAATTCTACCGACGGCATCGACACGACGCGGACCGCGACGCCCTGCTCCGCGAGCGTCTTCATCGCCGCGAGCGCGACCCAAACCTCGGAGCCGGTGGCGATGACGATCGCGTCGGGCCGGCCGCTCGGCGGGTCGGCCAGCGTGTAGCCGCCGCGGAGCGCCTCCGCGACGCCCGCGCCCGCGTCCCGCTCGATCGCGGGGAGTTTTTGCCGCGTCAGGACGAGAAGCGTCGGCCCCTCGCCGTGCTCGAGCCCCCCGCGGCGCCACGACAGGCGACCGGCCGCGCGCTCGATCGCCCAAGCCCACGCCGCCGCGGTCTCAACGCCGTCGGCTGGTCGGAACAGCACGAGCCCGGGGATCGCGCGGAGCGCGGCGAGGTGCTCGACCGGCTGATGCGTCGGGCCATCCTCTCCGAGGAAAACGGAATCGTGCGTGAACACGAAGATCGAAGGAATGCCCGAGATCGAGGCGAGCCGAATCGCCGGGCGCATGTAATCGCTGAACACGAGGAACGTCGAGCCGTACGGGATGAACGCGCCGGAGACGGCCATTCCGTTCACGACCGCTCCCATCGCGTGCTCGCGCACACCGAAGTGGAGCGTCCGCCCGCGGTACAAGTCGAGCGGGTCCTTCGCATCGACGATCGGGCCGACGTCGCCGCCGGCCACGATCGCCGTGTTCGTCGAGGGGTCGAGGTCGGCCGAGCCGCCGACCAGCGCCGGGACGAGCGCGGCCGCCTTCTGAATGATTTTTCCGGAGAGGGAACGCGTTGCGCCGGCGGCGCCCGCCATTCCCTCCGCCAGCCGTGCCGCGAGATCTTCGGGCGCGCTCCGTTCCCAGTGCGCGGTCCATTTCGGGGCGAGGTCGGGGTGCTCGCGGAGCCAGCCGGAGAGTCGCCGCTCCCACGCGGCGCGTTCGGCCGCGCCCGCTTCGGCGCGCTCGCGGAAGATCGCGCGGACCTCGTCGGGGACACGGAACGTCGGCTCGAGCGGCCAGCCGAGCGCTTCCTTCGTGCGGCGCGTCTCCTCGGCTCCGAGCGGCGAGCCGTGGACCTCGCGCGTCCCCTGCTTGCCGGGGCTCCCGTGTCCGATCGTCGTGCGCGCGACGATCAACGTCGGCCGCTCGTCGTCGGCGACGCCGCGCGCCAGCGCGCCGCGCACCGCGTCCGCATCGTCGCCGTCGACCGATTCAGTGCCCCACCCGTAGCCGGCGAATCTCATCGCGACGTCCTCGAGGAACGTCAGCCGCGTCGACCCCTCGATCGTGATTCCGTTGTCGTCATACAGGTAGACGAGGTTTCCGAGGCGAAGGCTCCCCGCGAGCGATGCCGCTTCCGCCGCGACGCCCTCCATGAGGTCTCCGTCGCTCACAATCCCGAAGACGCGGTACCCGATCGGGCACCATCCGCCCGCGGTGAACCGCGCCGCGAGCATCCGCCCCGCGAGCGCCATCCCGACGCCGTTCGCGAACCCTTGCCCGAGCGGGCCGGTCGTGCACTCGATTCCCGGCGCGAGGCCGAACTCCGGGTGGCCGGCCGTCTTGCTCCCCCACTGGCGAAACTCGCGCAGGTCGTCGAGGCTCACTTCGTAGCCGCTGAGGTGAAGCAGCCCGTAGAGCAGCATCGAGGCGTGGCCCGCGGAGAGGACGAACCGATCGCGGTTCTCCCAATCGGGCGCCGCCGGATCGAAACGGAGGAACTCGCTCCAGAGCGTGAACGCCATCTCCGCGACGCCCATCGGCGCGCCCGGGTGGCCCGACTCGGCTTTCTCGACGGCGTCGACGGCCAGGAATCGGATCGTATTGACTGCGTCGCGCCGCAGCGCGGGTGAGATCGTCGTCTGCATCGCTTTCATCGGCCCCCTTTGTAATGAACCCTCGCGATCATCGGTTCCCTGTCTAGCGAAGCCCCTCGGCGGCGGCGCCGAGCAGGCCGACGCGCGGGTTGAGCACAACGTGAACGGGGAGCGTCCGTAGAAGTTCGGAGAGGCGTCCCTTCGCGACGAACGCGGCGAGGAAGCCGCCGCCCCGAAGCCGCGGGAGGATCTTCGCGGCGATCCCGCCGGTCACGTAGACGCCGCCGCGCGCCAGGACGCGGAGCGCCATGTTCCCCGCCTCCGCGCCGTACACCGACACGAACAGGTCGAGCGCCGCGATCGCGAGCCGGTCGCCCGCGTCGATCGCGGCGCGGGAGATCTCCGCGGCGGGGTCGGGAGCATCGGCGAGCGCGCCCTTGAGCGCCGGACTCTCGCGCTCTGCGCCCGAGTCGCGGAGGAACTCGTACACGACGGCGATCCCGGCGCCCGACAGGACTCGCTCGACCGAGACGCGGCCGTGGCGAGCGACCAAGAATCGGAGGAGAGCGATCTCCGTCTCGGTCCGGGGCGCGAAGTCCGCGTGGCCTCCCTCCGTCGAGAGGATGAAGGCTCGCCCTTCGGCCGGCACGATGACCGCCTCGCCGAGCCCCGTCCCCGCGCCCAGCACGGCGGCGGGCGCGCGCGGATCCGCGGGCCCCGCGTCAGGATTGAGCGAGGCGAAGTCCGCCGGACCGGCTTCGAGAATCCCGAGAGCTTGCGCGGCGAAGTCGTTGATCACGAGGGCGCTGGCGAGGCCTAGCCCCGACGCGATCTCGCTCCCATCGACGGCCCATCGGAGGTTCGTCCCTTGCGCTCGATTCCCCGTCACGGGCCCCGGAACGCCGAAGCTCGCCCTCTCGATCGAATGCCCGGCCGAGGCGACGAAGCGGGCGCACGCTTCGGGAAACTCGCGGATCTCCCGGCTCGCGAGGCGCGCTTCGAACAGAATCTTCCAGCCGCCGGAATCCTTCTCGAGGATCGCGAGAAGCGTCTTCGTGCCGCCCACGTCGCCGGCCAAGATTTTCACTCGCGCCGCTTCCCACGCATGCGGCGGATTATACACGCGCCGAGCGTTGACATCGATCGCGGAGGAGATTAGCGTCGCACGGCAGCGAACGAGAGGAGGGAGTCGGCCATCGAACGCATCATTCTCCGTACGGCCATCAACGCGATCGCTCTCTGGGCGGCCTCCCGGCTGATCCCGGGAATCAGCTACGACTCGGTCCCGTCGTTGATCGGCGTCGCGCTTCTGTTCGGGCTCGTCAACGCGCTCTTGCGGCCGATCCTCAAGCTCCTCACGTGCCCGCTCATTCTCTTGACGCTCGGCCTCTTCACATTCGTGATCAACGCAATCCTCCTCGCGCTCGCGGCCGCGCTCGGACGACAACTCGGCCTCGGATTCTGGGTCGAAGGGTTCGGTCCCGCGTTCTGGGGCGCGCTCGTCGTCTCGATCGTCAGCGTCCTCTTGTCGTTCGGCCTGACGGAGCGAAAGCCGCGAGAGGAGTAGGCGGGGATTCGCGGCCAGGCGATGACCGGCCCCTCGTCGTCCGTTGGTGATCGGCCCGCCGTCTCGTAGTTTTGCCTAGAAGTCATTTCAAAACCCTGTTGCCGGGTGTAGCGTACTCGCCATGAACCGCATGGGGCGGTGGGAGGTGTGGGATGGCGTGGCGAGGCGTGACAGAGCTGCAGTGGCTTGCGATTCGGCCGCATCCGCCAAGGGTGGTCGTGTCGCCGAAGGGTGGCCGACCGCGAGCAGACGATCGGAAGTGTTTCGAGGGAGTCCTGTGGATTTTGTGGACTGGGGCTCCGTGGAG
>Ga0247727_10000658_pt1 | contig 84668 bp, 73 predicted proteins | sample WisWelCaveWW1625_FD_202498 | JGI IMG/M metagenome (GOLD analysis project Ga0247727, IMG submission 202498) | Biofilm microbial communities from Wishing Well Cave, Virginia, United States - WW16-25 | ecosystem: Environmental > Aquatic > Deep subsurface > Groundwater > Cave microbial mat | place...
AAGGGGACACCATGCAGTGGTGTCCCCCCCCCCGCCCCCCCCCCCCCGTGTTCCGTCTGTCCAGCAGGCCCGGCAGGAATCGAACCTGCAACCCCCGGTTTTGGAGACCGGTGCTCTACCAATTGAGCTACGGACCTACAAAGCCAAGGGTGACTGACGGGAATTGAACCCGCAACCTCTGGAGCCACAGTCCAGCGCTCTAACCAATTGAGCTACAGCCACCACGGCCCCGAGCCATGCCGCTTCCGGCGTGAAAGGTACAACGGCGCCGGCCGCCCCCTCAACCCCAGAACGCCTCGGCCAGCCGCAATGTCCTGTCGTCCGCGGGCTGCCGCGGAGCGCCCGGGACCGCGGCCTCGACGACCCCGCGCACCGCGTTCACGAGCAGCAGCGGCAGGCCTTCGACCTGTTCGCGGGCCAGCCGCTCCTCGCGCACCGCGACGCCGCGCGAGCGGGCCACGGCGATCAGCCGCGCGCGCCCGACGCCCGGCAGGATGCCCAGCTCCAGCGGCGGGGTACATAACGCCTCGCCGATCCAGACGAACGCGCTGGTGATGCTGCCTTCGGCCAAGAGGCCCTCCGGCGTGAACAGCAGCACCTCGTCGGCGCGATTCGGCACCACCCGCTCGCGCGCGCGATCGAACACCTCGCGTGCCGTGGACTTGTGTGGGTAGGGCTGGTGCGGAGCGTCCGAGAACACGACGCGCATCGGCCGTTCCGGCGGCAGCGGCCGCGTCTCGATCCGTTCGCCGTGCTCGTCGTGGGTCAGACGCACCACCAGATCCCCGTGGCCGGCGTGACGCCTGACGCGTTCCTCCACTCCGGCGACGGCCGAAGCCATCCCGAGCGCCTCAGCTGATGTCGCGAAACGTGCCAGATGTTCTCGCAGGAACGGAAATCGCCCTTTTCGGACACGGAGGGTCTCGAACAGGCCGGCCACGGGCGGAGCTTAGCCCAGAAACCGGCGCGGCCTCAAGGGCTTGGGATCGCCGAGGGGTCGAAACGGCGTCGCGGCTGGGCCATGGGGCGCAAACGAAGCGGCCGGCCCGCCTCGCGGCGGACCGGCCGTTGCGTTGTTTCAGTGGGCGACCGGGGTCGCCCCCGTGCTTCAGGCCGCGCCGAGCTTGACGACGTTCTCCGCCGCCGGGCCCTTCTGGCCCTGCACGATGTCGAACTCCACGCGCTCGCCCTCGACCAGGCTCTTGAACCCTTCGGCCTTGATCGCGGTGTGGTGCACGAAGCAATCCTTGGCGCCGTTCTCGGGGGTGATGAACCCGAAGCCCTTGGCGTCGTTGAACCACTTCACCTTGCCGGTGGTACGCATAACCGACCTGCTCCTTCCAAAATGGTGTAATCGGAGATCGGTCGCATCAGCGCCCGCCGACTACGTGTTCGTGATCTGCCCTCACGATGGGCTTGCTGCGGCCGCCACGGCACCCGCCGTGGTCGGCTGCGACCCCCTCCTGCATAGCCGAAAGGGCCGGCGCGGACGCCAGCCCTCTCTGGTGATCGCGCCTGAAGTGTAACCCCGGAGGGCCCAGAAGCCAAGGGTGCGGGCCGGCGCCCCGGGGCGTATCGTAAGGCCGACCGGGAGGCCACCGTAACCGTGACCCTGACCCTCGTGATGCAGGCTCCGCACCCGGGAATCCGGTGACCGGCGAGCTCACGAAGGTCCTGCTGTTCGCGGCGGTGCTGGCCTTCCCGCTGTCCCTGGCCATCCTCTGGTTGTACCGGTCCCGCGTCACGCGGGCCATGCATCGCCGGGCTCAGCCCGGCGGCGGAGTCGCGGACCCACTGCCGGCTCCCGAGCCGCCGCCCACCGGTTCCCTGACGATCACCCACGCGGATCAGGCTGCCGCGACCCCCGCGCCTTCCGCGGACCAGCTGTTCACCACCCTCCGGCAGCAACCCGCGCACGCGGCGGCGATCTACGCCGTGGCCGGCCTGTGCTACGCCGGGATCATGGCCGCCGCCGCCCTCCGCGCGATGACCGGCAGACTTGGCCCGATCAGCTGGCTGCAGCTCACGTGGACGCTCGCGTGGCCCGCCGTTCTCGTCGTCATCATGGTGGCGGCCTCCAGCCCTCCTCGACGGGTCCGTGTCGTGGCGGTCTACTTCGCCGTGCTGCTGGTCCTGAACGGCGTCGCACTGGCGAAAAGCCCCGACCTCACCGCCCTGCAGCTCGCCGTGGGGTGGCTCGCGGTCAACCTGCCGCCGTCGCTGTTGCTGGCCCTGTTCCTGGCGCGGCCGATCCGGGCCGTTGGGCCGCTAGTGCTGGCCTTCCTCGTCGTCGCCCTCGCCGGTGTGGAGGGGGCCGTCGCGCTCGCCGGCCGGCCCGGCCTGCTGGGCGGCATCTCCGAGGTGGCGGCGGCGCTCCATCTGAACGCGTCGCTCCTGTTCGTGGGCATCCTCGCCGCGGGATTCGCGGCGCTGGCGCCGCTGGGCTGGCTCGCCAATCGCTGGCTGGCCAGCGGCTACGCCCGAAAGCGGATCAGCGACCAGTCGGTGACGGTGGATGCCCTGTGGCTGGTGTGCGGTGTGGAACAGGCCATCGTCCTGTTCGCCGGGGAGGCCTCCGTATGGCTCGCGGCCTTTCCGGTCGCGCTCGCCGTGTACAAGGCCGTCACCCGCATCGGTTTCGGCGCGCTCACGCGGCGCGAGTCGGCGCAAGCTCCGCGCCTGCTGCTGCTGCGCTCATTCTCGCTGGGCAGCCGGAGCGAGCGGCTCTTCGACGCGGTGACCCTCCACTGGCGGCACGCGGGCAGCGTCCAACTGATCGCCGGGCCCGACCTCGCGACGACCACCATCGAGCCCCACGAATTCCTCGATTTCCTTCGTGGTCGCCTGGCGCGGCGCTTCATCGACGGCCCGGTCGCGATGGACCGCCGGTTCGCGGAGATGGACCTCGCGCCGGACCACGACGGCCGGTTTCGCGTGAATGAGTTCTTCTGCTACGACGATACGTGGCGGGCGGTCCTGCAGCGGCTCGCGGCAGTGTCCGACGTCGCGGTGATGGACCTACGGGGGTTCTCGCGGCGCCACACGGGCCTGGCGTTCGAGATCCAGGCGCTGATCCACACCGTCGAGCTGCCGCGCATCCTGGTCCTGGTGGACGCGAGCACCGACGAGGCGTACCTGGCCGAGATCGCGCGGGACGCGTGGCGCACGCTGCCGGCGGACTCGCCGAATCGAGCCTCGGCGTCCCCGACGCTCCGTCTGTTCGCCGCGGCCGGGGCCCACCGGGCACCGTTGCCGCTGCTCCGCGCGATCGCCGCCGCCGCGCGGCCCGCCACGGCCGCGGCGTGACCTGCTGGCGCCCGCGAGCGCCGCGCCTCATGTTATCCGGCCGTCGGACCTGACTCCACGTCGCGCGACCCGAGCCGAGGGGGGCCCGTGAACTGCCGCAACTGCGGGAAGGAAGTGAACCAGCAGGCGATCGCGTGCCCGAGCTGCGGCGTGCCGCCGCTCAAGGGCAACAAGTTCTGCCAGAACTGCGGCGCACCGACGGACGCGGCGCAGGTCATGTGCGTCAAGTGCGGCGTCGCCCTGGGGCGTGGGGCGGGCGGCGGCGGCGGGAGTGGAGGAGGGGGCGGCGCGAAGAGCAAAGTCGCCGCCGGGCTGCTCGGCATCTTTCTCGGCGCCTTCGGCATCCACAAGTTCTACCTCGGGTACACCAAGCCCGCCGTGATCATGCTGGTTGCGTCGCTGGTCGGCGGGATCGTCACGCTCGGGATCGCGCCGCTCATCATCGGGCTGATCGGGTTTATCGAGGGGATCATCTACCTGACCAAGTCCGACGACGAATTCGAGGCCACGTACGTGCGGGCCGAGAAAGCCTGGTTCTAGCACCGCGTTGCCCACCCGGCTGAAAGCCGGGGCTCGGCACTGCGGCTGAAGCCGCCCGGCCCGTCGCTTCAGCGACAGCGCCGAGCCGGGAGTTCACTCCCGTGGGACCGTCGCCGCCCCCATGACCCGCAGGTACTCCCCATCCCAGGCCGCCGGCATGCTCTCCCGCGGCGAGTAGGGACCGGGCGCGCGAGGCCTGACCAGAAGCATCCAATGTGGCGCCGCCCCTCGCACGCGGCTATATCAGTCAACAAGGCTGGGCAACCGCACCCACCGACTCCCACTCACGCTTCGCCCGAGGAGAGCCGCGATGGCTCCTCAGAAACCCCCGTGCTTCTTCTTCTCATATGCGCGCAAAGACCATAGCCCTTGGCTCGTGAGGTTCTTCCGGGAGCTGAAAGAACGCGTGGCGCAAAAGGGTCAGTTGGATGACCAGGAGGGAGAGGTGAGCTTCCGGGATGTGGACGACATTGAGCCGGGGATGGACTGGGGAACAGCGCTTCAGGACGCGCTGGCGCGGTGCCTGACCATGGTCAGCGTCTACACGCCATGGTACTTCGGACGCCCCTACTGCGGCAAGGAGTTCCGGGTCTTGCTGGACCGGCAGGCCGTCACCTACGACACCGATGGCAGCGCGCGGAATTCCGAGAAGATCGTCCCGGTGTTGTGGGAGAGCATGCCCGATCTCAAGGTGCAAGGCCTTCCGCCCGCGGTAACGAAGTACGTCCAGTGGGAACCCGCCGCGCATCGAGGCCTCTACGCTGAACGCGGTCTGCGCATGCTCCGGGTGCAGAAGCGAGCCGGTGCGTACTCGGACATCCTCGAAGAGCTGGCCGGGATCCTGATTCTGCGGGCCAAACAAGCGCCCTTGCCACCGTTGGCAACGCCGCCGAGCCTCGGGAGCACTCAGAATGCCTTCGAGAAACCGAACGACAGCGTCAACCCGGAGGAGTTCGGACCGGGGTTCTTGCTGCTGGTGTACCTCGCGGGGTCCCCTCTCGAGGTGCCGCAGGCCCGGGCCGAGCGATATGGCACCGGCCACCCCGGCGCTTGGCGCCCGTTCAGCATTCCGAACCAGGACGGCCTGCACCCGTTCGTGCGAGAAGCCGCTGCAGGTCTCGGTTTTCGGCGGTTTCGCGAACCGTCGTACGACTTCGGATCGGCGCAGGTGCCGGCGAAGATACTCGAGGACCTCTGCGAAGCCACCAGCCGCAATGTCGTCGCTGCGCTGGTGCTCGACCCGTGGTTCCCGCAGTCCCAGCGCGGCAAGGAGATCCTCGCGACGATCCTCGCCGACGACCGGTGGCGCGGCGGGCTGATCGTCCCGGTCGACGCCGCGGATCAGGCGACGCTGGACCTCCTCCCGCTGGTGGAGCCGTCGTGGCAGGTCCCGGAGGCCCGGCTGCCTAGCGTCACGGCAGTCACCGCGCGGGGCACGATGGAAAGCTTCCAAGGCTCGCTCGTCACTTTGCTCACCGAGCTGCGGCGGCGAGTGACGGCGGGCGGTGACGTACCCAACCCGCCGACCGGCTCCGGTCCTACGTCCCCCCCACGTCTCCGCAGTCCGGGGAAGAAGCGCGACTGATGGGCGAGAACCGTCGCGGCACGATCATCACGTTCTACTCGTACAAGGGTGGAACCGGCCGCTCCATGGCCCTGGCGAACCTCGCTTGGGTCCTGGCCAGCCGCGGGAAGCACGTCCTGGTGATCGACTGGGATCTGGAAGCCCCGGGGCTTCACCGCTACTTCCAGCCGTTCATCGCCGACGCCGACTTGGTCGACACGGCCGGCTTGATCGACTACCTGTGGGATCTGTGCGGGAGCATCATGACCCCCGCCTCTGGGGCGCGGGGGCCGGAGACCCGGGGCCCGGATCTTCTCGACTATCGGGTGGGGATCGACTGGTCGTTCAAGCACGGCGGCTCACTGGACCTGATTCCGGCCGGTCGTCAGGGGGTAAACTACCCGCAGCGCGTCAATTCGTTCGACTGGGAGAACTTCTACGAACGACTGGGTGGGGGGCACGTCCTGAGCGACGCGCGCGTCAGACTGCGCGAGGCGTACCACTACGTGCTCATCGACAGCCGCACCGGCGTGAGTGATACGTCGGGCATCTGCACCGTGCAAATGCCCGACTTGCTGGTTGCGCTCTTCACCTTGAACAACCAGAGCATCGAGGGCGTTGCCGCGATCCTCGAATCGGCGTTGGCGTTACGTGACCCGAAGCGCGACGGCCCGCTGCGCGTCTTTCCAGTGATGTCACGGGTCGAGGACGGCGAGCAAGACAAGCTCGCCGCCGCCCAGGCCCGCGCCAGGAACGTGTTCTCCCGGTTCCTCGACGAGTCGTCACCGCAGCGGGTCCGGGCGTACTGGGATGACATGGAGATACCGTACAAGAAGTTCTACGCCTACGAGGAGGTGCTGGCGACCTTCGGCGACAAGGCGGGTGCCCGCGGCTCCGAGCGGTCGCTGCTGACCGCGCTCGAACGCATCGCGCGACGCGTGACCGGGTTGAGGGACATCTCAATGCCCGAGGTGCCCGAAGCACAACGCCGGGCGGTGCTCGCCAAGTACGCCTTCGCTACGGAAGGAGCCGGCAGCGTCGGGGACCTCCCACCCCTGGCCCGGTCCGTGTACGAGCTGGTTACGGAGCGCTTTCGTGAATGGCAGGCCAACGCCCGGTCACCGAGATACCGCTTGAGGCCGGCTGAGCTGGCTCAGCTGGAGCTGCTCGAGACGGACTTTTCGGAGATCGACCCCGCACTTGGCGACTACGTGCGCCAAAGCCGCCACGTCGAAGAGTACCTGCGCGCCCTCACAAGACTGCAGAACTTCACGGGAAAAGCTGCAGTCGCCGTGGGAATCCTGTCGGCCGTCGCCACCCTGCTGTCAGATCGGATCGACGTCGCAATGTGGCTCCCCGCCCTGTTCGTGGTGTCCTACGGCGTGATCCTCGTGATACCCTTCTTGATTCCGCGGCCTCCGGACTTGAAACTGACCGACGGGTTGCGCGCGATCTTCGGTCCACGCTTCCGGGACCCGATGCGACGTGCAGAGTAGCAGGCGGGGGGACCCGTGCGTCAGCCCATCACACGAAGGTATTCCCGGTCCCAGGCCGCCGGCATGCTCTCCCGCGGCGAGTAGGGCCCCGGCGCGTACACCCGCGAGCCGATGCCCAGCTGGCTCCGCGTGCGCGCACCCTGGCGGTACGCCTTGACGGTCTTGAGGAACGTCACGCCGCTCCCTTCAGGATCGCGCGCGCCGCGAGGCGGCCTGCGCCGCCCGCGATGGCGCCGCCCGGATGTGTCCCCGCCCCGCACAGGAACAGCCCGCGGATCGGTGTCCGGTAGCGCCCCCAGCCGGCGACCGGCCGCATGAACAGGATCTGGTCGAGCGTCAGCTCGCCGTGGTAGGCGTTCCCCTCGGTCAGCCCCTGGCGGTCCTCCAGGTCCTTCGGCGTCAGCACCTCGCATTGCGTGACCGCCGGTCCCAGCGCCGGCGCGTGCAGCGCGAGTCGCTCGATCACCGCGTTTCCCAGCGCGCGGCGCCGCCCGTCGTCCCACCCGCCGTCGGCCAGCGCGTACGGCGCGTACTGCACGTGAACGTCCACACGGCGGTCCTCCGCGCGAGCCTCGAGATACGGACTCGCCGACACTCGGCCGTACTTGGCGTCGTCGTAGGCGCGCTCGAGGTACTCGAGCGAGGGCGCTACGGCGAGCGTCGCGAAACCAGGATCGCGGTTCACGGTCAGCGAGACGCGCGCCGCCACCCCGCGGCACTTAATGTTGCGCACGGCGTGCGCGAACTCCGGATCGAGCCAACCGGGCTCGACCAGGCCTAGCAGCGTGGCGCGCGGATCGGCGCTCGACACGACGACGGGGGCGGTGAGCTCGTCACCGTTCGCGAGCACGATGCCGGTGGCGCGGCCGTCCCGCACGGTGACCCGGAGGACCGCGGCGCCGCGCCGCACCTCGACGCCGGGCAGTCCCGCCAGCTCTTGGCGCAGGTTCGAGCGCGGCGGCCGGAACACGCCCGGCAGGCTGCCCACGTGGTGGTGCAGCAGGACGAACGCCGTGCCGCCGGAGCGCGGCCCTTGCCGCAGGTGCAGCACGCCGCCCGCGCCGAGCGCGCCCTTGAGCGCGTCGCTCTCGAACCATTCGTCGAGCAGCTCGGCGGCCGACATCGGCAGCACCCTCAGCAGGTCCACGACCGCCTGCTTCCCCATCCGCCGGGCCCGCGCCCCCAGCAGCGCAAGCCGCACCAGCTCGCTCAGGTCGCGGCTCTCAACGTCGGGCGGCGGCGCGGTGTAGAGCGCTTCCAGGAACCCGGCCAGCCGGTGCATCCGCGCGCAGAACGCCGGCCACCTGGCGGCGTCCTTCGGGCTCAGGCGGCGGATCGCCTCAGTCGAGCGCGCGAGGTCCTGCGACAGCTCCAGCCGCCCGCCGTCCGGCAGCGCCACCGCGATCCACGGATCGGGCCGCCGCACGTCGAGGCCCGGGAGCCCGCTCACGAGCTGCGGCGGCACCCAGCCCGCGTCCGGCGCCCCGTCGTCGGCGGCCTGGCGCTCGAGCACCAGCACCCGTCGGCCGGCCCGCGCCAGCAGGTGGGCGGTCACGAGCCCGTTGGCGCCGGCGCCGATCACGATCGCGTCGTGCTTCACGCGCCGTCCTGGAGCACCGCGAGCGCCGCGAGCCGGCCCGAAGCGCCCATGATGCCGCCGCCGGGGTGCGTGCCCGAGCCGCACTGGTAGTAGCCCTTGACCGGCGTCCGGAACTTGGCCCACCCCGGCGCCGGCCGCAGGAAGAACAGCTGGTGCAGCGCCAGCTCGCCCTGGAAGATGTTGCCCTCGGTGAGCCCGGTGATCCGCTCGATGTCCACGGGCGTCAGGACCTGCCGGTGCCGGATGCACGAGCGGATGTTGGGCGCGAACTGCTCGAGCGCGCCGATCACCGCGTCGCCGAACACCTCGCGCTGCTGGTCGTTCCAGCCGCCCTCGAGATGGTACGGCGCGTACTGGACGAAGATGGACATCACGTGCTTGCCGGGCGGGGCCATCCCGGGATCGATCATCGAGGGAATCACGATGTCCATGTACGGCCGCCGCGAGAACCGGCCGTACTTCGCGTCGTCGTAGGCGCGCTCGACGTACTCGAGGCTCGGGCTGATGGACATCGCCCCGCGCAGGTGCGGCCCGTTGCCCGGCATGCACGTGAAGCTGGGCAGCGCGTCGAGCGCGAGGTTCACCTTGCCCGACGAGCCGCGGAACTTGAATCGGGCGATGTCGTCCACGAGGTCGCCCGGCAGCTGCTTCGGGTCGAGCAGCTGGAGGAAGGTGCGGCGGGGGTCGAGTCCCGAGACCACCACGCGGGCGCGGATCTCCTCGCCGCTCTCGAGCGCGACGCCGGTGGTGCGGCCGCCCTTGACCAGCACCCGCGCCACCGGCGCGTCGGTCCGGATCTCGGCCCCGAACGCCCGCGCGGCGCTCGCGATCGCTTCGCTGACCGAGCCGGTGCCGCCCTTGGCGAACCCCCAGGCCCGGAACACGCCGTCGATCTCGCCCATGTAGTGGTGCAGCAGCACGTACGCGGTGCCCGGGGAGCGCGGCCCGAGGAACGTGCCGATGATGCCGCTCGCCGACTTGGTCGCCTTGAGCACGTCGGTCTCGAACCACTCGTCGAGGAAGTCCGCCGAGCTCATGGTCATCAGTTTGAACAGCGCGTGGAATTTCTCCGCGCCCAGGCCGCGGAAGTGCTTGCCGAGCCGCAACAGGCCCAGCAGGTCGCCGGGCGAGAGCGAGGTGGGGTCGGGCGGCACCATGCCGAGGATCGGCTTCACGGCGTGCGCCATGTGGTGCATCAGGCGACCGTACACGTCGTACGCCTCGGCGTCGCGCGGCGAATGGCGTACCAGCTCGCGGCGCGACGCGTCGTGATCCGCCCACGACGCGAGGTAGTCACCGCTCGGCATCGGCGTCAGGGTGCTCTCGAGCGGCAGGATGTGCAGGCCGTGGCGCGGCAGCTGGAGGTCGCGGATGATCTCCGGCCGCAGCAGGCTCACCACGTACGAGAACATCGAGAACTTGAAGCCCGGGAACACTTCCTCGGTGACCGCGGCGCCGCCGACGCGGGGCCGCCGCTCCAGCACCAGCACGCGCCGGCTGGCGCGGGCGAGGTACGCGGCGTGCACGAGCCCGTTGTGCCCGCCGCCGATGACGATCGCGTCGTAGCTCCGGGGGGGGGCCATCAGGCGCGCTTCCGCTCGGGATTGTAGAACGGCGTCGTCACCACACGCGCGCCCGCCAGCTTGCGGTGATGCTCCACCGTCACCTCCATGGCGAGCGGCGTGCCGGGCCGCGCGTGCTCGGCGCGCACGTGCGCCAGCGCCACGTACTGCTTCAGCAGCGGCGACCAGCAGCCGCTGGTCGCGTACCCGACCTGCGTGCCGCCGGCGTACACGGGCACGCTGATGCGCCACGCGGTGGTCGGCAGCCGGGGCGGCAGACCGACCTCGGCGTACAGCCGCTCCAGCGACTCCCAGTCCACGTCCAGGCCCACCAGGCGCCACGAGGCGCCGCGCGCCGATTCGGCGGCGAGCGCGGCCCGGCCGACGAAGCGCTCCTTGTCGAGGTTCACGGTCCAGCCGAGGTTGAGCTCGAAGGGCGAGGATTTCTGACCTTCGATGAGCGCGCGGTGGGCCGAGATGTAGTCCACGTCCAGCAGGATCAGGCCGGCCTCGACCCGCGCGACGTCGAGGGCGAGGATGCCGGTGGGCGTGATGCCGTACGGCGTGCCGGTGTCGATCAGCGCGTCCCACAGCGCCAGCGCGCGGGCCGCGTCTACCCAGATCTCGTAGCCGAGGTCGCCGGTATACCCGGTGCGCGACACGGTGACCGGCACGCCGCGCAGCATGCACGGCGTGACGCGGAAATACTTCAGCCCCGACAGATCGGTGTCCGAGAGCTGCTGCAGGATCACGCGCGCGTTCGGCCCCTGCAGCGCCAGGGCCGCCGTGGACTCCGACACGTCCGCGACGGCCACCTCGAGCCCCGGCGCGTTGAGGTGCAGCCACCTCATGTTAGGCTCGGCGGAGGTCAGGCGGAACGTCTGCTCGCCCAGCCGCGACACCGTGCCGTCGTCGATCACCTTCCCCGCCGCGTCGCACCAGGGCGTGTACAGCACCTGGCCCACGGCGGCCTTCGCGACGTTCCGCGTCGCGATCCGGTCGAGCAGGCGGGCGGCGTCCTTCCCGGTGATCAGGTACTTGTAGAGCGGCGAGACGTCGAGCAGCGCGGCGGAGCTGCGGATGGCGTGGTACTCGCGGTCGTGCACCAGGTCGTAGCTGCTCGCCACGACGTGACCCGCCCAGCGGCGCCAGGCGTGGCTGGCGCAGAGCGGCGCGGTGCGCGCGTGGAACGGCGTCTGCCTCAACACTTGATCAGGCTCTTCTGACAGCTGACCGGTGACCGCTGTCAGCCGTCCGATGGCCGAGCGCCGCCGTGATTCGGGCCGCGGCCGCGCACACCCGCGCGCCGAGCGTGTCGATGCGGACGGCCGTGAAGCGCTGGCGGGGACCGCCGACGCTGATCGCGGCCACCGGCCGGCCGTCGCCGCCCACGACCACCGCGCCGACCGCGGCGTAGCCGGGCTCCAACTCCTCGAGCGCGGTGGCGTACCCGCGCCGGGCGACGCGCGCGAGCTCGCGCTCCAGCCCGGCCGCCGACACGACGGTCCGGGGGGTGCAGCGCACCGGCCGCCGCGGCAGGACGCGCCGGCGCTCGGGGGCGCTCAGCGCCGCGAGCACGGCCTTCCCGGTGGACGTGGCGTGGACCGGCCAGCGCGTGCCGAGCGACGCCGTGGCGCCGATCAGCGCCCGACCCAGTACTTCGTCGACGATCAGCATCTCCGCCCCGGCCGGGACCTCGAGCGTCGCCGTCTCGCCCGTGTCGGCGCTCAGCCGCTCCAGCTCGGCGTGGCTCACGGCGCGCAGGTCGTTGGCGCGCGCCGCCCTCGCGCCGATCGCGATGGCTTCCGGGCCGAGCCGGTAGCGCTCTCCCGCGGCGTCCCGCGCCACCATGCCCTCGCGCTCGAGCGCCGCGAGCAGGCGGTGCGTGGTCGCCTTGTGCAGGCGCGCGGTGCGGGCCAGGTCAGTGAGGCGCCACTCGGGGCGCGCGTCGCTGAACGCCTTGAGCAGGCTCACAGCGCGCGACACCGCCTGCGCACCGGGATAGTTGCGGACCGCGAGCATTCGTGAAACATTATCTCAGATTGTGAAACGCACAATACGCGCCAGCCTTCGACCCGGGATTCGCCATGACCGTGCCCTTCGACATGCGCCTGATCCAGCGCGGCGCTCGGCTGCGCCGCTCACCGTTCTTCGCCGCCACCCAGCGCTCCGGCGCCAGGAGCTACACGGTCTACAACCACATGCTGTTCCCCATCGCGTTCGATGACCTCGAGGCCGAGTACTGGCACCTGATCAACGACGTCACCTTGTGGGACGTGGCGGTCGAGCGGCAAGTGGAGATCACCGGACCCGACGCGTTCGCGTTCACGAACCTGCTCACCCCGCGCGACCTCAGCCGTTGCGCGGTCGGCCAGGGGAAGTACGTGGTCATTACCGCCGAGGACGGCGGCATCGTCAACGACCCGGTGCTGCTCCGCCTCGGCGAGAATCACTTCTGGCTGGCGCTCGCCGACAGCGACGTGTTGTTGTGGGCCAAGGGCGCCGCGCTCCGCTCCGGCCTGCGGGTCACGATCACGGAGCCCGACGTTTCCCCTCTCCAGATCCAGGGACCCAAGGCGAAGCACGTGGTCCACGCCCTGTTCGGGGACCCGGTGCTGAAGCTCGCCTACTACTGGTTCCTGGAGACGACCGTGGACGGCATTCCCGTCGTCGTGACGCGTACGGGGTGGACGGGCGAAGTCGGCTACGAGGTCTACCTGCGCGACGGCACCAAGGGCGACGCCCTGTGGGAGCGCATCATGGAGGTCGGGAAGCCCCACAACATCCGACCCACCGGTCCCTCCGACATCCGTCGCGTGGAGGCGGGGATCCTGAACTGGGGCGCCGACATCACGCTCGACAACAACCCGTACGAGGTGGGCCTCGAGCGCCTGGTGGACGAGCACAAGACGGCCGACTACGTCGGCAAGGCCGCGCTGCGGCGCGTCCAGGCCGACGGCGTCGCGCGCAAGCTCGTCGGCGTGGAGATCGCCGGCGACCGGATCGAGTTCAACACGACCCGGTGGCCGGTGCTGTCGGGCGGCAGCGCCGTCGGGCACATCACATCGGCGATCTACTCGCCCCGACTCAAGAGGAACATCGGCTACGCGTTGGTGCCCATCGCGCACGCCGCGGTCGGCACCCGTCTCGGCGTGGCCATCCCCGGTGCGGACGAGCGCATGGCCACCGTCGTACCCAAGCCGTTCGTCGACCCCGACAAGGCGATCCCGAAGACGTAGCCGCCGCCGGACTCAGGAGGGGGGGGAGGCTGCCGGGAGACCGAACGCCTCCCGCATCGCGGTGGCCTTCCGCAGCGACTCCTTCCACTCGCGTCTGGGGTCGCTGTCGGCCACGATGCCGGCCCCGGCCTGGATCACCGCCTCGCCCCCGCGCACCACCGCGCCGCGGATCAGGATGTTCCATTGCCCCGCCCCGCCTTCCCACCACCCCAGGGCGCCGGTGTACATGCCGCGCGCGACCGGCTCCAGCTCGGCGATGATCTCCATCGCGCGGATCTTCGGGCAGCCGGTGATGGTGCCGCCGGGAAACAGCGCCGCGAACACGTCGAGGGGGCGCACCGCGCGCCGCGGAGTCGCGACGACCTCGCTCACCAGATGCATCACGTGGCGGTACTCCTCGACCGCGCGGAACGCCGTGACTCGAACCGTGCCGAACTCGGCGATCCGGCCGAGGTCGTTGCGGGCGAGGTCCACCAGCATGACGTGCTCGGCCGCCTCCTTGGCGTCGGTCACCAGCTCGCGCCGCATCGCGGCGTCGGTGGCGCGGTCGCCGGTCTTCTTGCGCGTGCCCGCGATCGGCTTCGCGCGGGCGCGGCCACCCCGCGCCTCGACCAACAGCTCCGGCGAGCCGGAGACGAGCTGCCAGTCCCCGAAGTCGGCGTAGCCCATCCAGGGCGATGGGTTGAGCTCGCGCAGCCGGCGGTACACGGCGAGCGCGGGCTCACGGACCCGCAGCCGCTCGGCCACGCTGATGTTCACCTGGTAGATGTCGCCGGCGCGGATGTACTCCAGCGCCGCGCGGACGGCGGCGGCGAAGGACTCCTCGGTGAAGGAGCGGCCGAGGGAAACGGCAGGGGAAGGAGGGGAAGGAGGGGAAGGAGGGGCGGCCGCGCGCCACTGTGCGCGAGCTTCGCGGGTGCTCGCCAGCACCGAGCCGTCGGGATTCACGACGAGACGATGAGCCGGACGGAACAGGTCCACGATGGGCTGGGCGATTATCGGCGCGCGCCGGACGGCCTTCGGGGGCAGGCCGTGGTCGTAGGTGATGACGCCGAACCAGCCGTCGCCCGGCGTGAACCGCTCCAGGCCGCCGAGCGCGGCCGCGGACCACGGGACCCGGTGATGCTCGTAGCAGCCCCAGGCCAGCAGGCTGGGCCCGCGGCCCGCGCCGTCCTCCAGCAGCAGCAGCGGCGGCTCGAGACGTTCCGCGACGTCGAGAAGTCGGCTATCGTTGGGTATGCTCACCCGTTGCCCCAAGCACGGTCGCGTCTACGACAAGAATACCGAGCGATGCCCGCTGTGCATTCCGGGCGCGCCGGCCCCGGGCTCGTCGGACGAGGACAAGAAAGCCGCACTGCGCGGCACCATCACGAACTGGGTCGCCGTGGTCGTAATCCTAGGCGGGGCGTTCACCGGGTATTGGGTGTTCATCCGTCAGCCGCCCGCGCCGCCGCCGTCCGCGCCCGTGGTCATCGACACCATGGCGCTGCTCGATGAGGGCGAGGCGTATGCCGACTCGACCGACCGCACGCCCATCCGACAGGCCCGCGTTTATGCGGCGGCGCTCGAGCGCATCTACGCGGACCGCGGGGCGCTGCTGCGGTTCGCCGAGGGCCCGGCCGACACCAGCGTGACCGACCGCGCGGCCCGAACACGCGCCCGCGCCTACGTGACGTTCCGCGGCCGGTGGGAGACCCGGCTCAGCGGCGCGAAGCCCGAGAACCAGAAGTTCTACCGCCCGGGGGTTCGCTGGGCCGAATCGCTCGAGCGGGTGAACAACTATCTCGGCGCCGCGCGCAGCGTGATGCGGCAGGCCGCGCCCGCGGACCAGGTCGTGGCGCGGCGCGAGCGCGAGACGGCGTTCGCCGCCGCGCGAGGGTACCTCAACAGTGCCCGCACGCTGCTCTCCGAGATGCCCGGCGACGCCGGCTCGACGTCGCGGCCGCGGCCGGCCGCTAGAAGGCGACCCGCGCGCCGCCGTTGATCGCAACTTGGGGGCGGCGACATTCGCTCCCCCTGAATGGAGCGAGCCGAAGGGCGTTGAGCGTGACCGCCAGCGAGCCACCTGGTCGGGGCTTGGGTTCTCATCACTGCGGAGCGGCCTGACCCTCTCTTCCCAGCGGCACCGCGAGCGCGCGGGCCCAGGCCGGCCACCGCTCCTCGATCCACGCGTAGACCACCGGGAGCACGATCAACGTCAACGCCGTCGAGGTGATGAGGCCCCCGATCACCACGGTAGCCAGCGGGCGCTGCACCTCAGAGCCCGGGCTCGTCGACAAGGCCATGGGGATGAATCCGAACGCGGCGACGAGCGCGGTCAGGAGGTTTGAGCGCAACCGGTCGTCCGACCCCTCGCGCACGGCGGCGTCGAGGGATCGTCCCCGATCCCGCAGGTGGTTGATGTACGACACGAGCACCACGCCGTTCAGCATGGCCACGCCGAAGAGCGCGATGAACCCGACCGACGCGCTGAGGTTGAGGTTCAAGCCCCGCAGCCAGAGCGCCGCGATCCCGCCCACCAGCGCGAATGGCACGTTGAGCATCACCAGGAGTGCTTGGCGCCCGTTACCGAAGCTGGCGTAGAGGAAGCCAACGATGATGAGGAGCACCGCTGGCACGATCAGCGTGAGCCGCCTCATGGCGCGCTCCTGGTTCTCGAACTGCCCGCTGTACTCGATGAAGTACCCCTCCGGGAGTCGCACCCGCCGGGCCACCTCCCGCTGCACGTCCGCCGCGAAGCCGCCGAGATCGCGGCCGCGCACGTTGCTCTGCACGATCACCATGCGCTCGCCGTTCTCGTGGTTGACGCGCTCCGGGCCCTCTACGACACGGACGGCCGCCACCTGGGACAGCATGACGCGGCCGCCCAATGGCGTGTTGATGAGCAGCTGCCCGATCGACCGCGGCGTGCCCCGGTGGGCTTCGGTCAGCCGCACGATGACCGGGAACCGCCGGCGTCCATCGATCACTTCGGTCGCCTGGGTGCCCCCGATACCGGCCTCCACGGCACCGCGGACGTCGCTGACATTGAGGCCGTACCGCGCGAGGGCGGCACGGTCGAGCGCGACCTCCACCTGCATCGCGCCCGCACTGACGTCCACCGACACGTCGGCGGCGCCGGGCACTGTCGCGATGACGTCGCGGATGGCGGCCGCCCGTTCCTGGAGAACGGGCAGGCTGTCCCCGAAGATCTTGACGCCGAGCTCGGTGCGCACCCCCGAGATCGCCTCATCGAGGCGCATCGCCATCGGCGCCGTGAAGTTGTAGTCGATCCCCGGGATCTCGCTGAGCGCAGAATCCATTTTGACGATGAGTGCCTCGACCGACCTCGCCTGCCACCGGTCGCGCGGGTTGAAGATGACGTACACATCGCCGGCAAAGAGACCCATCGTCTCGGTCGCGAGCTCGGGGCGCCCCATCTTGGTCACGATGCTCCTCACCTCGGGGAATCGCATCAGCGTGTGCTCGATCTCCCTCGCGATCGCCATCCCCTGCGGCAGCGACGTGCTCGGCAGGCGCCGGGTCTCGATGAGCATCGAGCCTTCATCGAGCTTTGGCATGAACTCCGTGCCGAGGAACGGCACCGAGCCCAGGGCTACGGCGAGCAGCGCGAACGCCGGGCCCACGACGGCGCCGCGGTGCACCAGCGCCCAGGCGAGCGCACGCTGGTAGCCTCGGCGCACGACCTCGAACCACCGCGACGGGGTTTCCGCGACACGGGTGAGCAGGAATGACGAGACCATCGGCACGTAGGTGAGCGCGAGGAGCAGTGAGCCGAGCACCGCAACGCACACCGTGAAGGCCATGGGTGTGAACATGCGCCCTTCGAGCCCCTGGAGCGTGAAGATCGGAACGTAGACGGCGATGATGATGAACACGCCGAAGACAACGGGGCGCCCGACCTCGAACGCCGCCTGCCGGATGAGCGCGCGCCGCTGGTCAGGGGTCGTCTGCCCCGTGTGCCCGAGCCGACGCACGAAGTTCTCCATCATCACGACCGAGGCGTCCACGATGAGCCCGAAGTCCAGCGCGCCGAGGCTCATGAGGTTGGCGGAGACGCCGAACCGCTTCATGAGGAGGAAGGCGAAGAACACCGAGAGCGGAATCACCGACGCGGTGATCAGCGACGCGCGGATGTTGCGGAGGAAAACGAACAGGACCAGGGTGACGAGAAGGCCGCCCCCGAGCAGATTCAGGAAGACGGTGTGCGTGGTGCGGTCTACGACCTCGCCCTGATTGTAGAAGGGCCGGATGGTGACGCCCTCGGGCAGCAGCGGCCTGATCTCCTCGAGCCGCTCCTCGACCCGCGTGACGACATCCCGGCCGTTCGCCCCCTTCAGCATCACGATCATGCCGGAAAGCGTTTCCCCCCGGCCGTCGCGCGAGACCGCGCCCTCGCGCGGCATGGGCCCGACGGTGACCTGGGCCACGTCGCGAACGTAGACCGGCGTGCCGCCCGAGCGCGTGCTCACCACCACGTTGCCGATCTCGGTCGTGTCGGCCAACCGCCCGAGCCCGCGGACGGTGAAGCGCTCGCCGCGATCCTCGATGTACCCGGCACCGAAGTTCCCATTGTTCGACGCGAGCGCGGTCTCGAGGTCGCGTAGCGTCAGGCCATAGCCGGCGAGCCTGTTCGGGTCGGCCAGCACGTGGAACTGCTGCACCATCCCGCCCCAGGAGTTCACGTCTGCCACGCCCCGGATGGTGCGCAGCATCGGCTTGATGGTGTACTCCTGCAGCGTTTTGAGCTCCAGGAGCGAGAGGCTATCCGACTCGACGAGGTACTGAAACACCTCGCCCATCGGCGTCGCCGGCGGGCCGAGCTGCGGCTGGATGCCCTGCGGCAGGCTCGCCGCCGCGTCCTGCATGCGCTGCGTCACTTGCGCCCGGGCGAAGTACATGTCCACGTCGTCGTCGTAGGACACGGTGACCACGGAGATCCCGACCTTCGAGATGGAGCGCACCCCCTGGGTGCGGGGGAGACCCATCATCGCCGTCTCCATCGGGTAGCTCACGAGGTTCTCGACCTCGACCGGCGAGAGTCCCGGCGCGACGGTAATGACTTGCACCTGGTTCGGCGTGAGGTCGGGGAACGCATCCACATTGATGCTCGCGAGGGCCCACGCGCCGGCCGCAATGAGAAGCAGGGTACAGACGACCACGGCCGCGCGAAACCGCAGGGCCAGGTCGATCAGGCGTTCGATCATGGCATCGCCTCCGCGGCCATCCCGGTGCGGGCGAACGCCGACTTGACGGCGAACGCGCCGTCGGTCACGACGAGCTCCCCGCGCTGCACTCCCCGGAGGATCTGCACCATCCCGCCGAATGCTCCGCCCGTTTCGACGTCCCGACGCTCGAAACGAGCGGTGCCGGCGGCGCCGGGGTGGGCGACGAAGACGACGGGCCGCTCGTCGAGGCGCATCACCGCACTTTCGGGAACGGCGACGCCCTCCCGCCGCCCGCCGCCCTCGAGCCACGCCGTGGCGAACATCTGCGGGCGCAGCCTGCCGCGCCGGTTCTGCACCAGCGCCCGGATCGGCAACGTCCGCGTCTGCGGGTCGAGGGCGCCCCCGACGCTCACGACCCGCGCCTCGAAGGTGTCGGCGGGAAACGCCGGCACGATGAAGCGCACGCGCGTCCCGGGGCTCAGAGACGCTCCCGCGCGCTCGGTTGCTGCAATGTCGAGCCACAGCGTGCTCGGGTCGCTCACGGTCACCAGCGGCGCCCCCGCGTCAACTACGGCGCCGGGCACCGCCTCCCGGCTCAGCACGATCCCCGCGATCGGAGACTGCACAACCATGAGCCCCGAAGCAGGGCTGACCCCGAGCCGCGTCAGGACGCTCTGGGTGCGCGCCACCTCCGCCTCGGCGCGCGCGAGCTCCGCCCTCGCGAACTCGTCGTCCACGTGCGCCCGCTCGACCTCCTGCCGGGCGATCGCCTTCGCCGCAAGCAGCCGTTCGGCGCGCTCGCGCGCGGTGCGCGCGTAGGTGGCGGCCGCGCGACGCGCGTTCAGGTCCGCTACCGCCTTGTCGTGGTCGGCGCGCGCGGTGTTCGCTTCGCCGCTTTGCAGCGTCACGAGCGGCTGATCGCGCGCGACGCGGTCGCCGCCCTGGACGTGCACGGTGAGGACGTGTCCTGGCGCCGGGGCGCCGAGCCGAGCCGTGCGGTCCTCGTTCGGCACCAGCTGTCCGGGGACTTCGGTCACGCTCGCCATGTCGCGCAGCTCGGCCGGGGCCCACCGGACGCCGCCGTGCTGGATGGCCTCGGCGCTCAGGGCGACCTCGCGAGCGGCTCCCGCGACCGGGCTATTCTCCTCGGACGTCGCATCGGGCGACGTGTTGCGGCAGCCGGCGGCCACGCACAGGAACAGCAGCGGCGCCGTAGTGCTCGTACGCGGCATCACGGTCTTGCCTCCATGGGCAGGGCGGCGGGGGACGATGGTGCGCCTGGTGCGGCGGACGCCGCCGCGGCAGCCACCGGGTCAAGACCCGCTGCCGCGTACAGGTCGAGAAGACTCTCTTGCCGTGCGAAGAGTGCGCGGTAGTACGTCAGGCGCGAGTCGGCGAGCGTGCGCGTGGCGTCGATCACCTGCAGCAGCGGCGCCGCACCTTCCTGATAAGCGGTGACCGCGATCCGCCGCGCCTCCTCGGCCCGACTCAGGAAACCTCTCTGGAGCCGACCCGCCTGCGCGGTAAGCACGCGCGCCGCCTCGTAAGCGCCGGCGACCTCCGCCACGACCAGTCGCTCGGCCCACGCGACCTCCCGCTCGGTGGCGATGCGCTCGCCGGTGGCGCGTTGTACCTCACCACGGTTTTGGTCGAACAGGGGGACCGGCAGACTCAACCCCGCGATCATCGAGCGGACGCCACCAGTGCTCCTGGCGCCGAAGAACGCGCCGACCTGCCGCAGGACCAGGGTGCGTTGGAACGCGACCTCGGCGCCCGCCGAGCGCGCCCGCGCTCGCGCCGCGGCGAGGTCGGGCCTGAGTGCCAGGGCGCGCGATATGAACTCGTCGGCGGGCCGAAGCCCTTCCGCGAGGGCCGCCGGCGCGCTGTCGTCGGCCGCGACGGCGAGTGACGCCGTGAGCGCGACCATGCGGTCGGCGTCGCCGAGAAAGGGCGCGAGGGTGCTGCGGGCGCGTACCAGCTCGACCTCCTGGAGGGCCCGGTCGGTCGACGCGCGGTCGAGTTCGACCTCGATGCGGATCAGGTCGCCCTCAGCGGCCACCCCTTCGCCCACGCGGGCCCGGTTGAACCGCACGAGGCTGTCGAGCCCCGCTTCGATGTCCGCGGCCGCGCGGACCGCGATCTGCGCCAGGGCAACCCGAAAGAACGCGCGAGCCGCGTCGAGCGCCACCGCACGCCGCGCGAGGGTCAGGTCGGCCTCCGCGGCCCGCAAGTCTTCGCCGGCACTCCGCAGCCGGGGCCACCGCTGCCACAAGGGCTCGAGCGGCAGGGTCGCGAACAGGGAGGTTTCGCGCGTGAGACCCGCGGGCGCGTTCTGACCCGGGAACGCAGCGTTTTCCACCTGATACGTCAGCACCGGATTCGGCAACGACCGAGCAGTGAGCCGCGCGCCCCGCGCCGAGCGGACGCGGGCTTCGGAGGCCGCCACCAGCGGACTCTGCTCGAGCGCCGCGTGAACGACCTGGTCGAGCGTCAGGCCCCTGCGAGACGGCTCCTGGGCCAGGAGGCCTGGAACGCCCCAGCACGCAAGAAGGCCCGCGCACAACACCAAGGATTTGAAACGCCCGTGGGCTGTACTGCCGTGGCCCATGAACGAGGCGCCGTGCCGATCAGCGAGACGGCCGGTCGACGCACTGCGATGGGGCGGCGAGGCCGCCAGGGATGCGCCGTTCGCATTGGTGCGGATAACGGAGTGCGACAATGTGCCTTCCTGCCGAAGAGCCCGCGGACGCGAACGCCGAAGGGCGCCACGCGTGAGCTGGGCATCGAGGTCTCGGGTCGAGGTTGCCGCCGCGATGCGCCGCGTCCGCGTTCAGGTGTTCGTCGGCTCAGACGCTACGTCAGCTTCAGGGCAGCAACGGCGGATGACCGGCACACCGCTCTAGGCGGTTCCGGTCGGCAGGTCAACCGAGCGGTGGAGCGCGGAGCCTAGGCGGTGGACCGGTACTGCGGCTTGCGTGCGGCGTCGCAGAACGGCCGATCGGCGGGGCGGCAACAGCCCCTGTCGCTTGCGCCACCGGTACCCTGCGGGGCAGCGCGACGAGGGCGCGCGACGGCGTGTCAACCCGGTCCCGAACAGCTCCGTCGAGCCTCGGGTGCTGGTGATCCCGCACCTGCTGGCCTTCGCTGACGGCAGGCGCGCCCGACCCCCGTAGAACGGCGCCGTGAGCGTGCTCGGCGGTACGGTGATGTGCCACGCCGTGCGCCAGCACCGCTGCCGGGGCGGTGAGGCCGACGGCAGGCAGGACGAGGAGCGCGACGAGGCGCGACAGCGGGGTTCGACGCACGCTCCCAATGTAGCCGGACGGCGGCCGGCACACGAGCGCATGGCTGTGGGGCTGACCGTAGGGCTGTTTCTCGCTACCGCTCTTGTGTTCGACCGGCCAGCAGGAGGAGCCATGCGGCCGCGTGCGACCTCCGAACCCGTTGCTCTCACGCCCGTGTCCCGCTAGAATCCCGGTTCTTCTATGGCGCGGTTTGCAGGGTTGCGGCGGGTGCTCGGTCTCGCGCTCCTCATCGCCACTCCGGGTTGGCAACTGGAGGCGGTGGCGGGAGTAGCGCGCGACGGTGACGTGCACCACGAAAGCTCGAGCGCGGCGGCCACCCATGCGAGTGCGGCGACGGGTGATCACGGGCACGAGGACGGCCTGCCACCGGCGCACCACCGTCACGGCAGCCAGCACCAGCACGGGACCGCCGCGGATCATTGTTCCCACGCGCATGGGTTCGCCCCGCTGACCGCCTGCGGCATCTCGTTTGCGTCGCACCTCCTCCCACACCGGCAGAGCGAACACCGCATCGTCTTGACCTGGTCGCCAACGGACCAGTTTCACCCTCCCCGCGCGTAGTCTCTCCGACTCACAATCCCGTTTGACCCTGTAACCCTGGCGGCCTCGGCCGTCGGGGGGGAGACGACATGCTCGTGACGCTGTTGGTGGTCGGGGCGCTCCAGACGAGCGCTCCGGCCGACACGCTCGTGATTCCCGTGGATGACGCGGTCCGACGCGTCCTCGCGGTGAACCCCATGGTCGCTGCCGCGACGGGGGCGGTCCGCGGACCGCGCGGGCTTCGTGCCGAGACGTGGTGGCCCTTTCCGGAAAACCCGACGCTCGAATACGGGCGCGTGCGGCGGCGAACCGGTGCGGGCACAACCTACGATCGCGAATGGGCCTTGACGCAGGAAGTCGAGATCGTCGGGCAGTGGGCGTGGCGCCGCAACGCGGCAACGGCGCTGGTCCGGTCGGCGGAGGCCCTGGTGGACGACGCCCGCCGGATCGTCGCGCTCGAGGCGCGCCGCGCCTACGCGACCCTCGCGGTGGCGGAGCGCCGGGCTGCCCTCACGGACTCCGCCGCGGCGTTCGCCCAGCGTCTCGCCGCGTTCGCCCGGCAGCAGTTCGAGGCCGGCGAAGTCAACCGTCTGGAGTGGAACGCCGCGGTGCTCGAAGCCGCCCGGGCGCGGAGCGCCGCGGAGCGCGCGCAGGCGGGGGCGGCGATCGCAGCAGCCGACCTTGGTCGGCTGCTGGCCCTGCCGGGCGACTCCACGCCGCGGACCACGTCCCTGCCGGCGATCCCCCCGCTCCAATGGGCCTCGGACAGCCTGCTGCTGGCGTTTGCCCGCGCTCGGCGACCCGATCTGCGGGCGAGCGAGGCGCTCCGGCGGAGTGCCGACCGCAATGTCACGGCGGCGCGGCTGTCGTTCATCCCGAACCTCACGCTGTCCGCCTTCGAGGGCCGCGAGGACGGCACCGATCGGCTCCTGGGGTTCGCGGTCGGGCTCAGGATTCCGCTGTTCCATCGCCAGCAGGGGAGTATCGGCGCCGCGGAGGCCGGGCGGGCGGCGGCGCACGCCGAGTTGGCGGCGACCGAGCGGGCGGTCCAGTCGGATGTGCTCGCCGCGGGCGCGCGGTTTCTGCGAGCCCGGGCCGCCGAGCGCCGCTTCGCGACGGACGTGCTGCGGGCGGCCACCGAGAACGTGACCCTGACGGAGCGCGCGCTGTCGGAAGGCGAGGTCAGCTTGACGGACGTCCTGGTGCTGCGGACGGCGGCGGTCAACGCGCAACTCGAGTACCTCGACGTGCTGCGTGATGCCTTTGCGGCGTGGTTCGAGCTGGCGGCGGCTCTCGCGATAGAGCCGTCGGATCTGGTGGCGCTGCTCGGTACGGGAGACTGACATGCGGAACCTACGGAACCTGCGAAACCTGACGATGGTCATGGCGGCGACCGCCATTCCGGTGGCCGGTTGCCGAAAGGCCGATAGCGCCGGCACGGCGCAGAACGATTCCCTGGCCGCGGATGTCGCCGAACTCGACTCGGCCCAACTGGCCGCCGCGGACCTCCGGCTCGGCACGGTAGGTCCCCTGCCACCGGACACGATTTCCCTCACCGGTACCATCACGTTCGATGCCGCGCGCGTCAGTCACGTGGGCTCCCGCATTCAGGGCCGCATCCGCCGCGTGACCGTGGACATCGGGACGCGGGTATCGGCCGGGGACACGCTGGTGGTCCTGGACAGCCCCGAACTCGGGGCGGCGCAGGCGCGGTGGGCACAGGCTCGCGTCGGTCGCGAAGTAGCCGCACGCAACTTCGAGCGCACGGAGCGGCTGTATCGCGACGGGATCGTCTCCGAGCGGCGCCGGCTCGAGGTCGAGGCCGGGTTGCGGGAGCGGGAGGCCGAGCTTGGCGCCACCCTCCAGGCCCTGTCCGTCCTCGGCGCGGAGCCCGACACGACCGGCTCGGGACTGTTTGTGATTCGCGCGCCGCTCGATGGAGAAGTGGTGGAGAAACACGCCACGGTCGGTGAAGTCGTGGGACCGGAAACGAATCTGTTCGTGGTGGGCGAGCTGAACCGCGTCTGGCTGCTGCTCGACCTGTACGAGACCGATCTCCAGCGCGTGCGCGCCGGGCTGCGTGCGCGTGTCGTGGCCGACGCCTACCCCGATCGCTCCTTCGACGCCCGCGTCGGCGTCATCAGCTCCGTGGTGGACACCGTGTCACGCACGGTCAAGGTCCGGCTCGAGATCCTGAATCCTCAACATGTCCTCAAGCCCGGCATGTTCGCCCGGGCCGGGCTCGCCCTGGACTCCAAGCCGGGTGCGATCGGCATCCCCCACGCGGCCGTGCAGTCCCTGGAGGCCCGGGACGTGGTCTTTGCGCCCGCGGGAGTCGGCCGCTTCCGGGCGCGGCCGGTGCGACTGGGGCCACCCCGCGCCGGCGGCTGGGTCGAGGTCCTGGAAGGACTGGTGCCGGGTGATACGATCGTCACCTCGGGCGGCTTCACCCTGAAGGCCCACATGCTCCGCGCCACCTTCGGCGAGGAGCATTGATGATCCAGCGCATCGTCGACTGGGCGCTGGGCCAGCGCCTCCTGGTGCTCGTCGCGGCCGGGGCCGTGATCGGCGGGGGCGCGCTGGCCCTCCGGGGACTTCCCGTTGATGCCTTCCCGGACGTGTCGCCGGTGCTGGTGCAAGTGAGTACGGAGTCCCCCGGGCTGGCACCCCAGGAGGTCGAGGCGCTGGTCACGTATCCCGTCGAAGTCGCGATGAACGGCCTTCCCGGCGTCACCAGGGTCCAGTCGTTCTCGGCGTTCGGCCTCTCGCAGGTCAGCGTCTATTTCCGCGACGACGTAGACATCTACTTCGCACGCCAGCTCGTCTTCGAGCGGGCGCAGAGTGCGCGTGAGGCCATCCCCCCCGGCCTGGGCGAGCCTGCGCTCGGGCCGATCACCACCGGCCTGGGCCAGGTCTACCAGTACCTCGTGACGGGGCCCGGCATCCCTGCCGACTCCCTGCGGACGTTGCAGGACTGGATCGTGAAGTTTCGCCTTCGTACCGTGCCGGGCGTCACCGAGGTGCTGTCATTCGGCGGTCAGGTGAAGCAGTTCCAGGTCCAGCTCGACCCGGGCAGGCTCATCCAGTACGGCATCGTGCTGCCGCAGGTCGTCGAGGCGCTGGAGCGGAACAACAGCAACGCCGGGGGGAGCTACATCGTGGTCGGCGCCGAGGAATACCTGGTGCGCGGCCTCGGCCTCGTGCAGACGCTCCAGGACGTCGGCAACGTGATCGTGGCCGAGCGCGAGAATGCGCCGGTCTACGTGCGCAACCTCGGCGCCGTCGCATTCGGGCCCGAGATCCGGCGCGGCGCGGTCACCGTCAACGGCGAGGGCGAACGGGTCGCCGGGATCGTCCTCAAGCGCATCTTCGAGAATACGTCGGCGGTCATCGCGCGGACCCGCGCGGAAGTGGCGGCGATCAACCTCTCGCTCCCTGCCGACATCCGCGTCGTACCGTTCTACGACCAGGCGGACCTGGTGGAGCGCGCGATCGGCACCGTGCGCGACGCCCTGTTCGCGGGCGGCGTCCTCATCGTGGGGGTGCTCCTGGTCTTTCTGGGAAACGTGCGGAGCGCCGCGATCGTGACGGCGATGCTGCCGGCCTCGGCGCTGCTGGCCTTCATCCTCATGCGGGTCGCGGGACTCTCCGCCAACCTGATGTCGCTCGGCGGGCTCGCCATCGGAATCGGCATGCTGGTGGACGGCGGGGTGGTGATGGTCGAGAACATCTACCGTCACCTGGGCGAGCATGCCTCCTCCGAGTCGTCCCGGCTCACCCTGATCCGCCGTGCCGCGCACGAGGTGGCGCGACCGATCGTTTTCGCGATCGCGATCATCATCCTTGTGTTCCTGCCGCTGCTCACGCTGGAGGGGGTGGAGGGCAAGCTCTTCAAGCCGATGGCCCTCACGATCACGTTCGCGATGCTGGGGTCGCTGATCTTCTCGTTGACCCTGGTCCCCGTGTTGTGCACCCTAGGCCTGAAGGTGAAGGGCGAAGAGGAAACCCGGGTCGTGCGCTGGATCAAGCGGCGCTACGAGCCTCTGCTGCGGTGGGCGATGGCGAACGGGCGCCGAGTCGTGCTCGGCGCCGGGGCCGCGCTGGCCCTGAGTCTGGGCCTCGTACCGTTCCTCGGCACCGAATTCGTGCCAGCGCTGGAAGAAGGTTCCATTCTTTACCGGGTGACGCTCGCGCCGAGCGTCGGGCTGGACGAAGCGATCCGGGTCGCCGAGCAACTGGAGCGCATCGCGAAGACGTTCCCTGAAGTCGTGGACGCGGTCTCGAAGATCGGACGGGCGGAGCTCGGTGGCGATCCTGAACCGGTCAACAACGTCGAGACGACGCTGACGCTCCGGCCCATTGAGGAGTGGACCTCGGGGCGGTCGAAGGCCGACCTGGTGGACGCGATGCGCGAGCGGATGGGGGCGATCCCGGGGGTCGCGCTGAACTTCTCGCAACCGATCGCCACCCGAGTGGACGAGCTGATCTCCGGCGTCCGGGCGCAGCTCGCGATCAAGATTTTCGGCGACGACCTGGACACGCTTTCCCGGCTGGGAAGCGATGTCGAGCAGGCAATCCGCGCCCTGGCGGGGGCCGAGGATGTCCAGACCGAGCAGATCCTTGGACAGCCTCAACTCCTGATCCGCATCGACCGGACCGCGGTCGCCCGGCTCGGGCTCAACGTCGAGGACGTGCAGGACGTGATCCGCACCGCGATCGGCGGCGCCGCGGCGGGACAGGTGTTCGAGGGTCAGCGCCGGTTCGACATTTTCGTTCGCTATGCCGAGCCCTACCGCGCGAGTGCGCAGGACATCGCGCGGACGCTGGTCGCCGCACCGGGCGGGGCACGGGTGCCGCTCGGCCAGATCGCGGGGATCGAAGAAATCATCGGGCCGAAGCAGATCAGCCGCGAGGCAAGCCAGCGCCGTATCGTGGTGCAGGCGAATGTCGAAGGCCGCGACCTTGGGGGCTTCGTGGCCGAGGCGCAGGCGGCAGTCGCGCGCACGGTCCGGCTGCCCCCCGGCTATTTCGTCACGTGGGGGGGGCAGTTCGAGAACCAGCGGCGGGCGATGGCGCGGCTCGCGATCATCGTACCGGTGACGATCGGCCTGATTTTCCTGCTGTTGTTCGGCTCGTTCAACTCCGCGCGGCAGGCCACGCTGATCATCCTCAACGTGCCCTTCGCGCTGATCGGCGGCATCATCGCCCTGTTCGTGACCGGCCAGTACGTGAGCGTTCCTGCCTCGGTCGGGTTCATTGCGCTGTTCGGCGTAGCCGTCCTGAACGGAGTCGTTCTCGTCACGTACATCAACCAGGTGCGCGCGGAAGGCCTGGCTGTCGACGAGGCCGTGATTCGAGGGACGCTGCTGCGGCTGCGGCCCGTGCTCATGACGGCGCTGGTGGCCAGCCTCGGTCTTGTCCCCCTGCTCATCGCGCGCGGGGCCGGTTCGGAAATCCAGCGCCCGCTTGCGACCGTGGTGGTCGGCGGGCTCGTCACGTCCACCCTACTCACGCTGCTCGTCCTGCCGGTCCTCTACGGCCGGTTCGAGCGCCGGCGAGTAGAGTTCTAGGGAGCGTTCCATGAAGCTCATCGTCGCCATCGTTCGCCCGTTCAAGGTGGCCGAAATCGTAGATGCCGTCGAGGCGGACCCCGCGTTCCCGGGGATGACCGTCATGGACTGCCGCGGGTTCGGCCGGGAGAAATCCGCGCCCCACGAGCATCGCCCCGGCGAGGAGGTCACGGACTTCGTCGACCGCCAGCTGGTGATCGTCGCGGCGGCGGACGGCGACGCGACGGCGGCCGCGCAGCGCATCGCGCAGGTCGCGCACACCGGGCAACCGGGTGACGGCAAGGTGTTCACCCTGGCGCTCGAGGGGGCCGTGCGCATCGCGACCGGGCAGCGCGGCGAGGACGCGCTCCAGTGACCCGGCTCTCCCCCTGGAGGACGCCGTTCGCGCTCCGGACGTATGCGGCCGGCGCGCTGTGCGCGGCCGGACTGCTGATCAGCTGGCTCACCGGTGTGCACGACCAGGCCGGTTGGCTCGCGATCCGGCTGGATCTGGCCGGCCTGCTGTACTTGTCCGCCTGCGTCGTGGGCGGAGCCAACTTTTTCGGGGCGGGCGTCCGGGCGGCCCGGTCGCTGAAGCTCGACATGAATTTCCTCATGTCGGCCGCCGTCGTGGGTGCGATCCTGATCGGCGAGCCGTTCGAGGCCGCCACGCTCGCCGCGTTGTTCTCGCTTGCGGAGCTGCTGGAGCGCTTCGCCGTGGACCGCAGCCGCCGCTCGATTGCGAAGCTGGTCGAGCTGGCTCCCGAACGGGCCGAGCGCCTCCAATGGGACGGATCGGCCGAGACCGTCCCCGTTGACCGGCTGCAGGTGGGCGACCTGGTGCGGATCCGTCCCGGGGACAAGGTCCCCGCCGACGGGCGCGTCGTGGTTGGAACGTCGGCGATCAACGAAGCCGCCATCACCGGGGAGTCCGTCCCGCGCTTGAAGGACGTCGGCGACACGGTCTTCGCAGGAACGCTCAACACCGACGGGGCGCTCGACGTGGTCGTGACCGCCGACGCCGCACACAGCACGCTGGCCCGCATCGTGCAACTGGTCCGCGAATCCGAGGCACGGCGGGCGCCCATCGAGCACTTCGTCAAGCGCTTTGCGCGGATCTACACGCCCGCGGTCACTGCAGCCGCGGTGGCCGTGATGGTCGTCCCACCGCTGGTTCTCGGTGCAGCGCCGGTTGAGTGGTTCATGCGGGGGCTGACGCTGCTCGTCATCGCGTGCCCCTGCGCGCTGGTCATCGCGACCCCGGTGACGGTCGTAAGCGCGCTGACGAGCGCCGCGCGGCATGGCGTCCTGATCAAGGGCGGTGAGCACCTCGAGGGCCTCGGGCGCGTCCGGGCGCTCGCGTTGGATAAGACCGGCACGCTGACGACGGGTCGCCTGGCCGTGACCGAGTTCCGCTTCGACGGCGCCGGAGACCCCGATCCACTCCTTCGGCTCGTGGCGGCCATCGAGTCCCGCTCGGAACACCCGATCGCGCAGGCCATCGTGCGGTTTGCCGCGGCGCGGAACCTGAGCCCCGTGGCACTGGTCGAGGACTTCGTGGCCTATCCCGGACGGGGCGTCCGCGGCCGCGTGGAGGGCCGCACGATCGCGATCGGCACCGAGACATTCGTCGAGGTGAATGTGCCCGCCGCCTTGGAACCATCCGACTCGCCCGCCACGCGCATCGTCGCTCGATCGTCCGACGGCGCCTGCGGCGTTTTCGTCATTCGCGACGAGGTGCGCCCGCAGGCGATGGCGGTTGTAGCCAGGCTTCGGCGTCTGGGCCTTGCCCACCTCGTGATGTTGACGGGCGACGATGCCGCCGCGGCGCAGGCCGTCGCCGCGGCGACCGGCGTGGATGAGGTCCGGGCGCGGCTGCTCCCGGCAGACAAGGTGGAGGCGGTACGGGCGCTCAAACAGCGCTACGGCGCGGTCGCGATGCTCGGCGACGGCGTCAACGACGCCCCGGCGCTGGCCGAGGCCACCGTGGGCATCGCGATGGGGGCTGCGGGCTCACCCGCCACCATCGAAACGGCGGACGTGGCACTCATGGCCGACGACCTCTCCAAGCTGCCGTACGCGATCCATCTGGCGCGGCGTTCGCGACGGACGATTCGCTTCAGCATCGCCTTGGCGCTCGGACTCAAGGTCCTCCTGGCCGCCGGTGCCGTGGCGGGATTGGTGGACCTGGCGGTCGCGGTCCTGGTCGGTGACATGGGTGGCTCGCTCACCGTCACGATCAACGCGCTGCGGCTCGCGCGGATGCGCGCGTAACCACGCACCCGGAGGCGGATGACGTCGGGCGCTGATCACGCACAGCTCCAGCGGCCCCAAGGCCCGGAGCGGCGCCACGACAGCGAGCGCGAGCGCGATTAGGTTTGGAACGGCCTGCCGCACACCACCACAGAATCTGGAGCGGAATCCGGATGGCTCAAGCCCTCGTTTCTCCCGGCGAGCGGGTCCGCACGCTGTGGCGGCGGCTGTCCGGCCTGCCCGGCGGCAAATGGCTGTTCAGCCGCATGATCGGGTACACGGCGCCGTATACGGATACCATGCGCGCCTCGGTGGTCGAGCTGGAGCCGGGGTACGCCAGGGTCCGCCTGCGCGACCGGCGGCGCGTGCGCAACCACCTCAACAGCGTCCACGCCGTGGCGCTGGCGAACCTCGGCGAGCTGACCAGCGGTCTGGCCGTCAGCTCGCTGCTGCCCGCGAACGCCCGCGGCATCCCGGTGCAGCTGACGGTCCGGTACATCAAGAAGGCGCGCGGCACGCTCATCGCCGAGTGCCGCTGCACGCTCCCCGACGTTTCGGTGGACGCCGAGCACGTCTTCACCGCGATCATCACGGACGACATCGGCGACGAGGTCGCGCGCGCGACAGCGACGTGGAAGCTGGGGCCCGTCAAGATCAGGCTCAAGGCGTAGCGGTGAATCTCGACACGCCGCTCACCCGGCACGCCGGCATCGCCTACCCCATCATCTGCGGGGCGATGTACCCGTGCTCCAACCTCGAGCTGGTGGCCGCGGCGAGCGAGGCCGGCGGGATCGGCATCGTGCAGCCCGTGACGCTGTCGTACGTGTTCCGCACCGATCTGCGCGACGGGTTGAAGCGCATCCGGCAGGTCACCAGCAAGTCGGTCGGCATGAACGCGCTGATCGAGAAGAGCTCGGCCTACTACCTCGAGCGGATGCGCCGCTACGTGGACGTCGCGCTCGAACTGGGCGTGCGGTTCTTCATCACGTCGCTCGGCAACCCGCGCTGGGTCGTGGACGCGGCCGCCCAGGTGGGCGGCGTGGTGTACCACGACGTGACCGAGCGGAAGTGGGCGCTCAAGGCGGTGGACGCCGGGGCGCACGGGCTGATCTGCGTCAACAGCCGGGCCGGCGGCCACGCCGGCCCGAAGACCCCCGAGCAGCTCGTGGCGGAGTGCGGCGACCTCGGGCTGCCGCTGATCTGCGCCGGCGGCGTCGGCGACGCGGACGAGTTCGTGGCGGCGCTCAGGCTGGGCTACGCCGGGGTGCAGATGGGCACCCGGTTCATCGCCACGACCGAATGCTCGGCGCGCGAGGACTACAAGCGCGCGATCGTGGACGCGGAGGAAACCGACATCGTGCTCACCGAGCGCATCACCGGCGTGCCGCTGGCGGTGATCCGGACGCCGTTCGTCGAGCGGATCGGGACCGCGATCGGGCCGGTCAGCCGCTGGCTGTTCCGGCACCGGCGCACCAAGCACTGGATGCGCATGTTCTACGCGCTGCGCTCGCTGCGGAAGATGAAGCGGGACTCCGTGACGGGCGACGGCACGGGCGAGTACTGGCAGGCGGGCAAGAGCGTCGCGACGATCACGCGGATCGAGCCGGCCGGCGCGATCGTGCGCCGGCTGGCCGACGCGGCGTTGGCGGCCCCGCCGTAAGCGCGGCTCCTTGCGACAGTTCAGGCCGGGGCGTACGCTATCGCCCCGGCGGCGGTCCCCGGCGCTCGGGCGCGCCGCGCCGCCCCGCCCTCAGCGAGGCCTGCCATGAAACGTCCCGTTACGCTCACCGTCAACGGCACCGACCGCTCGTGCGATGTCGAACCGCGCGCGCTGCTCGCGCACGTGCTGCGCGACGACCTCCACCTCACCGGCACGCACATCGGCTGCGACACCAGCCAGTGCGGCGCCTGCACGGTCCTGATCGACGGGCGCGCGGTGAAGAGCTGCACGGTGCTGGCGCTGATGGCCGAAGGCCAGGACATCACCACAATCGAGGGCCTGGCCCCGGACGGTGTACTGCATCCGTTGCAGCAGGCCTTCTGGGACAAGCACGGGCTGCAATGCGGTTTCTGCACCCCCGGGATGATCCTGACGGCCGTGGACCTGCTGGACCAGAACCCGGACCCGACCGACGACGAGATCCGGCACGCGCTCGAAGGTAACTACTGCCGCTGTACCGGCTACCAGAACATCGTTGCGGCCATCAAGGCCGCGGCGGGCACGCTGCGCTCGGCCCGGCCGGCGCACGCCGCGCGCTAGGAGGCCGCCATGGCCACGCTTTTCGGGTCGGGCATCAAGCGGCGCGAGGATCCGCGCCTCATTACCGGCCGCGCGACCTACACCGACGACATCACGCTGCCCGGCATGACGTACGCCGCGCTCCTGCGCAGCCCCTACGCCCACGCGAAGCTCCGCCGTGTGGACGTCGCGGCGGCGCGGATGGCGCCGGGCGTGGTGGCCGTCTACACCGGCGCCGACGTGAAGGATCGCGTCGTCCCGGTCCCCTGTGCGTGGAACGTGCCCAACTGCGACCTCAAGGTCCCGCCGCACCCGCTGCTGGCCGCGGATCGCGTCCGCTACGTGGGCGACGGCGTCGCGATGGTCATCGCCGAGTCGCGCGCCGCGGCACGCGACGCCGTGGACCTCATCGACGTGGACTACGACCCGCTGGACGCGGTCATCGACCCCGAACAGGCCGTCGCGAACGGCGCCCCGCAGCTCCATGCCGAGGTGCCGGGCAACAAGGCGTTCACCTGGGTGGTCGCGGGCGGCGACGCCGAGGCGGCGTTCGCGGCCGCCCCGGTGAAGGTGTCGCTCAAGCTCGCGCAACCCCGACTGCTCCCGACGGCCATGGAGCCCCGCGCGGCCGTCGCGAGCTTCAACAGCGGCACGGGCCAGCTCACGATCTGGGTCACGAGCCAGAACCCCCACATCCACCGGTTCCTGCTGTCGGTGATGCTGAAGCTCGCCGAGCACCGGGTGCGCGTGATCTCACCGGAGGTGGGCGGCGGCTTTGGCAGCAAGATCCCCGCCTACGCCGACGAGGCCCTCGTCGGCCTGGCGGCGATGGACCTCGGCCGGCCGGTCAAATGGACGGAAGACCGCTCGGAGAACTACAAGGCCACGATTCACGGCCGCGATCACGTCGAGTACGTGGAGATGTGCGGGAACAAGGACGGGACCGTCACCGGCCTGCGCACGCGCGTGTTCGCGGGACTCGGGGCGTACGCCTCGACCGCCGCGCCCGGCATTCCGACCATCCTGCACGGTCTCATGTACTCGGGCCCGTACGTGATTCCCAACATCCACGGCACCGTGGTCGGCGCCTACACGACCACGACGCCGGTGGACGCCTACCGCGGGGCCGGCCGACCCGAAGCCACGTACCTGCTCGAGCGCCTGATGGACACGTTCGCACGGAAAGTGGGGATGGACCCGGTCGACGTGCGGCGCAAGAACTTCATCCCGAAGGACAAGTTCCCCTACACCGTCGCGACCGGCATCACGTACGACTCGGGCAACTACCAGGGCACGCTCGACAAGGCGCTCTCCCTGTTCGACTACAAGGGGTTCCGTGCCGAGCAGAAGCGGGCCCGCGAGAAAGGCCGTTACCTGGGCGTCGGGTTCTCGACCTACTGCGAGATCTGCGGCCTCGGCCCCTCGCAAGTGGCGGGCGCGGTCGGATTCGGCGGCGGCCTGTACGACTCGGCCATCGTGCGCGTGTACCCGACCGGCATGGTCCGCGTGTACATCGGCGGCAAGCCGCACGGCCAGGGCGAGGAAACCACCTTCGCGCAGATCGTCGCCGACGAGTTCGGGTACCCTGTCGAAAACGTCGAGATCGTCGCGGGCGACACGGAAACGACCCCGCAGGGATGGGGCACCTACGGCAGTCGCACGACCGCCGTGTGCGGCTCGGCCGTCGTGATCGCCGCGCGGCGGGTCAAGGACAAGGCGAAGCTGCTCGCCGCCCACCTCCTCGAAGCCAGCGCCGACGACCTCGAGTGGAAGGACGGCGCGTTCGCCGTGAAGGGCTCGCCCGACAAGAAGAAGGGCTTCGCGGAGCTCGCCCTGATGGCCAACGTCGCGTGGAACATGCCGCCGGGCCTCGAGCCCGGCCTCGAGGCCACCGCGTTCTACGATCCGTCGAACTTCGTCTACCCGTTCGGCGCGCACGTGTGCACGGTCGACGTGGACGTCGAGACGGGCCAGATCGAGATCCTGCGCTACCTCGCGGTGGACGACTGCGGCCCCCAGATCAACCCGATGATCGTCGAAGGCCAGGTGCACGGCGGCGTCATCCAGGGCATCGGCGAGGCGCTGCAGGAGATCGCCGTGTACGACGCGCAGGGCCAGCTCCTCACCGGCACAATGATGGACTACGCCGTGCCGAAGGCGAGCCAGATGCCGCGCATCGAAACGGCCCACACGGTGACGCCGTCCCCGGTCAACCCGCTCGGCGTCAAGGGCATCGGCGAGACCGGGACGATCGCGTCGGTGCCGGCCGTCGTGAACGCCGTGTGCGACGCGCTGGCCCCACTGGGCATCACGCATCTCGACAAGCCGCTGACGCCGGCGCGCGTGTGGGCCGCGATCCAGACGGCACGCCGCGGCAAGGGAGGTGCCCGATGATCCCGACCGGGTTCGACTACGTGCGCGCGAAATCGCTGGGCGACGCGCTCAAGGCGATCAACCCGAAGAAGGGCGTGAAGGTCGTCGCCGGCGGCCACACCCTGCTGCCGCTGCTCAAGCTGCGCCTGAGCGAGGTCACGCGCCTGGTGGACATCGGCCACCTCAAGGAGCTGCGCGGCGTCACTGTCCAGAAGACCGGCGCGCGGATCGGCGCCGCGACGACCTACCGCGAGCTGTTGGAGTCCAGGCCGCTCGGCGAGCGGTGGCCATTGATCGCCGAGGCGACCGCCGGCATCGGCGACCTCCAGGTGCGCAACCGCGGCACGATCGGCGGGGGGCTCGCCCACGCCGACCCGGCCGCCGACATGCCGGCCGTGATGCTCGCGCTGGACGCGAGCTTCACGCTGCGTTCCAGGCGCGGCAAGCGCACCGTGCGCGCCCGGGACTTCTTCAAGGACGCCTTCACCACCGCGATGAAGCCCGACGAGCTGCTGGTGGACATCACCCTGCCCGCCGCACCCGCGGGGGGGGGGGGGGGGGCGCGGGCATGGCGTACGTCAGCTTCGATCAGGCGGCCTCCGGCTACGCGATCGCGGGAGCGGCCGCGGTGATCGCGAAGGCCAGCGGCAAGGTCACTCACGCGGCGCTGGCAATCACCGGCGTCTCGGACGTCGCGTACCTGGTCACGTCGGCCGGCGCGCTCGTCGGCACCGGCGGCGACAAGGACACGATCGCCAAGGCGGCCGAGGGCGCCGTGGCCGGCCGGCGCGTGAGCGGCGACATCCACGCCCCCGCGGAGTACCGCAGCCATCTCGCCGTGGTGGCGGCGCGGCGCGCGCTGGAGACCGCGCTCTCCCGCGCCCGGTAGCGTCCGGGCGCCATGCAGCTCGACTTCGCAGGCGCGCCCGACGTCACGGCCCCGCGGGAAGCGGTGTGGCGGCTGCTGATGGATCCCGAAGGGGTCGGCGCGGTCGCGCCCGGTGTCGAGAAGATCGAGCGCGTGGACGACACCCACTTCGTCGTCACCCAGGGCTTCGGCATCGGCTCGCTGAAGCTGCGCTTCAAGCTCGACGTCGAGCTGTTCGACCTCACCGCGCCCGAGCGCGCCGGGATGCGGATGCGCGGCAAAGCTCCCGGCTCGAACGTGGATGTCACCACGGGCATCCGACTCGAGGCGCTGGCGCCCCGACGCACCCGCCTGCACTGGAACGCGCGCGCCGACGTCAGCGGGACGGTCGCGAGCGTCGGGGCCCGCCTGCTCGAAGGGACCGCGCGCAAGCTCACCGAGAAGTTCTGGAACGACTTCGCCAAGCGTGCCTCGAAATCGGCCCGGCGCTGAGATCACGGGTTGACCCTGCCCCCCCCCGTTTGCCCTCCGTCGATCGACGCGCTGCAGGCGGCCTTCGCCGACCAGCGCTACGTCGCCGACCGCGATCTCGCGACCGCCGTGTTCCTCGCGCTGGCCCTCGAGCGCCCCCTGCTCCTCGAAGGCGAGGCCGGGGTGGGCAAGACCGACGTCGCGCGCACGCTCGCCGCCGTCCTCGAGACCGACCTGATCCGGCTCCAGTGCTACGAGGGACTCGACGTCAGCGCGGCCGTGTACGAGTGGGACTATCCGCGCCAGATGCTGGAGATCCGCCTGCTCGAAGCGCGGGGCGAGGCGAAGACCGCCGCCACGCGCGACATCTTCAGCGAGGCGTTCCTGATCCGGCGCCCGCTCCTCAAGGCGCTCGAGAACACGCGCGAGAAGCCGCCCGTCCTGCTGATCGACGAGGTGGACCGCGCCGACGAGGAGTTCGAGGCGTACCTGCTCGAAGTGCTGGCGGACTTCGCGATCACCGTGCCGGAGATCGGCACGATCAGGGCCGCACGGCCGCCGCGCGTCATCCTCACCAGCAACCGTACCCGCGAGGTGCACGACGCCCTCAAGCGGCGCTGCCTCTACCACTGGATCGACTACCCCAGCGCCGCGCGCGAGCTCGCGATCCTCGAGCGCCGGATGCCCGAGCTTCCGGCCGCGCTCGCCCGCGAGGTGGTGGCTTTCGTGCAGCGGCTGCGCGGGGCCGACCTCACCAAGGTGCCCGGCATCGCCGAGACCCTCGACTGGTCGGCGGCGCTCCTCGCGCTCGGGGCCACGCGCCTCGAGCCGGAGCAGATCGAGCATTCCCTGGGGGCCCTGCTCAAGTACCAGGAGGATCTGGGCGTGATGCGCGCCGGCGGCGCGCGCAGGCTGCTGGATGAAGTCCGCGCCGGCTGACGGCGCCGCGCTCGCGGCCAATCTCGTGGCCTTCGGCCGGCTGCTGCGGCGCGCGGGACTCGCGGTGGACGCCGACCAGACCCGCCGGTTCGCGACCGTGCTGCCGCTGGTCGGGCTGGCGCGGCGAACGGACGTCAAGGCGGCCGCCCGCACCGTCTACGTGCGCCGCCGCGAGGACCTCGCGGTGTTCGACGCCGCCTTCGACCTCTTCTGGCGCCGCTCGACCGCCCGGGGCCGGACCGACGACACGCTCCCGCGGCTCCGGCAGGTCGAGCGACGCCGGGCCGATCCGGCGCCCGGCGGGGAGCCGGGCGAGGCCGGGGCGACCGACGTGATCGACACCGGGGTGCCGCGACTCGCCAGCAGCGCGGAGCTGCTGCGCCACGCCGACTTCGCCGACCTCACGCCGCAGGAAGCGAGCGACGCGCTCGCGATGCTCGCGCTGCTCCGGCCCCGCCTGCCGCGCCGTCCTTCCCGCCGCCACACGCTGGGCCGCACCGGCTCCCGCCTGGCCGCCCGCGCGATGCTGCGCCGCTCACTCGGCACCGGCGGGGAGGCGCTCGACTGGCGCTGGTTGCGGCGCCGCGACCGGCCCCGCCCCCTGGTCCTGATCTGCGACATCAGCGGCTCGATGGCCGCTTACAGCCGGTTCCTCATCCGGTTCGCGCACACCCTGGGGCGGCTGGGCCCGCCGGTCGAGGTGTTCGTATTCGGCACACGGTTGACGCGCATCACGCGCGAGCTGCGCGTCCACGACGCCGACGCCGCGCTCGCGCGCGTGGCGCACAAGGTGGTGGACTGGAACGGCGGCACGCGGATCGGGCGCAGCCTCCACGAGCTGCGCCGCGGCTGGCTCCGCCGCACGACGCGGAGCGGCGCGATCGTGCTGCTGGTGAGCGACGGGTGGGAACGCGACGACCCGGGGCTGCTGGCGCGCGAGACGGCCGCGCTCCAGCGCCGCTGTCACCGCCTGATCTGGCTGGATCCGCTGGCGAGCCGGCCCGGCTTCGCGCCCGCCACCGCGGGGCTGGTGGCGGCTCTGCCGTTCGTGGACGACTTCCTGCCCTGCGCGAGCGTGGCGTCGCTCGAGGACCTGGCGGCGCGACTGGCCGCCACCACGGCCCGGAAGGCGCGTTAGGCGCCCGCGAGCCCTAGCCGCTCGATCAGCGCCCGGAACCTCGGATCCGGCCGCAGCTCCGCGAACACCGGCCGGACGTTCAGCCAGATGAGGTGACTCGCGCGCACCTCGGCCGCCCGGTCCAGCGACTCGAACACCGCGTCGCGGTCGCCGAGGCCGAGATGGACCAGCGCGACCAGGACCGGTGAGACGTACCGGCCCGCGGCCCGTTCCGTCAGCTCGCCGAGCAGCCCGGCCGCTTCGGCCCGGCGGCCGCCCCCGCCCCGGGCGACGCTGTGGGCGAGCGCGGCCAGGACCTCGGCGCTGTCGCCGGTCAGCTCGCGGGCGCGGCGGAACGCTGTGACCGCGTCGTCGTGGCGGCCCTGCTGCGCCCGCACTTCCCCGAGGAAGTAGTGGGCCATGCCGAAGGCCGGATCGGTCTCGAGCGCGCGCGTGAACTCCGCGGTCGCGCGCTCCATGTCCCCCTCGAAGTGCGCGACGAGCCCCAGGCTCACGTCGATCGCGGGCGAGAGCGGGTCGGTCTCGCGGGCGCGCGCCAGCTCCTCGCGCGCCTCGGCGAACCGCCCCTCCGGCGCCAGGCAGTTGATGGCGAACCAGTGCCGCGCCGTGGAGTAGCCCGGCTTGAGCGCGATCGCGCGCCGGAACAGCTCTTCGGCGTGCTCCCACTGCCAGCGGTACACCGCGGTGGCGCAGGCCAGGGCCGTAAACGCCTCGGCCAGTCCGGCGTCGCACGCCAGCGCCTGCTTCGCCGCGGCCTCGGCCTGGGGCATCGCCTCGCCCGGCGCGACGGTACCGTAGATGCCGAGCGTCACGTGGGCGTCGGCGAGCGCGGCATGGGCCAGGGCGAAGCCGGGATCGAGGGCCAGCGCCCGCTGGAGGTAGTCGGTGCTCTGGCGCAGACCCTCGGGCGTGCGCCGGTTCCAGGCGTGCCGGCCGCGCAGATACAGCTCGTACGCCTCGGCGCTCGCGGCCCGCCGCGGCGGGGGGAGGGGGGAGGCCGCGCTCGACGGGCCGAGGAGCGTGACCTTCAGCGCCTCAACCGTCGCGCGCGTGACGTCGTCCTGCACCGTGAACATGTCGTCGAGCGTGCGATCGTAGCGTTCCGACCACAGCTGGTACCCATCGGCGACGTTCACGAGCTGCGCCGTGACCCGCAACCGGTTTCCCGACCGGCGCACGCTCCCCTCCAGCACCGTGCCGACGCCGAGGCGCTGCCCGACCACCCTGACGTCTTCGTTCCGGCCCTTGAAGACGAATGCCGAGGAGCGTGCCACGACCCGCAGCCCCTCGACCTTTCCCAGCGCGTGGATCAGCTCCTCGCTGATGCCGTCGCTGAGGTACTCATCCTCCGGGTCGCGGCTGGAGTTCACGAACGGCAGCACCGCCAGCGACTGCGGGCTCGCCGCGGGACCCGGCGCGGCGACCGACCCGGTGAGCGAGGCCTCCCCCCCCCCCCCGAGGGCCTTCGCGAACTGCGCGGCGCTGGCGAACCGGTCGGCCGGCGTGACCGCGAGCGCCTTCTCGATGGCCTGCATCACGGCCGGCGGCACCGTGTCGCGCAACAGGCTGAGCTTCGGCACCGGTCCGGCCAGCTTGCGCGCGATGATCGCGGTCGCGGTGGGGCCGGTGAACGGCGGCGTCCCGCCGATCATCTCGTACACCACACAGGCGAGGCTGTAGACGTCGGTGCGCGCGTCCACCGGACCGTCGTTGGTCGCCTGCTCGGGGCTCATGTACACCGGCGTACCGACGCTGAACCCCGTCGCGGTGAGCCGCGCCCCGACGGCCGCGGACACCGCGCGCGCGATCCCGAAATCCGCCACCAGGGGCTCCCCCGCGGCCAGCAGGATGTTCTCGGGCTTGATGTCGCGATGCACGATGCCGTGACTGTGCGCGAACGCCAGCGCCGCCGCGACGCCGCTCGCGATGCGGAGCGCGTCCTCGAGGGCCAGCTGCCGCTCGCGGTCCAGGAGGTCCCGCAGCGATTCGCCCTCGATGAACGGCATGACGTAGTAGAGGAGGTCGTCCTGCCCGCCGGAGTCGTATAGCGGCACGATGTGCGGGTGGGCGAGGTTGGCCGAGATCCGAATCTCCTCCAGGAACCGCTCGGCGCCCATCGCATGCGTCAGCTCCGGCCGCAGGACCTTCACCGCGACCTTCCGGGCGTGCTTCACATCCTCGGCGAGGAAGACGACGGCCATGCCGCCTTCGCCGATCGAGTCCTGAATCGCGTAGCGGCCCTGCAGGGCGTCCCGCGCCCGGCTCTGGAGATCCGACACAGGCCTCCGGACTTCGGCGGCTGAGGGGTGGTCGGTATATGGTCGCGGTAGAGGGACCGTCGCAAGTACGGGGGGGGGAATCGCGACGGACCGACCCGGGCTGAAGCCCGGGTCGGCCCGGATCGGCTGCGGCCTACAGGTTGTTCGGGGACCCCGCCGGCACGGCGATCTTCTCCGGCTCCGGCGTGAAGTCCTCTCCCGGGTTGATGAACCGGTCCAGCTCGACCCGGTACTGCCGGTCGTACAGCTGCCGGTACCGTCCGCCGAGGGCGAGCAGCTGGGTGTGGGTGCCCCGCTCGACCACTTCCCCGGCCTCGAGTACCAGGATCTGGTCGGCGGTGACGATGGTCGAGAGGCGGTGCGCGATCACGAACGTGGTGCGCCCGCGCCGGAGGTTCCGGAGCCCGTCCTGGATCTGCGCCTCGCTCTCGCTGTCGAGCGAGCTGGTGGCCTCATCGAGAATGAGGACACGCGGGTCAGCAAGAATCGCCCGCGCGATCGCGATGCGCTGGCGCTGCCCGCCCGACAGCTTGATGCCCCGCTCGCCCACCACGCTGTCGTAGCCCTGCGGGAATCCGCGCACGAATTCCTCGGCATGCGCGACCTTCGCCACCGCCTCGATCTCGGCCCGGCCGGCGTGCGGCCGCGCGAACGCGATGTTCTCGGCCACGGTCCCGTCGAACAGAAAGTTGTCCTGCATCACGACGCCGAGATGCCCGCGGTATTCCCGCAGCCGCAGCGCCGCGAGGTCCCGGCCGTCCACCACGACCCGGCCTTTCGTCGGCCGGTGAAACGCCATCACCAGCCCGATCAGCGTGCTCTTGCCGGAGCCCGAGGAGCCGACCAGGGCCGTCGTCGTCCCCGCGGGCGCCTTGAATGAGACCCCTTTGAGTACCGGCACGCCCGGGGTGTACTCGAACCAGACGTCCTCGAATGCAACGTCGCCCCGGAGGTCCTCCACGGGAGCCCGGGCGGCGTCCTCCTGGTCCTCCGTGGCCATCCGGCGGATGTCCCGGATGCGGTCCAGGCCGGCGAAGGCCTCGGTGATCTGGGTGCCGATCGAGGCGATCTGGATCAACGGCATCGCCATTAGGGCCGTAAAGATAGAGTACATCACGAAGTCGCCCAGGGTCATGGTTCCGGCGAGGATGGCGCGGCCGCCCCACCAGGTCATCAGCACGCCGACGGCGCCCACGATCACCGAGGCGAACGCGCCGGTACTGGAAACGGCGGTCAGGCTCCGGGCCACGTTGCGGAACAGCTTGTGCACGCCCAGCGCGAACACGTACCGCTCGCGCCGCTCGGCCGTGTACGCCTTGACGATGCGGATGCCGCCCAGCGTTTCGCCGAGCCGGCCGGTCACCTCCGCGTTGAGCTGGCCGCGCTCGCGGAACAGCGGGCGCAGGCGGTTGAAGGCGGTGGTCATGCCGAGCGCGAAGGCCGTCAGGATGACGAGGTTGATGGTCGTGAGGCTCCAGTTCAGCCAGAACAGGACGCCCAGGGCGATGGCGGCCGTGACCAGCCCGCCGAGCAGCTGCACCAGGCCCGTGCCGACGAGGTTCCGGATGCCTTCGGCGTCGGTCATGATGCGGCTGATGAGCACGCCCGTCTTGGTCGAGTCGAAGTAGTTGACGGGCAGGCGGGCCACGTGCTCCTGGACCCGCCGGCGCATCTCGGTGATGGCGCGTTGCGCGGCCACGCCGAGCACCTGGGAGAGGGCGAACCCGGTGGCGGCCTGCAGCAGCGTGGCGACGGCGACGGCCAGGGCCAGCGGTCCCAGCAGATCCTGGCGCCCGCGGCCGATGATGTCGTCGATGAGCACCTTGGACGAGGCGGGCATCACCAGGCCGGCGAGCCGGCTCACCAGCATCAGCGCGAGGCCGAGCGCGAGCCGCCCGCGGTACTGCCAGACGATCTCGCGGGCCTCGGCCCACGCGTTCCTGAAATCGGTCTTTTTCTTGGGGGGAGGGGGGGCGCTGTCAGCCATATGGGTAACGTAACCACACCGGGGCCGTGCTTGCCCGCCGGAGCGCGCCGCGCTAGGCTCCGGCCGTGAAGCTGTCCGATACCGCCATCCGGCGGCCCGTCCTGGCCTCCATGCTGAGCCTGGGCCTCGTGCTGTTCGGGGCGATCGCGTACACGCGGCTGCCGGTGCGCGAGTTCCCCGACGTGGACCCGCCCATCATCTCGGTGCGCACCTCGCTCCGCGGCGCGAACCCGCGGGTGATGGAGACGTCGGTCACGGATGTGCTCGAGGAGGAGCTCTCGACCGTCCCCGGCCTCCGGACCCTGACCAGCACCTCGAGCGAGCAGTCGAGCAGCATCACCCTCGAGTTCACGCTGGACCGCCCCATCGAGGAGGCGGCCCAGGACGTGCGCGACAAGGTGTCGCGCGTGCGCGGGCGCCTGCCCGACGACGTCGAGGAGCCGGTGGTCGAGAAGCAGGACGCCGACGCCCAGCCGTTCATGAGCCTCGGCATGTCCGGCGCGAACTACTCGATGCTCCAGCTGTCCGATATCGCGGACCGGATCGTGAAGACGCGCCTGCAGACCGTGCAGGGCGTGGGCCGTATCCAGATCTACGGCGAGCGCCGGTACTCCATGCGGGTCTGGCTCTCGGCGCGGGAGCTGTCCTCGCGGGGACTCACGGTGCAGGACATCGAGCAGGCGATCCGCGCCCGGAACGTCGAGGTGCCGGTCGGCCGCATCGAGAGCCAGCGGCGCGAGTTCACCGTGCGCGCGCTCGGCGAGCTGCGCACGCCCGAGGAGTTCAGCAACCTGGTGGTGAGCAGCACGGGGGGCCAGCTGGTGAGGCTGCGCGACGTGGCCTCCGTCGAGCTGGGACCCGAGAACGACCGTTCCCTGCTCCGGGTCAACGGCGTCGCCGCGGTCGGCCTCGGCATCGTCCGCCAGTCCCAGGCCAACATCACCGAAATCGCCGACCGGGTGCGGCACGAGATTCCGGCGATCCAGGAGCTGCTGCCGCCGGGCATCGAGCTGGCGGTGAGCTTCGACCAGTCCATCTTCGTGAAGCGCTCCATCAAGGAAGCGAAGGAGACGCTGCTCCTCGCGGGGACACTGGTCGTGATCATCATTTTCCTGTTCCTGCGCAACGTGCGCGCGACGATCATCCCGGGCCTGGCGATCCCGGCGTCCATCGTGGCGACCTTCGCGCTGCTCAACCTGCTGGGCTTCTCGATCAACACCGTCACGCTGCTCGCGCTGATCCTCGCGATCGGCATCGTGGTGGACGACGCGATCATCGTGCTGGAGAACGCCTACCGGCACCAGGAGGAGCTGGGCGAGGATCCCGAGACGGCGGCGACCAACGGGACCCGCGAGATCGCCTTCGCCGTAATCGCCACGACGATCTCCCTGGTCGCGGTGTTCGTGCCGCTCACGTTCCTCACCGGCACCGCGGGCCGGCTATTCACCGAGTTCGCCATCGCGGTGGCCGGCTCGGTGGTGATCTCGGGGTTCGTGGCGCTGACGCTGACGCCGATGCTGTGCGCCAAGATCCTCCGCGTCCCCAAGCAGCACGGGTGGCTGTACCGGATGCTCGACCGCGGCTTCGACGGACTCGCTCACGGGTACGCACGGAGCCTGGCGTGGGGCGCGCGGCACCGGCTCGTCGTGGTGGGCACCGGCGTCGCCGCGGTGGTCGCGGCGGTGCTGGTGTTCGGGTCGCTGAAGCGCGAATTCGTGCCGCCCGAGGACCGCGGCCAGTTCCAGGTCACGCTCACCGCACCCGAAGGCGCCACGCTGCAGTACATCGACGAGTACCAGCGGCGGGTCGAGGCGATCCTGCTGCGCGACGTGCCCGAGATCAACAGCCTGTTCAGCAGCGTCGGGGGCGGCGGCGGCGGGCGCGGGGGCAGCGGCCGGATGTTCGCGCGCCTCAGGGACTGGGACGAGCGCGAGCGCCGCGTGCCCGCGATCATCGAGTCGATCCGACCCGCGCTGGCGTCGGTGCCGGGCGTACTGGCGTTCGCCAACAACCCGCCGGCCTTCGGCGGCTTCGGCCAGCCGGTGCAGTTCGTGGTGCGCAACCCGGATTTCGAGGCGCTCGCGGCGGGGATGGACACGCTGGTCAGCCGCGCGCGGCTGATTCCGGGGCTGATCAACGTGGACACCGACCTCCGGGTGAACAAGCCGGAGCTGACGGTGAGCTTCGACCGCGACCGCGCCGAGGACCTCGGCGTCCCGGTGCGCGACATCGCCGGCACGCTGCAGACCATGCTGGGCGGCCGGCCGGTCAGCACGTTCACGCTCAACAACAAGCTCTACGACGTGATCGCGCAGCTCGCCCCGTCCCACCGCGCCACGCCGTCCGACATGTCGGACCTGTACGTGCGGGGACGCGGCGGCGAGCTGATCAAGCTCGACGCCGTGGCCACCGTGCTCGAGGGGATCGGCCCGCGCCAGCTGAACCACTACGACCGGGTGCGCGCCGCCACGCTCCAGGCCGCGCTCGCCCCGGGCTTCACGCTCGGCGAGGCGATCGACTCGCTGCGCGCGCTGGCGGACAACGTGCTGCCGCCGGGCTCGAGCGTGGTGCTGGCAGGCGAGTCGCGCGAGCTGGCGGAATCCGGCTCGGCCCTGTTCTTCGCGTTCCTGCTCGCGCTGGTCGTGGTCTTCATGGTGCTGGCCTCGCAGTTCGAGTCGCTGGTGCACCCGTTCACCGTGCTCCTGGCCGTCCCGCTCGCCGTGACCGGCGCGCTGGTGACCCTCAAGCTCACGGGCTCGACGGTCAACCTGTACAGCCAGATCGGGATGATCCTGCTGATCGGCCTGGTGACGAAGAACTCGATCCTGCTGGTGGAGTACGCCAACCAGTTGAAGGCGAAGGGCATGGCGACGGCCGAGGCGATGCTCGAGGCCGGCCGGATCCGCCTGCGCCCCATCCTGATGACCTCGGTGGCCACCATCATGAGCGCCGCGCCCGTCGCGCTCGGCCTGGGCGCCGGCTCGATGAGCCGCCGGCCGCTGGGCTACGCGATCGTCGGGGGCGTGTTCTTCTCGACGCTGCTCACGCTCTACCTGGTCCCGATCGTGTACATCCTGTTCGACGCGGTGCGCGGCCGGGCGCGGCAGCCCGCCGCCGCGCCGGCCGAGGTGCCAGCCTTCGCCGACGCGCAGGAGGCGCGGTGAGAAGGGGCGGCGGCTGGGCGGCTAGGCGGCTGGGCGGCTGGACCGGCGTGCAACTCACCACCGCGGTGGCGTTGCTGGCGTTCGCGGCAGGGTGCGGCGGGACCGCCGAGGGTGGCGCACCCGGCGGCGGCGGCGCCGATTCCGCCCGGCGGGGCGGCCCCGGAGGAGGGGAAGGCGGCGGGAGCGCGCGCGGTGGCGGGGGAGGCACCCGGCCGGCGCTGCCGGTCGAGGTCGCCGAAGCCCGGCGGCAGCGCGTGGAGGAGGCGATCACCGGCACCGGGCAGATCGAGGCGATCCAGTCCATCGAGCTCCGGCCCGAGGTCGAGGGCCGCATCGTCGAGATCCTGTTCCGCGAAGGCGCACGCATCACCGAGGGCGAAGCGCTGTTCAAGGTGGACGACGCGGACCTGCGGCTGCAGGTGGCCCGCGCCGAAGCGAACCGCGACCTCGCGGCCGCCTCGCTGCAGCGGACCCGCCAGCTCATCGAATCGCAGGGCGCCACCCAGAGCGACCTCGAGCGCGCCGAAGCGACGGCACGCAGCTCGCAGGCCGACCTGGACCTGCTGCGCCTCCGGCTCGACCGCACCACGGTGCGGGCGCCGTTCGGCGGCGTGGCCGGCGCGCGGACCGTGAGCCTCGGCGATTTCGTGAACTCGCAGACGCGGCTCGTCCTGCTCCAGACGGTGAACCCGCAACGCGCGACGCTCAACGTGCCGGAACGGTATGCCGAGTTGCTCCGGGTCGGCCTGCCGGTCGCGTTCCGGGTCGGCGCGCTGCGGAACCGGGAGTTCACGGGCGTGGTGGATTTCGTGGATCCGATCGTGCGGCTGCCCGCGCGCACGATCCTCGTGAAGGCGCGCGTCGCCAACCCGCGCGGCGAGCTTCAGCCGGGCATGTTCGTCGAGGGGCGCCTCATCGCGTCGGCGCGGGAGAACGCGATCGTGGTTCCCGAGGACGCCATCCAGCCGCTGCAGGGCTCGTCGATCGTCTACGTCGTGCTGGACGGGAGAGCCAACCGGCGGGTGGTGGAGCTGGGCGTCCGGACGCCGGGGTTCGTGGAGATCCTGCGCGGTGTGGAGGCCGGCGAGCAGGTGGTGGTCGGCGGGCTCGAGCGGCTGACGGAGGGGGCGCCGGTGCGCCCGACGGTGGTGGAGCGGCGGTGAGGACTAACGCCCTGCGACGACCAGCACGCCGACGCGCCCGCTGAACTCGTCTTCGGCCGCGCCGATGCCCGGCGGCACGGCCCACGCACCCCCGTCCACCCGCAGGTTCATCCGGTAGGTCCCCGGTACGAGCGGAACCAGCACGGTCCACGAGCCGTCGCCCGCGGGCACGAACCGGACCGCCTGCCAGTCGGTGAAATCGCCCGCCACCTCGACCAGCTGCGCCAGCGGCGCACGGACCCGCAGCAGCCACTGGCCCGGCCCCGCTTCCGTCGCCTCGAACCCGTCCACACCCGGCAGGGACACGACGGTTCCGGCCCGGGCGCGCAGCCGCGCGCGCACGGCGGGCTGCAGCCCGACGCGGAGCGACAGGGTGAGGTATTGGCCGCCGGGATGCGCCTGCCACAGGTCGGGGGTGAACCGGCCGCTGCCGGCGATGACGCCGAGGAACGGCGTCAGCCAGTAGGTGCCGCTGACGTGCCAGCTCGTCTGCGACCCGGGGACGATGCGCACGCGGCGCGACGCGCCGCCGGCGATCTCGAACGGCCCCGCCGCCCAGTCCACGGCGAAGGCGGCCTCGGTGTAGTCGCTGCGCACGCGCTGGGGCAGCGTATCGGGGCTGAACGAGACGATAACGGTGTCGAAGCTCTGGCCCCGCGCCAGCGAGAGGGAGAGTCGCGCGGCCCGGCCGCGGACCCAGAACCCGGCGTCCCACCGTCCCACGCGGTCGTGGTCGGTGCCGTGCCGCACTTCCGCGCCGCTCATGCCCATCCACATCCCGCGCCCAGCGGTCACCAGGTGCGCGCGAACCTGGCCGAGCACCTGGCCGGTGTTGAAACCGTAGGCCCGCGTGCTGTAGTCGCCGCGCCCCGAGACCTCGCCGAGGAAGGGGCCGATGGCCGGGGTGAACCACGAGCCGGCGAGACTGCCCTGCCCGCTCCACCCGCCGCGCTCGAACGACGTGTAGGTGCCCGCCGCCCCGAGACTCCAGCGCGGGCCCTGCAGCTGCAGGGTCGGGCCGAACGTGAGGATGGTGGTGGCGGGCAGTCCGTCGTAGGTGGCGTTTCCCGAAGCCACGTCGGCGAACGCCGAGACCTGCGACCGCACTTCACCCGCGCCAAGCACGAGGAGCCCGATGGCACCGGCGAGGTGGGTGCGCGCGCCGATCACGGCTTGACGGCGGGCCTGCTGGTGGCGCGGTCGGCGGCGCCGGGCGCGGCGGTGACCGCGGCGCCGGAAGCCGGAGCGAGCGACGGCGGCAGCGTGGACGGCATGCCGCGGGAGCGCAGCGCCGCCGCGATGGCGGGAGGCGCGCCGGCGCGGATGTCGCGCTCGACGTTGCGGCGGAGCGCGACGAAGTCCTGGTCGGTGGCGCCGCCCTGGGCCAGCGCCAGCACCGCACGGGCCGCCGTGTCGGCGGGCACACCGCGGCCCACCAGGTCGGCCAGGACGCCCAGCGGCACCGTGACGGAGGCCGACGGCGGGCGGGCGGCGCGCAACCGCGTCAGCAGGCCCGCGTCCGCGCCGGCGCGCAGGGCGCCCGCACCCGCGGTCACTTCGCTCTCGATCGCGGCGGCGCCGAGCGCCGCGCGCGAGGCCGTGAGGTCGCGGGCCAGCGCGCGCACGGCCGCGACAATGCGGTTCGGGCCCGCGCCCTTGCTGGCGCCCTCGAGCGCCCGGTCCACCAGCGGCTCGGTCGGCAGGCCCGCCGCGCGCGCCGAGGCCACCAGCGCACTCACCTCGGCCGCCGTCGCGGGGTCCAGGCGCGAGCCGAGCCGCGCGTCCTGCGCGGCCAGCATCGCCGGCTGGACACCCACCAGCAGGAGGAACAGGGCCTTTCGCATCGTCGAGCGCTTCACGAACCGTTCTCCCCGACCGTAATCACCGAGTTCGGCCGGCCGAAGTCGTCTTCCGGCACGGGCGGAGCGCCGGGGTCGGCGATCCACCGCTGCCCATCCACCACGAACGTATACCTATACCGGCCGGGCGCCAGCGGCACCGTGACCGACCACACGCCGTCCCGGGACGCGCGCTGCAGCGGCTGCGCGCCGGTATCCCAGTCGTTGAAATCGCCCACCAGCACCACGCTGCGGGCCGACGGCATGACCAGCACGAACTGCACCGGACGCGCGTCGGACGCCCCCCCTGCCCCCCCGGCGACCGCGGGCGCCACCGGGCGGCTGGAGAAGATCGCCGTCCCGAGCACCACGGCGGCCACCCCCGCCGCCAGCGCGAGAGCGCCGAGGGGGGAGACCTCGACCGGGCGGGGCCGTCGCAGCGCGGCCCACAGCGCGGCGAAGCTCCCCGGCCTCGGCGCGGCACGGACGGCCGCCATGAGGCGCTCGTCGTAGTCCGCGCCGAAGTCCAGCGGCCGGCGCAGCTCGGCCACCGCGCGCTCCAGGATGGGATCCAGCTCGTCCGTCATTGCACGACCTCCGACAACAGGACGCGCAGCCGGTCGCAGGCGCGCTTCACGCGCATCTTCAGCGCCGACACACCCGCCCCCGTGATCTCCGCCATTTCCTCATAGCTCAGGTCTTCTACGTGCTTCAACAGAAACGCCTCCCGTTGCTCGGCCGGCAGCTGCGCCAGGGCCCGGCTGATCTCCTCGCGCCACGCGGCCCGATCCTCGGTGTGTCCGACGGAGGCGCCGCGCAGGGCGTCGTCGTCCACCAGCACCAGGCGCTCGCGGCGCGAGCGACGCATCCGCGCCGTGCGGCACCGGTTCGCCACGATCCGGAACAGCCAGGCGCCGAAGCGCTCCGGGTCGCACGAAGGCAGTGCCCGGTAGGCCCGGAGAAACGCCTCCTGCACGACCTCCTCGGCGTCCTCCACACTGCCCATCATCTGGGCGGCGAACCGCCCGCACCGCGGGCGGTACCGGGTCACCAGGATCGCGAACGCCTGGGCGTCGCCGGCCAGAACGCGCCGGACCGCCTCGGCATCCGTCAGACCCAACGACAGACCCTCCCCCAGGGTCATCCGTCACCCCGCAGCCACCCCATACCCGCTATACCCCCGCTGTCACCGCGAAGTCTCGTTTCGCATCACGGGCCGGAGCCCGCGCGCCACGGCCGCCGCTTCCAAACCGCCCCTTTGACCGGCTAGAGTTCAGCTTCGAAACGACTCGGACAACGTGATGACCGTCACCGTGCCCTGCCTGTTCTGCGACACCTTGAACCGCGTGGCCCTCGACAAGCTGGACCAGGGGCCACGCTGCGGCCAGTGCCGCCGCCCAATCCTGCTCGACCGCCCGGTGAAGGTCGGCGACGCATCATTCGCGCGGGTCATTCAGGACACCGAGGTCCCGGTGGTCGTAGACTTTTACGCCGACTGGTGCGGTCCGTGCAAGGCCATGGCGCCGGTGTTCGACGCGTTCGCGGCCGAGCAGGAAGGCAAGGCGCTGGTGGCGAAGCTGGATACGGACCGCAATCCCGTCACGTCGCAGCAGTACGAGGTCCGCAGCATCCCAACCCTCATCGTCTTCGCGCACGGCAAGGAAGCGGCGCGGCAGGTGGGCCTCGTTCCGAAGGCGACCCTCGAAGCCCTGCTCCGCCAGGCCGCCTAGGCCGGCTGACTCGTCGTACGCTGCAGGGCCGCCCGCCCCTCGGCGAGGGCCGCGTCGAAGCGCTGCTCGAGCGCCGCGTTTGCCCCGCGGCAGCCCGCCACCACCTGCTCCGTCCAGTCGAGGTACTCCCGGCGCCGCTCCGCCGACCAGCCGGCCGGCGGCGAATGCGTCACGTCACGCACGTTGCAGATCTTGTCGCCGAGCTTGATCAGCTTGGCCCGGTGCGAGGCCGCGCGGGCATGCTCGATCTGCAGTCGCTTGCGCTCCGTCTTCGCGAGGCGCTTGTCGTCGGTCATCTCCTCGACCAGCCTCCGCACCTCGGGGCCGAACAGCCGGTCGAGCTCCTCCGGCGTGGTGGCGGTGTCCTCGATGGTGTCGTGCAGGATCGCCGCGACCAGCGTGGTGAGGTCGACCACGCCGCCCACAATGGCCAGCACGGTCGCGACATCGATCGGATGGTTGATGTAGGGCGAGGCGTCGTGGTCCTTGCGGCGCTGGTGGCGGTGCTTTTCGGCCGAGAACTGGAGCGCCTGGAGCAGGCGCGCGGTGTCGTTCATAGGGTCGTGGAAAGTCGTCCGCAGCGCCCGCGTTGACAAGCCGCGGGGCCCGGCCGCATCCTGCCCGATGCACACGCGTCCCCTTGGCCCCGGCGCGCCGGCCGTGTCGGCCATCGGCTTCGGCGGGATGCCGCTGTCCATCGACGACCGGCCCGATGAAACCCAGGGCATCCGCGTGCTCCACGCGGCCCTCGACCACGGCGTCACCCTGATCGACGCGGCCGACGTCTATTGTCTCGACGACGGCGATATCGGCCACAATGAGCGGCTGATTGCGAAGGCCCTGTCGACCTGGAGCGGCGACACGAGTGGCGTCATCGTCGCGACCAAGGGCGGCCTGACGCGCCCCGGCGGGCGGTGGGAGCGGGACGGACGCCCCGTGCACCTCCGGCGCGCCTGCGAGCGCTCGCTCCGCGCGCTCGGCGTCGAGCGCATCGACCTGTACCAGCTGCACGCGCCCGATCCGGCCGTCCCGTTCCTCGACAGCGTCGGCGCGCTCGCCGACCTCCAGCGCGAGGGCAAAGTGCGCTGGCTCGGGCTGTCGAACGTCTCGGTTCGGGAGATCGAGCGGGCCGGGACGCTGGCGACGGTGGCGACGGTGCAGAACCGGCTGAGCCCGTTCTACCGGGAGGCGATCACGACGGGCGTGGTCGAGCACTGCGCGCGGCACGGCGTCGGGTTCCTCGCCTACAGCCCGGTGGGCGGCGGGCGGCTCAACAAGAAGCTGCCCACCCACCCGGTATTGGCGCCGATGGCGAAGCGACTCGGCGTTTCGCCGCACGCGCTGGTGCTGTCGTGGGTGCTGGCCCAGGGCAAGACCGTGATCCCGATCCCCGGCGCGCGCTCGGCGGAGCACGCGCTCGACTCGATCACGGCCGCCGATGTGACGCTCGGCCCGGACGAGCTCGCAGCGATCACCCGGGCCGAGTTTTCGCGCGCCTGACGCGCGCGGACAACGGAGTCTGATTCAGTTACCGCGGTAGCTGATCCGGAAGATCCGCCCGCTGGTGTCGTCGCTCACGTACAGCGAGCCCTCGGGCCCGACCGCGAGCCCGGTCGGGCGCGCGCTGCGGCCGGGGGCCTGGAAACCGTCGGCGAACACACGCCACTGGCCCGGCGCCTCCCCGCTCATGGGCACGAACGCGACATTGAAGCCCTGCTGCGGGAGCGGCGCGCGGTTCCAGCTGCCGTGGAACGCGACGAAGAACCCGCCGCGATACTCGGCCGGGAACCGCGTGCCGCGGTAGACGAGCACCGCGTTCGGCGCCCAGTGCGCGGGGAACGTGACCAGCGGTTGCCGGACCGTGGCGCAGCGGCCTACGGTGCGTCCATCGCCGCCGTACTCCGGCTGCAGGATCTTCTGGCGCAGCTCCGGGTCGTAGAAGCAGTACGGCCAGCCGTAGTCGCCGCCCTGCTCGAGGCGGTACAGCTCTTCGGCGGGCTTCTCCGCGTTCTGCAGCGAGTCGTACAGCGCGGGCCAGAACGTGTTGAGCTGGTCGCGGCCGTGTTGCGCGCCGTAGAGCGCCCGGCCGACCGGGTCCCACGTGAGGGCGACCACGTTGCGGAGGCCGGTCGAGAACCGCGTGCCGTCAGCCTGTCGCTGGCCCGGGCGGTTGGCGTCGAAGCGCCAGATTCCGCCCGCCGAATCAAGCAGCGTGCAGGGGTCCCGCCCGGGCGACCCCGCCTGCCGATCCTGCACCTGACACGCGTTCGACGGCGCGCCGATGTTGACATACAGGCCACCGTCCGCCGACACCGCGATCGTCTTGGCCGCGTGCTGGCGCCGACTCAGCAGGCCGCTCACCACGGTGTCGGGCGGGCCCGCGGGCTCGAGCTGGCCGTCGGCCCAGCGCCACCGCACCACCGCATCATCGAGCGCGAAGTAGAGGTACCCGTTGGCCAGCGCGATGCCCGAGCCGCCGCCCGGACCGAACCGGCCGGCGATTTCGAGCATCCCGTCGCGGTTCGCGTCGCGCAGCGCGAGCACGGCACCCGGCCGGTTCTGGCCGGAGCGAACCGCGGCGAACACGTCGCCGTTAGGGGCCACCACGAGGTGCCGTACCGCGCCGACGCTCTCGGCCACGATCCGCGCGCAGAAGCCCTGCGGCAGCGTCAGTCCCGCGTTGTCGGGAGCACACGGACCCTGCGCCTGCTGCGCGGGGACGGGGCCGGCCGGCCACGCGAGCCAGATCGCGGCGGCGGCGAAGGCGGTGGATGGGCGCATAGACCTTAGAGCCTATCCTCGCGACCCCGCGCCGACAAGTCTATCTTGCCGCGATGCCGAAGTTCACGCCCGACCGGTTCCCACCGGGCTTCTTCGACCTTCCCGCCGACGCCGGCGAGGGCCTCCCCACCAAGGTCATCGAGGAGTGGACCCGGAGCGCACAGACTCGCGAGGCCGCGGTCCACATTCTCGAACCGCACACGCTGAAGGGGACCGTGGTCTCGAGCGACGCCGCCGGCCTGACGCGGCTCACGCGGGCTCGGCCGCTGATCGAAATCCTCGCCCTCATCAACCGGCCCAAGGAGCTGATTCACGCCTACGGCCGGGCCGTTGGGGGCCGCGCGATCGGCACGTGGGCGGCCGACAATACGCAGATGTTCTACCCGGGCGAGGTCGGGGCCGGCACGGTGGTGGGGATGCTGCGCACGGTGCAGCAGCGGCTCGAGGACGAGCGGGCGGTGGGCATCGGCTTCGCCGCGCATCAGGGCGCGTTCTTCGAGCTGTCGGGCGGCCTGTACGGCCCGGATGCCGACCGGGTCGAGACGGTCGCTGAAGGGCACACCGAGGCCGGCGAGCTGGTGATCACCGGAGAAGTGGCGCGCGCGTTGCCGGCATCGCACGGCTTCACCCTCGGCCCGCGCGTGGACCTCGCGACCGGGTTCGGCGAGGTCTTTCGCGTGGCGGCCGGGCCGGCGCTCGCCGGCCTCGAGCCCGCCGACTGGCATTACCCGACCCCGTTCGACGACGCGTTCCACGAAGTGCTGCGAAGCTTCATGGCGCAGGCCGCCGACCAGGGCCGCATGAGCATGCCGTCCCCCGAGTACCGGGAGCGCGCCGTGGTGCTGATCGAGCGCGAGCGCGACCTGCGCGACGTGCCGGAGGTGGCGGTGCTGAACGACCTCGCCCTGGCGGCCGCCGCCCGGCGCATCGGCACGGCGCTGCTGGCGCAGCACGGCGGCGAGGAGATCAAGACCGCCGGCCTGATCGCCATCCACACATTCGCCGAGGCGGGCGCCGCCGCCGCGTTCGCCCAGGAGTACCGGCGCGCGTTCGCCGAACAGGGCGTGGCCACGCGCGCCGGCATCGACGTCGGCGAGGTGCTGATCTTCGACCTGGGCGGCGGTCGCCGCGACATCGCGGGCTCGCCCATCAACGTCGCGAGCAAGCTGGCGCAGGACTGCGGAGAATTCGGGAAGATTTACCTGAGCGACGAAGCGACAAGACGGGCCCGGCTGGAAAGGCAGAGTCAGACCGTCAGGTTCGACGTCAGTGGCATCGAGCTTAAAGCGAGGCAACTGTAGCGGCTAGGCGGCTAGGCGGCTGGTGCTCCGGGTACGCCACCGAAGCGAGTCCAGCGCGCTGAACTACGAGCCGCCTAGCCGCCTAGCCGCCTAGCCGCCTGGCCGCCTGTCTATCACATGCACGCTTCTCTGGGCCGCCGGCACCACGATCACGTCGAGAATGTTCACGTGCTCCGGCAGGTTCACCACGTAGCTCACCACATCCGCGACATCGTCCGGTGACAACGGCCGGAACCCTTCGTACACCTGCCTGGCACGGCCCGCATTGCCGTGAAACCGCACTTCCGCGAACTCCGTCTCCACGTGGCCGGGATCCACGCTCGAGACCCGGATCTTCGTGCCCGCCACGTCGAGGTTGATCCCCTCCGTCAGTGCCTTCACGCCGAACTTGGTGGCGTTGTAGACGTTGCCTTTCTGATAGACCTGGTGGCCCGCGGTGCTGCCGATGTTGACGACGTGGCCGGTGCCGCGTTGGACCATCAGCGGCAGGATGGCGCGTGTGACGTACAGCAGCCCCTTGAGGTTGGTGTCGATCATGCGGTCCCAATCGTCGGGGTCGCCTTCCTGCACGGTGGTGAGCCCGGCCGCGAGGCCGGCGTTGTTGAGCAGGATGTCGGGGACCGCGCCGTCGGCCGTGAGGGCGTCCGCCGCCGCGAGGACCAGCGCCCGGTCGCGGACGTCCACAGGCGCCGTGCGGACGGCTACCGCGTGGTCGCGCGCCAGCTCGCGCGCCAGGTCGTCGAGCCGGTCACGTCGCCGCGCCCACAACACCAGGTTCGCGCCGTCCGCCGCGAACCGCCGCGCGCACGCGCGGCCGATGCCGCTGCTGGCGCCGGTGATCAACGCGAGCTTGCCCCCGATGCGACTCACGAATCCCCGCCGGAAGAGTGCGGGGAGAAGATACGCGGGAGGCGGCCGCGCGGCCTAGTGGCCCCGCCGTTCACGCGCTAACATCCCGGTTCCCGCTATCGTCTCCTCGTCACCCGGAGGATCCCGTGTCCGCCGCCCACTCCATCCGGATCGCCCGCCTGGTCGCGACTTGCGCCCTGGCCCTCACCCTTGGGGCCGGAACCGCCGCCGCCCAGCGCCCCGCGGGCCGGCCCGTGCCGGCCCAGCCACTTTCGCCCGCGATGCAGGACTCGTTCAACATGGTGATGGGCGCGATGGGCCCCATGTTCGGCAACATGTTCGGCAACATGATGACGAGCATGTTCGAGGGCATGCTGGTGGTGCTCGAGCGCCCCGAAACCGCGGAGCGCATGGCGGCCTTCACGCGCAACTACTACGAGGCCCTGGTGCGACGGGGGTTCACGCGGGAAGAGGCCCTGCGGATCGTGGCGACGGTGGGCATCCCGCCCATGGGCGGCATGCGGTAGGCCGCCCCCCCGGCGCAGTCGGCCGAGGCCTACAATCGCCCCAACTGGCGCAGGCGCGCACGGGCCTGGCCATCGTTGGCGTTGCGCTGTAGGGCCGCCTGGTACTGCTGCACTGCCTGCGCGGTGTCGCCACGCATGAGGTGAATCTCGCCCAACGTGAACGGCACCGAGGAGGCCTGCGGGAAGAACTCGTCGTTGAGCCGCGCCAGCACGAGCGCGTCGTCGAAGCGCCGCGCCCGCCCGAGCCGACCCGCCACGATGTTGAGCGTGCTCTCGCCGAAATCGTATGCGGCCTGGCCGAAGTACGCCTGCCGCAGCGCGCGATAGGCTCGCGCCGCCGAGTCCACGCCGGCGGTCGTAGCCGCGTGGCTGAGGAGGTCCACCAGCGCCACGGGGCGCGTCACGCCGCGGTGGCAGGTCGTGCAGGTCACCTCCACGGGCGGGGTCCGCCGCTCGGGGATCGTATCCACGCGCCGGTTGATCTCCTGCACCATCCGCATCATCTGGCGCGCCACGAGCTTGTTGCGCCTCTCGTCGGAGGCGAAGTCGAACCGCTCCAGCGGCATCCCCTCTTCACCCACGTGACAGTACTGGCACCGCACGCCGAGGGCCCCGGTGATGTTGCGCATCGTGCCGACGACCTGGATGACCGGCGTGGTGCGCGGAAAGACCTGGACGTTGACCAGCGATTCGGGCGGAAACCGGCCCGGCGCCTGGGCGGCGAGCCCCAACGGAACCAGCAGGGCGGCTGCGGAACACACGACGACGCGTCGCATCGGGACACTCCGTACGGTGGACGCTGCACAGTTACCGGACCGCGCGACCGGGCGCTATGTTACGGGCGGGTTCCTGACAGATTCCTGACGAGGCCGGACCGGACACCGTGACACATGAGAACCGGCGCCGGCTGGGCTGCGCCGCGGCGATTCTGGGCGTGGTCGCGCTGGTTCTGATCCCGTTCGTGATGCGCCGGTTCGGCGTGCGGCCGCCCCCGCTGGTCGGCGTGGCGCTGCTGATCGTGATCGGCGTGGTGGTGGTCGGCGGGCTCGCGCGCTCGGCCCGCAAGTAGCCCTTCAGCTTCATTGTGGAGACGCTGATGCCCATTCGCCCGTTCCGCTCTGCCGCGCTCGTCGCGACGACGCTCGCTTCCCTCGCCGGCGGGCTGGGCGCCCAGACCCCGCGCCTCGGCACCATCGTGTTCCCGACGTCGGGACCCGCCGCGGCGCAGGAGCAGTTCCTGCGCGGCGTGCTCTACATGCACAGCTTCGAGTACGCGCAGGCGGCCGCCGCCTTCCACCGCGCCCAGGAGATCGCGCCCGATTTCGCGATGGCCTACTGGGGCGAGGCGATGACCCACACGCATCCCTTGTGGAACGAGCAGAACCTGGAGGCCGCGCGGGCGGTGCTGGCGCGGCTCGCGCCCACCAGGGCCGCGCGACTCGCCCGAGCGCCGACGCCGCGCGAACGCGCCTGGCTCGAGGCGACTGAAGTCCTGTACGGCGACGGCCCCAAGGCGCGCCGCGACACGCTGTACGCGCAGACGATGGAGCGCCTGCTGGCCGCGCATGCCGACGACGAGGCAGAGACCTTCACCGCGCTGGCGCTGATGGGCCTGTCGCAGTCGGTGCGCGACATCCCGACCTACATGCGCGCGGCCGTGCTCGCCGACGAGGTGTTCCGGTCGAATCCCGATCATCCCGGCGCCGCGCACTACGTCATCCACGCGTTCGACGATCCGATCCACGCGCCGCTCGGCCTGCGCGCGGCGCGCGCCTACTCGGGTATCGCGCCGGACGCGGCGCACGCCCAGCACATGACGACCCACATCTTCCTCGCGCTCGGCCTGTGGGACGACGTGGTGTCACAGAACAACGTCGCGGTGCGGGCCACGGCCTGGGTGCCGGGCCACTACTCCCACTGGCTGGTGTATGGCGAGATCCAGCGCGGCCGCTGGGCCGAGGCGCGGCGGGTGCTCGAAACCGTGCACGGCAACATCCAGCCGGACCGCCAGCGCCAGCGCACCGAGCTAGCGTTCATGCGCGCGCACTACCTGCTCGCCACCGACGACTGGAGCGGCCCGGTCGCGCGGTGGACCTGGGAGATTCCCGCGGGATCGCTCGCGGCGCGGGTGGACGTGTTCACGCGCGGCTACGGCGCGTGGCGCGCGGGGAACCGGCCGGGGATCGAGCGGGCACTGACCGAGCTGGGCGCGCCCGACGGCGACCCGATCCAGCGCCGCAAGCACGGGATCCTGGAGCGGCAGCTGCGCGCGCTCGCGCAGCTCGAGGCCGGTGTCACGGACGAGGCCGTTCGCCTGGTGCGCGAGGCCGCGGCGCAGGAAGACAGCCTGCCCATGGAGTTCGGTCCGCCGGACGTGGTGAAGCCGTCGCACGAGCTGCTCGGAGAGGTGCTGCTGCGCGCGGGCCGCGCGGCCGACGCCCAGCGGGCGTTCAGCCGGGCGTTGGAGCTGGCGCCGGGCCGCTCGCGCGCGCTGGCCGGGCTGGTGCGCGCGGCCGCGGCCGCGGGCGATCACGAGGTGGCACGGGCTGCCTTCGCACGACTCGAGTCAAACTACCGGCTGGCGGATCCGGCGGTGCGGGAGCTGGCCGAGCTGCGGACGCTGGTGGTGGCGGGGCGCTAGAGTCCCAGCCAGTAGCTCACCTTCACGAGGAACACGTTGTCGGCCGGGGCGGCGAACAGCCGGTCAAGGTCGTCGCCCACGCGCACCCGGCTCGCGGCGTCCTGCGACTGGCGCGCCTGCTGCCACACGAGGTACAGCGTTGAGCCCGGCCGGAATTCCCACCGCAGGATCGCGTTCCCCCGCAGCGACCGGAACGTGAAGTCCGGGTTCGAGAACGTGAACGGCGCGGCGGCGCCCGCCGCCCCGTCCGGGTCCACCGTGTAGGTGCGCGTCGTATCCACGTAGCCGATCGTGCCGATGTTCCGCCCGTACACGAGCTTGTCGGCCGAGCGCGGCCGCGCGAACTCCTTGAACGCCCGATAGCCGCCGCTGGTCAGCAGCGGCTGCGCGAACACCTCGAGCGACAGCGTCGGCGAGAACGTGACGTTGATCCGCGTGTCCAACGAAAGCGAGATCTGGTCCAGGTCCGCGAACACGTAGCGGCGGCCGTAGAACGACGTCGCCGTCGAGTCGGCGAGCGACGTGACGAACTGGTGGCGCGAGATCAGGTGGCTCCAGCTGGGCCCGAACGTGAGCGAGACGTTCGACGCGGGCCGGACCTGCGCCGACAGCCCCACCCCCGCGTCGAGCATGCGTTCGGTGTTGCGTGACACCCAGCCGTACCCGTTGAGCACCACGGCGCGGCGGGAGTCGGTGCCGACGGACGGGCTGAAATACCAGTCGGCCGGCCGGCTCACCGCCGGACCGCCGCGGGTGAGCCGCTCGTCCAGCCGCTGGGGTCGCACGTGACCGTACCACGAGACGTACCAGTTGCTCGGCGCCTCGAGGTACATCGACCCGTGGATCTGCGGTGAGCCCGCGAAATCGCCGTCGAAGTTGGTCTCGTACTGCCCGCCCATCCCTACCTGGAAGTACCGATACAGACTGGTGGGCCGGGTCCAGCGGCGGCGGATGTTCCCGTTAAGCCAGATGAAGTCCATCCGCGTGTTGAACGCGAGGTCGTTGGCCTCGAAGCCGGGGCTGCGGACGTTGATCTGCGCGTCGCCGATCCAGTTGCCCGCTTCGCGCGACAGCCGCGAGTACGCCGCGAAGCCCCGCATCGCCGTGAGCGTGGGGTCGTAGCGGTCGGTGAACAGGCCGTTGCCGCCGGGCTGGCGGTCGGGGCGCTGGAAGTAGCGCGCGCTGGAAAGCTGCGCGCGCTGGATCGCGCCCGTGTCGCCCGAGACCTGCGACACCGCCACCATCGAGATCAGCCGCCAGCGCCGCGACCGGAACCAGTTCTCCACCTCGACGCCGAGCACCTCGCTGTGCCGGTTGAGCCGGTCGGCCAGCGCGGAATCGTTGAGGTCGCGCACCACGCTGGTGACCATGCCGCGGACCTGCGTGTTTCCGCCGCGCAAGTCGCGCGCAATGCGCGCCGCGAAGTAGTTGGTGAACGGCTCCACCTCGACCGACCGCGTCGTGGTCGGGTCCACCTGGACGGTGGCGCGCTCGCGCGCCGTCACGGCGTCGAGCACCCCCACCGACCAGCCGCTGGGCGTGCGGCCGGTGATCTTGGCCGCGCCGAGGATCGTGGTGGCGTCCGGCAGATCGGCGTAGGGGCCGGCCGCGAACGCCGCGCCCGCGCCCTGCGGCGTCCGCCCGATGCGCCGCGAGTGCAGCATCGAGAGCCCCGACGCGTTCGAGCACGAGAAGCAGGAGAGGCCGCCGAACCGGAACAGCCCCGCGCCCTCGACGAAGAACGGTCGCCGCTCCGAGAAGAAGGTCTCGAACACGCCGAGGTTCACGACCGCCGGATCCACCTCGACCTGGCCGAAATCCGGGTTCACCGTGGCCGAGAGCGTCAGGTTGGATGTCAGCCGGTACGTGAGGTCCACGCCGACCCGCGCCAGCTCCTCCGTGCGCGACTGGAACGGATCGGTCGCGTCGTACGTGCCGCGCCGGGTCTGCTGCCCCACCACGTACGGCAGCACTTCGAGGCCGCGCGGGACCCGCGCGATCGCGAGGTCCTCGAGGTGACCGTACCGCATCGGGCCGCCGCTCTCGTTGTTCGGCCACCACGCCCAGTGCGACCACTCGTTGACGCGGCTCGCCAGCCGCACGATCTGCAGCCCCCACGTCTGGAGCGAGTCGCCGGGGAATCGGAGTTGCGACAGCGGGATGCGCAGCTCGGCCGTCCAGCCGAGCGAGTCGATGCGCGTCTTCGCCTCCCAGATCGGGTCCCAGGAATAGTCTTCCCCCGCCCCGCCGGGTCCGTAGGCGTCCGCCCGCACGCCCGCGGGCGTGACGACGACGCGGGTGCGGCCCAGGTGGTCGTGGAAGGTGTCGAAGATGATGTCGAGCTCGTCGGCGTCGCCGCGGACCTGATCGCGCCGCGCCAGCCTGGTCCGCACGCCCGCGCCGCCCAGCGAATCGAACATCCGGGCGCCGATGTACAACGCCTCGCCGTCCAGCACGAACCGGACCTCGGTCCGCTGGGTGGCCGGCTCGCCCTCCCGCGGTTGCGATTGCCGGAAGTCCGTGGCCGCCGGCGCGCTCTGCCACAGGGGCTCGTCGAGCGAGCCGTCCACGCGGATCTCGCCCACGCGCGCAACGGCGGCGACTCTCGGTGCGGCCGTGGGGTGCACCCCACTGTGCGCGCGGCCGCCGGTGGACCCGGCGACGCCCGGCGCGCCGGTTTGCGCCGCCAGGGGTGCCGAGAGCATGAGCGCCGCGAAACCCAGCGCTGCGAACGTCACAATCCGCATCGTCTCGTTTCGGCCGTTGGGGTACCGCTGACTGAGACAGCGGCCGGGGCCCGATGGTTGGCTGGAGCAGCGCTCCGCGGGTATCTTCGCACCGCGCTTTCTCCCGGAGCCGCGATCATGAACCGCCCCACCCACGTCCGCCCGCTCGCCGTGACGGCCGTCCTCGCGCTCGCCGCCGTTCCGCTCGCGGCGCAGCAGCGCCCCGCCACCGCGACCGACTACTACCGGCTCACGTCCGTGAGCGCGCCCGCCGTCTCGCCGTCGGGCCGCCACGTGGCGTTCGTGGCGACCACGGTCATCGAGGAGCGCGACCGCCGGCACACCGAGGTGTGGCTCGCGCCCACCGACGGCTCGGCGCCGCCGTGGCGCGCCACCAGCCCGACCACCGAAGCCTCCGCACCGCGCTGGTCGCCCGACGCGTCGCTCCTCGCGTTCACCAGCCGCCGCGACAGCGGCGGCGGCGGCGGCGGCGGCGCCGAGGACGCGCAGATCTGGTTCCTGCGCACCGGCGCCATGGGCGGCGAGGCGTTCCGGATCAACGGGGTCAACGCCGCTCCCGTGTGGTCACCGGACGGCCGGCAGATCGCGTACCTGTGGGCGGGTCGCCAGCCTGACTCCGTGCGCAACGACCGGCGCCGCGGCTGGGTCTCCCCGCGGGCCATCACGCGCGGGCCCGATCCGCGGCGGTTCGACGGCCGGGTCATCACGTCGATTCCCTATCTCGCCGACGAGCGAGGCTTCCTGCCCGACCGCGGCACGGTGGCGCCGCGCCACGTGTGGGTCGTGCCGGCCGTGGGCGGCGAGCCCCGCCAGCTCACGACGGGTGCGCTGTCGCAGAACGACATCGTGTGGTCGCCCGACGGCGCGACGATCGCGTTCGTGGAGGACTCGACCGACCCCGACGAGCTGCGCCAGGACCAGAACCCCGACATCCACCTCGTGGACGTGGCCAGCGGCCGGATCCGCCGCCTCACGTCGGCCCGCGGCTACGAGCGCGCGCCGGCCTTCGCGCCGGACGGTCGCCGGGTGGCGTACCTGTGCTCGACCGGCCGCGGCCAGCCGACCGACGTGTGCGTCGTGGGCCTCGACGGGGGGGGCCGCGACAGCGTGAACCTCACGCGCAGCTGGGACTACGCGCCCGGCGAGCCCGAGTGGTCGCCCGACGGAGCGATGGTGACGTTCGCGGCCGAGATCGAGGGCAGCGCGCACCTGTTCCGCGTCGCGGCACGGGGGGGGGGCGGCCGCGTCGAGCAGGTGACGCGCGGCCTGCGCACGCTCGGCGGGTTCTCGGTGAGCGCCGACGGCCGCACGATGGCCTACACCGGCACCGACATCACCCATCCGGTCGAGCTGTATGTCGCGGACGGAGCGGGCGGCGCGGAGCGCCGCCTCACGTCGTTCAACGACGCGTACGTCGCGGCGACGTGGCTGTCGCGGCCCGACACGATCTGGTACCGGAGCGTGGGGGGCCTGCAGGTCGAGGGCTGGCTCCACCCGCCGCACGGCCTCGAGCCGGGGGGCCGCTATCCGCTGGTGCTCTACATCCACGGCGGGCCGCACGGCCAGTACGGCAACATTTACTTCCACGAATTCCAGATGCTGGCCGGCCAGGGCTACTGGGTGCTGATCACCAACCCGCGCGGCTCGACCGGCTACGGCCACGCGTTCACCTACGCCACGCGCGGCCGGTGGGGCATGGAGGACTACCAGGACCTGATGACCGGCGTGGACGAGGCGATCCGGCGCACCGGCCAGGTGGACACCACGCGGCTTGCCGTGTTAGGCGGCTCCTACGGCGGGTTCATGACCAACTGGATCATCGGCCACACCAACCGGTTCCGGGTGGCGCAGACCGACCGCTCGATCATCAACTGGTTCTCGTGGTACGGCTCCTCCGACGCGCAGGGCCTCACCGAATACGAGTTCCTGGGCCCGCCGTGGGAGCAGGACTCGCTGTACTGGGCCCTGTCGCCGCTGCGGTTCGCGCGCAACATCCGCACCCCGCTGCTCATCGTGCACAGCGAGGACGATCGCCGCACCCCGATCACCGACGGCGAGCAGCTGTTCATGATTCTGCGCAAGCGGAACGTGCCGGTGGAGTTCGTGCGCTACCCCAGGAGCTACCACGGCCTGTCGCGCACCGGGCCGCCGTGGCTGCTGGTGGACCGGCTGGAGCGGATCCGCACCTGGTTCGCGCACTGGATCGGCACGGGCTCGACGCCGCCGGTGGCGGCGGGAGCGGTGGGCACGCGGTAAACGATCTTGCGTCGCTTCAGCGATGGTATCTGCCGAGCCGCGAGTTCACTCGCATGGGCAACGACGTCTGCATCCCGACGCAGGCTGCCCACGGGAGTGAAACTCCCGGCTCGGCGAAGGCCGTCGCTGAAGCGACGGACCTCCCTGACGACGTCGCGCTACGGCGCCACCAGCTCCGGCCGCACCGCCAGGATCAGCGCGCCCGCCCCCCCTCCCGACTGCCCGCCGAGCACGGCCGTCTGCCCCATCGCGATGCTGAGCCTCGTGCCAACCGACGAGCCGCGTACCGACGACTGAAGCGAGATCTGGAGCCGGACCGTCCCGCTGTCACCCCGTCCCCCCACCGTCTCGAGCCTACCCCGGATCATGTAACGGCCACCACGCAGCGCCGGGTCGTCCAGGACGTGCTCGAACTCGGTGCCGGGCGCCGCGACGGTCACCGCGGAGGCCACGGCGCGGTAGCCGCGGAACCGGAACAGCTGCCGGAGCTGCACCTCGATGGCCGCGATGGAGGAGTCGGGCGGCCCGGCGCCGTCGGCCTGAATCACCGTGAACGCGAACCGCACGTTGGCCGGCGGGCGGTCGTGCTCCGCGAGCACGCGCGCGATGCGCTCGAGGTTGTCGTGCGTCTCGCGCACGGTGATGGTCTGGCCGGTCGTGCTGAGCTTGCCCGGCGCATCGGTTCGGTCGGTGTACACGTACGGGCTGATGATCTGCTCCGCCGCGCCGCCGTCGAGGTACAGCAGCTCGAAGGTGCGGGTCTCGAGGGCCGGGCCGCCGCACGCGGCGAGACCGGCGAGCGACGCGAGGGCGAGGACGATCCGGGTACGCATGGGCATTCCTCCTAGAAGAACCACACGATCGTGATGGTCGGGTCGGCGGTCTTCATGACGACCGCGTTGCGTCCGGGGGTCGCGGAGACATCCACGTCCACGGCGGCCGGCGCGGACGCGAGGCGTGGCGGTGCCGCGAGGCGGCCGTCGCCGTCCGGCCGGTCGGGGCGCGCCAGCAGCAGCGCGGCCAGGCCGGCGGCGGCCGCGAGGCCCCACGTGGCGAGGCGCCACCGCCGCCGGGCCGGGCGGGCCGGCGCGGCGAGCCGCGCCTCGGCCATCGCCGTCAGCGCGCGATCGAGCGCCGCCTGCTGAGCCAGCACCCGCACGGCCATCGCTCGGCACTCCGCGCACCCCGCGAGGTGCAGCGCCAGCGCCGAGGTTCCGGTGCCGCGCAGCGCTTCCGGCTCGGCCTCCAGCAGCAGGTCCCGTGCTTCGTCGCAGGTCATGTTCCGTCCTCCGCGAGCGTAGGCATCCGGCCCAGGATCCGCGCACGCAGCGCGCGGCGGGCGCGCATCAGGTGGCCGCGAATCGTGGCCGAGTCCAGGTCGAGCATCTCCGCGATCTCGGGCGCGTCGAACCCCTGCAGGTCGGCCAGGTCGAACACCGTGCGTTGCCGCTCGGGCAGCTCGGTCAGGAGCGCCCGCACCAGCGCGGCCACATCGGCGCCGTGCAGCGCCGCGAGCCGGCGCGACTCCTCGTCCGGCGCCGCCGGCTCCGGCGGCCGCCGCGCCAGCAGCGCGGCCCGCCGCGCGTGCCGCCGGCTCCCCATCGCCGCGGCGTTCGCGGTGACGCGATACAGCCACGTGGTGAACCGTGACCGCCCCTCGTAGCTCGCCAGGCCCCGCGGCAACGCCACCACGACCTCCTGCGTCACGTCATCCGCCTCGTCCGAATCGCCAGTGCGTACCAGCGCCCACCGGTACACGCGCGGATAACACCACCGCGCGAGCGCCTCCAGGCCCTGTTCGTCTCCCGCCTGCGCTCGGCGCAGCAGCTCCGGTGCGGGATCGGCGGACGGCGGCGATTCGGTCAACACCTCTCCGGCGTGAACGCACAGACATGGGAGGTCACGAAATCCACGAGCGTGTAACGGCTGACCGACCCGCGGCTTCCAGTTCCCTCGCGGAGCCCCAGGCCCCGAGGTATCTTGCCGCCCCTTACTCCCTTCAGGGAATCGCCCATGGCCGCTCGCCGTCCGACCGTTACCCTCGTGCTCCTGGCCGCGCTGACCGCCGGCCCCCTTCCCGCCCAGCGCCCCGCCGCGCCGGCCGATCCCCGGCTCGAGCGCCTCAAGGACGAGCTGGCCCGCGAGATCCAGGGCCGGGCGCGATTCACCGCCCGGATCATCGACCAGATCTTCAGCTACGGCGAGCTGGGCTTCCAGGAGGTCGAGGGCTCGCGGTTCCTGGCGCGGCTCCTGCGGGATTCCGGGTTCACGGTCGAGGAGGGCTACGCCGGCATCCCGACCGCGTGGGTGGCGCGGTGGGGCAGCGGCCGGCCCGTGATCTCGCTTGGCAGCGACATCGACGGCATCCCGCAGGCGTCGCAATTCCCCGGCATCGCGTGCCACAGTCCTATGGTCGAGGGCGCGCCGGGCCACGGCGAAGGCCACAATTCGGGCCTGGCCCTCAACATCACGGCGGCGCTCGCGCTGCGCGCCGTGCTCCAGCGCGAACGACTGTCGGGCACCATCCACCTGTGGCCCGGCGTGGCCGAGGAGCTGGTCGGCGCCAAGGCGTATTTCGTGCGCGCGGGGCTGTTCCAGGGCGTCGACTTTGCGATCTTCTCGCACGTCGGCACCAACCTCGACGTGGAATGGGGCGATCGCGACGCGACCGGCCTCGTGTCGGTCGAGTACACGTTCGAGGGCCAGACGGCGCACAGCGCCGGCGCCCCGTGGCGCGGCCGCTCCGCGCTCGACGCCGTGGAGTTGATGAACATCGGCTGGAACTATCGGCGCGAGCACCTCCGGCCGCAGCACCGCTCGCACTACGTGACGACCTACGGCGGCGACCAGCCCAACGTCGTGCCGCGGCGCGCGAGCGTGTGGTACTACTTCCGCGAGATGGACGAGCCGGGCATCCGCGCCCTGTGGGCGCTCGGCGACACCATGGCGCAGGCCGCCGCGCAGATGTCGGGCACGCGCATCGCCGCCGTGCGACTGCTCGGCACGGCCTATCCGCAGCACTTCAACCGGACGATCGCCCAGACCATGCACGCCAACATCCTGCGCGTGGGCCTGCCGCAGTGGAGCGAGGCCGACCAGACCCTCGCCCGCGCCCTGCAGCGCGACCTCGGCGTGCCGGACAGCGGGCTCAGCACCCGGATGGACACCACGCTGAACGGCCCCGTGCCGGTGAACCAGCGGCGCGGCGGCGGCAGCGACGACATCGGCGACGTCACATGGACCCTGCCCACCGTCACGCTGCGCTACCCGTCGAACATCCCTGGCGCGCCGGGCCACAACTGGGCCAACGCGGTCGCGATGGCAACCCCCATCGCCCACCAGGGCGCGACCGCCGGCGCCAAGGTGCTGGCGATGACGATGCTGGACTTCGTGCTGCGGCCCGAGCTGGTGGACTCGGCGTGGGGCTATTTCCGGAACGTGCAGACCCGCAACCACCGGTACAGTACGTTCCTGCGGCCGGACGACCGCCCGGCGATCGACCTGAACCAGGGCGTGATGGCGCGCTACCGGGACCAGATGCGGCGTTACTACTACGACCCGGCGCGCGCCGGCACCTATCTCGATCAGCTCGGCGTCCGCTATCCGACGGTGCGGCCGCCGGGCGGCGCCTGCCCCGCCCCCGCGCCGCCGGCCACCCCGTGAGCGAGCCCGCTCCGACGCTGCATCCGCTCCAGGAGGACGCGCTCCGGGAAGTGGCCAATGTCGCCACGGGCCACGCGGCCACCGCGCTGTCCACCATGACCGGCCGGCGCGTGATGATCAGCGTGCCCCGTCTCACCATGCCCGAACTCAAGGACCTGACCGGGATCCTGCGCACGGGCGATCGCCCGACGGTCGCCGTCGCGATGCAGATGCTGGGCGACATCGCGGGCCGGTTCGTCTTCGTCCAGCCGGCCGACGACGCCCAGCGGCTCGCCGAGCTGCTGCTCGGCCGGCCCGCCGCCGCCCCAGGCGGGCAGCTCGACGCCGTTGCGCGCTCGGGCCTGATGGAGACCGGCAACATCCTGGGCGGCGCCTACCTGAGCGCGCTCTCGACCGTGACCGGGAAGATCCTGATGCTGTCCGTCCCGACGATCGGGAGCGACGAGCTGCTGGTGCGCGGCGCCGAGGGCGAAGCGGCCCTGTGCCTCGACACCCGGTTCCGCGTCGGGGAGGCGGGCGAGGAGCTGAAGGGCTACCTGCTGCTGGTCGCCTCACCGGGCGCGGTCACGGCCATCCTCCAAGCGATCCGGCGCGCCTAGCCGGACCCTCCCGTCCATTCCCGTGGACGCACGACGTCCCACGAGGTGGACCGCGCCGGCGCGATCCTCCGCCGGATCAACGGGTTAGGGCCGCGGGCGGCGCAGCGCGCGCCCGCCCCGCGCGCCGGTCAGCCCGGCCGGTTCCAGCGCGATCACGCCGTTCACGACGACCCACCGGATGCCCTGCGGCCATTGGTGGGGCGCCTCGAACGTCCCGCGGTCCGCCACGGTCGAGGGGTCGAACACGACCAGGTCGGCGGCAGCCCCTTCGGCGACGCGACCCCGGTCGGCCAGGCGCAACCGCGCCGCCGGCATCCCCGTCATCTTGTGCACGGCCTGCTCCAGCGTGAGCACTCCGAGGTCACGCGCATAGCGCCCCAGCACACGCGGGAACGTGCCGTACGCCCGCGGGTGCGGGTGCCCGTCGCCGAGCCGGTTCAGGCGGCCGTCGGACGCGATCATCGTCGCGGGATGGCGCATGATGCGCTGCACGTCGGCTTCGTCGAGCACGTGGTAGACCACCCGCGACCCGCCCCGCAGCACCGCGTCCACCACCAGCTCCGCGCCCGTCTCGGGCGTGGGCGTGAGCCCGCGCTCCACGGCCCAGTCCTGCAGCGTGCGGCCCTGGAGTGAGGGATTCCACGACACGTTGGCGAACTGGACGAACCGCAGGTCCTCGAAGCCCCGCTCCACCCGGATCTGGTGGACGATGCCGCGCAAGATGCTGTCGCGCAGCACGGGGTCGGCGGCGCGGCGCGCGAACGCGCTGTCGCCGTCGGCGAGCGCCCAGGCCGGCACCAGGTACGAAATGCCGGTCTGCGTGCCCGTGTAGGGGTACTGATCGAGCCAGACCGCGGCTCCCGCGCGCCGGGCCGAGTCCACCATGGCGAGGGTGCGGGCCGACATCCCCCACTGCGGGCGTCCGGCCGCCTTGTGGTGGGTGATGATGACCGGGAGGCGCGCCAGTCGGCCGATCTCCATGGTCTCGGTGACCGACGCCAGCAGGCCGCTCGCCTCGTCGCGCATGTGCGAGGTGTAGATGCCGCCCGAGTCGCCCGCCACGAGCGACAGCGCGACGACCTCGTCGGTGCGCGAGTAGGTCCCTGGCACGTAGGCCAGACCCGTCGAAAGCCCGAAAGCGCCCTCGCCCATCGCCTGCGCAACCATGGTTCGCATCCGCAACAGCTCGTCCGGGGTCGGGGCGCGGGCCGCCGTGCGCATCACCCGGGAGCGGATCGTGTTGTGGCCCACCAGCAGGCCCACGTTGAGGCCCAGACCGAGCGCCTGGGCGGAGTCGAGGTAGCGCCCGATCGGCCACGGCGAGCTGCCGTCGGGCCCGCCCAGGGCCGTCGTAACGCCTTGGCGGACGTGGCTTTCGGCGTCCGGCATCTCGAGCAGGGGCTCGAGGTGGGCGTGCAGATCGATGAACCCCGGGGCCACCACGAGGCCCGCGGCGTCCACCACCCGGGCGGCGTCGGCCCGCGCGAGCGGGGTACGCGACACGGCGACGATGCGGTCGCCCCGCACGGCCACGTCGGCTGCGAAACGGGGCCCTCCCGTCCCGTCCACCACCGTGCCCCCGGTAATGAGCAAGTCGTACCGCGGCTGTTGCGCAGCCGCCGCCGGCAGGGTTGCCGCGGCGAGGGCCGCGGTCAGGAGGCAGGTGACGCGGATCATGGACCCAACAAGGGACCCGGAATACCGTATTCGTCAAGATGGCGGGTGCCTTGCCCAACCGGGCCCGCCGCACCATCCTTCTTGGAGCCGCGCCCCATTCGGGCCGCGCGCGCAACGCGCGCGAAAGTGAGGACGCGGAGATCGGTGAGGACATGAAGAGGAAGACGCGCAGGAAGCCTCGCGTGACCAAGCGTCACGCGCGCGGCCAGATCGTACGCATCGATTCCGATGCGTCGCGGACCCACGCTTGGCAGGCGCGCTGGAGCATGCGCCGCGGGGTCCATCCCTGGGGCGGCGAATCGCCCCGCTACCGGTCCAGGATCTTCTCGGACAAGATGTTCGGCGGGAGCGCCAGAGCGTTGAAGGCGGCGCACCGCTGGCTCGCCGCGCAGGCGAAGGGCGCCGGCGGCGGCGCGGGCAAGAAGCGCAAGAAGCGCCGCTAGCCCGACCGGACGTCTAGGGGCGGCTGCGTCCCACGAATCCGAGCGCCTCGGCGCCCGGCAGCTCGAGCGTCGCGTTCTGGACGACCACGCGCAGCGACTCGGGCTGGGTGAGGAACGCGGCGTCGGCCGGTGCGGCGCGATTCAGCACGAGCCTCCCGTCCAGCCACACCCGGATCGTGCCCTGGTTCAGACGCACGCGGAGCTGGTGCGAGCCGGTCAGCGGCGGGAGCCGCCGGCCGAGCTGCAGCGTGCGCAGGCTGCCCCCCGAGCGGTACGCCGCCCACTCGATGTTGTCCCCGGCCCAGAGGAACGCGATCCGGCACACCGTGGCGCCGCACCACGCGAGGCCGAGGCCGGCATTGGCGCTCGTCTGCTCGGGAACCCGGAACGTGAGGTAATACTCCACCGGGGAGACCAGGGCGCGTGGCGTCGGCTCAGCGCTGAACCAGCAGTTGCCGGAGGCCGCGCTGTCGAGCAGCACCACGGCGCCGCTCCCGCGCGCGATCCGGCAACCGGCCATCGCGGAGGGACCCGGCAGGAGCCGCTGCGCGGTCAGGCTGGCCTCCCACAGCGTGTCCAGGGCGCTTTGGACGGCCCGCCGCGGCGCTTCGGGCAGCAGGTCCGACAGGCTGTCCTCGATCGCGCCGAACGAGCGCGTCGTGCGCTCGTCCATGCCCCGCAGCACGGCCTCCTGGGCCGTCAGGTACTCCACTGCGGTCGCCGCCCCCGTGGTGAATCGGTCGCGCAGGATGCGGAGCGAGTCGGTGGCATCGCCGTAGATCGTCACCAGCGCCTGGCCCATCGCCGTCGCGTGCTCGCGATCGCGCCAGCGCATGTACTGCAGCCCGGCGACGGCCGCCGTGGCGCCGAGGACGATGAGCACCCCGACCATCACGAGGATCCGCCGGGCGCGGCGCCGTTCGGCCGGGCTCACCACCGGCGCGGCCGGGACCGGCACGGAGGTACGGGGCGCGGAGCTGCGCTGCGCGCGTTGTTCGGCGCCGAGCGCCGCGAGGAACTCGTCCGGCGTCTGCCACCGCTCCTGCGGCGTCTTGGCGAGGCATCGCATCACCGCGTCGGCCAGCGCCGGTGGCACGTTCTCGAGCGGCTCGGGCGGCGTGGTCACGTGCTTGATCAGCAGCTCGCGCGCCGTCTCGGCGTCGAACGGCAGCCGTCCCGCCAACATCCGGTACGCGACCACGCCGAGCGAATAGATGTCGCTCCGACCGTCGAGCTCCCGCTTCCCGGTGGCCTGCTCGGGGCTCATGTACTCGGGTGAGCCGAGCACCATGTTCGCGCCGGTCAGCTCCTTGTCCTCTTCCGTGTCCGGCACCTCTTCCGTCTGCGCGATGCCGAAGTCCATCAGCAGCACCCGCCGCTCGGGACCCTCGAGCATCACGTTTTCGGGCTTGAGATCGCGGTGGACGATGCCGTGGCGGTGCGCTTCCTGCAGCGCGCCCGAGGCCTCGATCAGGATGCGCGTCGCTTCCTCGGGCGACAGGGAGCCCTGCTGCTCCAGCTCCGCCTTGAGCGTCACGCCGTCCACGAGGGGCATGATGAAGTAGAAGAGGTTGGCCGCTTCACCGACGTGGTAGATCGGCACGATGCCGGGGTGGCGCAGCTTGGCCACCGCACGGGCCTCGCGGCGGAACCGCACCCGGAACGGCCGCGACGCGACCAGCTCGGTCCGCAGCACCTTCACCGCGACCGTGCGCACCAGCTGGAGGTCCACCGCGGCCCACACCTCGCCGAACCCGCCGCGTCCGACCAGGCGCTGGACCTCGAAGCCCGCGCCGAGCGCCTTCTGGAGGGCTTCCTTACGGCTCCCGAATCCCTCGGCCGGCGTCCCGTGCGGCGGCGATTCGACGTTGCCGACTTCGGTGGGCGCGGCTGCGCCGCAGCCGGGGCAGTACATCTCCCCGCCGGCGATCGGCGCGGCACACGCCGAACAACTCCGCATTGGACGAGTGGCCACGGACAAGTGCCACGTAACGGCGCAAGAAGCGTGCTGTCAAATGGTGAGCCGAACTACTTGTGCTGCAGGGGGTTGGGCCGGGGGACGGTCTCGCAAAGTGCGTCGCGGGGGCCGCAATTGTCGCGAGGGGGCCAGCGCCGTCTGGCGGTGCAATCAAGGGAGGACGCGCTCGTTCGTGCACGCTTCAGCGTGCGCTAAGGGCCGAGCGAGCCTTTCAAGGGCAATAACTCACTTGACACACCGCCCCTACCCCCTTAGATTTCAGCCCATGATAAAGAGCGTCGCGACCCCCCGAACCTTGTCCGAGGCGATCCGCTACTTCCAAGACCCGGACCGCGCCTTGGCCTACGTGGTGCAACACCGCTGGCCTGCCGGGGTCGGGTGCCCCCGGTGCGGCGATACCAGCGTGGCCTTCCTCGAATCCCGGCGCATCTGGAAGTGTCGCGGGTGCCAGAAGCAATTCTCCGCGAAGGTCGGGACCATCTTCGAAGACTCGCCGCTCGGCTTCGACAAGTGGCTTCCGGCCCTCTGGATGCTGGCCAACTGCAAGAACGGGGTCAGCTCCTACGAAGTGAGCCGCGCGCTGGGCGTCACCCAGAAAACCGCGTGGTTCATGCTGGGCCGGATTCGGCTCGCCTTGCGCTCCAAGAGTTTCCAGAAGTGGGGCGGCGAAGTCGAGGTGGACGAAAGCGCCATCGGCGGCAAGTCCGTGAACATGCACCGGGCGAAGCGGAAGCGGGTCATCAAACGCGGCATGGCGTGGCCCGGCAAGACCGCCGTCGCGGGTATCCTGCGCCGGGGTCCGAAGGGCAAGAGCCGCGTCCGGGGCGAAGTCGTGCTCGACGTTGGGAAGCAGACCATGACCGAATTCGTGAACGCGAACGTGGTGCCCGGTGCCGAAGTGTTCACGGACAGCGCCTACTCCTACCGCGACCTGCACGAACGGTACGTCCACAAGATGGTGGACCATGCCGTCGCCTACGTCGTGGGCCGGGTGCACACCAACACGCTCGAAAACTTCTGGTCGCTCTTGAAGCGGGCGATCAAGGGCACGTATGTCAGCGTGGACCCGTTCCACCTGTTCCGCTACTTGGATGAACAGATGTTCAGGTTCAACAACCGCGACGTGAAGGACGGGGACCGCTTCGCGCTGGCGGCCCGGATGGTGTTCGGCAAGCGCCTGACATGGCGCGATCTGACCGGCAAGGACCTGGAGCCCGCGACGACGTGACCGCAAGACCGCGCCGTTCCTGCGGCGCGGACCCAAGCCAAAGGGGAAGCAATGCCCCGTGAGAAGATGATTCCGAAGCCGCCCCCGACTTCTGACCAGCCGGGGAAGTCGGCGTTTGAACGCACCGCCGACCTGACGCGGCGCTTGCTGTCCGTGCCGAAATCCGCCGTCACGCCGAAGAAGAAGCGGAAGCATCGCTAAGATTGCTCGCGGCTCGGAAAGAACTCCGGGAACGCCAGCGCTAACCCCCGCAAGCCGTTCTCGGTCAACAATTCATCATGAATACCGTTCATTGCTAGGAGTCTGCGATCTGGATAGCGCAGTTGCTTCGATTCGTGGTAGGTCGCGCGGACACCAGCCACCAAGTCCGCCGCCTGAAACGGTATGTAATAGCCACGCTCCTTTGTGTACTCGTGAATCGAGATCACATCATCGTGCTTAAACAGCTGCTCTAGTGTTACACCCGGACGCTGGCCCCTATCGCCCCGCGCGATGTAATGGGAGATTGTCTCGCCGGGATGCTCCTCTTGTTTCCACATTTTGATCTTGATGAGCGCATTACTCGCACTCATCAGATATGGGCCGCGCAGCAGGGTGAGGTGATGTTCGGTTGAGAGGCGGGCAAACTCATCTACACGCATGCCGTAGAACGCCCAACCAGCGACATGGGCTTCCATGATGTCAAGCAGCGAACCATAGAAAGCCTGTCGCTTCTTTTCGTGAATCTTCCAGCCCTTGAAGTCCCCTTCGCTCGCCTTGAACTTAGCGTGACGAAACCGGCTGACATTGTACTCCGCGAGCACGGCACTCCATTGCTCCTCAAACGCACGCCAAGCCTCTTCGGTTGCAACTACACCGGCTGCGCCGAGAATCTCCGGTGAACCCTCATGGCCACTAGCATCATAAGCGGCAACAAAGGTCATCAGGCAACTCGCCGGGTCATGGTTGAGCCACAGACCGTTCGCTAGGTGGCGAACGGAGTGGTACGGGCGTAATGCCCTCGCAGGGGCTACCACAAGCCCCCGGGTGTATCATGCACCCCCGCCTTGGGGTGTGGTAAGTATGTTATTGCCCTTTCAAGGCTCGACTGCAGGAAGGCACGCGGGCACCACCTCGCTCGGCGAGGCACCGTGGGGTCGTGCGTCGCAGTCGAGGGCTGAGAGCCCTCGCTCGGCTCAAGACCAAGCCCTGAAGGGCTGTGACACATGGCGAGCAGCCTTCGCGCACAGTCCCGGGCGGAAGCCCGGGCTCGGCTCAAAACCAAGCCCTGAAGGGCTGTGCGGCTCAGTGCCCGATGGCGAGTCCGTCTTTCCGCGGGTCTGCGGCCCAGCCCCGCGGGAGGCGTTGGATCATCTGGGAGCCGCCGAAAGCGACGCGGTTCTCGGCGATGACGTGGCCCAGGCACGTGAGCTCGCGGCGCACGTCGTCGCCGGTGGGGGCTTCGAGCGCGACGCGCCAGCCGTCGAGGTGTCTGAACCGGGCGGCGTCGATGGCCTGCTGCAGGTCCATGTTGAAGGTGATGAGCAGCGATGCGAATGTCACGGTCGCACGAGGGCTCACGATCACTCCTTCGGCGGGCGTCGCTCGGCGAGTGTCTGGCCCGCCCAGTCGAGAACCTGCCGGGTAAACCCGTCCGTCCAACCGGTGACGGCGACGAACGTCCGGATCCACTCGACCACGGTGACGGCCTCCGGGGTGGAGCCGCGGCCGGTCAGGAGCTCCACGTACCCCACGGCCATCCCGAGGACGTTCGCCCCGACCGGGGTCTCAACGGACTGGCGGACGGCGCTGCGGTCGATCGGACTGGTGTCCCGACCCACGAAGGCCCGGGCATCGGCGGCGCGGAGCGCGCGGGCGATGGCCGCGGTATCGGGATCGGCGACCCGCGACGTGATGAGGCTGTACGGTCCCGCCCATTGCACCAGGCCGACACCGCGCCGCGGCAGCTCGCCGCCGGTGGTCGCGGCGTATGCGAGCGGGCGTCCCAGCCGCTCTTCCACGGCGGCGGCGCGCCATCCGCGGACGATCACGTCGGCGAGGTAGATGTCCTGGCCGGTGGCGTCGCGGAACGGCTGGAAGGCGTCCAGCACCTCGTCGGTCACCGCCAGCGGCATGCCGTACCGATCGCGCTGCAGCCGCACGTACCACGGAAGGTTGAGCATCGGGAAGTTCACGATGGCGATGTCCGGGCGACGCGCCTCGACGAGCTGGAGCGCGACCGCCGGGTACGTGTCCCAGTCGCCGTTGGTGATCAGGACGGTGCGCGGCGGAAGCAGATCGAGCACCCAGCGGTTATAGGCGAGCACCGGCGGCGTGAGGAACCCGGTCGCGACGAGGCGGCGCAGTGCCTGGCGCTCGATCGCGGTATCGCCGCGGCTCATCCCCTGGATCCAGAGGCCCATCCACGCGTTGCCGTCGTCGGGATTGCACTGCACGGCCCGGGTCAGGTGGGCCCAGGTCGAGTCGAGGCTCGCAGCGGGGTAGTCGGAGTACTGAGGGTTGAGCGCGTCGGCGAGCACCGTATGCGCGAAGCTGTGACAGGCGGTGATCTCGAGCGCCCGGCGAGCGGCCGCGACGGCCGTGTCTACCAGGCCGAGCCGGCGCGCCGTTTCCGCTCGCCAGGCATGCGCGTCGTCGTGGCGGGGCGAATCGCGAACGGCCCGGTCGAACCAGGGCAGCGCGGAGTCGAGGCGCGCGGCGCGGTAATGCATCAAGCCCGTGTCGAGCGGGCCGGCCTGCGCGTGCACGGACCCCGCCGCGAGCGGCACCAACCCGACCAACCCGGCGAAACGCAGGGCCTGCAGGTTCACACCGTAAAGCGTACGCCCGGCTCTGCGCCTCGGCAAATCTCCTACGGCCTCGGCACGATCGTCATGCTCGCCACCGGGTGGATCTCCCATGCCGTGGCCCGCCAGTTGCGGTCGCCGCCGGGATTCGTGTTCTCGGCCTCGTCGTCGTGCTCGGCGTCGAAGAACATCCAGCCGCGGACGCGGACCCACCGGCCCTCGTACGTGGCCTGGAGCGCGCGGGTGGTCCAGTCCACGCCCTGCGCGGCCATCGCGGCGCGCCAGCGCGGCGTGACTTCGATGATGACCCGGCGCGTGGGATCGGTGTCGGTCGGGCTCGGGGTCAGCTCGATGTGCGTGTCCTGGTTCTCGGCGCCGGCCAGCCGGCAGTTCACGGTCTCCGAGCGCCCGCCGGGCTTCACGTGGAAGACGTAGGCGACGATGTCGGCGGCGCGCGCCTCGTTCCACCTCGCCGCGTCGTTGCCACGCCGCAGCAGCGCCGCCAGCGTGATCGCGCGATCCACGTCGGCGTCGGCGGGGACAGCACTGCGGTTCTTCAGGCGATTGAGCGCGAGCAGCTCCTGAAACCGCGTGCCCCGCGGACTCGGCGTCCCCTCGGCGGGACAGCCGTTGAAGTCGGCCGCGGCGACGCGCACCACGGGGACCTCGGGCTTCGGCGGTTCGACCGGTGCGGCGCCGGGCACGTGGACGTCGGTCTCGCTGATCGCGTGCGCGTTGCGCTCCGAGATCCACCCGACCTCCTCGTCGCCCGTCTGGACGCGGAGGAACCCGGAGCGGTGTCCGTGGGGAAGCAGGAACACGACCTCGCCTTCTTCGACCGTGCCCAGCCGCGTCGCGGTCTTGGAGGGTCCGGACCGCAGCACCGCGTCCCGTGTCAGCACCGCGGCGCCCACGGCGGGCGGCGGCGTCGAGCGGGAGGTCGGCGGCGCAACGGTCGCGGTCGCCGCCAGGCCCAGCGCCAGCGGGAGCGCGGCCCAGGCGGAGGCGCGGCGACTCACTGATTACCTCCCGGAGGGGGGGGCGCCGGATCGCGGTCAATACCCTTGGCCACGAGGTACGCGCTGCCGCTGATGCCGAGCATCGTCAGCACGCTGCCCGGCACTTCGGGCAGGCCCTCCGCGTTGGCGGCCGTGACCAGGTAGAAGAAGGAGAGCGCGACCACGAACGTGAAGATGAGCAGCTGGAACCGCGACATGCTCGCGTCGCCGTCCTTGTCGTTGCCGAGCAGGGACTTCAGGTCGATCTGGTTGGTCCAGACCTTGTACAGGATGGCCGCGCCGAGCAACGAGACGAACACCAGGGTGACCCAGCCGACCGCAACACGGAGCGTTTCCACGAGCGACCTCCGATCAGGAGCGTGAGCGTGCGGGTGCGCCGGCCCCGCCGGCCCTGCGGGCGCGCAGGGCGGCGACGAGCTTGGCGACGATATGTATGCCGTTGCTTGCGCCGAGGACGCCGAGCCAGGCGGTGTTGATCTCGGGCAGGCCGTCGGATGGCGTTGCGGCGAGGGTGTCGGTGATGTACGTGGCCGCGGCGGCGATGGTGGCGAGGAGGAGCTGGACGCGGGCGCCGCTCACGGCGCCTAACCCGGCGGCGGCCTTCTCATGGAGCAGTCCGCGCAGGCTGATTTGGCCGTTCAGCATGCGGACGGCGACGAGGGCGAGCAGGGCGAGCAGCCAGCTCAGCACCACGTAGCGAATCGCGATCTGCATTGGGACCACGGCGCCGACCTCCGTCGGCCTCCTGGAATCCCCCAAGATGCGGCGTGGTCGGACGGCGGGACACTGGGGCTGCTACGAGGCACCGTTCCGGCCGCTCGGCGCGACAGCGCACGCCGGCGACAGTGCTTCGCCCGGTCTACGAACCAGTCGGCGCTGCGAATCGCGTCGGTGGCACGGCCGAGACGCAGGAGGTGTCCACGCCCTCGAGCGACGCCGTGGTTATCAGGTGGGTCACCATCCGCTGGACGCACGCGTTCCAGACGCCGTGCCCACCGTTAGGCACCACGACATGGAGCTTGCGGGTCAGGTGTGCCGCCACCGCCTCGGCGCCCTCCGGGGGCGTGACCGGATCCCGCCCGCCGGAGAGGAGCAGGGTCGGCACGTCGCTCACCACGGGCGTCCAGTGGGACGCCGGGAGCCGGGCGTACGGCCACAGGCGGCACACCGCACGGTAGCCGTCGATCAGGTGGGCGCCCATGAACGTTCCCCGGGTGTGCCGGGCGACGTCCGCGTCGGTGAGCGGCGCGATGTCTTCGGCGCACAGCACGGAGAAGTGGTAGCCGGCGTACTCGCCCGCACTACCGACCCAGTCGGTTCGCTGCAGGTAGTAGTTCGCCAGCGGCGCGATCGCCCCATCCGCGGCCGCATGAATGAGCCGCGGCAGCTCGGCCCCGCGTCCATAGAGCAGGCCGCGGAGCGCGTACGCCAGGTCGCCGGCGCCGAACGCGGCGCGAGTGCCCCGCACGTCGACCTCGACCGGTCCCCCTCGGAACCTCTCCAGGAGCTGCGCGAGCTGCTCTCGGACGTGGGGGTAGGCGGCGTGGCACGCCGAATCCGCCTGACACTCGTCCAGCAGGCGGTCCAGGGCGCGCTGAAGCAGGAACGCGTGCTGGACGTAGAGCGGCTCCGCCACCGGGCCGACGCCGTTGAGCACGACGGTCCGGACGGTGCGGGGGTGACGCCGCATGAAAACCTGCGCGACGCGGGTGCCGTACGAGCCGCCCATCAGGTTGAACGCGTCGTAGCCGAGCCAGCGGCGCAGGTCCTCGAGATCATCCACCGACGAGGCGGTGGTGTACGCGTCGAGCCGGGCCCGGCGAGCCAGGGAGTCGCGGCACGCCGCCGCGTGGTCCAGCGGGAACAGCGTCCCGAAGCGGGAGGCGAGCCCGCCCGGGTACGGCACGGTGCACGACAGTCCCGACGAGCGACCGACACCGCGGACGTCCACGAGGAGGATGTCCCGGGTGGGCCGCACGTCCCGCAGCCTGGCGGCCGCCCCCACGGCGATCGTCGTCAGCGGCTCACCGGGCCCGCCGGGGAGGAGCATGACGGGGTCTCGCGTGCGCCGAGACGGCTCCAGCGCGTCGAGGATCACGAACGCGATGTCGATCGTGCGGCCGGATCGGCCGGCGGCGCCTTCGCGAACTTCGGCCACGCGAAACACGCCGCACCGCGACGTGCCCGACGCGGCCGCCGTGGTGCACGGCGACACGACCCCGGTGCCGACCGGGGAGTCGGCGGGGAGGGACGGGAACGCGGGCTGCTGCTGCGCGCTCCTGCGCGACGCGGCGGCAACGATCAGCGCGAACGCGGCGATCATCAACCAGACGAATCGGGGGCGTGCCGGTGGGGCTCTCACGAAACCAACGTACAGGTGCGCCGCCGCATCACGCCAGAACGCCGCCCTCCCGCTTCAGCCAAGCCATGATACGCTCGCGGCGTGAGGCAGCTACGGGCAGCTTGCCGACGCGTGCCCGGAGGCGTGCCGGCTTCACATAGCCGTGACGCAGGAGGGCGCGCACGAAGTCGTGGTCCTGTTCGCGGCCCGCCGCGAGCTTGCTGGCCGCGAGGTCGTGCGGCTCGAGGCACCACGCCGTGTAGCCGGCCGTGTTCGCGTTCCGGACGCGAACCAGGCGCCGGTTCCAGCCCGCGGGAAGCGTGGCGGTCTCCGGGCCGACGCCGTGCACGTAGAACCCAAAGGTGTGGTGGAACGGGGACAGCTCGCCGATCGCGCCGTCAATGAGATCGCTGCGCTCCGGGTGGTTCCTCGGGTAGAGGTCCACCTCGAGCGACTGCGTGAGGTCCGGGTGGGCATTCGGGAACGACCCCAGGATCGCCTGACTGCCGATGACGATCAGCTCGGTATCCGCCGCGATGTCGCCCGCCGCGCGAATCGCATGCTCGAGCTCAGAGCGTTTCATAGTAGCGGAAGATCGCGTTGCGCTCGTCCGTGGTGAGGGCGTCGGTGAACGGGTGTGCCTGCCGGAGGCGCGCCTCTCGCTCGCCCGGCGCCGTCAGCGTTCGCGTGACCTCGGCGAGCGAAGCCGTGGCCAGCAGGCGCTGCCACTCCTTGAGCAGCGCTCGGCTTCGTGCGTCCGCTCGGCGCAGGCGCTCGCGCACCCGGGCGAGCGCGCGGTGCACGAGCCGCGGGTCGTCCATGAGCTTCGCTGCGATGGCGGCGCCCAGCGCGCGGCTCCGCTCGTCAATCCAGTCGTGCCGCCGCCGGCGCGACCGCAGACGGCGGCTCCCGCGGGGCACCAGCCCGTCGAGACGCGTCCTCTGCCGGAAGGCCAGGACGTCCGCCAGGCGGAGGCGCCGGTGCGTGCCCACCCGGCGGGCGGGCAGGCGCCCCTCGTCGATCAGCTTGACGACGTGCGGCCGGGAGACGCCGAGCAGGGCGGCGGCCTGCTGGGTGGTCAGCTCGTCGGTCCGGATGGTGCCCGCCGGGGACATGGCGCAAAGGATAGGGCCGGGGAGTCGCTAAACGCAATATCCGAAACGCTGGCCCGAGCGCCTGCGGTGCCGCCCTCTACCAAGAGGCCGTTGGTCACGTCGGCCCCGCACGGCCGACCTATCTCAGCTGCGCACGTAACCAGTCCACCAGCAGCGCCTGGTGCTCTGGCAGCGGAAGCTGGTGGCCGGTCTCCGCCCATACGATGCGCCTGGGCTGCCGCGCCAGCCGGAACAGCGGCTCCACCGCCACGGCCCGGAAGAAGTCCTGGTCCTCGGTGCCGTTGATCATCAGCAGCGGCCGCGGGCTGATGCGGCCGACGTAGTTGGCCGGGCAGGCCGCGGCCAGGTGGCCCGTCTCCAGCGCGTCGAAGTGCCCGGCGTACAACGCCGCCACGGCCGCCAGCCGACGTTCGGCGCCGCCGGCGATGATGGCCTCCTGCCCGCCGCGGCTGAAGCCGGCCAGCGCGATGCGCCGCGGATCGGCCCCGCCCTCGGCCGCCAGCCAGTCGTACGAGCGGCTCACGTCCTTCACCAGCTGCGTCACGAACGCCAGGTACAGCGGTGGCTGGTTGTAGAGCCGCTCGGCCTTCTCCGGGTTGGTGAACAGGGTCAGCAGCCCGCTGCGCCGCTCGCCGAAGTGCGGCATGTCGATGGCCAGCACCAGGAAGCCGGCGCGCGACAGCACGGTGGCCAGCTGCACGGCGCCCGCGCTCTCTTTGCCGGGCGCGCTGCCGCCATGGAGCAGAATGATCGCCGGCCCCGGTGCCGTGAACCCGGCGGGCCGGTAGAACAGCGCCGGGACCCGGACGCCAGCCGTGGACACGAACGACACGTGCACGCGGTGGTAGCCGCCCTGGTCGCTGCTGTCGCCGCGCTGCGTCTCGAACGGCAGCGCCCGGTCGTAGGCGAAGAAATCGAGGAACGTCCGGAAGGTGCGCTCGTCCACCGGCCGCCGCAGCCACTCGTCGCCCGCCGAGGCCTGGGCGCCCAGCCGCGGCGCGGTCAGCGCCAGCGCCGTCACTCCCGCTGTCAGCATCCTTGCGACCCGCATCATCGGCCTCCGCTCTCGCGGTGATCGGCGGCCAACCGGAACCCCACAACGTCCCGGCGGGCACCGGGCTCGAGCGAGATCGAGTAGCCGCGTTCGAATCCATACGACGGTTCCTGCCACGACCCTCCGACCGCCAACCGCGTGTGCGGGAGGCTGCCGGCATCAGCCACCCATTCGCGCACGTTGCCCGCCATGTCGTGCGCGCCGACCGGGCTCACGCTCAGCGCGTGCGTCCCCACGTCCGTCGCGGCGACCCCGCCGAAGTTCGCGCGCTGCTCGACCGTGGCGGCATCCGCGCCCCACGGGAACGGCGCGTCGCCGTCGCCCAGCGCGGCGCGGTACCACTCGTCCGTGGTCGGAAGCCGCGCGCCGACCCAGCGCGCGTAGGCCGCCGCCTCGTACCAGGAGACCCCGACCACCGGCCGCTGCGCCTCGCCCGGCGGGAACGCGCCGTTCGCCCAGCCGGATGGACCAGGCACCCCGGTGCGATCCACCAGGCGTCCGAGGGCGGCCGCGCGCGCACGCCGGGCACCGCCGATCAGCATGGTATCGGGCCACAACGTCGCGTCGCGATAGCCGCCCGCCGCCACGAAACGCTGGAACTCGGCGTTGGTCACCTCGGTCCGGCCGATGCGGAAGGCGCCCACCGGCCCCGTCCCGGCGCCACGCGCCGACCCGGGCCCGACCGCGACCTGGCTGCCCACCGTGTCCGCGGCCGGCTCGACCGCCAGCCGTACCTCGCCCCCGGGGGCGACCGTCACCAGCACCTCGAGCGATCCGGCCTCGCTGCGCAGCCGGGCCAGATACTGGCCGGCCACCAGCGTGATGCGAAGCGGCGCGCGGCCGGCCGCCCGCGGCGTGCGCTGCGCGAACGACTCCAGCGGGCTCACCCGGGTGAGCTGCACCTCGGCGCCGGCCGGCGTGGTCTCCATCACCAGCCGTCCGGCGGCACGCGCCGCCAGGGAGCGGTAGCGCCGCGACGACAGGTCCGCGCCTGCGCCGTCCACGGCGTCGAACACCTCATCGAAGCGCTCGGCCTCGGCGGCCGCCATGCTCGCCGCCATCACGCGGGCCGCCTGAGCACGCGAGCGCAGCTCCCACGCGAAGAACAGCACCAGCGCCAGCATGGCGGCCGCCGCGGGCGCCCAGCGGCGCGCCAGGGCGCGCGCGCGCAGCCCGCGCCCAACGCGCCCGGCCTGGACGGCGCCAGGCGGCGTGGCCACCGCCGTCAGCGGCTCGATCAGCTCGTCGGCGCTTTGAGTCCGTCCGCGCGGATCGCGCGCCAGGCACCGGTCCACCAGCCCGGCCAGCGCCGCCGGCGTCTCCGGCGCCCTGCGGCGCACCGGATCCGCCGTGGCCGTCAGCTGCTGCGCCAGGATCGCCTGCGGGGAGTCGCCCGAAAACGGCGGCTCGCCCACCAGCATTTCGTACGCCACGACCCCGAGCGCGTACAGGTCGACCCGGTGGTCGGCCTGCGGGTCGCCCGCGGCCTGCTCCGGGGCCATGTAGAGCGGCGTGCCGATGGCGATGCCGGTCGCGGTGAGCGTGGGCCCGCCGGAGGCGTCGAGGGCGCGCGCTACGCCGAAGTCGGTGACCGAGGCGTGGCCTTCGGCGAGCAGGATGTTGTCGGGCTTCACGTCTCGGTGCGTCACGCCGTGCCGGTGCGCGTACGACAGTGCGTCGGCCACATCGCGCAGGATGCGCGCGGCCTCGAGCGGCGGCACCTGGCGCTGCCGCGCCAGCCGGGCCCGCAGCGACTCACCGTCGATGAACGGCATGGTGTAGTACAGCAGGTCGTCGGCCTGCCCGGCCCGCAGGATGGGCACGATGTGCGGATGCTGGAGCCCCGCCGCCACCTGGATCTCGCGCCGGAACCGCTCGAGGTTGACGCTGCCGGCCAGCTCCGGCGGCAGCACCTTGATGACCACGCGGCGGCCGAGGCCCAGCTCCTCGGCGAGGAACACCTGGCTCATGCCGCCGCCGCCGAGCTCACGCTCGATGCGGAACTCGCCGCCGAGGGCGCCCTGGAGCCGTGACAGGATGTCGGACACGATGGGGGCGGAAAGATGTCGGCCCTGGGCCTGCCCGGCCAGCCCGGATCCGTGCGTCTTGAATGGGCCCGGGTAGAGTTGAACTGCCGACCGTTTGTCAGCGCCCGAACACAAGGACTGCCATTACGACGCCGATCCCGAGAAAAACCCCACCCAGGACCGCCATGAAGACCGCCCCCACACGATCCTGGCCGGGCAGCCGCGGAGCCGATGGCGCAGCTGGGTCGTAGAGGACGTCCAGGGCCCCGCCCACGGGAGGATCCGGCTGCCGGCGTGGCCGCGCCACCTCGGCTTCGACCTCAACGCTTGAACGGGTCGTGTAGCGGACCACCGGATAGTGGTATGTGTTGGCCTTGTAGGATCGCACCTCGTGCCGGACCACCGTGGCCGCGCTCCGGACCGCCCGCGCCTCCCACGCCTCCAGCCGGCGCAGGCCGCCGAGGCCGAGGTACAGCAGAAAGAAGAGACCGATCCCGACGAGCGCCGCGATCGTCACCAGGAAGCCAAGTTGTTGGCTCGACATGCGCAGTTGCCGCCTGGGCGGGGAGGTTCAGGCTCCCGCGCACTGGCGGAAGTATACGCCCGGGCTCACCCGTCGACAGTGGATCGCACCGCGAGGTCCAAGCACCGCGGCAGCCGGTACCGGACCTGCTGTTCAAACAACGCGGGCGATTCCTCTCGGAGCCGTCTGGCGCTCAGCATCTATGCGTTGCTTCAGATGGGCCCGGGTAGAGTTGGACTACCGACCTCACGCTTGTCAGGCGCCCGGGTTCAGCGCCCGGACCCCGGTACCTTCCAGGAAGTGCCGATCACCTCCTGGAAATGCCCGCCTGCCGAAGGGTACGCCGGACCGCACGATACACGGTGTCGAACCCCGGGAGTTCGACCATTTGGGCCGCGAGCCGCACTTGCCAGAGCTTCCTGTAGCGTGCTTCCTTGGCGGCGAACTCCTTGCCCACCTGCGCCAGCGCCAGTCCACGGAATTCCAGCTTCCGCACGACGGGATCGAGAAGATCGGGGAGGCGCACGTGGTCGTTGGCCGTGAGGAACCAGAGGTCGTACAGATCGCGTGGCTCGTTTCTGGCCCGGTCCAGGAGGGCCACCACTTTTTCGACCGCCACCTCGTCCAAGGAGTAGACCCGGAGCGTGGCGTCCTCGGGCAAATCGCGGTACTCGTCGTATCCGCGCAGGACGGGGCGCTCCTCCAGAGGCAAGACGATGGGTTCACGAATCGTGATGTCGGCTTTCACGCTCTTCCCGGGACCGCCGGGGAGCGGCCCTTCGTAGGCCAGGTAGAAAGTGTG